>Ga0247763_1000781_pt1 | contig 19113 bp, 15 predicted proteins | sample UWRJL141409B4_FD_179926 | JGI IMG/M metagenome (GOLD analysis project Ga0247763, IMG submission 179926) | Plant litter microbial communities from Arlington Agricultural Research Station in Wisconsin, United States - UWRJ-L141-409B-4 | ecosystem: Environmental > Terrestrial > Plant litter >...
AATGATACGGCGACCTCCCAGTCTTTGCTCCCAGCTATTGTTCAACTTGCCGAAGACAAGCAGTGGCGTGTACGGCTTGCTATTATCGATTACATCCCACTTCTGGCAAGCCAGTTGGGCGTCAAGTTCTTCGACGAGAAGCTGAGCGGTCTCTGCATGGGGTGGCTGGGCGATACTGTCTTCTCCATCCGAGAAGCCGCCACACATAACCTCAGGAAACTTACCGAGGTCTTTGGAGTTGAGTGGGCTAGTGAAGCGATTATCCCTAAGGTTATGGCCATGGGACAACACCCGAACTACCTCTACAGAATGACGACCACCTTTGCTATTACGGTAGGTGACGTAGTGTTAATCGCGGGTCAGGAAAAGAAGCTAACAATCTCTTTAGACGCTTGCGACCGTGGTCAGCCTAGACGTGATTGCCAAAGACATTCTGCCAATGATGGAGACACTTACTCGGGATGACATCCCTAACATTCGGTTCAACGTTGCTAAGACTTACACAGTCCTGATCAACGTATTGCGGCGGCTGCCGGACCAGGGCACTATCTATACGCTAGAACAAGCCAAAGCACCGTTCAGTGCGTCCCCGAGGGGCCAGCAGCTCATTGAGGAGCGTATCATACCCAGCCTCGAGAAACTTCAAAAGGACGATGATGTTGACGTGCGATTTTATGCGACCACGGCTGCGTCAGCTGCAACAGGTGCAGGTGGCGGAGATCCCATGAACACGTCGCCATAGAAAGAGATTTCTTAATGAAGCAATTCTGATTTCGGCTCCAACCGCTTACCCGCGGGCCTCGTAGCCCCAGAGCTGGCCACTGGCTCATGCTGACACACTCGCTTGATCGAACAGCGTCGGGAAATTCTACTGAGGGAGAGGACGGTTGAAGCGACGCAGTAGTTTTAGGGATAGTGTAGATTTCCATGTAGCGGTTATAGAGATGGAATAATGCCTATCTCAGCGAGTCGCGTATTCCGACCCATGTGCTGGTGAATATTCCCACTAGATATGCAGGCGTTCTAATATCTCTGTGAACAAGTTGGGGTGCTCAGCTAATAGATAGGTTCACTACGCGTCGCAGCAAGATGGTCAATCCGGCGCCGGACTTCAACCTGTCTGATATTCCCTTGGTTGTTTTCCCTCTACCCATCAACCTTCTCAAAACACAACGAGCTAATGGTCTGCCCCTTTACACCCCCAAACCTGAAGCTAGGATAGTCTATCCTCGCCACTTGCCTCAATTTTCCCTTTCCGACTTCTCCCTTGTTTGTTCCCTCGAACCACGCCTTCAACTCCGGCTCGGTCCAGTTACAGCTGGTAACCAGAAACTTCCCCCCGTTACGAAGTAGCTGTATAACCCTCTCCCCATAGCCCTCGCAGATCCGACGACCCTGCTCGTCACGTTCCCCGCTCAGGCTGACAGCATCGAACGTGCCCTTGTCCAATACCAGATCCCACCCCGCCGCCGGGATGGTGATCCCGTCGAAGGGCCCATTGAGTACATCCCACTCACCAAATTCTACCTCCCGTTTCTCCCCATTTCCACCCTTATCATGACTTCCCCTCTCCTCTTCTTCCTCTTCCTTCTGCGCCCTCCTCGCCCCCCCCACTCTCCTTGCTAACCGTACACTCTCCGCACTGTAATCCAATCCCAACAACCTCCCATTCCACCCATCATCGCGCAGCGCAAACAGCATACTCCCGTTTCCACAGCCCAGATCCAAGACCTTCGCGCCCACCCTATCCACGCCCAGTGCTCCCCCTGTTTCGATATCATTCAAGAAGCGTACCATCTTCTCCTGGGCGCCCGAATCGTCGAACCAAACGGTTCCTTCGTCGGTGGGGTTGGCGACGTGGTTTGCGATTTCGGTGGCGTAGAGAGCGTCCCAGCTGGAATCCATGGGAACGGGTGTTAGTCTTGTTCTTTTTGCTGTTTTTTTCTTTTTCTTTTCAAGACGGGGGGTCAAGTTTGTGATAATACAGAGAGGGGAGAGAAGCAATCAGGGGGTAGCTACTATTGCTTAGTTCCCAGCTCTGAGGGGTCGAGATGGGTTGGTGCCTGGATTGGGCCCGGCGGGGTGGCCATTGTGACGGCTTAGAGCCTTGGACGGCAAGTTAAAGTAGCGGGGAGAAGATTGTCAGCTCTCGGGAACTGTTATGTATTTGAAGCTCGAAGGTGGGGAGGGGGGTTGCCTTCAATTTAGCATGGAGGGGCAAGTTTCGAAAGGCAAGCTGAGAAGCTCATTACCCCACATGCCCGCCTTCCTAGCGCCTGGGAAGTTCCCGCATCAACACCAAACGCTCCGCACAACCACAAATCAAGTCAAATCAGGGCGCCTTTCTGTATTAACTTACTCTATAGCTTACAGGGACCTAAGATCTGAGCCAATTGAGCTAGTATTTGGCCTAGCACGTACCCGACTACGGTTCGTGCGTTAAGCCAGCAAAGCTACCCAGTCAGCCGCATACCAAAATCCATCCAACTTACCTCGAATCTGCCCAACAACTCAGGCGCAGGTCTTGGATATATAAAGAGTATGTAAGGGAAAAAAGGTCAAATAATGTCAAGTCAAATCAACTCCCAGATTTACCTTGATTTAGCCGCTTTTTTTCTGGACCTATTTGGCTTTGATTGACTAAACTGGGCCGACGATTTGGATTTCATTTGGGGTGTGCGGAGCGTCGTAACACCAGTGACAGCACAACCTGCACTGCACAAACTTATCCAAGAGTTTGCGCGCAATTCCGCCCAGGTTGTCAATCAGAGCGTCCTGGCTCCTCGGTTGCTTGGAATCCCGGGATATCATACCAAGAGTTATCATAAAAATCTTCGTAAAAGAAACCTCCAGTCCTCCCATATTTCCCCCCAATGTATCCCCAGCGAGTCATGAAGTTGAACGATTGCCGCCTCATCCAGTTCCTGGTGCTTTCATCTTCCACGGCCCCATTTTTATTCCTGCCCTACACCTTCAGCCCGTTTGGGCACGGGTGCGTCGCGCACATCAAGCACAAACGTTTTTCCAACAAAAGACCTACACAGCCCATAGCTATGTAGTAACCTTCCAGATTTTGCTGCCAAGTAGGCCGAGTCACAGGTAGCGAGGCACAAGCACAAGCATATCAAAGTGCCCAAACCGGGGCTCTCACCAAGACCTGTCGTCCTCTAACCTCGACGGTAACAAACCCGGCAAAGCGTACCTTGCCAGGATCTGAAGCGCCCTTGGTGGCAGACGGCGCTTTATCATGCATCAGCGTCAATACTTGGCGAGTGTGATTATGGGAAATACCTGTCCTGCCCTTGTCACCTCGTCCCTTGGAGTCCTTGCTCCCGTCCTTGGCTTCCTCGCCCGCGTTATCATCACTGGCATCTGAAGGGCGAGACTCCAGTGCGGGCAGTCCCGTCTTTTCTACCTCCATTACCCGGGTGTCGATGGGTGATTCGGGTAAGGGATAGATAATTGCAACATCGCGACTCTCCAACGGGAGATTGGCTGCGATGCCAACAGCCAGCTCCACAATCATGGCCGCGCTACCATCCACCCCGGGTGGCGGCGGGTCGCTGAGATGCTGGAACAGGCAATTGGTGAGGCTGCTTGTTGCGGCTCGCGTGAACTCGACCTTGTGAGTGGCTGCCTCGTTGCTGCGCAGGACGTCTTGTAAACCCTCGAGCGTAGCCATACGCCAGCTGATGACCTTCCCTGTCAATGCGTCATACTCCTCCTGACTATTCAGTGTGTAGCTGAAGTTCCGGATATTTTGCTCGATCAGCTTCAGCTGCCGACTAAGTTCAAAATTAAGGCCGGGGTGGAAACACCGGTTGAAAATCTCATCCACCAACCAACGGGTGATGACAGCGCGCCCGACTGCAGTCATCTCCTGCTTCCCTGTCTTGATCGCATCGGGGCTAACGAAAGGATCAAGCCAGGCCGGTAAGGTAACCCAATCCTTACGAATGTTGAATGATAGGTTATTGATGGCGCCGTTGAGGCGGTTGAAGCGTGTTGTGTACTCATTGTCGTCGAGCGCGGTTCGGCTCTGCGACATGCGCTGGTTGGCAACAGCGTTTTGCAGTTGTTCGACTTGACCGTTCAGCTGCTCAATTTCTTTTTTCCCGTCAAAATACAACCTCTTGACATTTTTGTACTTCGTCACTATTGACAGCACCAACTTGTTAGCTTGAGTCGCGAAATCGACAAAGGCCTAAGGCCGGAATTTGTCTCACAAAGATCTTTAAATGCCTTCTCAGGGTCCTCTCCAGCTCCCGAGGCAGGCTGGGGGCTGTTGCGCCCCTGAACGTCTCCAGGGCCATCAAACGGCGGCCGATCCGGGATAGTGCTCGCACGGTAGGCGGGGGCATTCGGTCCTCCGCCTGTGTTTGGAGGCGGAGGTGGCAAGGGGTTGTTCATATTGGGAGCTTGGCTTTGCCGGTAGCTCGGCGGAGGGCCGGGCGGCGGTTGAATCGGATCGCGCATGCCCTTCTCCGTTTCCTGTGATCGTCGGGGCGGCGGTCCTCCGCCGGCGGGTGGGGTCATACCCTGCTGCGGGGACTGAGCTTGTGCTAAAGGCGGGTTTTGGCGAACAGGTTGATCCTGTGTCTCACTAGCTGTCGCGTAATTCACTGCGGGGGAGGGTTGGGGTGATTGTATGTTGGTGCCTGAACGCTGGTCCGAATCGGTGATGGGCGACTCATGCGAGAGCTGCGAGACGGTCTCTGCGTTTTGATTCTGTCGCGGACTCGCAAGATGTCCGGCGTAAACTTGCTGACCGCCGGATTGGTATTGCAGCTGGTGGTGGTTCGGAAATTGATATTGTTGCTGGTGGTGAGGTGGGGGCGGTTGAGTGGGGTCAAACGCTTGCTGTTGGTACTGCTGCTGGTGCTGGACTTCGGATGGAACCTGGCCCTGAAGCTGAATATGGCTTTGGCGCTGATGGTGGTACCCGACGTCGTCTGGAGAGTAGGGTGAGTGTTCCGATTCAGACGGGGGAACCGACCGAATCGTGGGGTTCTGCTGCTGCTGGACGCCGTGCAGAGGATGGGAATGTAGCTCCCCGTCAGCCCCGGTGACAACGTAGGATTCCCGTCGAAAGTCCCCAATGCTATGTTGCGGTGAGGTTTGCGATGCCGGCGGCTGATTCTGTTGCCAGTCGGTTTGCTGATCGAGCGAGATCTGCGAGACGCCGGTTCGGATGGCAGGCGGAGGGGCTGGCGGCTGGCTCACCCGTTTTGAGTGGTGGCGGCCCAGGCCGGAGCTGTTGCCGCTGCTGCTGAACGATTGCTGCGAATGGTGCTGATGAGCTTCGGCACCCCGGCTCGATGATCCACCTAGGATGTTCTTGAAAAGCTTGCGGGTCGACGACTGCTTGGCTCGCTGCGGCTGTGCCTGAGATTGTTGCTGGGCTTGTTGCTGAGCGTAATACGCTTGCGGAGGGATCTGTCCGTGTGAAGGCACTGGGGATATTTGGGCACCGGGGGCGGTGAGGTCCTCGGCAGATCCTGACCCAATGTATTGCTGTTGCTGTTGTTGCTGTGGGGGTAGGGAGTATTGGGTAGAGACGGGCGAGATCTGCGAGACTTGTGCGTAGCGCTGCGACTGCGAGCGGGTGACGGGATCGATGAAATCCGAGTCTCGCTGGCGGGATTCTAGTGAGCCAGTGACCGTATTAGAATGCTGCAGTGTAGGGATATTGGCGGGATGGGGGCCGCCAGCTGATGCGGTATTGTAGAGATTCGCGAGATGTGGCGGCGGCGGAGGGGGTTGTGAATGGGCATGAAAGGATTCGCTGGAGCTGAAGGCTGGGTTGGACAAGGCTGCGGGGGGGTTCTGGTTTGCAGCACCCCTGGGGTTTGGACTGGTCGCACCGGTACTCGCAGCGGCTGAAGCAGCACCAGGTCCGTCCTCGTCCCCCGACGACCCAACAAGATTGTGTTGAGAGCGGTTGTTCTTGTTCGGCCAGTGGAACGGCATTCTTCCTGCCACCGACGTTTTTGTCTTCTCAGCGACCGACGTGATGTCGCTGGGGTGGTCGACTGGGGTGGGGCCTGGGGATTCGCCAGCGACAGCCGTCGAACGCTGCACCGGGCCTTTTCGGCGGCTGGGTTTATTAGGTGCTAAGGTGATTGGGGACGGGGTGAGCAGAAGGGGCGAGGCGACAAAAGCCGCACCCGTGGACGAACGCAGTAACCTTGACCTGCACTGGGACAGGGACAACCGCTGGACAACCGCTGTCTCCTTGGCGCGAACGGGGAGAGCAGCGGGGAAAAGAGACCAGGCGGCGCGCAGGGAGCGGGTGCAATGAGGAAAAAGAGCAGTGGGAAGGAGCGAGAAAGCAAGCGCGAGCAACCTTCGCGAGCTTACGGCTGGCGTTACTGCCACTTTGCGACTGACTAGTTCAACGCTACGGAGAAAGTACGCAGCACGTTGCCGCTGATTTGCAGGTTTCAGTGGAGGACGGATAAGACGAAGGCACACAACGGAATCGCATGGATCCCAGGTATGGCAATCAGTGCCCCTCCCCTCATCAGGTTCGCAGCCTGGAGGATCTAATCGCCGCACTCCGATGTGGTTTGAACAGGGGCTCCTATTCGGCCATGAACTTCAGTTCAGTGAGTCCTTTTTCGCTCGCCTCCCGCTGATTCCTGCACTCCCCAATCGTGTTCGCGTCAAGAGAGGGGCTGTGCAATCTGCTCCCCGCTGCTTGAACGAAGCTTCCTGAATTCGCCATGCTGCGGCACACAATCCATCCCCAATGAGGCAACACATTTTCAGCGCGGCAACGCCAAGACGTCTCTGCTTGCGGCTGGCCTTGGTAGGAAAAAAAGGGCCCAACATTAGTGTAACAGAAGTACATACCTACCTTCGCAGTGCAGGTGCTTTGGAAATGGCAGGTCGTTGGCAAACCAGGGGAAGATTGGACGAACCCTGGACTCAAGTTGTACACTAATCCAACGCTGCATTTCGTTATGCCGTTGTGGAGCCGCGGAATAGTCACCGAGTGCCTGTCAACCTTTACTTGAGCAGACGCCAAGATACCTAATGTCTTAGTTGCGCCTTCTACGCTGCCTTCTCATGGAACCCAATCCGACTCGGGGCCTCTTTGCTTGATTCCATCACCGAATGACCATACTGTGTGACCAATATCAATCAAGCCGATATAGCACTTGGCCGTGTTGGGCTCCGCCAGCGGTGTAAACCTCCTATTTTGCGTACTGGGTAACTTGGCTGTTCTACGGAGTATTCGGTGGTACCGGTCCGGTTGGGGGCTGCGTTCCTTTAACCACCTGGAGTAGTCACATGCTACACCTTCCACTCTTACCAAACTCGCATTCAGTCAGAGCACTAAACATCTTGGTGGCAATGCGGGCGGAAATCAGTTTTGTAACGGTGTAATTTCCAAAACTTCATGGCTGCAGCTGCTTGAAGCCGCATATCATACAGCTTGGTGGGAGTTTCGAGAGAAATCCACCCTCATCCTCCGTGTCCAGTTCTTAATAAGATAACATAACGATGTCAACTGGGCCAGGAATCGCCTTGAATCTAGTGTACTTTTAGTGAAATTAATCCATACTGAGTATAGCTTCACTAGATGACGGGCATATTTGCAGAGGCAGAGAAGGTAACGCCGCCCCGCGGACATTTGGACCCGCCCGATAAGTCATGGGCCGCTAAGCTCGTGGTCCGTCTAATAATAGCAGCGGATGCTCGACATGGATTAGCAGCTTCCCAATCCGAGTGAGAAAACGCCCAGCAATGCAAGTGCTCAATCGCAGGATTCAGAGTCTAGCTCGTTAAGCTCTCTCTCCTCTGATAACTTTGTTCCGGTTCTAAGAGATCCAAGTTTTTTGTTTGCTGAAGTCATTGTCCTTCCCTTTGCCACATCGCCCCGAGCAGCTACGAACCGCTACTTTCAGCACTACATTGTGGCAGTGCGGCCCTGTGTGACGGTCGCAATCAGAATGCAGATGAGACCCTTCACCTACTGCACGTTATTGCTGACGCAATGGTTAGACCCTCCCCAGGGTCCGCCGTTTTCTTGTTACTGTAGGTCCTCCAGCTGAACATCAAGACGGCTGGCGTCTAAGGATGTGGTTTGAAAAACGAACAGGGCCAGTTTTCAGCTGATCTCGGGTTGATCTGGCTTCAAGTTCCTTGCAGCTTCGGTAGGCCAATGACTCATCAAAAACCAAACCGGCTGGTCTTTCCCGACATTGTCTTGGCTGACTATTCCTCAAATCTTGCCATGCGTCTGCAAGCTCTCACATGAGCAACGCCGTGAACCTGTTTCGAGAAATATTGATCCCGAATATGGCTGCGATGGTGCAGGCAAATCTTCAGACGAGTCGTCTCTACCTTATACCGCTCTCGGACGATCATCTCGATTACGAGGTTCAGCTAGATTCAGACCCCAATGTCGTCAAATTCATTGGCAACGGTCGTCCGCGAGCTCGTGCTCAGGTTGAGCAACTCCACAGAGGTCGGATGGAAACCGCCAAACAAGTTCCTGGTCTAGGTTTTTGGGCTGGTTTTGTCCGGTCTGATCTCACAGATCCCGCTGTAGCAGGGCGAGCCGGAGAATTTGTCGGTTGGTGGATCCTCGAGCCCTCGCAATGTCGAGACCAAGGAGGCCAGGCCGAGTTGGGATACCGACTCATGAAGAGATTTTGGGGTCGTGGACTTGCCAAAGAGGGCGCCAGAGAACTAATCCGCTACGGATTCCAGGATCTGGGGCTCTCGAAAATTTTTGCCGAGACGATGTCTGTGAACACGGCGAGCAGAGCCACGATGGCGAGTGTGAGGATGAAATACGCGAGAACTTTTCATCGGAAGTTTGAAGAGGTGATTCCTGGGTCGGAGGAGGGCGAAGTTGAGTATGCCATATTAAGTGACGAGTGGTTCAGTGCGGCAGAGTGATGGCTGGATACGTTGCTGGCTACCCGACTCCGGCTGTAGATATTCCAGCAATTCCCGTGGTCATTTCTCAGGTCGGTGACGTGTCGGTTGATGTTATCTTTCCGACCTGGACGGCCTCAAAAGATCTGCAGGCGCGGGACTAGTGTCCCATCAACGCCGTGCTTCACCGCTGGATCCTCCATTGTTCGAGATGCTGTTCATCTTTTCTGCAACCGCTTTTACTAAGCGGCGCGGCCATAGAAAATCCGAGGAATGTGACAAATGTCACACAAGCCCATCTCATCCAAGATGATCAACACGGACCGAGCCTCGATTGGCCAGTGGTGTAATTCAGACTGGCCACTCTTTCCTAAAAATGTGCCCCTCACAGGCAATGATTATTACAGTCCAAATTGGCCAATGCGTTGCTCGCAAACGTCCTGTCACTAGTCCCAGTCCCCGACTGCCCGTAATTGTGGTGAGCCTCGAATTAAGATGCTGCCGTGCATCGTACAAGCAAGCAAGTCACTTCGCTCTACCTTATATTCACCTGATCTTGTTTCTTCCATTTACTCTGAGGCCGTGATACCTGCTCTGAATTCCCTATAATCTCACAATCAACCTCCCAGATTCTCTGGTCGTTGCCGGTTCCCGGCTGCCTATATCTAGTGGTGCGCACCAAGCAAGAAAGAGTTTCTCTTGACCACCAAGGGCTCAGGAGCCAATATCAACAACGGAAGCAGCCGAAACCCGAAAAATCATACTCGTTCGCGATTCCTCAGACGTATTCTTGGCAAGCACACGATGTGGGCCTCTACATTGGCCCTCCTGGGCTTTGTGGCATCGTTGACGGCATCGGTTGTCCCCTGGCAACCAGATGGACTGGTCTTTGAGCCGAAAATCGCCTCCGCAAGGCGCGCTGACCTGTCTATCCTAACCCAATTCGAATGGGATCCCTATGCTCTCACCAACGTCTGCCTGGATTGCGTGCGGCCAAAACCGGCCGCGCCATACAACTGCTCGGTGAATTGTGGGTTTCCTTTCCGACTGCTCTTTGGGGGCTAGGGCCAAAACTGACCAGGATGAACAGTTGATTGGTTTGACCCCAATTCGGTGCGGCAGAACAACATCACGTCTACTACTTGCAACGCCACCTGGCTCTGGGATGGAGAAAGCGTCATCGGCGGAGACGACAACAGCCTTGACACTCCCTACGATCCATGTTATCGAGACGACTCAGTATACTTTGCCATGCGCCTGATGACGTTTTATAATCCCGGGAACTTCACCCTCCAGCTTGCTCACCAGTACCACGATAGCGAGTAGGTGAACCCCCCTTCTAATGGATTCGGTCAGTTCATAACTAATACTCGAACAGGAACTTCACTGCTCCTTGGGATTACCCTACTACGTTTGCGGAGCCGATCTTTGGTCTGCCGCTGGTCGAGAAGTCAGAGAACCACATCAAGTACTACACCAAAGGTGTCGTAAATGGCACTATCATGGGCGTCGCTGGTTGAAGAGCTTGTTGTCGTGCCGAGGCACAGGTCGAGGGCGGGGGAGCTGACGGGTCGCTGCTGTTGAAGCCCCGGGGTTTCGGAAACCCCCACAAACCAGTCGACTTATCTAGTACGTTCTCTCAGGCTGGTGTTACATGGGGTTAGGCTTGCACCACTTACGCAAGCACTCCGCTAATATGGCACCAACGAGAGTTTTTTGGGGGGCACCACAGGGGCACATAACTCCGGGCTCAGGCTAGCGAACGATAACTAATACACAACGATAAATCCGGTTTATCAACAAGAATAATAGAGACCAGTAGTGGCCTAGTAAATGAACATATACCTATGCGTTGACTCATGTATGTGTTTGATATGTGTATAGAAAGAGATGGGGGTCGCACCAAGGCTTAAAAAGAAGGAACCGGTTCTCCGGAATTGTCCATGAACAGAGACTGGATATTGTCAAAGCCCAAATGGGCCGCGCGAAGTAAGAAGCAGTCAGGCCTGCTGCAGGGCCGAATTCACGGTCGAAAAGCCATTTCAGACTACAAATTTTCAGTCACTGCCCGACATCTGGTTGGCGGTTGGGACATCGAGGCGGGAATCGTCAACCATTGGTGTTTATTTTCGCCTTTCCATATTTACAACACTAATTCATACCCCCAACACTTGTTAGTTTAAAGGGGGTATGACGTCTCCGGCAACGCTTCCAGGTGTTTCCGGTGATGCTCATTCGCCTTTGCAACTCCATCGAGTTAGTACAGTCCTGCCGACAAGAAAAAGACCACATACAAAGGGCAGCCCGCAATAGTTGCAGGTGCAGATCTCGGGCTTGTCCGTGTTGATGAAGATCTTGGGATGCCCGGCCGGGCCACCGCCGCCGTCGCACGCCACGATGCGGTCGTGCGTCCACCGCACAGGTTCCTTATGAATAAGTTCAATGGCCGCGTGAGGTTGTGGCTAGAGATTGCAGTTGCTGGTTAGCACCGGCAAGTTCATGTTCTCCTTTCCCAGCAGCTCCTTGTCTGCTCTTGCATGTTCCTTGGGACGTGGCTTGCGAACCTGGAGCGAATAGTCTGTCTGTTCAAATCGGGGTCCGATCATGGCATGTTCGCGCGGTTGCTGGTTCCGGGACCACACACTAGAGCGGTTCGGGGCTTGGGGGACGACTGGGCCTGTTGACTCGTCGGGGACCTGTGGAGCTGTCGTGGTTGTGTTTGTGATCGGGACCGTCGTCGACTCCAATTGGCGGGCCGTCGAGGCGAATGCGCGCCTTGGAGCTGCACATTGACGCAGGAGGCTATGTGAGGCCCGCAATCGTGAAGCGTACATGGCTGCGGGCGTGGTAGACTTGGGAAGAGGGGCTGCTGGAGAGATGAGCTTTCTGTAGACAAGAGCTAGAAAGCGTCAATTGAGGTTGGCTGGAAGCTCCTGGGTGTGACGGCTAATCTTCGGACACGGACCAGATGCGGCTCAATGCGGGCCCAGAAATGCAGTGGGGACCGTGCTTTTTGGAGATTGAATTTGATACGGAGTGTCGTTCAGTGCTGGCATTTTCCTGTGAAATTTCTCGCTGCCTGACTTTCCAATCGCAACAACTGATGACGCAGATTTTGCATTGTCGGATAACCGCACGCAACAGCTTGGCGGACTTTTGTGGTATATTTACTGACCGAAACAGTTGCATCTCGGACATTTTAGGCTTCTTGACGATCAGCGATGGCCTCCTCGCCGCGGAATCCGACAATGATGCCGAATCAATCGACACCGAAGACCATGTCGTCGCGTCTACTAACCATGAAGTTCATGCAGCGCGGTGCTGCACAGGCGGCTACAGAAGTGAGTTCGCCATCGACACCGCAGACAGACGAGGAAGGTTCGGCAGCCAAGCGGCGGAAGATCTCGCGCAACCACTCGGCCCCGAGTACCCCTTCGGCAGTCTCCCCGTCAATCCAGAAAGCGGCAGAGATTATAGATGAAGATGAGAAGAAGCGACAGGCAGCCATCGAAAAACGCGCTGCAGATCTTGGCGACGCGCATTGGGTGCTAGACGATGCCACAGCGACCCCTTCGAGGCATGGAGCGCGCGCTATACTGAACGTGGTCCACGTTGGCTACGCACAGATTGACTATTCTGGCGCCCCGGGCGACGGTCCGGACCACTCTAAAGCTGTTGAAATGCCGATCAAGGCTCGCACTCGGTTCAACATGTCGAGATCCAAGGTTGGTACCTCACCCACTCTCTGCACATTTCGCATCCGCTTAGATCGGCTGCTTGCAACATGTTATTCGACCGAGATTAATAGCCTGCAGAAAAGAAAGAAATCAGACGATGAATCTGATAGAGAGAGTTCCAACTGCCCCGATGAGGAGGGATCCGAAGACGAAGATCCCAGCCGCGGGCGCAAACAATACGGGGACGATGGCGCGTCACGAAACAAGCGAGCACGAACCAGCCTATCGGCTAGAAGAAGCGAGGAGTGGAAGAAGGCTCAAGAGTTTGCGGGAAATCGACGGAAGAAAGAGGTTAAGCTGAACAAACTGACCTCGATATCCTCGGGGGGAGCTGCTATGTCCCTCCAGAAACCTGCCTCTTCAGGCTTTACTTGCAATCACTGTGGAAAGCTCGGCCATAAAGCTGCTGACTGCCAAAAACAACGTTGATGGTTGTCTCTGCACTATTCCGAGGCGAAACGTTTCCCTCGGCTCCTCTACTCATTTCATTCTTAACCTTGTCAAGCCGTCCCCCCCTTTAGTTTGCTATTCTCTTTCATTCCCCGGAATGGGGTGATATCATAAGAGGTAATGGCGTATGTTGGCAAGTGAACTGTAAGGCGGCTTCATGTGTCCCGCTTGTTGTACACCACGGGCGAAACGTCCCCCCTTGCTCGGTTCATGTCTTCTCAATCCGCTCCTGGGGATCTGGGGAACGGCCTAAAAAGGAGGCCTGGCTATACGCACTAGGTTACGTCCCTTGGTTCTTCCTGGGCAAAGACGGAAATGGAGTCGCTCGTCGTTTCAAAACCACCCGTGTTTACCGGAATTTTCCAGACAGCGAACAAAAAAGGGGGATCTGGTTGCCGAGAACGAAAGAAAAAAGACCCGCACATATCAGACTTCCCGTTCTTTCTTTCCGCCTGGCTCAAGGAAGTGGAGAATCTTTCGGCAGCAAACCACATCTTCGCCGCGCTGGGATTTGGACGATGAGACCGGACATATAACTGGCATTAGAAAGGGCCGAGATGGGTGTGGGCATCAGGGTCAACGGAAGAGACGCAACGTGTGACGCGGGCTGCATGAGGACGGCTCGAAGGATGATGGAAAGCAAGCAAAGCAAAAAAAAAAAAAGGGGGGGAAAGAAAACTTGGAAGCGGGAAAGGGGGCGCAGGGATCATAGAGTGCATCTCTCTTGCTCGGCTGGTCTAGCTGGGGGGGATGGGAGTTGAACTTGTGCCATAGCAGTAGAAGAGGTAAGCGACTCCTGCCAGGCGTCACACCGGCGAAACCCCCCGCCTTCAGAAATGCTACTTCAACGCTCCGGTATGGAAATGTTTTGGTTGCTTTTTGAAGGAGGGGGGCAGGGAGTGTGGGATGATGAACATGTCTTATACCAGGGAAGTCAGGCAGAAACGGCTGCAATACAGGCCCGGTCCTTTTTACCGTGACGGGACAGGAACCCGACGGGGACTGTTGGCCGTCAAAGGAGTTGCCGGCGTAGCTCTTACAAGAGAGCCAACGACAGCTTGCTCAAGAGGTAAGAGCATGGAACAAAGACAACAGCGAGGATCATCCACTCCACTCAGCCGTGCCGGTTTTTTTTTAACCCGGGTAAAATGTGTGAACCTGGCTGAAGGGTATGTCTGATTCCCATCACAACGGCTCCTGTAATGTAGTCTATGCGGTTGTCTTGTAGCGCACAAGACCACTACTTCGCCCAAACGAGACCTCATGGATGGCTAGAGGTTCAGACAGACACCAGGTGTGGCAATATAAACCAGTGTGCTGATTGAGTGTGGGCGTGGTGGGGCGGATGAGTATTCGGGACGTGCCCCGTGGAATATTCCATGACTAGGGGAGCTTCGAAAAGGACAGGTTGGTTGGATGCTACACTATGTATTATCGGGCCGCTACTGTTTGGCACCCTTGAGATATTTGCTTGGTGCTGTTCTCGGCCATGTCCGATGGGCGGGTCCTTGGTCTTCCTGCCGATCACTTCAGCCTTTCAAGGGAACAGATGAACATCGTTAGGCTGTAAAGTATCAAATCAAGGAGCAGTGACCTAGGCATCAGGTTAGATTTGGGTGAATAGAGTCGCGAATGTCAAACGTAGCCAGCGTGAGCCTGGGGGCTGGGGCGAGTTGTTGAAAAATGCGGTGCTGTGCTCGTCATCTTTCCCTAAATGCCTGACTTGGGAGATGTCATGAGCAAGGCATGTCGTCTGACCTTGGCGCTCTCGAGATCGCCTCCTGCCCGACCATGGTATGGCCTGCATGAACGACCGTGCTTTCGAGCCGGCAATACTTGAAGCCTGTAACTTTGCCGCATATTCCCGAGCGATATATCGTAGTGGTGCTCAGCCTTGGCTGGATGGTCGGAGGTCGGAGGGTCGTCACAGAATCGTGCAGACAGACCTTGTGATGGTGTCTATGCCCCCCTGCAGACATGCAGCAACATGCAGAGAGGTCGTGAGGCGGCTCATACGCCCAGCAGCCGAAGATGCGAGGTCGTTGAGAAAAAAGGCGGCTACCAAGGGGGTTATGATGTAAGGTATGATTATGTATCTGTGGAAGGGGCGAATCAGCCGGGAGAAGGGGCACGAACCAAGTTCTCGTTCCGTGTGGTTCGGCTCACCTCGCGATGCGATGTGGTATTATATCGCCGCGCATCGTATAGGCAACGTACTATGTGAACGTCCGGGCAGGGTAGCTGCCAGGCCAGCTCATCTAAATGTGCGGCGGCAGGGTGCACAGGTAGGTGGCCCCATGTCGTAATGCAGCGGATTCCGAAGGACATGTCGGTGGATGTAGACTCACACCTGGATGACCGAACGGGTCGCAGGGCTCAAACATCACGGGTGCGGGTTGCTTTTTTTGGGACCCATGAAAAAAGGCTGTCAGACAACAACATGTGAGCCCGTTGCTGGTCGGTGCGCCATCCTGCCTCCTTCGGTCGAGGCAGCGACAGGAGACCGTATAAATTACATGTCGATGGATGTGGGAGCTCAAGACAAAATGGCCCCGCCTGGTCAGTTTCACATCGGTCCATCGGCTTTTTCGCCAGGCGTGAAACTCCTCTCGGTGCACGATCCGATGAGCGAGACCAGAGAGAAGAGAGAGGAGAATAAAGACGAGTGACGATGAAGCGGGAGAAATGCAATCCCCACAGCCGGAGAATCAGGCACGGGAGGAACCCCCGGGAGACCACAGTGGTGAATTTTGGCGGTTCAGCCATCCGCGGGGACAACATCCCGGGGAACCTGCCAAGGACAGAGTCGCAAACCACTAGTGTACTACGTATGTACTAAATGCTTAAAGCACTCTGTGAGATACTGGGCAGCTTAACCCTTCGTGCCGCTATGGGGCAGGCGGAATCAGGGAAATGTGTGCCTACGCCGTGCTGCTGGTGGTGATAACCTTGGAGGTAGTGAGTGGTGAGAAGGTGGAAAAGTGGCGATGGCCAACAGTTTTCGCACTTGGATGTCTCACTCGGGCGCCACATGGACCCGCGGACACGGCGCATCCCCGTTTCGTGTGTCTAACAGGAGTGTCATGAGAAAGCACATCATCGGCGTTGCAATTCCACAAACAGCTGTGATGCGCATGGATAATCCGAACTGTCGGGGTGCCAACTTTTTCTTTACCTCGATTTGTCCCCGTGTCAAGCTGCTGTGTTTGTAAATCAACGTATCATACACTCAAGATGGCTTGAATGACAGAAGAACTGCCAGTTGAATGATGCGCTAGATAGGCAAGTTAGCAGTGCCAGTACCTCCAACTGACTCAGACGAGTCGAAGCGCCGCAAGACATCATGCGGAGCACAGGCAGGAGCAATGCTGTGCTCCGTCCAGCGGCAAGGCGGATGTTGGTTGGGACTAGTGGACGGGAACCTAACCCTAACCCCTAGGCAACCAACATGTGAACCACATGGCATCGCGACCCTGCCAGCATACAAAGTAGAACAATAATGCCTATTCTGTCACCTCGAGTCGCCTGCTCGGCTGATTCTTGAACCCGCAGTTTCATCGAGGCCGGGCACCGGGCCGGGGAACAGCCAACACCCGCTCGAGACCGGACAGGGCGGGCTCTGCAATCCTGTGTTGACGGGATTCCAGAGCTTGCGACAGGTTGGACGCACTGGTCGAGGCGATACGCAATGTTCCCTCAATGAACAGGAAACCGCAGGCTTCACCTTACCGTTGCCGTCAGTGGGCGCTTCACAAAGCTCAATGTCCTATCAGGGTTAGCGATTCATTTACAGTTGTGTACCGTCGTGTCGGTCCTTGATCCACCGACATGCTTGGAAAGCACCACTGGACTGTTGTCTCCAACCGCATGCCATTGTGCAGGCCCTTTGGGTGCCGTTTTTGTGCCGTTACACGTCCAAACCGGCGAGCACGCCTGGGTATCACTGCGGACCATCAAGATCCCATGCTGCTCCATGTTTCTATCTTACTACTCGTGCCTCGTGCACTCATCCCCCAAACCCAGGCAACGTATATCTGTTGGAGTACCGTGAAAATGTCAGTGAGGGCGTTGCCCAGACATGCATGCAGTCCTTGCGGGAGGGTAAGGATTAGCAGCCACGCTCGACACGTGTAGCCCATGCTCTTCGGGCGCAAGACTTTGCAGTCAAGATATACCAAACAGTTTACTATTAACGAGGTTGATGTCGGGCAACCAGTGAGGCCGGTGACCGACCCAGCCAATCGAGCTGAGAGGATGAGGGCGTCAGATGTGCCTGGGGGAAAGCACCCAAGCCGCGCTGCGCAAGATTGCACTTGCATGTCGGACCCTTGTCTTCAGCCCACCATAATGGATCACCGACCCCTGGTACTGCGAGTGTCTCTTGACCGCCCTACTAGCCGCCAATGATGGCCCGCCATTGACGCTCCTTCCCGTCAACGATCATTGTGCGTCTTGGGCACGATCGGGCAAAAATGGGTCAACTTGTTTTTGAACGCGCGAGCAGTCAAGATTACACAACGGACACTTCAACACTCTCTTGGTGGGGCACTGGGGCTTGTGTCAGATCGCAACCAGATCGCTCGCTGGGCTACAAGGTTAGTTACCGCCGTCCCAGATTCCCTGTCCAGATCCCCCGAGCCGACCCCAGCTTCTTCAGCGAACCCTGTTCCTCTGCTGTTGAAAGAAGAAGCTCGAGCTTGGCTCTGCCGAGTTTTGTTGAGACATCCATCCAAGTGCCCTTCCATGCTCTGCTCGCTTGGCCGACTCCATGGTGCTGAATGTGTTGTTGCGAGGTTGTCAGCACCCCGCTGCGTCGTCCCACGCTAACAATCTTTCAAGACGGACCTGCGTGTGCCCAACTTTTTGGTACAAGAAGCCGGGACTGGCATTTCTCCCCCATTTCCCATGTTGGCACTCCCGTTCCTTTTCTTGAAAGGGTGTCCGGTCGGTCCACCGAACACGGCGAAACTCTTCAGACCTGCCTCACCCAAACCTCGGGCCCCCAGAAACAGGTTTGCACATTGCACTTGACGGTTCGCAACCCCTTCTTATCTCTCCTGCCGGCCCTTCGTCCGGCGTCATTCGTCTCAACTAGGGCTCTTTTGGCTGGCGCCGAGCGGGCCGGCCTGATGCAGGACCGTCGTCTGGACAGAGCCAATCTCTCGCCCAGCGTCGCGATGAAGCCCTAATAGAAACAGCTGGATTGACCTTTTGGTGGGCAGACCGGAAATGCACGCACACCTCCCATCCCATCGCTGACGATCCAATCTCGTAATACAACCTGGACACGGGCCGTTTCCCTCATCCCTAGTCTCGCCGTTGTTGACAGGTCCTCTGCTGGCGCCTCCTGACCTCAGTCTATTATTGCCGGCCTTGCACGCATACGGTTCCCCTCTCTTTACCACTTCGGTTCAGATCGCTATCCAGACTGGACTGCTAGAGGTAGGTTTCAATAGCTGCTGTGCGGGCTGCTTTCTCTATTCATCCCCGTTTGCTGCCTGTGCCCCCCTCACCTGCTGGTTTGTGGCGGTTGGTGCCTCTCAGCAGCTGTCATTGCTACATCAAGCTCTCTGTGGGAGTTAGCCCGCCAGCCTCATGGAGGCCGAGCCGGACATCTCAGACAGCAGCATCTCAACTCAGGCCGGCGTGGGGCAGGAGCCAGCTTCGATGCCCTGGGGCCACGCCAACGCCGCCTTCGCAACGGCCGTGTAATGCGGCTGTGGGCTCGTGGACATGATGCTTCTGCTTCCCTTCCGCGGCTGCATGTCAACGGCCAGGGAACAATGGTCTTCTGCTGAGGTCGGCGCTTGGCCAACACGGGAACTCGGCGCCTCAATCTCGGCTGCCCCGCTCACAGCTTGGAGCCAGGGGAGCGGAGAGAGACGAGACTGGCGGGAGACGGTACCTAGCTGGCCCAGCAAGTTCGCTTTTGCAGAATTGCAGTATAGTCAATTACGCTCATTGCCTGTTTGGGAACGTGTTGAGACCACAAACCTCACGGGCGGCTTTCCGCTCACCCCCGCACCCCTCTCTG
>Ga0247763_1000784_pt1 | contig 19102 bp, 15 predicted proteins | sample UWRJL141409B4_FD_179926 | JGI IMG/M metagenome (GOLD analysis project Ga0247763, IMG submission 179926) | Plant litter microbial communities from Arlington Agricultural Research Station in Wisconsin, United States - UWRJ-L141-409B-4 | ecosystem: Environmental > Terrestrial > Plant litter >...
CGTGCGGTCGACGAGCTTGGCGTCGGGTAGCAGGTTAAGGCGTCCCGCCCGCTGGCCGCGCACCAGATCGCCCACCACGAGCGTGTGGTGCTCGATCAGCAGCGCCAGTTCGCCCGGCGTCTTCGAGCCGTCGAGCTCGAACACCTCGAGCCCGGCGATCGGCTGTTCGCCATTGCCCGTGGCGTGCGCCTTGATGTGCTCCAGGCGGGCCAGCTCTTTGGCGGGGCCCCAGACGCGGGCGCCGGTGATCGCCGAGAGCTCTGCGGCCCCGCGCACGTGGTCCGAATTCGTGATGACGATATCCTGGACCCCGCCCAGCGCTTCCATGTGGCGCCGGTCGTGCTCGCTCACCGGCAGCGGGTCGATCGCCACGTTGCCGTGGGCGGTGGTCCAGAAGACGCTGTGGAAGTCCACGTTGCGCTCTTCGTTAAAGACCGACCAGGCAAACAGGTTGGGTTTGTGTAGGGCCTTCATGCAGAGACGTCGTCCTCTCGTTGGACACTATAAACGATCCCAACGATCGCTTCTCGTCTCCACACAAGAGGCACCCTCTCGAAACGGCGCACCTCTCGTCGACGATGAGTCCAATCGACCGAGCCAGGTCGCGTCCACACTCGATGGCACTGTTCTTGATCTCGCATTCGCGGCAGTCGTTGCAGCCGTCGACACTGCTCTCGCGACAGCGCACGTCGAGTGGGGCACGCTTTAGCTCGGCACCAGCGCGGGTTGGGGCGCCCGCGCCAGAAAGCCCAGCGCGGGTTGGGGCGCCCGCGCCAGAAAGCCCAGCGCGGGTTGGGGCGCCCGCCAGAAAGCCCAGCGCGGGTTGGGGCGCCCGCGCCAGAAAGCCCAGCGCGGGTTGGGGGCCCGCGCTCAAACAACAGAGCTCAGGCGTTCTTCAGGTTCTTCGCCGCAAACTCCCAGTTCGCGAGCTTGTCCAGGAACGTGGTGATGTAGTCGGGCCGCTTGTTCTGGTAGTCCAGGTAGTAGGCATGCTCCCACACGTCAATGGTGAGCAGTGCCGTCTGATCGTGGGCGAGCGGCGTGTCGGCGTTCGGCGTCTTCGTGACCTGCAGCTTCCCGCTCGCGTCGAGCACCAGCCAGGCCCAACCGCTGCCGAACTGCGTGGTGGCGGCCGTCTTGAACGCCTCGGCGAACTTCGCAAAGCTGCCGAAGTCAGCGTCAATTTTCTTGGCGAGATCACCCGTCGGGGTGCCGCCCCCGCCGGCCTTCAGCGAGTGCCAGTAAAAGGTGTGGTTCCACGCCTGCGCTGCGTTGTTGAAGATGGCCGCCTTGGCCGGGTCTTTCGCGACCGCCTTGATCACGGCCTCGATGGGCAGCGAGTCGAGCTCCGTGCCCTTGGCGGCAGCATTGAAATTGTTGACGTACGCCGCGTGATGCTTGTCGTGGTGGAACTCCAGCGTCCGCTTCGAGATGTGGGGCTCGAGGGCCGTGTAGTCATACGGCAGAGGGGGTAGTTCGTAGGCCATGTTGCTGACTCCTTCTCGGCTCACGTTGCTCGCTGCGTCGTGACGCCGCTGAACGAACGCCAGCTCATTTTCTGATTCCCGATCGGTTCCCGGATCAACCCTCACGGTAGTCAGGATGTCAGACCGGATCAATGCAGAAGACTGCCGCGCCCCCATCCGCGGCAGGTCGTGACCAATCGCCTCGGTCGAGGATCGTGTCCAACCCGAAACGCGAACGGCGGGATCGATCGCCAAGGCGGGAAGGGAACAGAGCGCTCTCATTTCCATTCGGCAGGTGACAGGGCGCGATCGTCGACCACGGCTTCGTCGCTGCGCGACTCGGAGTGCTCCGCAGCGATCCGCAAGTACGGAGCGGGAACGACGAACAGCGTGAACGTGCCGCTCGTCATGCCGCCAACCAGCACGCTGCCGCCTCTCGAGTTGCGCGCGCTCGCCCCCGGGACCCGTGAACCCTCGAGCCCGCTGGTGGTTCCCGAGCTCGACGATCAGAATTCCGTTCTTGGCGACCAGGCCCACGAGCGTCGCCGAGCCCACCTGGGAGTAGATGTTCAGGGTGGTCGTCCAGCCATTCGTCAGCCCGAACTCCATCCCGGGCGGTCCCGCGAACTTCAGGAGCGTGAAGATGAGCGCGCCGAACATCGCCAGCGGCACCGAGCCCGCGAGCATCACCAGCGGGTCGCGGAACGAGTTGACCTGCGCCGCCAACGTCAGGGAGACGCGCGGCCCGTTCACGAACGGCTCGTCGATCTGATCCGGGGTGAGGCGCGCGGCCCGCTCCAACCTGGAGGATCACTTTGTTAGTGGCGGCCCTCGATGCTGCAACGCTCGCGCTCCGACCACGGCTTCATCAGCGCGCCGCCGAAGCCGGCCGAGGGGGAACATGATCTGGAAGCTCGAGTCGGCCTCGGGCGTCGCGAGCGTCCAGTCGAGCGCGCGAGAGTAGTGGTGAAGCACGCCCTCGAAGACGCGATCGATGTTTGCGCACGAGCCAGTTCGGCGAATGGTTCGCCCGGATCCTCCAGAGATGAGGAGAATCAAACCGGTCCGAGGCGTCAGCGCTTCGGTGAGATGGCACCGAGTTTCCCGTGCATATCGGCGTGAGCTGGCTGGATACGGAGGAGGGGGTTGCCATGGCGCCCAAAGTGCGCACTGCTATTCTGGCCCGAGAGGCTTTGGACGATACCTCGGCGCAGAACTCGGTCCATCAGGCCATCGACCGGCCATTTTTGCACTGAAACCCTCGATGCCTCCGCAAACGGGTTTGCGGGTCCGGCTATGTGGGGCCGACATGATGCTGTTGGGGTCTCCTTTGGGAGAGAGAGCAATGATTGCAGAACCCTTTGAAGCCATGTACCGCAGCGAACAGCGGCCGCCGTGGGATCAGGATCATCCTGCCGAGTTCGTCGTCGCCCTCGAACGCGACGGCCACATTCGTGGCTCCGTGCTCGATGCCGGCTGCGGCACCGGCGAAAACGCTCTCCATCTAGCCGGACTGGGATACGAGGTCACCGGCATCGACGGTGCCCCCACGGCCATCGCGCGGGCGCGCGAGAAGGCGGTGAAGCGCGGCCTCCAGGTGTCCTTCGAACTCGCCGACGCGCGCGATCTCACCGGTCATGCAGACCGCTTCGACACCGTGCTCGACGTGGCACTCTTTCACGTCTTCGACGATGAGCGCGATCGCGTGCGCTACACGGCGGCGCTGCATGGAGCTTGTCGCTCCGGCGCGACCGTTCATCTCGCGTGCTTCAGCGACAGGAACACCTTCGACGCCGGCGCCGCGCCGCCGCCGGGTTTCGCCCACGGTGTCGCTGAAGCCGAGCTTCGCCGCGCATTCGCCGAGGGCTGGACATGGGAGGGCCTCTCCCCGCGCGCCGCTCGACCTCCCGCGCTGGGGGGGCGAGAGGTGCACCTGTGGCTCGCCCGCATCCGGAAGTCCACCTGAGTCACGACCGATCAACCAAAGGCGGGATCATCATGCTGCAGAACGACGACTTGGAGCGCTTCGTCCAGGACTTCTGGATGAGAGAGGCATTTGCGGGCGAGGTGAGCAAGGAGGACTTCGCCGCGCTGCGCGAGGAATTTGCGGGATTCGAGCCGCGGGCCATGCTCGAGCAACATCGGGGAGAGGCGTCGGTTTGGTTCGCGAGCAGAGATGGGCATTCGCAGGCGGTCGACGTGTCGCCCAGCGACGCGATCAAGTTCTTCAACGCCGGCATGACCGTCTTCCTCCCGGTCGTGCGAAGCCCCACCATCGACCGCTGGGGAGACGCCCTGTCGAAACGTCTGGCGCGGTTTCAAGGAAAGGTCGGCGCCAGCATCTTCCTGGCCAGAAAAGGCTGGCGGACGGGGTGCCACTTCGACCACATCGAGAACTTCACCGTGCAGCTTCGCGGGACGAAGATCTGGCGGTTCGATGAAAATCGGAGCGTTCCCCTGCCGACCGTGAACTACGGCATTCGAACGGAGCGCGCGTACCAGGAAGAAATGTGGCTGTACGCGTCGAGAGACCTGCCCGACAAGATCTCCGAGACGGCGCCCGCCATCGAACTGACCCCGGGCAAGATGATCTATCTGCCGCGCGGGCACTGGCACGAGATCGACGCCGTGACCGAATCCGTCTCGTTACTCCTCGGGTTCCCGGCCTGCCCATGGACGGATTTCATATTGCCCGCGTTGAAGTCGATCCTCGTCCGGAGCCCTGAATGGCGCGCGAACCTCTCGTTCCCGAACGGCCGCGATGTCCGCGCATGGGACCAGGCGCGGGAAAAGGTTGGCGGCCTCCTGCGGCATCTCGAGAGCACGCTCCGCGAGCTCGACCCGGGGGACCTCCTGCCGCCGCGAGAGCGGCTCCTGCCTGCGGATGCGGCGAACATGGCATTCCGTCGGAATCCACTTTGCACGGTGGGGCGCTATCCGGGCGGTGAAGGGCGGACCGAGGTCGTCGCCTCCGTGCATCAAGGCGAGTTCAGCCGCCGGCGGGAGATGAGTCTCCCGCCGGCCGCGCTGGCCGTCCTCGATACCATCGAGACTGACCCCGTATTTTCGCTGGGAGATCTCGAGGCTCGCCACTCCGACCTCGCGAGCGATCTGCCGAAGCTCCTCGCCGTCCTCGTGGAACTCGAGGTTCTGCTCCCGTCGCGGCGTGAAGCATCAGACGCCGATGAGGTTGCGAAACATCATCGATGATTGAAGCACCCGGCGCAACCGGAGCAGATCGTGTCCCTCGCTGCTCGTGAGCGGTCGTCCGGCAAGGGCCTCGATGTCCTGGCGGTGCGCGTTGGCGTTCTTGCCTTGCAGTAGGCTTCGCAAGCTCGTGTCGACGGCTTCGGTCAATGTGAAGCCGAGGACCGAAGGACCGACTCCCGTCGGCGAAGGAAGCTGCGCCAGAGTGCGCACCCACACCATGATGCTCTCGACGGGGTCCCGATCCGGAAATCTCTCCTGGATCACGCGAAGCGCCGTCTCCCGGCCGTGAACGTTCACGAGAACCGCGAGGAAGAAGCGAAGCTCGGGATCGCTCACGGTGGTTCGCGGGTGCGTGATGGCCATCTCCCTTCGATCGTTCTCCACGACGCCGCGCACGAGGGTCGTCACCATCGGGAGTCTCGTCTCGATGCGAGCGAGCAACTCGTCCCCCTCTTCCATCGGCAAGGAGGCAACGAGACCGCGCAGCCCGATGAACGCGGCGGCGGCGTCCGTGGACTCGAGCCACTTGGCGGCGTGATCGACGAGCTTCTCCGGCTCGACGACGCGGACGAACTTCATCAGTTGCAAGCGGCGCTTCAGCTCGAGCCGATCGTGGCTGGGGTTCCAGGCGACGCCCGACCGTGAATAGATGTATTGCGGCCGGGAGAATACGTTGCGGTGCGTTCTCACCACCATCGACAGCGACGGACGCTCGAGGTGGTAGAGCGAGTGGATCGTCGCACCGCACGCTTGGATCTCTCGCACGTCGCCGCGCCCCACGAGCTCCACGCCGTGCTCCGTCAATGTCCCGAGCATGAGGTGATCGTTCACGGTCTCCCGCGGGTCGAACCGGAATGTCGTGTGGAGGCTCGTCCCTTTGAGTACGGTGAACGCGCCGCTGAAGCCGTGATCGTGAATGTCCGGCGTGCCGTTGAGCCAGAAGTAGAGGGTGATATGAAATCGCTCGTTCGCGAACACGGTGAGCGGCGGCTCGCCGAAGGACGCGTCGGCGTCGATCTGAGGCGGCAGACGGTCAGCCCCCAGTCCCCATCGCAGAAGAGATGTCATGTCCAGGTGACGAGATGGCTCGGACTCCAGGAGCACCTCGGCGCAGACCGATGGAAAGCTGGCTTCTCGGTAGCCCGTTGCCAGCCATCGCGTCTGAAGCTTCCAGGCTAGATCTTGAAAGAAGGCTGTCATCGGCTTCGCGCTCCTACGTGTGATTCGCAAATATCTACATCAGAACATCGCTCGTCTCGTAGTCCGCTCATCGCGGCACCCGTCGACTGACGGATTGTTGAGCCAGTGATCGAACATTCGTACGTACGCTGTGACCTGGAAACGGCGTCTCACCTGAGAACGACCTTCACTCGTCTCACGCGAGAGTCATGCCTTGACCGCGGTCCGAGCCTTTCACAGGATCAGCGTGCCCGCATGGAACTCGACGCTGGCATGCGCAACGCTGCCTTTCCAGCGACATGTTTCATCTGCGAGCGTTAACCGAAGGAGGCCAAGATGCTCGAAGTTGAAAAGAATACCCAGCAGAAGCCGCTGGATCTCTCTATCGACGAGATTCGCACCGTGAACATGGTCTTTTCACAGGTCATCCCACTGATGGCAAGGCCCGTGGCGTGCTGCACATCGACGGTGGCCGTTCCCGAGGACCCTGACTACACACCGAGGGATCCCACCGACGCGCCCTGGCAACCCTGATGACGCGCTGAGGGGTCCGAAGGACCATTGACTGGGCGAGCCGCGCGAGAGGCGCGTATCGCTGCTCGCGCGGCTCGCTCGAACGGTAGTGCTCTGCTCCGGCGGCGACCCGTTCGAGATCATCGCCGAACGACCCTACTCGGAGCGCGCCATCCATCTTCACGAACCTGCGCATGGAAACGAAGTCCAAGACCGCTAGCCTGACTGCTCTCCCCACGCAGATCATCGACGTTCGCGACGGGGTCCTCCTCAAACGCGGCGCCACGGAGCTGCTCGTGCGCGGAGAGCGAGCGAGAGCCGTGATCACCGCCATTCTCGAAGAGGCGGCCACCCGTCCCTCGCCCATCGACGCGATCTGCGAGCGTTTTGCCGGCGTGGATCGAGCGGCGGTGCGAAGCCTCGTCGAGAAGCTCGTCAATAGCCGTATCCTGGTCCTGGCAGCTGAAGGCGCGCCCCCCGCCGCCGAAGCGGGCGAGTCGGCGTTCGAAGTGTTTTGTTGGAACTTCGATGTCACCGAGCGCGCGCTCCAGGAGCGGTTGCGATCGCAGCGAGTGGTCATTGTCGGCGTCAACGAGATCTCGCGACGGCTGGTGGACTCGCTCCGAGCGTGTGGCCTCGCGCATGTCGATGTCGTCGACGTGCCTTCGATGCGGAATCTTCGGTTCTTCGACGGTGGAGAGCTGAGGCAATCCCAGTGGCCGCACGCGACGCCGCTGAATCACGAGACCTGGTTCGGCGCGATCGATGCCAGGCAGCGCCTGTGTCTCGTGCCGACGTCCGACTTCGGCGGCACGGTCCTGTTGCGCCACTGGAATGACTTGTGCGTTACCAACGACTTTCACATGTATCCTGCGATTCTGCAGGATCTCGTCGGATACGTGGGTCCTCTGGTCGTCCCCGGTGAAACTCCGTGTTACGAGTGCCTCCGCTCTCGTCAGAATGCACATCTCGCCCATCCGGAGCATGCGCGCGCCGCGGAGGGGGCCGCATTCGAGGGACAGCGCACCATCGGATATCATCCCGCCATGGCCTCCATCCTCGCCGACATCGTGGCGATGGAGCTCGTCAAGATCTCGAGTGAGACGCTGCCGTTCATCCACATCGGCAAATTGATCGAGGTCAATCTGATGCGGCCGCAGATCGAAGTACACAACGTTCTCCGGGTGCCTCGCTGCCGAGTATGCAGTCCGCTGCGCTGGCGTTCGTCGGCGTCGCCGACGAAGAGCACGTTCGTCCGTCCGGACCCGGTGAAGCCATGACGACGGCAGGCCCGCCGTTGCGTCGCCTGCTGGACGTGGTCGAGTATCTGGTCGATTCGCGCGTGGGCATCATTCGCGATGTTCGAGAGATTCGACCCGAGCCCGGCGCACCTGATTTTTTCCACTTTGCGGCTCAGGCGTGCAATTCGCGCGCGTTCAGTCAGCAGAAGAACTTCGGCTCGGGGGGTGGAGCGGCGACCCATCGGGAGCGCGGGCTGGCCAAGGCGGTTGGAGAGTGCGTGGAGCGCTACTGCGCGGCGCTCTATGACATCGAGGAGTTTCCCCTCACGTCGAGCCTCGCTGCGCCGTTTGCATGCGTCGACCCGGCGTCATTCGCGCTCTACAGCCAAGAGCAATACGGCTCGCCGAATTTTCCTTGGGTGCGTTTCGATGGCGACACGCCCATACGGTGGACGCCTTCGGTGGACCTCTCCACGGGTGAGAGCGTTCACGTGCCGGCCAGCTTCGTATACATCCCGTATTTTCCTCAGCGGGGAGGAGAGAGCCCTGTGGGGCAATCCATCTCGACCGGCCTCGCCTGTCATTGCAGCCCGGCGGAGGCGGCGCTCGCCGCGCTCTGCGAGGTGGTGGAGCGCGACGCATTCATGATCACCTGGCAGGCCCAGCTCGCGCCTCCTCGGATTCTGTTCGAGACGCTGAGCGAGGAGAATCGCGATCTGGTGGAGCGGTTCACGCGGACGGGCTGCGAGATCATCCTGTTCGACGTGACCGTTGACCATGGCATCTCCACGGTCCTGTCGGTCGTACGCACCGCCGGATCGTCCTGTCCTGCGCTCTCCTTCGCCGCGTATGCGTCGATGAGCGCCGAGCATGCCGTCCGCGGTGCGCTGGAGGAGCTCGCGCATACCTGGCGCTACGGCCGAGAGCTCATGTCGAAGCCAGCTGCATTCCGAGACGACTTCGCGGACGTCGTCAAGGAGGAGGACCACCTGAGAATCTATTGCGATCGTCGCAACGCTCGGCTCGCGCAGTTCCTGTTTGAGTCGGACGACGAGATCGAGTTCGGAGCGCTCGTGGATCGCACGACCGGCACGCCCGCTGGAGATCTTGCGGCCGCGGTGGAGCGAATCGCCTCGACAGGGCATCGCGTGCTCGTCTCGGACGTGACGACGTTGGACGTGGAGCCGCTGGGCCTGTCGGTGGTGCGCGCCGTCGTGCCCGGTTTTCACCCGCTCTTCATGGGGTATCCCATCCGTGCCCTCGGCGGAACTCGACTCTGGGAGGTCCCGCAGAGGCTCGGCTATCGCGGCATCACGCGCGCGACGGGCGACAACCCGGCACCCCATCCTTTTCCATGAGGCGCTCATGAACCCACCTTCGAAGCGCTGGCGCGACATCGCCTTGCCGGGCTCGAGCGAGTCGCCGGTCTGGGAGCTCTTTCACGAGAACTCAAAGATATCGAAGTTCGACACGCCGATTGCCAAGGAAGAGCTCCTCACCCGCGTGCGAGATCTCTGGCCTTCGCTGCCGTACGACCAGTATCCGCTCGTGGAGCTGCCTCGTGAACCGGTCCGACTCGAGCGGACGCTCGCGGAAGCACTGGTCGAGCGCAAGAGTGTGCGAGAGCTCGTGCCGCGCACATTCACCCTCGCGGAGGTCGGCACCCTCCTCCACTACGGATACGGCTCAACGCGGAGTCACGACGAGCTCCAGCGTCCCCTTCGCACGGTGCCGTCGGGGGGCGCGCTGTATCCGCTGGAGATCTTCTTTCACGCGAGCCAGATCGAAGGTCTGGCCCCTGGGCTCTACCAGTACAACTCCGCTCACCACCATCTCCGGCAGTTGCGCGAAGGGAGTGAATCGCAGCGGCTCGCGTCAACGCTCGTACAGCCGCGTTTTGCGCTCGAATCATCGCTTCAGATCTTCATAACGGCCATTTTCGAGCGTACGACCTTCAAGTACAGGGACCGCGGCTATCGCTTCGCCTTGATTGAGGCGGGGCACGTGGCTCAGAACCTCAATCTGGTCGCGACCGCGATGCGGGTCGGGTGCATCAACGTCGGAGGGTTCTTTGATCGAGCGGTCGACGCCCTGCTCGGGATCGACGGCATATCCCACTCCACGGTGTACATCATGTGCATGGGGGGAGACGGTTCCCGGTCGGCTCCGTGATGCGCGATCGTCGCTGCCTCGGAACGAGCGGCCCGGCGATGACGCGCACTGACCCGCGAGCCACTGCGCTCGACCGCGAGCGCCTGCGGAGCGACCCCGAGCTGTGCCTCGACAGCATCGAGCCCATGACGAGCAGCGCGACGTTTCTCGAGCTGCCATTGCTCGCGCTGAGGCCACCTGCAGTACGGGTGGAGCAGGCATCGCGTCGGTTCTCCGTAGATCTGAGCGAGCTCTGTGAGCAGACGGACCTCGCCGCTCCTCCCGCCCGCGTCGGCCACTACGTGTTCATGACGGAGTATTGCGGGTCCACTTTGCTGTCTCAGGCGCTCGGGTCATTTCATCAGGTATTTGCCTACGGCGAGCGCTACCCGCTCGCGAGCGTCGCGGCATACAAGCGCGGCTTGCTGGGCGGTGTTCCCGACCCAATGAAGACGGACCTCTTCGTGAAGCTAGTCCTGCACTACCAGACGAAGACGGCTCGGCCAGAGCAGTGTGCGCTGCTGAAGGAGTGGTCTGTCAGCAACGTCCTGATCGACGAGGTCTTGCGCGGCGACAGTCGTTCGCGCGTCATCTTCATGTACTCGGGGCTCGAGCATTTCATCGCCTCGGTCCTCAAGTCCGAGCGCCGGCGGACGCTCGCTCGGCAGCGGGTCGCCAAGGTATTTACGGATCTCAACGATTTGGTGCCGCTCCGGCAGGTGAACCCGCTCGCCTGCAGCGATTCCGAGATCGCAGCCGTCCATTGGCTTTATCAAATGTACTTCTTCCTCACGCACGGCGCGTGGGCAACGCCCCGCGTCCGCACGCTGAGCTTTGACCAGCTCGAACGGGACCCCGCTGGGGTACTGCGTGCGTGTGCCCAGCACCTCGGGATCGACGTGTCGGAGCGAGCCCTCCTCAGTGTCGTCGATGGGCCCGCATTTCGCACTCACGCCAAGTCGGGGGCGCCGTTCACGGCCAAAGAGCACGTCGATGCGCTTGCCACCGACCGCGCCCGCTACCGCGCCGAGATCGACTCGGGGCTCGCGTTCGCCGAACGCTACACGTCCGAGCATCCGATTCCCGCAGTGCTGCCGACACCGCTGCCATGCTGAGGCGTCAACCACGGTAGTGAAGCACCTGCAGGGTAACCGCCCCTGTCTCGTATGACACGACAGGAGTCTTCTTTACGGAGATCGCCAAGCTCCGCGCGCCGCGCTGTGTCGAGAGCCAGCCCCCCCCGGCGACGCGGCTCTCGCGCTAGATCTCATGCGGGCGCTGTGCCCGCGTCACGGCTCGAGCAACTCGAGGGTCACTCGGCCAGAGCGCACGATTACTCGGCCGTGGACGGGGCAAGGGCTGGGTCGAGCTTGTGCGCCTCGGAGTGCTCCGCAGCGATCAGCACGTACAGGGACGGCACCACGAACAGCGTGAACAGGGTGCCGATCGTCATGCCACCTACCAGCACGATGCCGATCGAGTTGCGCGCTTGCGCGCCGGGGCCCGTGACCAGCGTGAGCGGGAAGTGACCCACCACCGTGGCGACCGTCGTCATCAGGATCGGCCGCAGGCGCGTGATGGCCGCCGCGTGCGCCGCAGCCAACTTGCTCAACCCCAGCGCCTGCTGCGCGTTGGCGAACTCGACGATCAGAATTCCGTTCTTGGCGACAAGACCGACGAGCGTGACCAGACCCACCTGGGAGTAGATGTTCAGAGTCGTCGTCCAGCCCTCGGTCAGCGCGAACTGCATCCCAGGCGGCCCCGCGAACTTCAGGAACGTGAAGATCAGCGCCCCGAACATTGCGAGCGGCACCGATCCGGCGAGCACCACCAGCGGGTCGCGGAAAGAGTTGAACTGCGCCGCGAGCGTCAAGAAAATCAGCACGATGGCCAGGCCGAGCGCGGGCAGGAACTTGCCGCCCTCCTCGCGCAGCTGGCGCGACTGCCCGGTGTAGTCGAGCCGGTAACCGTTCGGCAGGATGCGTTTGGCCTCGTCCTCGAGCAGCTTCAGGCCTGCGTCGAGCGATTGCGTCGTCATGCCCGAGATCTTGATCGAGTTGAGCTGCTGGAAGCGGTTCAGCGAGCGCGGCTCCACATTGTTCACCAGCGTCGCCACGGTGCTGAGCGGCATCAGCTCACCCCGCGGCCCCGTCACGAACAGCTCGTCCAACTGATCGGGCGTGAGGCGAGCGGCGCGCTCGACCTGGGGGATGACCTTGTAGCTGCGCCCCTCGATGCTGAACCGATTGACAAAGTTGCCACCCAGCAGCGCCGACAGATCCATGCCCAGTTGCTGCATGCTCAGACCCATCGAGGCGGCCTTGTTACGGTCGATGACGATCTCGGTGCGCGCCTGGTCGATCTTCACGTCGAGCAAGGGGGGAAACATGAATTGCCCGCTCTCGGCCGCGGTTTGCTGCAGCTTCTCGGCGAACCCCAGCATCTCTTTGTGATCTGCCGTGGAAGCGAGCACGATTTCGACCGGGAAGAAACCGTCGGTCGGCAGTGGGGGCATCAGGAACGCAGGTGCGCGCACGCCGGCGACGTTGGACATCTTGCCTGCGAGTTCTTCCTGGATCGGGAAAATGCTGCGCTCGCGCTCCGACCACGGCTTCATCAGCACGCCGCCGAAGGCGGCCGAGGGGAACGTGATCTGGAAGCTCGAGTCGGCCTCTGGCGTCGACATGAACATCTGGCCTACTTGTTCAGTGTAGGGCGTCAGTTGCTCGAGCGTGGCGTTGGCTGGCATGTCGAGCGAGGTGAACACCACGCCTTGATCCTCGTTGGGCGCGAGCTCGGCCGCCGAGAACATGTACATCGGGATCGTGAGTAGAGTCAGGACGACCCACACCGTGTACACCGCTGGGCGGTTCGCGAGCGTCCAGTCGAGCGTGCGGGAGTAGCGGCGGCGCACGCCGTCGAACATGCGATCGATGTTGCGCACGAGCCAGTTGGGCGAGTGGTTCGCGTGGATCATGCGCGACGCCATCATCGGTGAGAGCGTCAGGGCCACGATGCCGGAGATGAACACCGCACCAGCCAGCGTGAACGCGAACTCGCGGAATAGCGAGCCGGTGAGCCCGCCCTGGAAGCCGATGGGCACGTACACCGCCGCCAGCGTGATCGTCATGGCGATGATCGGCCCGACCAGCTCGCGCGCTCCGACCAGCGCCGCCTCCATCGGCGTCTTGCCGAGCCTCACGTTGCGTTCGACGTTCTCGACCACGACGATCGCGTCGTCGACCACGATGCCCACCGAAAGCACGATCGCGAGCAGGGTCAGCAGGTTGACGGTGAAGCCGAGCACCTGGATCAGGAAAATCGCGCCGATCAGCGAGAGCGGAATCGACACGATGGGCACGATCACCGTGCGGAGCGAGCCGAGGAACAGGAAGATCACCACCATCACGATCAGCACCGTCTCGAACAGGGTGGTACGCACCTCCTGCACGGCGTTGTGGATGTAGCGGGTGGAGTCGAAGGCGACGGAGACGCGCAAGCCGCTCGGCAGTTCGCCCTTGATCACGTCGATCTCCTTGCGGACGGCGTCGATCACGTCGAGCGAGTTGGCGTTGGGCAACACCCAGACGCCCATGAACACTTCCTTCTTGCCGTTCATGCGCACGTCTTGATCATATGACTCGGCGCCCAGCACGACGTCGGCCACATCCTGCAGGCGCACGAGCGTGCCGTTCTCCTCCTTGACGACGAGCTGCCTGAATTCGTCCACCGTCTTCAGATCGGTAGCGGCCGTCAGGTTCATCTGAACCAGCTGCCCCTTCGTCTCACCGACCGCTGACAGGTAGTTGTTCTGCGACAGTGCTTGGCGCACTGCGGCAGGGCTCACGTTGAGCGCCGCCATCCGGTCGGGCTTGAGCCAGGCGCGGATGGCGAAGGCGCGCCCACCGATGAGGTCGGCTTTCTGCACGCCCTCGATGGCGGACAGCCTCGGCTGGATGACGCGGATCAAATAGTCGGTGAGCTGGTTGTCTTCGAGGATGTCTGAGCCGAAGCTCAGGTACATCGCGGCGACCTGCGCGTCCGACGGCTCGATCGAGATCGCCGGCACCTCGGCCTCGGGGGGGAGGTCAGCGCGCACCTGGTTGACGCGCGCGCTGATGTCGGCGAGCGCTTCGGCGGCGGCGAAGTTGAGCTTCAGCCGTGCGCTGATGGTCGACAGGCCCTGCACGCTCTGCGACTCGATGAAGTTGATGCCATCGGCCGCGGCGATCGAGCGCTCGAGCGGCGTGGTGATGAAGCCGCGCACCAGGTCGGCGCTCGCACCGACGTAGGGGGTGCGCACCGTCACCGTCGCGCTCTCGAGCTTCGGGTACTGGCGAACGTTGAGGGAGCGCAGCGCCTGCAGACCCGCGATGATGATCAGCAGGTTGACGACGATCGCGAGGACGGGACGGCGGATGAAGAGGTCCGTGAACTTCATGAGCTCGGCTTTCTCAAACGACTGAGGAGAGGGAGTTCAGCGGTTTTCGGGGTGGGGGTCGAGCTGGGCCTCGGTGCCCACCTCGTTCTTGATGGCGATGGGGGCCTGGTTGCGCAGCTTGAAGGCGCCCGCCGTCACCACCTGCTGCCCCGCTTCGACGCCCGCCTCGATCGACACGAAATCGCCGCGCGTGCCGCCCAGGCGCACGAACTGCTGGCGCGCGACCAGCGCACCCTGCTGTGCGCCCTCGGGGCCGGCGCCCGCCGCGGCCGCCGCCTTCGGCTCCACCACGAACACCGAGTCACCGTAGGGCGCGCGGATCACCGACGTGACGGGCACCGCCACCACGTTCGACTTCTCGGGGAGCACCACCTCGGCCGTCACGAACATGCCGGTGCGCAGCGTCGCCTCGGACCCCGGCATGCTGGCGCGCACCTTGATCGAGCGCGTCACCGCGTCGACCGAGGCGTCGATGGCGCTGATGCTGCCGGTGGCGATCACGCTGCTGCCCGGGTCTTTGCGCACGCGAACGGTGCGACCGAGCGAGAGGCTCTCCACGTCTTGCTGCGGCAGCGTGAAATCCACGAACACACCGTCCGTCGACTCCAGCACCGTCAGCGTGGTGCCCGGCGCCAGGTATTGCCCGAGGTTCACCGCGCGGATGCCGAGCTTGCCGTCGAACGGAGCCCGCACCGTCTTGCGCTCGATCTGCGCCTGGATGGCCTGCATGTCGGCGACCAGGCCGTTGACCGTCGACTGCAGCGAGTCGAGCTCGGCCTGCGTGCTCACGCCCGAGCCGATCAGCTTCTTGCTGCGCTCGAGCGACTGGTTCGCCAGCAGCAGCCGCGGCCGCAGCGCGTTGAGCTGCGCGCGCTCCACGCTCGAGTCGATCTCGACCAGGGGCTGTCCGGCCTTTACCTTTGCGCCGGAGTCGAAGTTGAGCTTCGTCACCACGCCGGGCGAGTCGTTGCTCAACGTCACCCCCTTGCTGGAGACGACCGTCGCCACCGCATCGAGCGTGCGCTCCCAGCTCTGGCGTTCCACCGGTGCAGCGTTTACCGCCTCCGGAGGGGGACCCATTTTCTGCATCTGCTCGCCGAAGCCGATCAGGGTCTTGATCTGAGCCCCTTTGACACCGGCCAAAATGCCGACGACCAGAATTAACGCTGCAATCGTGATCACGTACCGCATCGCGGCGATGCATAAAGCGAGAGAGGCGTCGCCGCCAGTTGATCCCTTGCGGAACCGTCAGAATTCTGCTTCCCGGGCCCCCAGGCCAGAGGTGGGCGCGGCAAGTTTTCGCCGCGATGAAACCCGAATTTCCGCATCGGGACGCCCTGAAACCATTTCAACGCGCGGCGATATCGCTGCGACCGCTCGGATCGGCCCTGCGTCATTCGGTCGCCCCCGCGCGACTCGGCGGCTCCCCCGACGTCGGCGCGTCGCCCCCTCGCGGCCATGGCGCCATCGCGAGGCAACGGCTCTGCTACTCGCTTGTCGCATGCAACGTGGCATGCCGATCGACGCTACGGTTGACGCCACGGTAGCGCCGCCGCTTATGTTCAGGCCGTGTTTCGCGTCGCCGATCTGGGGCCGGACGGCAAGCTCGTCATCCGGGAGAATATCGAAGACGTCGCGCTGCCCGATGGCGCGACGCTACGCTGGGTCGACCTGAGGGGAGACGAGAAGGGGCTCGAGCGCCTGCGCGCCGAGTTCTCGTTTCATCCGCTCGCGATCGAGGATTGTCGCGTCTTCGATCAACGCCCGAAGCTCGAGGAGTATCGCGACCACCTGTTCCTGGTGACCCAGAGCTTCGCCGTGCTCGACGGCAAGCCGCTCGCGGGAGCGAGCAGCACATCGAGCGTGTCGACGCAGCTCGAGCACGCCGGGCTCGAGCTCCACGAGCTCCACGCCTTCCTCGGCAAGAACTACCTCGTCACCGTGCACTCGGGTGACATCGCCGCGCTCGAGCAGGTGTGGGCGCGCGTCACCGAGAACTCCGCGCTGCTCGAGCGCGGCGTCGACTTCGTCTATTACCTGATCGCAAGCCGCCTGGTCGAGGCCAACTTCCCGCTGCTCGACGGCATCACCGACGAGCTCGAAGAGATCGAAGACCGCGTGCTCTCTTCCCCGGTGCAGAAAGACCTGGCGCGCATCTTCGAGCTCAAGCGGCGGCTCGTGCTGATGCGCAAGGTGCTCTCGCCCCAGCGCGATACCATGGTCATGCTGGCGCGCCGCGGCGATCAGCGCGTCAGCGAGCGCAGCTCCCACTATTTCCGCGACGTCCACGACCAGCTCGTCCGCCTCAACGAGTCGATCGAAGCCAACCGCGACCTGCTCTCGAACGCCCTCGACGCTTACATGTCGGCGGTCTCGAACCGCACCAACGAGATCATGAAGAGCCTGACCCTGCTGAGCGCCGTCTTCCTGCCGCTCGCCTTCATCGTCGGCTTCTTCGGGCAAAACTTCGACGACCTTCCGGGCATGCCGCACTGGCCCGCGCACGACGGCCTCATGTACATGATGCTCGCCCTGTGCGCTGCGACGCCCATCGGGATGCTGGTGTGGTTTCGATCGCGGCGGTGGATCTAGGAGGGGCTCGAGGGATTCAGAGGTCCCTGCAGGAGGGTACGACCCTCGCAGAATCGAGGGGTCGGGGTGGGGCCTTCACACCTGCGGCCTCGTGCTGTCGTGAAGGGGCCATGCGGCGCGCATTCGACGCGCGGGTCGAGCTCGTCACGAACAGGGGGCCAGGTTGACTAGACAGGTTGTACAAGCTACCCTAAGCGTGTGAAAATAATCAATGTTTACGAGGCGCGAGGGCAGTTCTCGCGATTGCTGGACGAAGCGGAGGCCGGCGAAGAAGTCATCATCGCTCGAAATGGGACGCCGGTGGTGCGGTTGGTTCCGGTCAATCCACCCCAGCGTCGCCTGGGGCGCTGGCGCGGTCAGGTCCCCGCCGTTTCAGACGAGCAGTGGGTCGCTTCGGATGAGGCAGTGGCCCAGGAGTTCGCTGAAGCACTGACATGAACGTCTTGCTCGATACCGTCGCCCTCTATCGGGCGGTGACATCGCCCGAGAGCCTGCCCGAGGCGGCCCGGAACGCGCTGGAAGAGCCGTCCAACACGCTGTTCGTGTCGCTCGTGTCCGCGTGGGAGATGGCGATCAAGGCGTCGCTCGGAAAGCTGGCCTTGCCCTGCGAGGTGGGGCAGTTCTTCGCCCAGAGCAGCCTGGACTTGCTGGCTGACACCCTCGGGCTCGAGCTCTCGGCCATCGCGCGAGTTGCCCAGCTACCCCCTCACCACCGCGACCCTTTCGATCGCCTCATCATCGCCCAGGCCCTCATGGGTGGGCACTCCATCGTGACCAGCGATGCACGCTTCTCCGCCTACGGCGTCAACGTCATCTGGTAGCGGGCGACGACGGTCGTCTGCCGCAGAAGGGGTGCTGGAGCGGCTGCTGGCAGCACCCGGGCAGCTCTTCAATCGTCATTTTTCGATCTGCGCCAGCAGCTTCCGCACATCCGCCGCGTTGAGACCTTGCGGATGCCGATCGAGGTAGCGTCGGAGGAGCGGCTCCGCCCGCTTCGGACGCCCGCGCTCGAGCTCGAGCCGAGCCTGGGCATAGAGCGCGTTCGCCGCCCACGGGCCCTTGCCGCGCGCGAGCTGCTGATAGATCGCGATCGCCGCGACAGGGTCTTTCGCCTCCAGGCGGGCGGCGCGCTCGAAGCGCTGCTGCGCGCGGGGCGCGACGACATAGGCGGACTTCTTGCCGCGCTTGGGCTCGGCGCGCGACGGCTCTTCCGCGCCGGCGTCGTCGGAGGGCGCCAGGGCAGGGGCCGCTTCCTCGCCGCTCGGCCAAGACTCGCCCGGGCCGAGCAGCACGTGGCTGTCGCCGGAGTCGACCTGCACGTGGCCCTCGGTGACGCTGACCCGCGCGGCGCTGCCGCTCCGTGTCACCGTGAAACGGGTGCCGACCACGCTCACCTTCGTGTCGCCCGCCTGCACCACGAAGGGCGGGCGGCCGCGACGCGGCGCGACCTTGCAGTCGACCTGGCCGGCGTCGAGACGCACGAGCCAGCCGTCGCCGTCGGAGCCGGCGACGCCGACGTCGGAGTGGGCGGCGAGGGTGATCACCGCTTCGCCGAGCGTGGTCTCCGTCGGGGCGTCGGTGCTGACGATGCGCGCCTCGTGGCGGCGCACCTCGGGAGCGGGTGCGGCCGGCGCCGCTGCGATCGGGGCGACCGCGACCGGAGCCATCGGCTCGATGTCGGCGGCGGTGTAGGCGAAGCGCCAGAAGAGCGCGACCGAGGCGGCTGCCGCGAAGGCGCCGGCCATGGCCCAGCGCCGGGAGCGCGAGCTCGCGCGCGCTTCGCTGTCGACGCTCGGCAGCAGGTGCTCGCCGCGATCGAGCCGCGCGAACAGGCCGGATTCGACGCGGTCCCACGCGGGGCGCGACAAGGGTTCGACGGGGGGGCGCTTCAGGCTCATCGTGCCTCTCCGCATTCTGCCAGATACCCGAGCAAGAGTTGATCTTTGCGGGCCGCGTCGAACAGCTTGCGCCGCGCGCGGGAGACCCGATTCTTGGCTGCTACCAGGCTCACCCCGGTGATCTCCGCCACCTCTTCGAGGCTGCGGCCGTCCACCATGAAGAGCGCGAGCGCCACGTGATCCTCGGCCTTCATGCGGCGCAAGAGGCCGTACAGGCGCTTGAGGCCCTCGCGGTGGTGCGCGTGGTCTTCGGGTGAGCCCACCACGTGCAGCTGCACCCCGGCGAAGCTCTTTTCCCGCTCGCTCCGCGGCTTCTTGCGCTTCAGGTGGTGAAACGCGACGCGCGCGGCGATGCGATCGGCCCAGGTGTGCAGCAGCGACTCGCCGCGGTAGTGCGGCAGGGAGCGAAAG
>Ga0247763_1000786_pt1 | contig 19081 bp, 12 predicted proteins | sample UWRJL141409B4_FD_179926 | JGI IMG/M metagenome (GOLD analysis project Ga0247763, IMG submission 179926) | Plant litter microbial communities from Arlington Agricultural Research Station in Wisconsin, United States - UWRJ-L141-409B-4 | ecosystem: Environmental > Terrestrial > Plant litter >...
AAAAAAAAAAAAAAAAGGAGATGGTAGCAAGGCGACTTGCGGTGCGTGCGAGCTGGAACGTTGCGATGCGGCGAACACAGCGGCTGCGCGGGCTGATTGGTGGTGGGAGTCTGATTACGGATGGGAAGGGAAGGTGGCTTGGTGGCCAGTCGGAAGGCCCGAATGCAGAATCCGGATTGTTTTGTTCTCTTCTCACCGTTTGAACTTTTATCACCGGATGTTTCTCATTGAGTTAGGCTGGTCCAATTGATCCTTCCCGGATCCAATTTCCAGAGTACCCTATACAATTCTCCTCAAACGTCCCAAAGCGAAGCGCAGATGAGTCGGGGTTTTGGCCGAGGGAGCAATGTGGAAACGACGGGAAAGGAACCAGCAATCGATCGTGGCGTTTCGATTGTGGTGCTGCCCGTGGCCCGTGAGCCCCCCGTCTCAAATTTCCCGATGCCCGTTGCTTTTGTTTTGTGGGCTTGCAGAGGTTAAAAAAGCACAAACCACATCACGAACGATGGGCCAATCCTGGTCGAGAAATGTAACCACTTCCAAGATTTGAGGGAGAGAACCAAACGTCTAACAGAGAATGAGTTGGCAAAAATCCGGCGGTACCATCGCTCAGCCGCTCGAGGCCACCGTCCAAGGCCGTCAAGCACATGTCAAAAGCAGTGTGGTCCGAGATGCGCCCTCTTTCCGTTCCTTGGGGTCACATCCCCTCACCCAAGATGGTTGATGGTGTGTCCGGCCTGTCTTGGCTGGCGATGCACACCACTACACACCCAATAGTCAAATCCTCCCAACGTCCACTGGTACTGGGCTCCTGTCAAATTTTCATGTGCTCAGTACAATGTCCTACCAAAGGGTGCAAAATAAGCCGAGGGCCAGGCCGAAAGTTGGCAGGGGCAGGATGTTACCCTGCTTCCCCAGGAATTGGGCGTAGTCACAAAACGAGACGGTTCATCGGCCTCAGTCTTGATTGGGCAATCAAAGCCGTCTAGCTCTGCCTCCGCCTGAACCAGCAATCTCGTTGCTGGTATTTTGGACATTTAACTTGATTTCATTGAAACGCCGTAACCGTGTTAGGGACTGATCATGAGGACGCTTTTTGATGGACACAGAACCAACAACCGGGCTTGCACGGACGGCCGCCAAAAGAAGCCGGCAACAAGCGCACCCAAGCGGCAATGATGATGTCCGGTCAGGTGTTCCGGGCCTAAAGAGTGGAAATATTCCAGTTGGCAACCGCACCAGATCATCGCGGCGTCACCATCGCCCCCGATGCCCTGCTGTTAGTGGGGGCGTCTGAATACGTTGCTAATACCTGTTCGCCTATCTCAAAAAGTCAGCATCAAGTGCACGCGACAGGTGGATGAGGGGATTGCCGCAGTGGTTCCCGCCTCCACCTCTCTCCCTCAACGACGAGGCCAAAAGCAGCTGGCAAGCTGTCAAAAGTGGCGATGGCGAGGCTGTTGAGGCGCTATGGGTGGGCACATGCCACTCCTCCACCTTCCTTCCCCGCAAAGGTATCGCTGCCCAGACCGTCTGGCCTTGGCTGGGCAACTTTTTAGTATTCTAGTGTAGCGCATCATCGGATGCGAATGCGACAGGCGCAAGGACGCGCTCGAATGCTACTAGCTGGCGGTCGGTGCAGATGCATCGCGATCATACTACCGAAGAAGGGTAGGACGAGCGTGCTCGAGCTGCGGGGAAGGCATTGAACGCTCAGCTCTTTGGTCGAAGCATTCCTCCGTGCTAACGAGAGCTCTGGTACGCAGAAACATCTGCCAAGAACAGATCGAGGTTCACATTGTGGGGGATTGGTCGGCGATACTGCCCAATGAGGCTAGCGGGTAGCCAGTAACGGTACTTCCAGAGGGACAATGACAGGGAAAGGGGGTGTGGCAAACCACGAGTTCCTGGTCTCCATGAGACCCCTGTCCAGCTTGAATCGCTTTGCAGCTGCCTCGACCTCGAATCTTGTCCCCTGTACCCCATCCACACCCAAATGTTGTGTCGACAATTATAATAATGTGAGATGCCCGGCCCGCACCTTCCCAAGATGCCTGTCCCTCCCGTCCCTTCTCTTTCCCTTCAGCAATTGGAGTTGGATCCAGCCTCTACTTGAGCGAATACCGAACCTCTTGGTGCTGCTGGTCCAGACAATCGTCCGAATACCGCCAATTCATCATGAGTATCGACGGCAAGAACCCCGCTGTTGAGGCGGAGAACATCGGCAAGAAGCCCAGGAGACGCGGCTGTGTTGGTCACTGCGTCAAGTTCTGGTGGGCTTATCTCATCGCCCTCATTATAATAGTTGCGATTGTGGTGCCTGTTATGTAAGTCGTGCTCCTCGCCGTCGCTCACTGTTGGCGGCATGTACTGACAGCAGACCAGTCTCCTTGTTGCCGTCCCCAAGATCGCCCAGAACAAGCTCGATGACGCCGATCTCACAATCCAGGGCATCGTCATCACCCAGACAGAGCCCGGCTCACTGAACATGGCCATCAACAGCACCATTACCACCGACGGCAGCGTCCACGCCGACATTGCCAGCTTCACTGGCGTCATGTACCTTGAGGACCTCGAGCCCCACACCCCCTTCGCAAGGATTGACTTCCCTGCTACCACCGCCGACGCTCTTCAGACGGTCAATATCAGCCAGAAGCTTGAGATCACCGACATGAAGGCGCTCACCACCTTCAACACCTGGCTGCTGACCAACGAGAGCCTTCGTATCACCACTTACGGCGAGACTACTGTCAAGGTCAGGGGCATCTCCAGGACCTACCCCGTTACCTTCAAGAAGACCATCACTACCCCTGGTATGTAGCACCAATCGTATTCGTGAATACGAGAACAATGGACTGACGACCGCGCTTAGGTCTCCGCGGCTTCAATGGCACCAAGGTCTGGGACACCGAGGTCAGCATTCAGGCCGATGCCAATGGCAACAACTTCAGGGGCAAGACCAACATCCCCAACCACTCTCTTTTCACTCTGGAGATTGTAAGCCGCTTTGACACATGCGCTACTTGTCACTTTTTGCTAACCTTACCCAGGGCAATGCCACCTTCCGCAACTACATTCTCGGCAAGGAGGTCGGTACCGTCTTCATCGACAACATCGTTCTGTACCCCGGCGAGAAGAACGAGTTCCCCATGCGCGCTACCATCGACAACGGCCCTATCCTCGAGGCTCTCGGCAAGAAGCCTTACTGTGATGAGACCAAGGGTGTTCTTCCCTTCCAGCTGAGCGGCAAGACTGTTGTCAACCACGGCAAGTCCCTCAGCTACTTCGCCGACGCCCTGGCCAGCCACAACCAGACCATCGATATCGACGTTGGCACTCCAGTGGCCAAGCTTCTTGGACACCCTGTCGAGTGTGCCAAGGCGGCGTAATTGGATGGGAAAAAGAAAGTCATTGCATTTTCGGTTTGGCAGCGCTCGATTGCATCTTTTTTCTAGCATTCTGTGTGGATACTTTGGACGGATATATCCTGGGGTGACTGATGATACCAAATATGGGCGAAATATGACGGGAGGATGTTTTAATATCATGTCGGTAGACACGGAGAACCTCAGCGTGATGCACGTTCGGGACGCTTGGCTGGACCGGACGGAGCACAGGACGCAGCATTGATGAAATTGCCTGATATTGGCTCTCATAAATAACTTTGCTGTGACTTTTTTGCCCTTGTGAATCTTGCCGATTTTGAGATTCGGGTGCAGTCCATGTCCCAGACAACAGCCAGGACTGAGAATTGCCAATAGGTACTGGGCGACACGTCGAGATTCTAGTTTGTATAAAACGATCAATATGCTAGATACATGAAGTATTCCTTCGGCGGCGACCAGCGCACGAAAGGGGCAGGCTTCGGACACCACCACCCTTGATCTAAAAACATGGCATGCATATTCCCACGACAATCTACGAAGCATCTGTGTAACAACACCATGTTGTTGGGATGAAGGCATTCAGAGAACTGTGCCCCTAATACAATCCACTGGCTATTTGTTTCTTTTCTTATATATATAGCCTTACCCAACGATTCCAACTCCCTTGCTCGCTTTGCCGAACTGCATTCGCCACCAATTCTCACAAATTAGTGGGCTTGTTTTGCTTTCTGACGGACGAGACCAGTGCGTCTGATAGCAGACACACTCCGAATATATCGTTATAGATGGATATGGGCGGTCCGTAAGACGCGCGGTACTTCATCTCCTGCTACTCTCTTCCAATCTTGGCTGTTGTGCCCCAGCTAGTACACTGGACTTACTTGATCCTCGATCACCCTCGACTGCTCACCCACCCTTTCCTTCCCAGTCACCGTCACGCTCACCCTCAGGTATCAAACATGGTCCTCCTCTGCCCTCTCACGGGTGCGGAACCCGCCTCTGCCGTCCCTGCGGAAACAAACTGCACGGCCTCCCCTTTCCCCCTCTCTCTGTCTCTTGCTAACTTTTCCTGCGCCCTCCGTAGCGGTCCCCGGTAAGCCCATTCCGGAAACCCCCGCGGATCCCACAAGTCCGCCCCCAATGTCGTGGCATATTGTGCCGTCGCTGCACTTGCATTTGCAGAATCCTCTTCACCGTCGTCATCTCCTGATGCTGCTGCAAAGTCATGCTCGATGCCCACAAACCCTAGGAGCTTATCCATTAGCGCGGGGTTCCGTAGGGCAGACGATGCGGCTAGCCGCGCGTTGAAATGCGCAGGTGAAGTACCGCGACGTTTCAGCTGGAGAAAGGTGTCGAATTTGGCGTTGAGGGCGATGATGGCTTCGGCGTCTTGTGGGGACAGGGTTGGTGAGCTTGGGATGGAGAGGTTGGGGACCGCGGGGAGGGTTAGATCTCGTGAGAGGGAGCGGGCGGCGCTGTAGGGGGAGCGGGGTGGATCATTGGAAGGGTCGGAAGGGTTACCGTCGGGGTCGGAGGTCAGGAAGGAGAGGTCGACTTCTTCTTCCCCTGCGGCTGCGGCGGCGGTGGAAGGGGTAGGGAGGGAGGGGCCGAGGGCGGGACCCTGGATGGGACCCAGACTGGGCTCTGGAGGTGTCAGGACTGGCGGCGCAGGAGGCTCTTGTGGGGGTGCGGGCGCAGGCGCCGTGGCTGGAGGTTGGGATGGTGGTCCTGGGAGGGGTTGTTCAGCTTCTGTGAGATGAAGTTGGGCGAAGTGGTTCCTTACGGGTGATATCTAAGCTTTGTTGTGGGCCAGTCTTGGCTGATGAGGTTGTAGGCTGCCTGAGATGTTAGTGGATGGTCAAGTACGAATCGGGAAGTTCCCAGTGGGCCAAACATGCCTGAGCTTCTTCAATTTGAACGTCTTCATCCTCATCGCTGCTATCGTATTGAACGAGACCCATTGTAGCTGATATATAAGGGGTTATAGTATCTAATCTCACAGTTGTTGCACTGCTTGCTGTAAATTTGAAAGGCTGTGTTGTGTTGTGTTGTGTTGGAGAGGATGGGTGTCACGTGAAGAACCTCGCAGCCACTGGCTTGGGGTCAAAGCTCCACCCGCTGTATCTCTCGCTTGTTTTCGCCTCAGGCACCAACTTCAGCCGAGTGTCAGCCCAACAGAGGCGGAAGGCAGCACTGTGGACGCGAAGCTCCAGGGACTGAGCTCCAACTTCAGCCCAGCTTCAAGCCACCATCATCCCAGCGAACAATCTCACGATTACTGTCACCTACATCTATCGAACCGGCGACTTCGAGCAATTATCTGCGCGTAGAGACCAAATCGCAGCTTACGTGCCCGTTTTTATCCCCGACCAACAGATTAACTATGGATCACCGTCCGCAAGCTTGGGGTCGTGTATGTCTTCGTATTTCCAAGCCGCCTCTTCTCCAGGCCGGCAGCGCGCCCTGACCGAATGCCGGGTATGCTAACTTGGTGATGCCATTTTACAGCCCAGAGACGACGTCTACGGCGCCTATGACGCCTCCTACCTCCAGAATGGCGGTCCCAAGACCATGACACAATCACCCGTCGTCACAGGCACCTCAGTAGTCGGGCTCAAGTTCAAGGATGGCGTCGTCATTGCCGCCGACAATCTTGGTGCGCTCGCTCCTCCGACCTCCTCTACTCCCTTGCTAACTAAACCACGCGCATAGCTTCGTACGGCTCCCTAGCACGCTTCACCGACGTGAAGCGCCTGCGCGTCTTCCTCGACAGCTCTGTCGTCGGCTTCGGCGGCGACGTCTCGGACATGCAGTTCCTCGACCGCCACCTCAACGAGCTCGCCATCGACGAGGCCTACGAACAGGACCCATCGGACGACGCCAACGCCCCTGACGCGAAGAAGGCGCATCTCAACGCCACCAACCTTTACAAATACCTGCAGAAGCTCATGTACCGCCGCCGTAACGATTTTGATCCCCTGTGGAACCAGATCCTGGTCGCCGGACTCGACGGTGATGATAAGCCATTCCTCGGCAGCGTTGACCTGCGCGGTACGGCTTTTACCTCGCCCAGTTTGGCCACGGGTTTCGGCGCCATGCTTGCGCAGCCAATCATGCGACGACATGCGGCGACGGAAGAGGATGCGGCCAAACTGACTCGTGAAGAGGCGGTGGAGGTGGTCAAGGAGTGCATGAAGGTGCTCTTTTACCGCGACGCCCGCAGTTTGGACAGGTATAGCATCGCAGTGGTGACCAAGGACAGAGTTGAGCTCAAGGAGGACGAACAGCTAGAGAAACAAAGCTGGGCGTTTGCGGAGCGGATTCGTGGCTATGGCACGCAGACGGTTTAGCACGCGGAACTGGTGTTGCGCTTCAAGCCTCGCCCCGAGAAGGAAGAATCCCCTCTCGAGAAGTCGTCTGGGGGTGGTGAGTGACGCAGAACGACATTTTGCCAAGCATTCATTCCTTCGAGGTCTAGGCAGAGCAGAGCCATCTTGTAATATTAGACGGCCTCTACAGAGGACATTCTTACAATGGAGAAACGTCATAAAGTGTTGGCAGGTGACCATCCCGCTGCGTATTTCAACCTACCTTTGGAAGATTTGGAGTGTGGAAACTTTCCGGTATTCCCAATGCCGAGTGCGACTTTTGAAGAAAGTCCAAGGCTGGCTCAACGAGATATCTAGCGGTGTAGAGGAGAATAGCTAGGGACAGTGAGTGCCTGATCATTTCGATGCAATGTTCAGCTCTGCACTTGTCACCTGCGAGAACTCAAGACTCTCTTCGTCTAGACGCATGTTTATTTAAAGACTATGATTCGGCCTCGTTGCTCTCATGATCAAAGCTGTTTTCATCCATCTTGGTCCCGTACGTTGCATTGCCCGCGCATTGCGTGTGTTCCATTTCGCCATCTCCCATCCCAATCCATTTTCTCATATCGAGGAGAACAAAAACGCCATGCTGGCGATAGACAAAATTACTAGTACAAGACCAACATCCCCAAGCTTTTGTGTTTCTTCAAAACCAAGCAAAGTGGCCGAGATAATCCCGCAACTCTTCGTCGCATCGTAAACGGTCTTGAATCTAGCTGGTTGCAGAGCCTGTCCGCACTCCTCTCTATCTTTCTCTTACTCCACCGTCACGGACTTGGCCAGGTTACGAGGGAAATCCACGTTGAGGCCTTCCATGACAGCAAGCCAATAGGCGATCAGCTGCAGGGGAATGACGTTGAGGATACCCTGAAGGACGTCGACTGTCTGGGGAATCTCAATTTTCTCGGCCTGGCTAGCCTTGAACTCCTCGTCAGCGGGGTTGCAAATGACAATCGGTTTGCCGCCACGAGCGATAACTGTTGAAAAAGAGCCGGCGAGTTAGCAGGGGGTCAAAATAAAAGTTGGGAAAGAACATACCTTGCTGATAGGCGTTCAAACTCTTCTTGAAGAGGTCGTCCCGAGTAAGGATCATAATGATGGGCAAATTCTCGTCCACCAGTGCCAGCACGCCGTGCTTGAGCTCTCCGCTCATGACAGCCTCACAATGCAAATAACTAATTTCCTTGATCTTCAAAGCGCCCTCAAGCGCCGTGCTGTACTGGCTTCCGCGACCTAGGAGCAGTAGACTCTTCTGGTTCTTGAACTTCTCCTCACAGAGCTTCTTGATCTTTTGGTCCTGCTCCAGGACTGACTTGATCTGTGCACTAATCTTGCTCAGCCCTTCCATGATCTCCTCGCGACGCTTCTGCTTGGATGCACGGTCCTCGCTCAGCGAGAGCGCGAACATGACCATGGCGATGAACTGTGAAGTGTAGGCCTTGGTCGAAGCGACACCGATTTCGGGGCCGGCGTTGACGTGCACACCGCAGTGTGTCAGCAGAGAGATAGATGAGCCCACCACGTTGACAATACCAACAGTCAGTGCACCACGCTCCAGGCAGTACCTCAGAGCCATGAGCGAATCTGCGGTTTCACCAGACTGGGACACGAAGACGCATGTGTCATCGCGGAAGACGGGTGCTTGGCGATCCAGGAAATCGGACGCAAGCTCGACGGCGATCGGGATCTCGGCAAGTTCTTCAAAGACACCACGGACCGCCATACAACTGTGGTATGAGGTACCGCAAGCGATGAAGATGATTCTTCTGCAGCGCCGGATCGTGCTGATATAGCTCCTCAATCCGCCAAGTGTCACAGTCTTGTTAGCACTATCGAGGCGGCCACGCATCGTGTTGACAACGGACTCGGGCTGCTCGAAAATCTCCTTTTGCATGAAGTGGTCGAACTTGCCCTTCATAATCTCTTGGAGTTCGAGCTCCAGTGTCTGGATAGCACGGACGTTGCTGCTGCCATCGGCCTTCTTCAACCGGTGGATATTGAGCGAGCCCTCGTGAATGTGGGCAATATCATCATCCTCGAGGTACATGACCTTCTTGGTGTGCTCGACAATAGCCGATGGATCGGAAGAGAGGAAGAACTCGGTGGGCATTGGCATGCCATCATCCGTCATGAAGGCACGGGATTGCGAGCGGTGGAGCAGAGACTTATCGGCGGGACCAAGGAGGTTAGGGGAGAGGAAGGTGTTGCCGGCAGTGGCCGACTTCTTGATAGCCACATTCTGGGAGGCTGTCTCAGCGGGCAAAGGGCTGTTCTCGTCCGAGTATTCGACGTCGACAAAATCGACCTTCATGCGCTTCTGAGTCTTGACACCAATGACTAGGGGCGAGCCCTTCCGGGCGGCGATGACCTCATGCGGGTAGTGCACACTCTTGATCAAGAGACCGTAAGCGCCCTCCAGCTCATTGATGACCGCTTTCGCAAGATCAGTGAAGCCAACGTTCGGGTGTTGATCATAGAGGTACTTGGCCAGCTTGGCAATGCACTCGGTGTCGGTTTCAGTCTCGAAGCGGAAGCCCTTGCTCTCCAACAGTGTCTTCAGCTCCTTGTAGTTGGTGATAATGCCATTGTGGACGATAGCAAATTCCCAGGTGGGATCGGACCTGACAGCAAAGAGTTAGCAAATTTCCCATCCTATTTCTGGCCCCAGTGTTTCCGCTGAGTTCGAGACATACCTATGGGGATGGCAGTTGGTGCGGGATGGGGGGCCGTGGGTGGCCCAGCGGGTGTGAGCAATGCCGCAGTGAGAGTCGAAGATCTTGGTCAGATCGAGCTTGTTCTCGTCAATAAGCTCCTTCAGCTTAGCGACCTTGCCAACCTCCTTGAAGGCAAACACCTCCTTCTTCTTGTCTCCATCGACTGCGAGACCCGCAGAGTCGTACCCGCGGTACTCGAGACGGGAGAGACCTGTATTTGCCGGAAACACAACCGTTAGCAACTGCAGATCGGAGAACATAGTTCGCCTATACGAATATAACGGCCCCGTCATCCTCGTATCGGCAGCCCCACGACTTGGCGGGAGATGACGCCGGGAAAAAGGGGGGACCGGGGGGCGGGCTGCTAGAGCCAGCCATGTCCCGAGCGACACGCAAGCCAGAAATTCCAGAGAGTGTCACGTACCATTGATGAGAGTGTCAATGATAAACTTCCGGTCCTTTTCCACCAGGTAGTTGACGTAACCAAAGATTCCACTGTAGGAGGCACTCTCGTCAGCGGACTATCCCGGCGTTATTGCGGCTCGAACCACCCCCGCCATCTGCCCTTCTCCCACTGTTCTGCCTCAACGGTTTCCCGGCTTCCTCTGTCCGGCAAGACAGAGCCGGCATCGGAGCTATCGGTACTTAGAGTTTTGTGCACCGAGGCTCCGATGTAAAATTGTGGCTTGCGAGGGAGAGAGGCCAAAGGCGGGGTCTCGTTGGGCCGTTGGAGGGGAAAAACTTGGGTCGTACCACATGTTTGCGGACCAACCAGCGAGCGCCGGGAAACTTTAGCAAAGATGCTCCGTTGGGGCTGGGCGTGCAGGAATGGAGTGAAATCGCTGCGACTGTCCCAATGGGCGGCAAAATATAATGAGGGAGCGTTTGGCAGGTGTCTGATGGGTTGTAGAATGATTCAGGGACGACGTTCTTGTGTTGCCGGGGAGCTTGTCTTTATGGCTGGGTGCGGTGGGTGCGCACCCTTGTCAGGAATGGATATCAGGCTTGGAGGCACGCTGTGGAGTAGCCGGGCGCCAACGTCGAACTTGCAGGGGTCGGGCTGCGCTGAAGGGGGCCTTGCAGGTGGGATGGAGGGGCAGCGTTGCAGGTTGCAGGGGAAGTCGTCACTGCTCGCAGACTCGTGGAGGAGGGGCATTTTTGGGACGGTCCCAGATCGAAGCTGGAAGCTCCCTCTAGGCACAGCTCGCACACAGCCCGATCCGAGCCTTTGTTTCTCCCGGCTCCCTCAGTGATCGACATGTCGTTTTCCATTGTTCATTGCTCTTGTTGCCACGGAGAGCCACCATGTCTCTGCCTGAATCTTTGGCTGCGTTCCTCGTTTCGACACGACGGGCTTGGAACAGGGGTCTGCCAGGATTGTCAGGATCGTGGTGTTTCGGTGAGAATCGTCAACCCTCCACCCACCTATAGCCCGATCCCAGCCCTCATTGTACATGTCGTGATGCTACCCGCTTCTGCTGAAAGGAGTGCGGCACATGCTGATGGCCTCGCACCATCCTGGCAATACGCATCTCATTTCCACCGAGATAGCTCTCAATACGACAAGCTGCCGCCGCTGCTGCCGTTTGTCCCCCCACCTTTCAGGTCGGGCGTCATGCCCAGCCAAGGTGTCCCCCCCGATGGAGCTCGAGAGAAGCCATGCATTACGGCGGTCAGCCTGCCCTGTCAAGAGCGCGGCGTCATTAGCTCGCTAGCTCGCATGCAGCCTTCTGCCGTTCCGATGTTTCAAGCAAGTTCACGATGGTTTCTCAACTTCCCATTGGCGGGGTTCTCGCAGCATTGCTACTTTCCCCAGCAGCTGGTGCCCGCATGCAGCAAAGAGGGGTCGCCTTGACGCTCTCAAGACTCAAATTCCTCACCGCCATGTAGCCAGAACCTGCGAAAACCAGCGATCTATTCGCTCTCCTGGTTCTCTCGGTGCCCAAAGGGTTCTTGGTCGTGCGTCACGCGTATCCAGATCTCCGCAAACGGGGCGCCATGGTTGCCCAGGGCAGCTACAACATCAACAGCGGGGAACGGCCGCAAAAGTTCGTAATTGTGGAACTAACTCTTATTCCAAGAGCAGCAGAACCGAGGGAAGGGTCGTACTCCTGTCGCTCCCCTTTTTAGTGTGGTTTTCTAGCTGCATTCCCGCCATGCCTTCGGCAACAGATAATGGAGCCCGGGACTCGAGTTGCCGCCGTTCTGTGTCCCAGCCATGACGTCCATTGCCTTCTCTACCAGAACCGCTGACTACCGCTAGCGAGCCATTGGGGTTGCAACGTTGAAGGAGCGATTGACGCCAGCAATCGCCCCGTGGCGGCGCTGTGCCCCCGCTCATCATCGTGGCTATGCCCCTTTATTGTTGACATCCTCGAATCGCTAGGTGCAATCCGGCACCGACAAAAGGGCATGGAACCCGTGTTGGTGTGGATATCACCCAGATAAAGGTTCCTATTCTTAGTCAATTGTTCGCCTCTGAACAATCACCACTTCAGAACACGAGGACGGGACAAGCGCAGTTACACCGGGGGGTCACTCGAGAGGGAGCCCAAGACATTTCGGCCTCGCTTTCGTTTTGATGCAGTCGGAACCTGAAAATCCGTAAGAACGTTATCGCGGAATTTGGAGGGTGAGATGAGTACAGATCCACCAAATCCGCGGTTGTGCAACATGGCCAACGACCAATCCCTATCCACCCAACTGAAGGCTCGCTGGGGAACCCTGTAAATCCTCCCGCCGTCCTGTCAGCAGCGTGCTAGTTTCTGCGAGCAATGAAGCATGTTATTCCACGCAGCTTCAGGCTTCCTCACTCCTTCATGCAGGTGGGGAATGAGCTGAATCGATATGATCCAACAACCCAGCCCTATAGGGGCTCCCTGCGCGAGTTGCAGCCGCAGTCGCCCAGACGCGGTTAGTTGTAGTCCCGAACGCAGGCGGCGGCAGGAAGCCGACACGGCTAGACCAGCCGGCTTCGAGCTATTCGAGCTCCTCCTGCGAAGACTGCACGACGAAGGATGGGACGGCTTTCGCTGTAAAGTAAGCACCAACGTTGTTGGTTCCCATGCTGGCTTCAACACTGCCACCGAGCTGAATCGCGCAAGTGGAGATTCGTCTAATCTCAATGCGGGGAAAGCATGTTGTTCACTCTTTTGGAGCTCGCTGTCGCTGGGACACATGGTCCATGTATTGTTACAAGATTATGGCCCAAGAACCGCCTTGGCAAGCAGAGAATAAATCTTGTCTACCCCTTCTACTAACTCGCTGTGCAGAGCAAACCAACGCCAATAACCCACCCCGCTTAAAGCTTCTGGTACTCTAACTTGCCCTCGAGCTTCTTCGCCTCAGCAAGTTTACGTACCGCCTTGTTGAAGTCGTCTTGATTCACGGCTTCCCGGTAGTCCTTGATGGCGAATAGGCCGCTACCGACTCAGTTAGCAAGTGAAAGGAGGGAGCGAAACGGGCAAACTTACGCCTCAGTGACCACATTTCGCAAATCTGCTCCGTTCAACCCGTCACTCATCTTGACAACGCTCTCAAAGTCAATGTCCCCCTCAGTAACTACACTCGCCGCATGGATTTTCAGAATCTCCAACCTGCCCACCTCGTTCGGGAGAGGAATCTCGATCTTGCGATCCAGCCGCCCCGCACGTAGCAGCGCAGGATCCAGTGTGTCTGGCCGATTCGTTGCCATGATGATCTTCGTCTTTCCAAGATAATCGAATCCATCGAGTTGGTTCAGAAGCTCCATAAGAGTGCGCTGAATCTCGCGATCGGCGCTAGTACCTTCACTAAACCGACGCCCGCCAATCGCATCGATCTCGTCCATGAAGATAATGCATGGTTCGTGCTCCTTGGCATATCCGAACATTTCGCGGATCAGACGGGCAGATTCTCCGATGTACTTGTCGACGATCGCCGAGGAAACCACTGTAGTAATTTTTATCTTAGCAAAGGCCAGGAGAAGGAAGTTGGAAGCGATTGAAGGGAGACGTACCCTTCAGGAAGTTTGTCTCCAGACTGCTGGCGACGGCTCTCGCAAGAAGTGTCTTTCCTGTTCCTGGCGGCCCGTACAGTAGCACACCCTTGGGAGGCTTGATGCCGACCCGCAAGAAGAGTTCTGGGTTCTTGAGGGGGAGTTCGATGACCTCACGGAGCTCACGAATCTGGTCGTTTAGGCCGCCGATGCCGGCGAAGCTGACCTGGCCGGGATCCTCGAGCGACATGTTGTAAACTAGCGGGTCGACTTCGCGCGGCAACATGCGCATGATGGTGAGGGTCGTCATATCGAGTGCCACACGCGTTCCTTGCTTCATCTTTGCCTTGTCGACCTTGGATCGACAGCCGACCACGTATCGGGGGCCCGAGGAGGCCTTAACGATAACTATTCCACCAAGCGCGTTAGGTCATCTTCTCTTTCCACAACCGACCCCAACCGGCCACCTACATCTCTCATCATCTAGCTGTTTTAGCACTTCGCCAATGATTTGACCGACGCTTTGCAACGCCTTGATGTTCTCTTCCGTTTGGTCAAACTCTTTCTGCAGGCCCTTTATCTCCAACCGGAGGTTTTTCAGCTTGGCTTCCCATTCCCTCGACTCGATCAGCTTTGCCTTGAATGCCGCGAGAGCGTGCTCGCGTTCCTGATCTGACGACATGGCTACGAGACTCGGAGGAGGGGAGTCGGCGGAGGTTCGTTGTCGCTAATTATGGCTTTTGGATGCGACGCAATGACAGATTCCAGGCGTTCGGCCGATGCGAAAACCCAGGTCGTGGGGTTGTGTGTGGTGTTAGGTGGCTGGTTTGGTGCTGGGCTTGAATCTAAATCCAGCGAAAGCCACGCGCGGCGTTGGGAAGCTTACCTCAAGCTCCTGCTGCCTTGTGGTGGGTCCCCTCCAACTGGCCGCCACTTGATCCGTGCGCTACGTAAATCACGCCAAGAACACCAACCGTTTTCTGGGATTTCACCATGAGCGGAAAAAAAAGGACCACTTGGTTCACAGATTGAAAGTCTCAAAAAGGGGACGCGTCTCATGCAATTCTTTCCGCCGCATATCTGCTGCGCACAAGGCTTATGTACATCCGTCATATCTCATCCCATGGATGAAGCGATATCCGTTGGCAACGGTGTCAGTGAGGATAGACCTGGACCAAGCAAGTTCCTTGTGCATTCGCCGCCCGCCAAGAAAACATCAAGGCTACTCGCAACGGCAGCAAGATAGATGATGGCCCGAACAACTTCATATCCTCCTGCATCAGGTACTTGATACTCTGGCAAATCCTGGTCGACAGCTGCTTCATTTCGAGGGGCGGGCTCAGTTCTTTGATGTGTCGAACCAGCGACTTGGGATCGAACCAGCTTCGGGGTATGTGAGGGTAAGTTGCTCGACGGTCGCCAAGCAGATGACCCGAAAAGTCCAGTAATATGTCGCTACGTTTGCATCGGTAATGCTTTGGTACCCACAGCTTTGTCCACTCCCCTTCACTACCCTCGATCAATAGAGTTCCAAACCAGGGTGCTCGCCCAAAACGAATGTAGAACGCATCACTCCAGCGCTTCAGCGAGTCGAGTGCGGAGAGGAGCCGCTGGATAGCGTCCTTTGCAACAGTGACAGCGGCTTGACGTGGGAGTGCGGCAGCTTTGTCAATGCTCTCTAGGATGGCCAGTATAACCAGTCCTTCACCCATGAGCTCTTGCAGCGGAGAAAGGAGTGTCTCACGGAAAGGAATACGCCTCCATTCTTCCCGCTCGAGGAAGGACGCCTTGCGTACGATAAACCCAAGAACAGTCTGTAACTGCCGATTAGCTTGCGGCGGAAATTCCGTCTCCCAGGCTTCAGTGTTGGAGCCTCACCGGGATGGGTCGAGCACCAACGAACAACTTGTGCGGAATATCAGACACAAAAAACTTTGGTGGAGCTGTCTGCATGGACTGAGCGAAACCCTCGAGATGGGTAACCTAGGTCTCCAGCGTCGCGGGCAGAAAAAGCTCAGCCAGAAGCAAGCACATGCGTCAAAGGGGAGTGCGGAGGAGGCCAAGCATCCGACTCACGCAGCAGAATAGGCCCTGAAGACCTAATCTGGCGTCATGCTTGCGTCGAAGAGCGAGGTGACAGGTTCATCTGCCGCTCGTTCTGGTTCTAGAGGCATCTCACACTGCCATTCACCTTCTCCAACCCGGCCTCAAATTTTGCGGCGCAGCCTTTCTAGTCTCGACGCGCTTTCCAAGTGGCTTGTTATGTAAACTCTGTGTGCACGATTTTTCTTTCAGAACTTGTAGCAACCTGTCACTATAGCTGATAAAATGATAGACAAAAAGTTTGCCCAAAATACGAACGAGTCTCAATGTCGGGGAACGCTCGAAAAGCTGACTCGACCTGGTTCAGATGCATTGAGTAGGTACCTAGGTAGTATATTGATTCAAGTCGAGCCTCGCCTTGACCCTTCCCAAGGAGGTTAGCTAGGTAGGCATCCAATCCCCTACCTTACTCAGGGCACCACAATATAGAATAGGGCCTGCAGTGGGTGGTTCACAGTAGATCGATTCCATGGGGGTACCAAGTATGATGATGAGGAGAAAGTTCCAACAACGGTCGCGGAATTCTTAGTCACTGGAATGAAAGTGACAGTCTCAAATCAATTGAAGTTACCTAGTCTAGATAGGTACTTTCCTCTCATATGTAGTGTAGGTTAGGTACCTAGGTAGTTCAATTACAGAAGAAAAAAAAGTCCTCCACACAAAACAAACAGGGATGATGATGTTGTTTCCTAATATAGTCAGGTCCCCCCTACTTTACTTTTGCCCATAAACCAGACGGGCCCTCAAGTAGCAGTGAATGCTCCTGTTTCGCGCAGTCCTGAGCATAGCTTCAATAAATGGCTTAAACTCATCCTGCGGCCACTGCAGTACTTCGTGCCACAAGAACATGGTGAATCCTAAACCGAGTTCACGTGAAGAAAAAAGTCAGCTACCTATTCATCATTCGTATTTTGATGGTAGTGTGAAGCTAAACAAAGTAAGGTAGGTAGTTTGGTCGTGCATAGGGTTTTCACTGCAAAGGCGGCGACGACGCACTGAGAACATAAAGTGTCGCTGGACTGGAGAGGAGAAGAAACATGAAATGGGACCTCACTTACCTTCAATGTCCCTCTCAAGGCTAAGGTGGCAGATACGCCCTACTGTGGCGAGCTTAGGATTTCGCGGCCATCCTCCTAGCGGGATCTGCGTAGGTATGCGAGATATGATTAGTTCTAGGTGTCATGTTGCACAGTGCTTAGGGGTTTTCTTTTGCTGCTGCGATGACTTTACCTTGAAGTTTACAAGGTGGAGGTCAATGAATCCGGCGTCCTCCATCCCTTTTCTCTGCATGTCATCAGCACACAAGTTGAAGGACCTGCCCGTCTTCTTTGCTGCCTCTTGGAACAACTCATTCCACTTTGCAATGACCGGGTTGTTATCGGCGGAACCGTCATCACTGCATAGTGTCGCGTCCACTTCAAACGATTCTGCCCAGCCGCCTTGCTTGCAGCATCGGTATGCCTGCCTGAAAAGCGCCGACCAGTCGTTGATCCCACCCAAAAGATATCGTATATGTATAAAGTCAAAAGTGTCATCCCTAAAAGTCCACTCGAGTGCAGCGTCTTCAATTTCGAACTTCACATTCGCGGGAATCCACGGTGGCTGGATGGGAGAAAGATCTGTTCCGATAACTTTGGCGTTTGGGTGGTCGCAAGCGAAATCACTGGCGGTACGTTAATAAGGGGCTGGCCTGTGAGAGAGATCGGGGGGGGGGAGGGGCGTGTCTCAAGCTGAATTACCTACATAGCCCAGATTCCTACGTGAGAGCACACACAACGGTTTTTGATAAGCACACATTGCCCAAAATTTAATCATATAGATTCTAGGGACAAAGATATAGCCCTCTCACCTGTACCAGTGCCAATATCGAGGACTGTCAGATTTTCAGCATCCTTGGGGATCGGCGCTAGGTAGAGCTTGTCATCCAAGAGAATCGTGAGATAGTGGTGACTGGGTACCCGAGGAGATTGGGTTAGTGAAATGAAAATACCGAAAGTTTGATACCTAGGTAGGTAGTCGTTGCTGGGAAAGTTACTAACAATAGGTCCAGGCATTCTTGGAGCCGCCCGTCGATCGGGGTGAAGTATTCGGTCGCATGCCGACTGCTATGAAAAGTTCTCCCTTTCAAGACTCTGTATTCTAGGATACTAGCTGTGATGGATGCGGTCGAGCTCGCTCTGCGTATGTTTGTCGACTGGGGTTAGTCCGCCCAGCCTGGGTTTCAATCATTGCAGAATAGGTATGTCGCAGGGAAGAAGGGTGTTAGTCTAAAAACTCACGCGTCGTCATCGTCGTCATACTCGCCGTTGTTTGCTTCGAGCATCTACCCTTTGTCAGTTTTCTTATGCCGGGGCTCAATGATTGTATGGCAACCTCGTACTACGGCTTCGACGTTTGGCTCACCCGGGACATCCTCAGCTCTTTGCTTCGACATAGCTGAAAAGCGAAAAGATTGTCTAAAGGCGAGTAGGTAAGGCAGGAGAGATGGGAAAGAAAGATTATCAACGAGGAGGTCGGCGGCCCCTATGTAAAGACAGACGCGAAGCCTGCAGCGAGATCAAATGTTACTGGGTAACTAAAGAATACCCACTGTGATCGGCCATTGCCAGCGCATATATGGCTTCCGACACAAAGGTTGACCCGTGTCACCGCCTATTATGTTCTAGAGAGAGCATCCCCTGTGGACAATGTGTACAAATCCCTGCTAAGCGAGTGCACTAACTTCAAATTTCTCTCACTTTTTGGGGTCGCTGCAGGATTCGTTGCCCCAGAAAAACGACACATCAGAAAGCCATCAGGTGTTTTGCGTGCAGCATCCCAAGACCTGCCCCACATGGTGTGACGGCACTTTCCGTCCCAACCCCACTTTTACGTTATCCCGAGTCTCAATGAGAGTTGCCGACGGCAAAGGCTTGTAGATAAAATCTCGGCATATTTCCTTCATCGACGTCTCTGCATAGAGAGAGAGAGAGGATGATGCGAGAGGAGTCATTTCCATTCCATAATGCAACACAAGCATTTAGAGTAAGGTAGGCGCTTTTGTGCTGTCGGTCCACATTTGTCCGGATTTGCATTTGATGCATCGGAAGCAAATATGCGGACCAGACAGCACCAGATCTCTCACACAGCTGGAGCACACCGCTGAGAGGGTGGCGCGACTTGGTGCTAATTAGGGGAAGTCGGAGGAAACGAGAAGATTTCAGAGCCATTGCGAGCTCCATTATGGGTTAGTGTTGTGATCTGTGGGTGGGTGTACACACTTTTGGGAATGGCTTTGTTCAGGGGTCGCCAGTGGGCCGGAGCCCTACCTACCCAACTACCCCGGCGGTCCCGATGCCACCCCTCCAGGGCTCAGCCCTTCACAGTTTGGGTTTATTTTGGGTTGATTGGATATTCCATTCTTCCCATCGCTGCAAGTTTCGGGCAACACCTCAACCCATGCTCCGCAAACACGAGGGTTGACTGCATCATTGACGCATAGGCGGCCTCTATCCGGTTCTGGGACGTAGCTGCGGACGATGTAGGTGATCA
>Ga0247763_1000788_pt1 | contig 19045 bp, 18 predicted proteins | sample UWRJL141409B4_FD_179926 | JGI IMG/M metagenome (GOLD analysis project Ga0247763, IMG submission 179926) | Plant litter microbial communities from Arlington Agricultural Research Station in Wisconsin, United States - UWRJ-L141-409B-4 | ecosystem: Environmental > Terrestrial > Plant litter >...
CACTGCAGTGATCAGCCGTCGGGTTCCCTTCTTTGCACACACGCACTGGACCATACCAGGGTAGATCTCGCTGGGACCCCCCAGTTCAGCCCAGACAGACAGGAGAGAGGGGGAGGCAGAGGGGGGATGGGGATCTCATTCTCGGAACAGATCCGATCCCAACCAGGCCCGGGGTCTATGTTTTGTATCCATGGCAGACTGGATTCTCTCCCTCTCACTATCTCTCTCGGGAGGGAAAGACAGACCGAGGCGTAACAGGGGTAGCTTTACACTACTATGAAGCTTGGTGTTCTATATTCGTTGATAACTTCTGTCCACCCCACCCACTCGTCTTCTCCAAGCTTCCCTTCCTCTCACGGCATTGTCCGTTTTTCTTCTTCCTTGGAGTCTTCTCTCTTCACTTCATTCTTCCTTTGCAGCGCTGTGCGTTTGCAGTGTTTTTTTTGTTCGTCCTGACTGGTTCAGCTTTTTTTTCTGCCCGGTTTTTTCCTTCCTCACCTCCTCAGTCCTGTTGTCCGAAGCCTTGGGGTCTGGGAGTTGGCTCGGTACAGACAGACAAATACACAGCAGACAAGATGCCTTTGTTACAGTTCAACTATTTGTTGGTGATTGGCACCTTGTTTGCATTTCTCGATGCGTGGAACATTGGTTTGTTCTTACTCGTCCTTTATCATTAACATAACATAACACAATACTAACGTTAATAGGAGCCAACGATGTCGCCAACGCGTGGGCTACTTCGGTGGCATCGCGGTCCATCGAATATTTACATGCCATGGTCATCGCGGCGGTCATGGAGTTTAGCGGCGCCGTTGGCGTAGGGGCTCGCGTGGCCGATACGATCCGCACCAAGATTGTCGATACGGAACAGTTTGTCGATAGTCCGGCCGTGTTGATGTTGGGCATGGTGTGTGCTGTGGTGGCATCCTCGGTATACTTGACCTTCGCCACCAAGGTCGGACTTCCCGTGTCCACGACGCATTCCCTCATGGGCGGTGTGATTGGCTTTGGCATCGCCGCCCTCGGTGTCAACGGCATCCAGTGGGTTCAACCCGGCGGGGGTCTCCAAGCCATCAACAGCGGCGTGGTGCAAGTATTCATGGGTTGGATCATTGCACCTGTTCTTGCCGGTGTGTTGGCATCCGCCATCTTCCTTTTCACCAAATATACCGTGCTCGTCCGCAACAACCCTGTTCTCAAAGGCATCATGCTCGTACCCATCTACTTCGCCGTGACGGCCTCTCTCGTCGTCATGCTCCTCGTCTGGAAGGGTGGATCCTACGAGGTCAGCCTCACCGATGCTCAGATCCCTGTCGTCGTGGTACTAGTCGGTCTCGGATTTGGTGTTCTCGTCGCCATCTTTTTCGTCCCCTGGCTATATCGCGTCATTGTCAAAGAAGACTGGCAGCTTCGTTTCTACCACATTTACCAAGGTCCCTTTCTCCTCCGTCGCGGCGACGTTCCCCCGGCCCCGCGTGGCTATAACGGTCGTGTACGCGATTACTACGAAGGTCACGCCACGCAGAATGAAGTCGATGCTCGTCGCGCCGATCTCGAATCCCGCGATAGTTCCAACTCCAACTCCACCGTTCCCGAAAAAGAAGAAGACCCCCACTCCCACTCGCAACGACGAGAACACAAATCTCTTGTTGGCCCGAAACCCCCCGGCCCATGGCATTCATCCGATGTTCTCTTTTGGTATTTCAAATATGCTATTCTCCACGGGGTAGACCAAGATGTCGCCGGCCACCAATCTTCTCCCGGTGATAAAGACGGGGGGTTGGCATCGGGAAATCTCGATGAAATGCACGCGCGCGCGAAGCGCTATGATAACCGTGCGGAATATCTCTACAGCTTCTTGCAGATTATGACGGCGGCGACGGCGTCGTTTACGCATGGCGCCAATGATGTTTCCAAGTTTGTATTCCCTCCAGTAAAAGTACCTAGGTATCTTGAGGAAAGGTTACTAACAGAGATAAAAGTGCCATAGGTCCTTATGCCACGATTTTTCAAATCTGGCGCGATTCCCGCCTTCCGCAAAACGACGAAGCCGAAGTCCCGACATGGATCCTAATCTTTGGCGGAGCCGGAATCGTGATTGGTCTCTGGACCTACGGGTATAACATTATGAGAAATCTGGGAAACAAGATCACCCTGCATTCTCCCTCGCGGGGGTTTTCCATGGAATTGGGCAGTGCGTTTACCGTCATTATGGCGACACGACTCTGTGAGTTTTTCTCTCTCTCTCTCTCTCTCTCTCTCTTCTTTTTTTCTCCTCCTAATTTTCCTCAACTTACCCGGATCTACTCTGATCCGTTTTGCCTGAGCTTAACTAACTAACGGAGAATAGCCCTCCCCGTCTCCACCACCCAGTGCATCACCGGTGCTACCGTCGGCGTCGGCCTCTGCAATGGCGACTGGCGTACCATCAACTGGAAAATGGTCGGCTGGATCTACGCCGGCTGGTTCATCACTTTGCCCTCGTCAGCTCTCATCTCGGGCTCCCTCATGGCATTTGTTCTGAATGCCCCGCGCTGGTTGTCTATGTGAGCCGGTCCTAGATAAGAGAGGAGAGGGGAGGGTTTTCCGGGACGAGATGAAAACTAAAAAGAATGTCAATATTTCTTGTCTCGGAAATGGTTTCATCTTCATTTGTCGTCATCATCATCATCATCGTGAGTGAAGCCGTCGGTGACCCACCCTCCAGAAGACGAACAGAGTGGAAACAAGTTCTCATTAAAAATGTAGATATCATGTCTCGGGAAACCTCAAGGTTCTCGATAAATCTGACATGCATTCATCATGATCAGGCCTGATCAAGATACATCATCCCTCATCAAGTCGTTAAGTCCAAACGTAAATGCCTTGCACAGTGCAAGACGGGTATAATGCAAACGTCCAATCGTGTTCTCTCTCCCAACTCTCTCTCGAACCCTCCTCATCCTCCCTCGTCTCACCTTTGTTGACCACTCAAGGGTAAATGCGCACACCACCAATCTGCGGCTCCGCCGTCTGACGATATGGCGCATACCGTTGTGGAGGAATCCTCGGCGGCCCAGGTACCAAGACCGGATGGAAAGGCTCAGGCCGGGGACGCATAACCCGGACATGACGAACAACACGTTCGCTCTCGTCGTCAGACGATGAGTAGTCGGGTCGGTTGGTTCGCCATTGTACCGGTTGGCGACAACAGCAACAATAAAGTATCGGGAGGACAACGACTAGAAATCCGAGGACAGAGCCCAAAATGGCGCCGAGCTGCTCGTTGGTGAGGGCCGGTGAACTTGACGTCGCAGCCGGGGCCGGGGCCGGAGCGGGCACAATCTCGGGCGCCGTCGGTGCTGGAGGAGTGGTAATGGTCGAGTCGCCAGGACCAAGGGTGACGAGGGCTGTGATGGTGGTTGAGACGCGTGTAATCGTCTGTGTCACCACCCTGGCCTGGGTAACAATCTGGCGCTCGTTGATGATCATGGATAGGAATTCCCTCTCTTTTGCTTTTTGTTACCAGACTGGGATATCAAGTCCAGACCCAAATCGAATCGGGGGGGCTGTGCGTGTGCGCGTGGAAACAAAACGGGAACCAACCGATGTTGGCTCCGCCCGCGCCGGGCTGGGGGCCGGTTATTAAATCAGTAAAACTGTCCAGTTTCTTCGCTCCACGAGTGCTCCCAGCACAAGAACCGCCAAGCGACACTCCGGCGGCACTACCGGAAACTGACTGACACCATTCTGCGGCAACCAGCCCTCCTTTGACAATTGCCCCATCCTTCGCCACGTCCATCGGCAGTCCTACCCCCACATATTTAAAGAGAGCGAAAAAAGAAAAGGGCGGGGAGATGAGGGGGCCGATCTTACCCCCCAGATGATGACATGGGAAATTTCCAGCCGTCGGAGCACCTTTTCGGTCTTGGTGCTGTGCTCCTGCCTGCTTTTGCCTGTCAGACACACACAAAGGCCTCGCAGCGGTAGGATATGCAAGGATGCGACCAGCCCAGACCCAGCATGCGACCACCCACCGAAATGGAGCGCCGCAGCGAGCCCTTATTGGCGATTTTCTCAGGTCACCAGTCCAATTGACCCGCAGCTCGCTATCGACCAATCCGGACAAGACGGCATGTCTGTGGTCTCCAAGTTGTGACCAATTACCGCTGGCCCCATCCCACACACAAGAGCTAGACCTGCATGGCCTCCAGGTTTCGTCCTGGAAGGTACCGCCATGGTGGGGTGAAATTCCATCTGTCAGAGCCGATGCGCGCAATTTCTACTCGTGTCCTGAGTGGTCCAAAGCCCATCGCTTTGTGGACATGAATCGTCTTGTAAAATGCAGTGACTTGCATGAGGTGCATCGTATCAGGCGCGCCAGCTCATCGTCGAGTTCCACAAGATATATGCAATGGAACGCAGCTTGACATGTGCCGAGACTATCTTGCAACCCGACGCCTTCACCGCAAGAACCCAAGATCCGAGCGTTGTTCAGCTTTATTCTGAAACGAGACATGACCGCTTTTCAAAGAGGTTGTATGTTGAACATACTCGCAACTGTCTCCTCGTTTGCTAGCATGTTGTAGTACTGTCCTGCTTGGCCGTCAGAAGACACATTTCATTCCCGGGATTCAATATCAAAGACTGAGACTTACTGGCAACATCCCAACTCTCTCTCAGCTGAGTGAGCGCCGACACAATCAGCGTCAGTCCCGCCGTCATCTCGGGCCCACACCCCTCACGAATGAACCAAGCACACTTGGTGGCGGCGTGGTATAGCACATGGCAGACCGTGAAGCTGATGTTCCTGCCCCTCATTCCCGCTGAAATCCCTGTTGAGGCGAGCATCTCAATGATAAGCTCTGCCATGCGCGGGACACGGTTCGCCGCCATGTCCATGACTCCCCGGACCGATTCGCGCTGCATTTCAACCTCGCGGTTCAGCTTCTCTGGATCAGAACGTATATCCACCTCCCTGCACGCGTACATGCTATAGAGCATGAAACGCGCCCCGCAGACCAATGAAAATGCCTCAAGGTTGGCTTCCCCAGCCGTTTGGGTTGGGAGCCGGCCGTCCAGTGCCACTAGGGTGCGATGAAGTTGCAGCGCTTCATCCAATCGAACTGTCTCCTCCATTCCCGGCTCACCATGTTTGCCTGCATCCCGGTGTGTTCTTGTGTGACAAAAGAGATGCACTGCCTGACACATGGTGGCGAAGCGGCCAACCGCGTCCACATCCGTGGTAAGAGATGACAGGATTATCGACGACTCCGCCGTGTTGAGATGGCCCTTGCTCCATCCAATGTCGTTGATGGGAAGAGCGAGACTGGCCGACATTCTTGGTAACATGAGGGGCAAGGCATCAGTACCGACGTGAAGGAATTGGTCGAGCATGAAAATAGCCCATCCGGCGCGTCGCTCCTCTTCCCTTTGCGTCCAAGTATCGGCCGTTTTGAAAACCTGAGACATACCCTGCCGGTCATGATACATGAGTCCGGCTAACGTACCCAGTCGCGCAGCACGCCCGACGGTTAGGTAAGCCGCCGGGTATATGCCGTGACCCATCTCATAGACGCTTAACATGACGAGTGATTGGATCAAGCGGAGAGAGATGATGCCCTCGTTCTCTGCTGACGACGAAAGCGCTTTGGCCAGTCTGTACTCTTCACACTGGCCCGAGAATTCTACGTTCGAGACCAACCGGAGACACGAGAGTAAAAGGACGAGGGAAGGATCTGGCTCCTGTGGTTGAAGTTGGGTGATTTCGTTGTAGAGACGGCGCGGACTGAGTATCGAGAGCCAATAGTTTGTCGTGGCGACATAGCTGTGGCAGGATGCTGTTAAATCCATTCCCAACGATGCCAGACAGGGCGAAGCCAGGGGCAAAGACGCCCAGCTGAGAGAGTCGACGGGCAGGGGGGTGAGTAACTCCGGGTCGAAAAAGAAGGCGGTTGGGAACCTAGAAGCCGGGGATTCATCGATATTCGGCGATTGGCCGACAGTATCCGTGCCCGTGGTAAACTCTGGCGATGGGAGCCTTCCATCACCGGTGGCTTGGAGAGTGCTATTCGGGCCTGAGCGAGAGGCGGAATCCCGTGGTATATAGCGGCACGACTTGCCAAGACGAACGCACTGTAGCAATACCACGAGACATCAGCCCTATGACCAAGGGGCTGGCGGGGAGGATGGGGCGCGCAGTGCGGCGTCATGGGTGAGGTACGCTACGCACCAGGGAGCAAAATGGCAGCTCGCGGCCACATCTCCTTTTGAGTCGCCTGTCCAAAAGTTCTCTGCGTCAGCCCTGGAGATGAGACTGGGGGCCATGGCACGCGCCTTAACTACCATACCTGCAATTCTGACAGGCCGACGGTGTTTTGGCTGTCGACATCTCGGTAATTACAAGGCGGAGTGGTCGTCGAGGGAGGGTGCGGCGGCGGATCGCGGCAGCGGCAACTGGGTCGAATGAAGCGGGGGAAAACACCATAGAGCGGAGGTAACATTGACCATGTTGCATTTGTGGCTAGTGCTCGCGGATATTTCTCACACTCTGGGTGGCTCTGCTTGACGCGCGACCCACAAATCGCCATCCTTCCATCTCTGTGGCTGCGCCGAGAGAGATGGAATTCCGCTCCAATCCGCCCGTGCCGGCCCCACTCCGCTCCTCAGCTCGGTGTGTCCGCTTTGCTCCGTACGAGACCGCTTGGGTATCCGTCTTGAGCGGAAGATGCCGTAAAGGGAGCGGACAACGTCGAAGCCTCAGGATTGTTTGCAAAATGTCTTCGTCTGACATGAGAGCCTCAATTCCGTATGCCCTCAACCTGCTCTGTGAAAAGCCCAAGAATAAATAACAACAGCTCCGCGAGGTCAAAATGGCTGGACCACAGCACCATCGCATCACGGCGTCCTTAAAGCCTGCCCATAGCTTGTCGAACAATCCTAGTTTCTGCCTATCGACCATGGCGAACCCTCTTAACCCATACGCTGCCCTGTACGAGCATCCTAAGGGGCCTGGTGATCAGCGACCTACAGCTATCCGTGTCATCCAAGACAACAATGTGGCTGGAAAATGGCGGGGCAATGTCATCTTAGTTACCGGCGGTACCAGCGGAATCGGGGCTGCGACGGTGCGGGCACTCCATGAGACCGGCGCCGATGTGTACTTCACTGCTCGGGACATGGGGAAGGGGGTGCAGCTAGCAGAAAAGGTCCGAGGCCAGAGCTCCGGGGCCGGCAAGATCGAAGCCATCTTCATGTGCTTGGACTCTCTCGAGTCGGTGAAGGCGGCGGCGAGTACCTTGCTCAATCTCAGTGGTGGCAGACTGAATGTGCTCATCAACAACGCCGGTAGGCCGTCAATCTCGGGGATGGTGGGTTCGTGTAGTCGCTAACAGCGGGTAGGCATCATGGGGACACCATTGACCAGAACAAGAGAAGGTTTCGAGCGTCAATTTGGTGTAAACCACGTCGCCCACTTTGTGCTTTCATCACTACTGCTCCCAGCCATGGTAAAGAGCAGTACCCGCGCTTGCAATTCGCGTATCATTTTCCTGGCTTCGAGCTCGCACCGCATTTCGCCCGTTTTGTGGGACGACCCGAACTTTGACGTGGCTCCGAGCGCGTACGATCCCTTCGTTGCATACGGCCAGTCCAAGACGGCCAACATCTGGACAGCCAATTACATCGACCGTGTTTTTGGGGCTCGCGGTGTCCATGCCTTGGCGGTGCATCCAGGGGCGGTTTTTTCAGGGCTCTTCGGCTTCACGGATCCGGCACTGGTCGCCGAGTGGGCCAATGACCCCGTCTTGGCGAAAAATGCACAAACGCCTGAGCAAGGCGCGGCGACAGTCGTGTGGGCGGTCGTTGGAAATGTCTGGGAGGGCAAAGGTGGCAAGTATCTTGCCAACTGTCGCGTCGCACCGCCCACCGACGACTACACGTCAATACTCAGCTCCGGTGTTGCGCCGTGGGCGTACGACACACAGAGCGAAGATCGGCTCTGGATGTTCAGCGAGGATCTGACGGGGGTCCACGTCAGGCTGTGAGAGGCACGGACGGGCCGCACTCGTCAGTGGGGTTGCGCTACAGATGTCATCAGCATTTTCCTTTCCATTTTGTTACAGAATCTGATATTCTTTTTTTTTCTTCGGCGCAGTCTTCAATACCAGGGATCGTCATACACGAGATAGAAATCCAATGCGAATTGCCTTGCTCCATGATTTCGGTGCGGATGGCGATGATTGTGAATCGCGCTGGCAGATCTTAGCTCGAAAAGGGGTCTGGTGGTTACATCACTCAGCAGTGGCCCCCAATTTGATCGACGGTCCACACCTTAAGGCCGCAATTAATGCCCACTCTGGATCCCGACAACTTGGGACGACAACCCGACTGCCGTGTTGAAACTGGGTGCTCCGAGATCGCATGGCATATTGGAAACAAACATGTCGTTCATCGGAAGTCGGAAAAAAGTGAGGATTGGAAGAAGATGAAACTGCGGGGGAAGGTGCTAGTCAGTGTCGACGCGGGACAGGTGCATGGAACTTGCTTTCTTTTCGGTTTTGTGGCGGCATTTGGTCGCGCTATCGATTGTGCGCCGGGGCTACCATTGGTGACAGGTGCTGCATCGGCTGCCAAGCACGCCGTCGCTTGAGAGGTGCAGTGGCGCCATCGGGGGATGAGAGACACCGCTAGTACCGCTGTGAGGCCCAGTCAGGTGGAGTCTGTCTTCCCTCTTTAAATCTTGACGCCTCCTGACCGTTGACGTCGCGATTGTGCTGATACTTTCACCGTTTTTACGTCGTCCGAGGATGCTGCAGCGCCGCCGGAAACAGACGGCGCCGTCGTGATTTGTTGGCCGAGACGATGGAATGGTCCGCGCCGCTCCTCCACACCTTGGCCCGGCGCATTGATCTGCCGAAAATTGTGCGTGGCAACCTTTCCCGGTTTCCTTGTTCGCAACAAATTGTCCGCAACAATAATACATTGACAACACTGCTAACCGTGGCCCCGGTGGCCTCTGCAGAATGAGAGCGATGACGACAGAATCGGATCGGGCCGTGACAACAGCACAGGAGGCACGCTCAGCCATGTCGGAGTCAATCCGACGGAAGAGAAAGCTGGGTCGCTCAAATCCCTAGCGACCACTTTCGTTCCCGTCCTCATATACTCGATCGTCTGCCTCGGCCTATTCCTTGTCCTCCGCGCCAAATGCCCGCGCGTTTACGCACCGCGAACTTTTTCGTCTCTGCGACAGCCCGAGTACGTGTGACACGAGGAACTGCCCTGCCCACGCCGTGGGTCGTCATCTTTGCTAATCTGCCCGACGCAGGCGCCCGACTCCCCCGCTCCCCGATGGATTGCTTAACTGGATCAAGCCGTTCCTGGCTATCGACAATAATTACATCCTCAACAATTGCTCGGTCGACTCGTTCTTCTTCCTGCGATTCCTCAGAGTGCTCTCCATTATTTGTCTGGTCGGCGCCTTTTTGGCTTGGCCCATCCTGTTGCCAGTCCATGGCACGGGTGGGAGCGGGTTGACCCAGCTGGACCTCTTGACCATTGGCAACATCAAATTACCACTGCGCTTCTATGCCCACGCTGCAGTAGCCTGGTGTTTCTTCGGTTCGCCTTCTGCTCCTTGCTGTCAATCGCATTCTTTGCTAACACGTCACTGCAGGATTCGTACTGTTCATGATATGCCGCGAATGCATCTACTACATCAATCTTCGACAAGCCTATCTTCTCTCGCCAAACTATGCAAAAAGATTGTCAGCGCGGACAGTCCTGTTCACCTGCATCCCAAAGCCCTATCTCGACGAGGCCAAGCTCCGCAAACTGTTTGGTGACTCGGCAAAGAACGTATGGATTCCAAGAAACACGCGATACCTACGTGGTCTGGTTGAGGATCGGGAGAAGACGGCGGAACAGCTGGAGAAGGCTGAGATCCGACTGATTAGGCTGGCAAATCTTGCCCGGAACAGACATGTCAAGAAATTTCCGAGCGAGCTTGTTCCGAAGGAGCCTGGCTCGACAGCCCATTCCATTCCACAAACCGACTCGAGCCAAGATGACGCGGAAAAGGGCAAAGCCGATTCTGCCATCCGGTTCGCAGAACGCCAGCTATCAGTATTGGACGACACTCCGCCTGAGAAGAGGGAGGACCCCGAGTATGTTCATCCGTACGGCCTCGACCCGTCGTTACCAGACGTGAGGGGTTCAGTCGCAGCGCTATGGATTCCCGTGGACAAGCGTCCATACCACCGCCCCATCAAGAACTTTGGGCGTCGCGTCGATACGATTCGATGGTGCAGGGCCCGACTCAAATCGCTGAACCGGGACATTTGGAAACTCCGTAGGAAGCACCGCGGCGGGGACGGAGCGCCTCTGAGCGCCGCCTTCATCGAATTTGACTCGCAGGCCAGTGCCCAGGCAGCCTTCCAGATCTTGGCCCACCACCAGCCGCTGCACATGTCGCCACGCTTCATCGGCATCCGCCCAGAGGACATCATCTGGGGTTCTTTACGCATCAAGTGGTGGGAACACATTATGCGCCGCTTCTTCATGATGGTGGTCATCGCCGCAGCCATCATATTCTGGTCCATTCCCTCGGTCATTGTCGGCGGTATATCGAATGTGGAATCGCTCAGCAAGACCATTTTCTTCTTGAGCTGGATCAAGTTACTTCCCGATGTAATCCTGAATGTGCTGCAAGGCCTTTTGCCGGCTTTAGCTCTGTCTCTCCTCATGGCTGCGGTTCCCGTGCTACTCAGGGGTAAGTGCTCTAATCACACCGCAAGCCATCGCTGAATCCCACTGACACGCATCTACAGCATGTGGGAGAGCCGCGGGCATCCCTTCGCATGCCTTGGTCGAGCTCTTTGTGCAAAACGGCTACTTTGCCTTCCAGATTGTCCAGGTATTCCTTGTGACGACATTGACTTCGGCCGCTTCTGCCGCCTTTTCTAAGGTGCTCGAAAATCCCCTCTCGGTCAAGGACTTGCTGTCCGAGAATCTACCCAAGGCGTCAAACGTCTATCTCTCGTACATCCTGATCCAATGTTTAGCGGCTGGCGCTGCGAACATGGTCAACTTCTTTGACCTGTTTCGACATCAGCTGCTCGGAAATGCCACCATCAACCCGAGGCGCCGGTTTTTCCGTTGGCGTAAGCTCACCGAGATCCATTGGGGAAGCGAATACCCCCGATTCACCAACATGGGCGTGATAGGTTCGTGTTCCCGCTTCCGGCGTGTATCGCCCCGCTAACAGTCGATTTCAGCTCTCAGTTACACGTGTATTGCACCGCTCATTCTCCTCTTCGCCGGACTCGGCATGTCCTTCTTGTACTTCACGTACAAGTACAACATCCTTTACGTCTACAGTTCCGAACTCGATACCCTGGGCCTGTTTTATCCCCGCGCGCTCATGCACCTCATGTTTGGCCTTTATGTTGCCGAGATTTGCCTCATCGGCCTTTTCGCGCTTCGGGCAGCTCTTGGCCCAGTGTTTTTAATGCTCCTTTTCTTCATCTTCACCGCCATAGTTCACATGTCGCTCAGCGAAGCCGTTACGCCTCTACTTGCCAATCTCCCAAGGTCACTCGCACTAGAGAGGGAAATTGGCCCCATCGCGGAAAGCCCGTCAGAGCAAGCCAGCCCGAGGCCCGACCACAATGGTTCGGCCGCGGCATACTTCGACAGCAACGAATACTTTGGGGATGAGCCAGAGCCCCCTTCACCTCACGAACTCGACACGGATATCCAGTTGCGGGGGGTAGAAGGGAGCAGCAGTATTCGGTATGCCCTCTTGGACTTTACAAAAGCAGTCTTTGCTTCGTGGTTCAAAGGTGAGGCCGAGGATTCGAGCTTCACGCGTACCATGGCAAAGATCAAGTGGTGGCTAACACCAGACCCGGCTCGGGAGCCTCACTTCATCATGGCTTGGTTCCATCCCGAGGTTTACCAAGACTTTGGCCGGCTGCGCCCAACCGTCAATCCGGGACCGGATGACCTTGAGCTACCAGACGATTATGGGAAGAAGGCATATCAGCCGCCGGAGATGTGGCGACCAGCACCCAAGCTGTGGATACCAAAGGACGATGCAAAAGTGAGCCGGCAGGAGGTGGCGCACACAAAGGATGCTGTATTCATCTCGGATCGCGGCTGTTGGCTTAACCAGGCCTGCCGGGTCGTATGTGAGCCTGAAGAGGCACCCTTATTTGAACCCAGGATTATCTACTAATGAGTTATGTGGGGAGGTAATCTGTTTGAGCTCTATAGAGTCGGGTTAGCTGAAAGCAGCCTTTGCAATAACATCAAAGTGGACAAGGACAGTCAGCATATGCCGATCCGTCCCGCCAAGCTAGGCGGGGACTAACCTCTTCAGAAGGCGGGTGCAAGAACCGTTGTCTCTGCGGAACTCTATTTCAAGCCGCGTCGAGCCCCCGGTGATGATATCTATGTTGAACTATTCGAGCTTGAGAAGATTGTGCACTACGGAAAGCAGCAACCTACAGCACAACGAGGACAACCCCAGTGTTAGTCGAGTAGCATCGACTTCGTCGGTGATGCTTGCTCAGGGCTTGCGCTTGCGTGGAGGTGCGGAGATGGCAAGTCCAGTCTCGCCCTTCTCATCACGAAGTGTTTTGTTCCTGTTCCCTTGTCCCTCGAGCGGCACTTGGCAGGGCCTTTTCAAAGAATACGATTCATGTCTTAACCCAAGTTGGGTCTGAATAACATGGTTCCGAGACAAAGCGACTGGACGCGAGACTCGCTGGGCCAATGCACGTATACTGTAGCAAGCGCATATCGTGGGCATCACGTTGACCAGGACACGAGGGAACAAGCAGGTCGAGACTGAAAACCTGTTTAACGATGCATCACATGTGTCCCGCTCGTTTTACCCAGCCGCCAATAGACACACTGTGATCCCTGCTGAAGCAACGGGGCTGACGGATCGAAGTGAGACACTATCAAATCTTTTTTAGAGAAACTGCCAACCGTGCGAGGAAGGGAAAGATATACGGATTTAGCCGCAGGAATTTTTCCGTCTCACAAACCTGAAAGCGTCCGAACTAGCTAACTGCCTAACTAACAAGATTCCATAGGGCTCGAGCCATGACATGAGAAGATTTTGCAACTCTCGCTTCGTCAAACGCTACCCAGGTTTAGCCTAGCCGTATGGCAAACTCTATGATATATCGAAGCGACTACCAGCCGAAACCAAATGTTTGATGCCTCATGGGACTGAAGAGAGTCAGGCCCCGCCCATCAGGACGACAGGAGACGACCGACACCGTTGGCAGGTCTCTCGTCTGTTGTATCGCAGGCTGGACGGCAGGATATCTTATTCAGCCGTTGGTGGCGTTTGTGTTTTTGGCGAGGCGGTCGAGAACACAGAAAGGGGGGAATAGGGCTAGAGTGGAGGAGAGAGAGCGGCAAGGCGTTCGCCGCGCGCTTTGTGGTGCTAGATCGGCGACCACGGACGACACAAGAAACATCTTTGTGATAACAGAAGACAAGTGGAATCTTTATCGAAACAAATCTATTCACACCCCGATTAGGAAACCTGTTCCCCCTTCTCCCGTTCCCCCCTTGGAGCTTTTCGTCAACACACATTGTGGCACGAGGACATATATATCATGGGGTCTAGGCAGGGGGTGGAAGAATATTCCGCTGCTTGTTAGGGAGGTTCCAAGTCTCCCTTCTTGCGAGCAATTGCAACTTTTGATTTCTTCAACACTTGTCTCAGAGACAAGAAAAAAATTTTAACCGCTGAGATTGATGATTCAACCCATCTCCCCAAGCAGGTTACCCTACCCCCCCCCCTACCTTAGACATGAATCGCCTACTTTCCTCACGACGTGAGCGTCGTAGCAGCCTCGATGCCGCTTACAAGCGTCTGTCCAACGGTCTGAGCTTGGCTATTAGTACCGGTTCCTCGTCGTCTCCCAAGACGCAGGTGAAACAAGAGTCAACCACAACTGTTGTGCCGCTCACTTCTCCCATCCATCATCATCATCATCATCATCATCATCATCATCATCATCATCATCATCATCATCATCATCATCATCATCATCATCATCATCATCATCATCATCATCATCAAAACAACAATAATAATACTATTAATACTACTCCTAAAAGTATAAAAAATGACACCCCTAAAATCACCACCCACCACCACCACCAACTCCGAGCTGTCATTGAGTCCATCGCTACGGGTACCCCGGCCAAGTCGCGCGAGCAAACCGATGTAGCTACCCAAGTGGCCGACTTGTTTGGCCCTACCTCTCCCCATGCAGATCGCATCCCTCGTTTGTACGCCAAAACCCGCATCGAGACACGACACCGTGCGGTCGACCCCCTCGACGAAGACTTTGACCTCTCCATGCCCATCCGCAAACGCATGGACCTGTTTCTCGAGCATGCCGCTCCCCTCGCCGTGCAAGTCGCCCAACGTGCCATCGACAAAGCCCCCAGCGTCAGCAACCCGTACGAAGACATTGGGCTCCTCGTCCTCGTCACCAGTACGGGCTTTGTAGCTCCTGGCGTTGACGTCGCCGTCATGCGTGGCCTGGGTCTCAGTCCCACGGTCGCTCGTGTCGTCATCAACTTTATGGGCTGTGCCGCAGCCATGAACGGTATCCGTACCGCTGCCGATTATGTCCTGGCCCGCCATGCCGAAGTTCACTCTCACTCTCATTCCTCGTCCACCACTTCCACCAGCAGTAATGACAAAAATAAAAACCCAAAAAAAGCCCTCGTCGTCTGTGTCGAACTCTCCTCCGTCAACGGCGTGTTCAAGCCCATACTCAACGACGTGATAATCTCGTCCCTTTTTGGCGATGGCTGTGCCGCCCTAGTTCTTTCCGCCCGAGCCGATTCTTCTTCTTCTTTACTTCCGGGAGAAATTTCCCTTCGAGGGAGTTTCAGTCGTCTTGTCGAGGGTACCTCTGACGGGATTACCCTCGGTGTGAACCACGATGGTATAACCTGTGAATTATCACCGGCTTTACCAAAATATATTCGCAGCGCCGTCGGGGGTGCTGTCGAGAATGTCTTGCAAGATCACGGACTTACAAAAGAAGAGGTAACGCGCTGGGCGATCCATCCCGGCGGGCCAAAAATCATTGAAGAATCCCTATCCAGTCTAGGCTTGTCCGATGACGTTGCCAGACTAAGCTGGGAAATGCTTCGCCGCTATGGGAATATGTTGAGTGTTTCGCTGCCGTTTGTACTGCAGGCCATGGCGGCCGAAGTGGTATCCGCATCGACAGCAACAACAACAATAAAAAAGAAGAGAGAGATTTCAACGGGCATGGCGTTTTCCTTTGGGCCAGGAATTACCGTGGAAGGCATAGTTTTTGATATCTCTTCCGGTATGAATGGGTCGTCCGAGTCATCCGGGTCGTCAGAGTCAACAACCTCATCATTATCGTCAGCCTCATTGACGACTTCATCTTCATCGTTGGCCTTGGCGTCGGAAATGGAAAAGGGACAGAGCCCCGCCATGGTGCTGGATGCGGGTATGTTGGCGGATTTCTCGGCCTTGGGGGTTTGCGGTTCGCATATGGGTTAATTACCTAAACCTACCTACTACCTACTACCTAGGTAATTCTTGAAAAGGTTTCTTTTCAAGGAATTGGAGTTGGGCGTTGGGCGTTGGGCGTTGGGGTGGGAAAGGAGTTGGAGTTATGGAGTCTGGACATTCCATTGGATCACCACACCTATCAAATCATATCACTCATAATGTTTCTTTTGTTTGTTTTTATGCGGATGCTGTATAGCCGGCCTAACTAAATATCATCCTCATTATTTACTGTTTCTTCCATGCTGTCTTGAATATCTTGACGTCCCAAAGTCATTGTTTACATTGTGATGTTTCAGGGCTGTTCTCAGGGGCAGACGAACCAACTACCTAACCATTGCAACTGGCAATGTCTCAGCCACTTCCAACTGAAAACGCTACACTCTGCCCAAATGCCACATCGTTTGGAAGATTTCATACGTAACCACCGTCATCCATCATGTTATGCCATCTCGCCCCTCGCCGATGATCACTGATCAACACCCGCGATCAGCACGCGAGCGTCAGGGTCTGGCCACATTTCATGTGAAATGATATCAGAGCACAGCGATCGGCTAGAGTTTTTTTTGAACGTCGGTTACATTGTCGGATATGTACCTCGACAAAAGCAGCCTGAGCTGGGAGAGAAAGTTCTAGCCTGGCCGGCTATCACCATGTACCATTGGGAGTGTTGCGCACGGTGTAGGTTATCTGAGCGAAGATTTGTCCCAGGTGAGTCTAGAGCTTTTGATCGCCGATTGCTATAGCTCGGATGGGATGTTTGACATCAGCTCTGACGCACCACTCCTCCAGTCAACTACTACCCGACGACAGAGCGCGATCTCGATAGCCTCAGTCGCATATACAAATACACCTACAAACACACATCACCATCACCAGCATGGACGGACGGACCTCAAAGACCTGCACACATGAGCAATATCCTTTTTCAAGCCCACCAACTCTAATGCCGTGTCACCACTCTGTTTCTGTTCCAGCGTCATGGTGGAAAGTCTTGGAAGTAGTGAGAAGGGGAACTTTAATCAATCTTTCCCCGCAAAAAAAAAAGCTCGGTGTGTGTGCATTGCCGTCGGCATTGAATGGAAATGACTACCACACCATACTGGCTGGCTGGCTGTGGTGTGTTGGTGTGACATGACCGGTGAATGAGACTATGCTTTGCGGGAGACTTGTGATGCCTTGACACTACTCAGACCTTGCAAGAACTCGAACTACTTATCACTCTGGACTACCTACCTCTCTATCTACCATCTCCAGTTGAATACAGTTGAACGTCAGTGAAAAAAGTGAAAATATCTACCTGATCGATCGATACATTCCAGCAAAGTGGTACGGAACCTTCAGATCTTTCCCGTCCTACATGTAGAATATGTCCCAGTCCCAACCCCCTCCTTCTCCATGTGTGCCGCCGCCAGACAAATTATCCTCCGATCGTTTGATATTAATAATCTTTACTTTTGCCACAACACCAGATGGAAAAGACACCCCCTCCCCATCATCATCATGACTGGAGTTGCGCGAAGCGATTGTAACTGTATTGCACGGCACCGCGCTGCACTTGATGCACTGAATGCATCTCGCGATTCTGCCCACGCGCGGTCGGGTACCTGTACCTTGACCGGCCTGACCTTGACCTCGACCTTGACCTTGATCAGGTCTCTATTCCGTTTGGCATTTTCCAACCTGGCAATGTTAAGGCAGGCAGATGCTCGGAATGCTATTTTCACTGCCCGTCCAAACTGGGCGCCCTCAAAAATGGGGCGCAATCAAGTCTTTTCTTTTCTTGTATGGCCGGGCAATCATGCCCACCACCACCAGCACCTAACATGCACATGAAGAACATGACAGTGAGCGAGTGGGCGACAATTTGTCAACAAAGTCCAGACCAGACTGGAACCGACCAGAACCGACCCAGCGAACCAAGAGTCGCGTTGCTTAGGTTGCTATGCCCCTCATCGGCATTGGAGTGCCAGAGCATCAAAGTGGTGGTGTGTAAATGCTTACCCTACATGTACATGTACCCACCGGCCTATTTACCTGACTGGCTGACTGACTGACTGAACCTTACCCAGCAAAAGTTACCGTTGCAATTTGCACCGGCAGAGCTTGCGAGGAGGAGGAGGAGGTGTCGGTCTAGATCTGTCTGTCTGCCTGTCTATCTGTCTTCTTATTTCTGTCGGCTTCGAAGAACGAAGTCGAAAGATGTGTGTGTGTGTGTGTGTTTGGTTTGGTGTGGTAACACAGCCTGCTAGCCAGCCAACGAAGCAACCCCTCCTTTTTCGTTGCCGTGCTTGTCCTGTTTTAAAAGTCGAATAAACCAAAATACCGATGGCTTGCATATGGGTAATGTATGGTAAAGTTTCCGGGCAGGCACTCAGCCCACACCCTGGACAGACAGATTGACAGATAGACAGATAGACGTTGAGGGGTTGCACACACACACACAGACACACACACACACACCCAAACCAAAAAAAAAACGGCTTCCGTTTTTACAACGTAGATAGGTATGTAGGTAGCTAGGAACATAGTGGTGGGTATAGACTCAAATCTGCGGATGCTGCCCCCGTTGCCCATCGCGTCTGGCTGTCACTAGTGTCTGCATTGTTGATTCCGAGGAGCTGCTTTTCCTTTCCCTTTCAATCTCCTCTCCCCGAGAATGCCAAAAGCAGAGAGGCTTGCATACCGAGTCGCACCAGCTCGACAATTCCACAGCTGAAGGCGAGCCGTTTCTCAACGCTTGCTTCATGTACGTCCTACCCACCTACCTTACCTTCCTTACCTTCCTGCTTAGATAAGTACGGCATGTTCGTTTATCAAACTTCCTTGTACCCTACTCTGCCTGCCTACCTACCTACCTACCTACCTACCTACTTAGGGAGGTACCTAATTCTCACGCATCACCACCGCTACCACTTCCGTGATTACGAAACCGATCAAACCCAAGCCAAGCAGACCAACATAATGATATCAACAGCTTCAAACTCTGTTTTCTACTAAAAAAAACGTACCAAGAGCAGAGCCAGCCATCCACCATTCCCCTTTTCCCTTTTTAAACCTTCCACTATCTATGAGCTTCCCGCTGTACTCCACACTCCACCCGGACATCCGAACATGCCGCGATATCCGCATCCGCTCTGCACCCCGCTCTCGCCCCCAGCCCCCAACCCCCAGCCGACCGATAGCCGGGCGGGCGCGCCGCCGTAGATAGGCTACCAGGATCGAGACCAAGTTAAGGACAGGCCGATAGCCGGGTGTTGCCGGTGGGTGTCTTACAAGTAGGTAGGGAGAAGCAGCGTCATAGCATAGACTGAATACTAGGGACCGCCATAGGGGAGTAAATCACAAAAGAGGTATTGAGTGCAGGAGGATTGTATGCCATGACATGGTATGTATGGTGTCATCACACTCTCTCAGCCAACGCCATTACCATAGGACAAGACTTCTAGTTACGGAATACATAGAATATCTGACTGG
>Ga0247763_1000789_pt1 | contig 19039 bp, 29 predicted proteins | sample UWRJL141409B4_FD_179926 | JGI IMG/M metagenome (GOLD analysis project Ga0247763, IMG submission 179926) | Plant litter microbial communities from Arlington Agricultural Research Station in Wisconsin, United States - UWRJ-L141-409B-4 | ecosystem: Environmental > Terrestrial > Plant litter >...
ACGGCAATTCCATCGGTAGTTCAAACCCCAGTCGTCAACGCCCATGAAGGAAGGTGGGACATTTTTGTCAGGAATGGTTCAAGTCTGGAACATCCATACCTCGGGTAGCCCGTAGACTGCACGCTGCGGCGGTGTATTTCTAGTGGGCCTGTATGCACGCCTGTATGTGTGTATGTAGGTATTTATGCATGGATGCATGCATGAGATGCCACGTGGGTGTGCAGCTCCATGTCTAGCTCAAGCACAGTTCGGTGATACCTTTGCGGTGGACCAGACGGACTAGACTATTTACCGATGGGCCCATGTCCGGTGTTGATGCAGAGGCAAGGGGTACTAGAATAAGAAGGAAGGATCAAAATATGCGGGGGTGTACCCTGCCTCCCCTACCTTACCTAGGTAGGCACCGTACACAACGTCGTTACGGGCATGTCCTGGACGTTACGTGTCTATCTTCCCGAAGAAACTCGCTTCAACGCATGCAGAGCAAGTTTGTGGCTGACGCGTATCGCCAAACTGGACTTACCCACCCACTGTCCACAAGAAGCCAAAAATGTCGCCGTCACGGTCGCAGCAAGTCAAAGTCTGATGCAAAACAAACCTCCGTTTTCCCACTGCAATACTACGTGGGCAACCCCCCGTACCACCCCCCGTACCACTCCGGACTTTTTCACACACGCGACTCAGAGAGTCGCAACCATGGCAGGTCGGGCGGACGGAGGGCAGATGGAGGCGCCTTGAGCAGCATCGCAGGTGGAGAGTGATGAATGGAGTGTTGGACGGTCTCGGGTAGCGATCCGTCCAGCGTGGGATTTTATTCTCGGGTCACCACCCGAGATTGTGGAGTTCACTGAAACACAAAAGGTCTACACTAGTATCTAAAGGGAGTGTGTGGTATTTGTGGGGGTAGGGCCTAAGGGTAGGTAAGGTGTCAATTGGTGCGGGAAAAAAATGCGAAACTTGACCCTCATTAAACAAATGTAAACAATGGTGAAACATTAGCGGTGACGCGGTGTAAAGGATTCAAAGGTTTCATCAAGGACAAGGACGAAAAGTGCCCTGTAAATATTGGATTAACTATAACTGCGTGTGCTCTGCTAGGCTATAACGACGTGGTATGGTATGGTATGGTATGGTACGGTATGGTATACGCGATGCGTGATATCAACGTTTGCTGCGCTACGCTGCTGACGGAATTGACTGACTGACTAAACTGAAAATGAAATGCGACCCCATTACGTATTATGTACTCGAGGGTGTGTGAAAAAAAAACAAGACAGGAGAGTGTAAAAAAAAATCCCTACAGATACACATAGCAAAAAGGCCCCGACACCGTGCTGAGCAGGTCCTTGATCTTCTTGGGCGAGCCGCCCGTATACGGAATATCGACGATATCCTCCACGGTAGCATCTCCGCTGGGGGGCTGGTTCATGAACGTACGCGTTCCGCTAACCGCGGAGCTGCCGCGCGTACGGCTGCTAGGAGCGAGAGCTTGCCACAGGTACCAGACGCGGTCGATCATGGCGTGGTGGAGGTAGAAGGCCGGATCGCCGGGCGAGGTAAAGAAATCGCGGCCCGGATCCCCCCCGAGCGAGTAGTGGCCTCCACCGTGGATACCAATGTTACCCGTGCCGGGGATCCCCTGCATCTGCATTTGGAAATCCTCAATTTTTTGCGGGAGCGCAATGTTGGCGAGGATGGCAGACGCGTTGGCGAACTGGCGGTTCACGGCGGTAGTCAGGTCCCGTTTGAGGCAGCGGGGGTTATAGGCAAAGGGGCCTTCAATATATCAGTTATCATGTCCGTCCGGGGAGAGAGGAGACAAAAAAGAAAGAAAAAACTCACCCTCAGGATTGCTCACAATAATACCACCCGGGGTATCGAGGTTAACAGGGCCAAGATTGACAGACATGTTGGAAAAGGGACCACTAGTAACACAGCCACCGCCCGTTCCCGCCGGGAGAATGACGGGAGGCAGGCCTTCACCACCAGTGATGACGATATTGCCCTTGTCGGGAATATTGGCGCCATTTCCACCCATGGAATAGGGGCTGCCGTCGAAATGGGGAGAGTTTTCGAGGCCGGTAATCGCAGTCAGACCCCAGTTCCAGTACGGCTGAGCACCGCGGTATCCGCACTCATTGCGGAGCGCCTGCTCGTAAAGCCACGTGAAATAACGGTGCCACGACAAGAAGTTGCCCGTGTAGTGAATCTCCATGGTCTGCAGCACATGGATGTTGACAAAGTCGTCAAACCGCGACTTGGCGCCGGGCGCAATGCTCGAGGGTGTCAGAGCCGTCTTGTTCTGCAAACACTGGACGGCATTCGTGTATGCCACACGCTCCGACCGGCTGAGGGTGCTCCTGCTACTTTTTAGCATCAACCCTAGAGAGAAAGAAGAGGGAAAAAAAAACATACCACTCCCTACGGATCTGCAACTTGCTCAGCGTGCAGCCGTTATTGTTAAACAGCCACCTCTTTTTTTCCGGGGCGGTGGTGTTCTCGGCTTCGGCGAGGGCTTCCTGAATCTGTTGGAAAGCAGCCTCATCGAGGTCCTGCATGGCTTGGAGAGCATCTTCCGGAATACCCGAGAGCAGTGGGGTGGCCAGGTCGACTGGCAAGCCAGCATCCGGCTCCGTCGTTGGCTCCGTCGTTGGGATGGTGGTCGTGGTGGGTTCCCCGCTGGCCTGAGGAGACGGAGCGGCCAGGACGGTGGAAGCCACCTGGATGGTGAGAAATGCAAAGTTTCTCACCCTCATTTTGTCGAATGACTTGTTGGGATGGAAGAAAAGAAATGGATAAACGGACAAGGACAAGGACAGAGGGAGGGAGTATAAACAAAATTGATGATCCAAAAACCCTCTGATGATCGTCACTCAGTTCAATTTAATGATCTGCCTGATCTCCAGTTGACGGGGGCGTGGAACCTTGGAACCTTGGATCCCGGGGGAACGGATTTGCGAATGAACGGAATGGATTGAATGGAATGAATCATGGAAAAAGAAAAAGAATCCACGAAATAAATAGCAAAAGACAACATGAACCCGGTGGCCCCCCGCCAAGTTAAGTGACCCAAGTCATTATCACATCTTGCGGTCTTTTTTTTCCTGGTAAAGCATTTCCTTGTCCCCATCCCCATCCCCATCCCCGGGGGACTGGACGGATCATGGCATCATCCCGTCGGCATGGTCCGACCGGGATCAATGGGTTTGTTTGTCACGTCACGACAGATATTAGATCAAAGCCAAGAGAAAAGGGACACGCAGAGAGAGAGAGAGGGGTGGATTGGGCTCGGGTGGCTTGATAACACAAACTGGGTCCATAAAGTTGGAACGAGTCAAGCGGGGTGGAGCCCAGGGGTCCGAGTCTCGAAGATTGCCTCACTCCATCCATTGAGGGCTCCGCTTTTCTCTTCTGTTTTGGGTATGTTATGCATCCCCCTCCCCCTCTTCCCCTCTTTCTTGGTTGACCGTGGTTGGTCTGTCGAGTGGTAAATGATCAAATACCAGGGGAAATGGCTAGTTTGATTGGGTTGTGGGTGTGGGCTGTTATCAATATGAGATTTCCAGCGAGGAATAATAATAAACTGCATGTTGCGGCAAGGTGCCTCGGCGTGAAGCGTGTGTGTGGAATGTGGAAATTCCAGGACCCCGGGACTGGGACCAGTTCGTGAACAGTTTGGGAAACCTGCAGCTCATGGTCACGATAGCTTCATGTAGCTTGCTAAGCGGTGGGTGTTGGCATTGGTTTTGGTTTTTGAAAGGTGGACTTGTAAAGCAGAAGGCAAAATAGCACGAACATTGACATGGCACTAAAACGTGGCGAGTTCCACACACACAACTTCTCTTCTCATTAGTGCCGACTAGGAAATATTCCCCGGCATACGCGCTCGGTGCGGACACACAAGAGAGCGAAATGCAGATGGGACAAGTGACGGCCCGCAAAAAGACGGCGACCACTTTTCTTTCTTGTCCGTGCATCTCCCGCCGGTTCATCCCTTTTTCCCTTTTCTCTCCTCCGTCTCCTCCTTCCTAATCTAAGCGATGCTACCAAGACGTGGTTTAGCGCACAGATCAATTTGGCGGGCAAAAAACTGCAAAATTGGGCCAGTGGATGTACAGGTATGTATGGAGATGGGGGAAAAAAAGGAAAGAAGCTCTCAGAACCGAGGGAAACCCCCCTTTCCCTTCCTCGTGGGCGGCATCCCCCTCCCCCATCCATGGGTTCCCTGAATGGGCAGCAGGGCCTGGCAAATAATACGCACGCGCTCGCCCTGAAACGGGATTTCATTATTTTTATATCTCCATGATCCACATTGCCGATTGAACCTTTTTCTCTCTGTTGTTTTATTCCCTTCTGGAGATTGTATTCCCTTTCTCTCCTACCCTCCCCCCCCGGCACGCGGCAGTTGACTTTTTTGTTGATGTTTCTATTGGGTTGATGACTTGGACAGGAGACACACTCGTTTATTTCCACTCAGTCCAAGACAAGCAGCCTTAAAACATGTCGGGCAGACTTGTCATCAACGAATTCGGGCTACCGTCCAACCCAGCCGAGAATGACGGGCCGCGAATTCTCGGCGCCACCTTAGCCGTGACCAGTCTGGCGCTGATCACCTACATGGCTCGAATGTATGTGCGCCTGGTCATGGTGCGCAATGTTGGCTTGGATGTAAGTTTGGCACACTAAATAATTACCTTCATGTCGATCATGACGGGAGACGATGTACCGTTCCTAATAAAAAAAACAGGACTACTTCATGTCGTTGGCCATGGGCCTGTGTGTCGCCGGCGAGGGTGTCATCTGGGGTTCTGTCGTCTACGGTGCAGGGCGACACATGGGCGACATCCCATTGACCGACATCTCCACAGGCCTAAAGTTGAACTTTATCAGCCAGCCCATTTATCTCATCGGCATCTGCGTTACCAAGCTTGCCGTCGGAGCTACTCTCTTGCGCATTGCCAGCACCAAGTTCTACCGTCATCTCATCATTGGCATCATGGGCTTCATGGCCTTTTACACGATTGGCTGCTTCTTCACCGTGGTACTCCAGTGCACCGACATTCGCGCTCTATGGGACCAAACCATCCCCATGAACTGCTGGTCGCAGTCGACGCTCAAGGGCCTCTCGTACACCAACGTCTGTCTGAACATCATCACCGATTTGTTGCTGGCACTTGTCATCCCGATTCCCATGTTGTGGAACCTCAACGTCAACCGACGGACCCGTTTCTCGCTGATTTTCGCCCTTTCCCTCGGCGCGTTCGCCTGCGCGGCGGCGTTTATCAAGATCCCTTTTATCGTCAACTACGGCAAGACGGGCGACTGGCTCTGGGACTCGCGGGACATTTCCATCTGGACCGTCATCGAATGCAACGTGGCTATTGTCGGCGGTTCCCTCCCTGCACTGCGGCCGCTATTCAAGAGGATCCTCGGCACCAGCTTGGGCTACGGGAAATCCTCAGGCAAGCCCACGGCATCGGGGTATTTCCGTCAAGATACGCTGCAATCGGGCACGACGGCGACGGGGCGGAGAAAGACCATGCACGAATCTAAAACCGACGAGTCGAGCAGCGAACGCGCTTTTTACTATTACGAAATGAACGACACCAAGACCAGCGCCAACGTCAACGTGGGGACTCTTCCGGGGGCCACGATAATAAGCAAAAACAACCCGGCCACTTTTTTTGCCGAAGTAGATGCCCGGTCTAGCGGCGAGAGTGTCAACAATCCAACAAAACTGCCAGCAGCAGGAGGAGGGAATGGTGTTGGTGTTGGTGCGGGTGCGGGTGCGGGTGCAGGCGGGAACTACAGGACCAAAACGCCCCATGGAAATACCGCGGGCATTACCAAGACGACAACCACGACAGTGGATTACATGGCCAGGGAGGCCGTTTGAGATTTGAAGTTTGCAGGTGGGAAAAAAAGAGGGGGGGTGTGTGGGTTTTGGATTTCAGATTGTGGGTGTGTGGGTTTGTGGGTATTCGGTGTGGGGATACGACAGATTAGGTATCCTCTGTTTTTTTCTCATGTGTTGGAAGCCGAGCATTGCAAAGCAGGATATGTTTGTTTTTTTCTTTTCTCTTACGATACCACGCCATATACCATATGCCATAATATAAACGGAATAATAAAAACGGTACCTAGGATTCTTCTTCTTCTTGTTCATGTTAATCACGTCAAATCTCGAAAGTGGTCCCCGCCTGGCAGAGGAGAGCCCAAGTCGGCGATAACTACACTAGGGTGGAAACCCCACCGGTCTCCACTCCCCTTTGCGGAATCTCTCCGGGCTCCCCCGTCACCCCGTCTCCCGTTAGTTATCCTTGATTCCTTCTCGATTACCAAAAAGTGGAGAATGGCGATGACAGGGTAGTGTGTCAGTCACGGTGTGTGCAATGCAATGCCTGTCCGAAATGCGATTTGTCAAAAATCATCCGAACCCTGGACAGCCAACTCCACTCCTTACGTTACGTATACGCTACGCATACGCTACGCTAGTCATTCTCCGCCGGTTTGACAGAGTGGCATCGCTCGCTCACGTCGACTTTAAACCTGGCAACAACAACCTACGTAACCTGGTCACCAGCGAACGGTGGGCAAAACTCGGCGTTGCAGTGGGGGTTTGATGCTAAATTAGATTACTTTTTCATTCTTTTCTCTTTTATCTTTCCAGAGACTATTGATCCATCGGTACGAGACATCCAACATGCATGCCTGCCCACATTTTTTTTTTTCCTTTTTCCCTGTCCTGTCCTGTCCTGTCCTGTCCAGTCCAGTCCCGTAATCTTGGATGACCTTGACCTTGACCTTGACCCTGACCCTGTTCGTTCAATCACGCCAGCCGCGCCTACCTTACCCACCCAAACTTTTGGATACGGATACGGCATACCCCAACAAAGGATTTCCGATTTGATTTTCCTGGGATCTGGGGAAACGTGGCAGACAAGGTTTTAGCTACCGTTAGAGGCGAGGGGAAGAAGGATTCCTTCTTTCCTGTGGTTTCTTTTTTTTTTTGTTCTCGATGTTTATGCAGACGACATCGCTTCCCTTCAAAAACAAAAACTTCGCGCTACCCACCCGCACCAAACACAAAAGTGTCACAGACCAGTAAACACCCCAGTGATCGCACAGACAATACACTAGCTTTTCCGGGGAACACGACCGTCTCCCCTAGTTTTTTGACCATTTTTCAGACTCTATACTAGTGTACCTAGTGTAGTGTAGGTCACCCGCACTAATCACAGCCGCTCGAATAAGCACGTTTTATTTCAAGAAGACTATTTCCACGCGGCACGCCCATGTTGAGAGAATGGACCAGCCTCTCTTTTGGCATGTTGGTTTGTCCATTCACTATCAAATGTCCATGATCCTGGCAAGAATTCCGGATCGTTTTGTCTACACTACTTTAGCGTACACTTGAATGAATGCCAATCCCTGACTAGTGTAGTGCCTCTGTCAAAACTGGTTGCCGGTTTCCGGATAGCTACACTAGATATGTCATGATTGAACGCTCAGATCTCCAGACTCCCCGTATTCACGTTGACAAGTCCATGCCCGCGCAACAAAACACCCTGGACGCTGGAACTGTGTCCCCGTCACTAATTCTCGGCATGGGATATTGGCGGGTTCTTGGTCGATATGGCAACTTTTTGGTAATGACTGGGCGACACCTGGTCAACATCTGGCCAACTGGTCAATATCTGGGCAACACCAACACAAAGCCATCGCGTAACTGTGCTCTTCGCGGTGATTTTTTACGCAGTCCAGTCCAAGCTTCAACCCAGGCCCCAAGCCACCCCAAGCAAGCGCAACTCCAATTCCAGTTTGGAGCCAAATAAGCCCGTCGTCCCCAGTCATCTCATAAAGTCATCTCCTCATCATCATAAGCCACTAACCTCCACCCGTTTCAACTCCTCAATAACTTCATCCAAACCTGGCCTCCATTCCCATTCCTCCATCTCAGCCTTCATCTTGTCACCACTGCCACTGCCACTGTTACCGGGCCTCTTTTTCCTCAAAAACTCTTTTGCCCTCGTAATCTCCCCCACCCACCATGCCCTTGCCAGTTCACCGGGATTTTGTCTCGCGATATCTCCTTTTCCGTCCAAGACCACAAGTCGTCCCTCTCTCACTGCCAACGTTTTTTCCCGTGGAAAATCCCACTCCCGAGCTCCCAGTGTACAACGTTTAATAAGCTCTCTTATCTGCCCCGGACAGTTTACAAACTCGGGAAATTTCTTCCCAAAAGGATTTCGATCCTGTAGCAGTTCATAATCAATTCCACACCGCACCATGGCTTGGCCTTCCCAGATACACCAGAGAAGTTTTCCCAGCATGAATACCTGGGCTTTTTCCAATTCTAGAGATTGGCCTTCGGTTCGACGGCGGAGAAGGTCAACCCAGATGGGGCTGAACCCGCCTTTTACTGGCTCGTACCTCCTCTCTTCTCGACAAGTTGAGGGTCGAGGGTGAAAGTTGGGTAGATGCCCGCGTAGTAACTCGGTGATTTCTTCAGCTTCGCCATCAGAGACGATAAGATCCCCCGAGGCTATCGCCCGGGAAATCACCTCAAGATATTCCACAGCCGATACCTCGGGCGCACTCCATGCGTACCATCCGCCGCGCTGTTCCAAGTCGAGAAGGATGGGCGAGCCTGATGCAGACAGGACAATGTTGTCGGGTTTCAGGTCTGGGTAGAAACCGGCAGACGGAAGAGCCGTGTTAATATGCTGAAGGGCTGAGGCGATTTGCAGCGAGAGACGGGCGAGGTGTGCCTTATTGGGGGTAGACGAGGCTTCGGCCTGGCATTCGGGTTGTGATGGGTGAGAATGACAGTCGAGGAGAAACCCCTTAAGGGACCCCCGCGGATAATACCTCAGTATGAATCCCACCACGCCAACTTTCCCGCCAAACCTGCTGCGGTGAGTAACAACATATTCCGGTCTCGGTATGATGTTCTCATGCGGAGGCAGACTGAGTAACATGCGCAGCTCATTGTAGAGATATCGTTGATCCCGCAGTAGAGACTTGAATACCATTTCCTGATCCGAATCAGGCATCGTGACAAGTGTAATAGCCTCGTGGAGCTGTTTGATGAGTTTCAGATCGGAAAGAGAAATGCTTGGGGGCCATAATGCGTCACCCGAAAACTGCCACATGCCCTGCAGCGCGTCGACAGACAGCATTGCTTGTTCGACATCGTAGTTTGGACAGAGACAGATTGCTGATGCCGTCTCGTGTATGCTAGCCGCCACATCGGTGACGAGAATCTGCGAGCCAAACGGCATACTGCGGTACTCCTCCTCAAAATCATGCCGCGAAGCCGCCCAGTAGTCCAGTGCTCGCGTGATATGAACCGTGATCGGCAGAGAGCGAATCCGTTTCGAGTCGACATAGAGCAAAGTTTCAGGTCGCAACACCTCCCGTAACCCGCGTGGGTATTCCTCAATGGCAGGTAGATAGACGTCGATGCGTAGCGGGATCGATCCCACCGCGAAACCCGGCACAGCAAAGAATCTCCGACCATCCACATCTGCTCCATCAACCCTCCAGAGGGAATGCGTAGAAGATGGATCCAAACTATCGATGCGGCTCTGCGGGTTGAGAGGAGAGAAAGCCCAATCGGTGGTCACCACTCCATCTCGATGGCGGTCCGGGATGACATCCCCGCGCGGGTGTGAGTCCAGGTCCGGTTCTGGTTTTGGTTTTGGATCCGAGTCCGATCCCGGGTCTCCACTTCCCCTCCACTCCGAAAATGCCGCTAACGGCCCAAGTACATCCACAAAGACACGGCTGTCCAGCTCCATATTTTTTTTTTCTTTTGGTGGGGGTCTTCCTGCCAACTGTAATCCGTGGCCTGCCAACTGCCACCTGCCAATCACTCCAGCCGGACCATCGGGGAGGTGGGGTGGAGGGGGGTAAAAGACTAGCGGGGACAAAAAAGTCGATTCGTAAATCCTGCACCAGTGTGCGCATGTGTATGTGTATGCGTGGTGGTGTCAGAGTGACGGAGTGACAGAGTGACGGAGCGATGGAGTGTGTTTCCCGGCGATAAGACTGGACGGATCCAAAACCTCTCTCTCTCTTTCCCCGACCCGTTCAGGTACATACATGCACTGCAGCAGCAAACCCCGCATCACCTCCCCCGCTGCACACTGCACTGTACTGCACACCACCACAGCCAGCAGGGCAGGACCCAGACCAGACCAGGACAAGACCAGGACAGGACCCAGCCTTCTTTTGTACAACTATGCACGCAGCCGACAGGAGAGGGAGAGAGGGGGAGGGAAAACAGTTGGACGAGAGCTCTGGAAAAACCCCAACAGCGCACCCATAGTTACGCCCGACCAAACTGAATCAAGCTGAACTGAACCGAATTGAACCATAACCTACCGACACCAAACCCGATCACAAATCAGGAAATATGCACACCCACAAAAAAAAAGAAAGTTTACACAGTGAGAAAAAAGGGCAAAACACAATTCGCTCGCACAATCCCCACCATCTCAACACAATAGCGTAAAAACTTGGCAAAGGGGTTGTGTGGAGAACAAGATGTTCCCGGCATCCAAAATAATTGGTTATTGGTACGCATACGGTGACCCTGAAGGTTACGTGCAGTGCATACCTGCAAGTCTTGCAGCTTTTTTGTTGCGGAGCAGCCTTGATGCGCTGGCCCCAGTCCCACGGTCGAATCAGACCAAAGCCGGCACCTCCCACTTAGCCCTGCCAGCCCCGCGCTAGCCATGCAATAGGGGACCTCGACCATTCTCACTGGCTAGCCTGTTGCATACCATATGCAGTGATTTGTTGTCTGGCGCCTATGCCTGTGGAATCTGTCAGTCGGAGCTTCTCTTCATCTCCCCGATGCAAAGCTCTTTGCCGACATTCCCTCCAACTCGCTGCCGTTTACCATGTTCAAGCCAGTTGTCGTCTCGTAATACTTTCCGGAAATAGCCCCTCCCCCCTTCCCTTGCTCTGTCACCAAGTTCCCGGCATAACCCCTCGTCGCCAATACTCGACAAGATATCCAAGATAAGCCGTCAATGGCTAGATTCAGGAAAACGCATCGTTGCATTATCTTCGAGCATTAAAAGTGTCTGCGAGGGCAACAACTCGCTCATGTCCTAATCAAGACGAACCAATAAGATGCCCGGGGTCCGGTAACTCCGCCGATCATTCCCCCATTTCCCGAATCCCATACCTAGCAATGCTTGACCCATATGATCAGAAGGATATGAAAGAAGGCAAAACTTTTAACCCAATTAGCACCGTGACCTAAGAAGTAAGACGCTCGCTCAGCCGAAAGTTCGTCCTCGGCACCGTGTCAACAATGTTCCATCGCTCTCCAAGTTCGTTCTCGTCGTAGATCCTCGAGCTCCCTCTCTGAAGAGCTTGTGGCAGTCCCCAGGCGAGCTCGGGATTCTTCAACCATGCTCGAACCAAGTGGCGGCCCGAGCCAGGCCCAGGTGCATCCGAAAAGGCCTCGCGTGAGTGAAGGACGGCGTGGTTGTTGATGAACATCATATCGCCTGGCTCAGACTCGACCTGGATTTGGCTGCGCTTGGCTACTTCCTCAACCAGGTCCAGTGCCTCCCTCTGCGCAGCAGTCAGAACTGCGAGCTTCGCCGAACGCGGAACCCCTTCCAATCCAAGGAGTGGCTCCCGTGCAAAGTTCATAATGATCCGCCCGTCCTGGTGAAAGAGTAGAGGCCGCGTGCCCGATTCAAAAAACTTGCCACGGCTGTCTCACGTCAGTGATAATTTTCAATAACCATCTACTCTCGGTCGCCCACCTGTCAAAAGGCCAAATAGGCTGGGCGAGCAGTTCGATGACATCGGGACGCGAGGCCTTGAGGCAGTTGTATACAGTCCATGAGGAGGCAAGGAGGTTGGCTCCACCGCTAACGGCACAGTTACGGGTTTGGAGAGCAAGGATATCGCAAAAAGTGTCCGTGTGGAACGTCTGGTTACTGGTTAGCAGCGTGAAACTCCCGGAAATGACGTCGTGCTCACTGATGCCCGAGACGAATATCTGGTAGGCCGGGCATCTTGCGGCGTCTTGGACAGCTTCGCATCACGAATGTGCACTAGGCCAGGGTGTAAGTTGATTATCACGTTCAGCGAATGGGAAACGTACTGAGCATGTTGCCATCTTCGTCTTGTCGGCCTCGCTGGCCACCAATGTAGCTGGAAATCCCAAGGAATACAAGAACATTGTCCTCGGGAGAAAATCCCCGCGGGTTTAAACCGCGGATCATGGCAAAACCCTTTCCCCTGTGAACATCCTCGGCAAGCTGCAGCAACTTTGCACCGAGAGTCGGGAGAGGGAATGTGGCGCTTGATACATCACTCCCATACAAGCCAAGACCTGCGACTGTTAGCTAATCATCCATCGATAACTGACTCGAATGCCGGAACAAAGTACCTTTAAAATGGCACAAAGCAGTTTCAACCTCGGCCTGATCCTCTGAGTCCAAAAACAAAGTGAAGTGGTCAAGAGATCCAAAAGTCGACGAGTCCCAGCAGAGATCACCCCGCACTTCAACTGGCCAGTCACTGGTGATGAATGTAACGTTCTTCAGCTCGAGTTTATCCCAGGCGGGCATGGCCGCAAGGGGTGCTACCGTTTCCACGCCCATGGCTCGCAGTGGGGTTTCGTGATACGTTCGGAGGCAAGCGAAGTCGGGCAAAAATCCAAAAGTCCCAAAAACTACAGCAACAAGTAGATTTCCGGAGATGCAGCTCCTGTCCGACTCCAAAACCCAGCAGGGAGCCTGCAAGCCATTTATAAACACGTTCGACCATGCGGCTCAACATGCCGACAACTCCCTTTTCACTAGGGGCCCCGTCTGTAGCTCGTTCGGGATGGACAAGTTCCCGCATGGGTTGCGCTGCGCAGTGCCCGGCGCCCCTCACGAAAAGGGATTGCTCGATCGGGTTGAACAGCAGGAGGGGTCCCTGCAAGACGGCCAATGGGGGCATGGGGCCGGCCCTCCACCCTGTGCAAGACAATTGCGCTGTGATAAGACCGGCGGCTATTATTGGTGGGGGCCCAATTTTGTGTGGTAATTCGGGTGGCGGCCTGAGGCCCAGACTCGAGGCCGCGGAAAGCCATGAAGAGGGGTCGCTAGCTCAGCTCGTGAAGGAGTGCCACCCAACCCCCGCCAGACGCAAACAGCACCGCCATCAGGCCACCTGTGAGGATTCGGATGCTGTCTCCACAGCGGGAGCGTGCTCGAGGGTGTCGCGAGGGGCCCAATCCGGGTCAAAGAGCTGGCTTGTGTACCAGTACCGCCGGTGATATTCGTCGCTGTGATTGATGGCTTGGAATTCCGGCGCTTTCCCGATGTCAGCATCCCAGCATACGAGACACGGGACACAAGTGCGTGATTTGTGGCCCACTCACCTCTTTTCACAACCAGGTCGCGGCACTGCGCCATGAAGCTCGTCTGCTCCGGATCTAGCCGGGCCATTCTTCGCACCTTTGGCGACGCCCAGTCGAATCCCTCGCTGAACAGCTGCTGACCCTTGTAGCAATAGTGGAAATGGGCTAGGATGGTTTTCGCGCCCGAGTTGGTCGCCCGCACCAGAGGCATGTCCAAGTATTGGACCTAGCGCATCATTAGTTCCCGAGGATGATGGTGTCACGGCAGTAGCGTCGTGGGGCTTGCTTACCTTGGCTTGCCGTCTCGCGGCAAACTGTCGCTGAAAGTCCATCTGCATCTCGTAGTTCTGGAGCAGAATGAACGCCGTGAGGAACGTCACATACCAATCCTTGGAGCTGTGAACATTGAGCGTCGCCTGTAAGTCACGTAGGACATCTTTTCGAAGGGGCGTAAGAATGCGGTGGATGATGATGGATGCAATCTGGTAGTCGAGATATGGCGGCAGTGACGCCCAGTCGTAGAAAGGATCCTTGGGGTTTGCTCTCTGAAAGTCGCTATCTTCCCTCCCGCTGGTAGACCAGCACCGCCATTTGGACTCTACAAAGCGACACGCCACCCAGAGTCTCAGTGTTTTCTGAAGCATTCGGTTCTGTTTACCGCGGGGTCAGTGGATTCTCGGGGTTGGTAGTCGATCAAACACTCTCTCACCGGTATGGGGAACACTGATGCTCGATAAGCCTGCTCAAAGATATCCCACACGAGGGCATCGCTATCATCGAGGTACTCGTAGAGATACTGCGTTATCCCGCGATCGATATACTCGTTCATCGCGCGCACGACAGCCTCTGGATCGGCCACGGCCCAGGGGACGGCATACATGGGGCGGCCCTTGAGGTCGACATCCGTTGTGTGAAGCGGCGGGATAAACTCTCTAAGCTCCACAGCAAAGCTCAGGGGGCTCTGGAGCTGGCCAAGACGCAGCGTCTTGGGAGAGGAACTAGTCCATCGCCGCTCCAGGTGAAAGTCGCCATGGTGAGGGCCGATCATGGGATGCAATCGGTAGAATGGCATATAGTCCAAACCGGTTCGAAAGAGCGTGCTGTCGGTTACCATGTACCTGAGACAAGGTAGGCGGCTCATACGGACCGTCTTTTGCTGGCAAGTCAGGCATGGCCCACGAGGATTGATGGGGTCGGGGATGCACTGCAATGAAAGTCAGATATGAGCAGAAAGGAATACCGTTGCAGTCGGCATACCCGATTGCGCTGCATCCTACACCTCACACACGCATGTACTTGGCGGGTCAAATGGGTATCTCTCTTCTTGGCCCCCTGGTATGGACTCCGCTTCTTTCGGACCTTGGGCGAAGATGAATGGGACTGAGATGCGGAGCCGGAAAGCGACCCTGGCCTGCCCGACTTGGGGGCAATGATGTGGTAACGCTTATCTGCCGAGACAGCGGTAGGAGACATGGGCGTCTGAAACGAGGACATGGATCCGGGAGACGAGGATACCAAGGCCCAGCCCGAGTCGGTTCCAGTGTTCTCCGGATCTCTTTCCGGCCGAAGTTCCTGCGTCGCCGAGATGCTCTCCATATCGAGGTCAACTTGCGTCGGCGTAACGGAGACAAAGGACTCAGCGCCATCGCCTTCAAACGGGACAGCTTCGTCTGGCGGTGGGGCTTCCTCCAGGTTCCACAGGGGAGCATCGCAGTCGTACCAGGCCGTCTGGGGATTGAGGAGGATGACCTCAGTGTCGAGGTCGTGTGTTTCACCAGAAGCTGCCGATGGGGCAGAGAGCTGTGCGGCATCTTCTTCCACCTCAAATGAGTCCACGTCCATCGACTCATGGCGATGAATGACATGAACATGCTGCCAAGATAAGGGTGCGCCTCCATCGGCAGTCAGATCCTGAGGCGGCTGCGAGATGGGGAGGTGCGTCGAAGGGTCTGCGACATGATGGTGGGTGGGGAATTGACGGGCATTGCTGTGAGAGACCCTTCGCTGCTGGATAAGCTCCTCAGGCGAAAGGCCCAGCAGGTCGGCGACCTGTTGGATGCGTTCAAGTTCCTCGGCCGAGTAAAACTCCATGGCGAAAGACTGGGTGGGGTGAGGTACGGCCGATGGGTGCGAAAGGGGCGGTGCTCCAGGCTTGATATCTTGGTGCGGCTGTTGAAAAAGATGCTCTCTGTCTGCTGTCCAGGAAATGTCGCGGGGAAAGAATGGGTGCGCCAACTGGCCAATCGTGGGGTGCTGAAGCCGGCCACTGAAACCGATCAGAGATTCAGCCAACGGCAGCGGCGGAGGTAACCGGCGCGGCCAAGCATAACCGCACCACTGTGTTGGCTGCATAGTGCTAACGCCCGGGGGCTGCGCAGCCAATTGCGCGCCCATCCCAGGCGATTTGGCGACACTGGGCATCCCGCAACAAAGACTCTGTTGCGAGCGCGGCCCGAGCAAATCACCTGTCGGGCGATGATGAGGGTCTTCAACGGTTGGCCAAGGGTCTCGACCGCTCTTTACGCTGGTTCCGACGCCAATAAGAGCCTGAACCGATGTCGACCAACCTGGTGGGTGGAATGCGGAGTTGCCCAGTTATGGTACGGTCGCGGGTTCGTTAGCGACCGATTGGAGGAGCCGAAGACGGGACCGGTCATCAATTGCCACAGCCCTGTGTGGCAAACATGTCGCAGCCCCTGCGAGCCATTCAAGAGCGGGCAAATTGTCAGAACAGTCTCCTGAGGCGAGATCAGCAAAATCACTCGTCGATACTAAAGACTGCACTGCAGTGAAGTTGCTGCAGAACAGAGGGTCTGAGGACAACACACGTACTTCGTAATTGCCCAAGCGTCTCTGGCGCGCAAGCCAATCTCTCCGGACGACGAGGGTCCCGGTGTTCCACAAAGTCGCGAGGGTGCTCCATCGAGATTTGCTGGGATGTCGGGGTATGGATTTGCAGAGGCAAGACACCGTATTCATTCGATGGGGCGGCAGGGTTCATTGCGGCGCAACGACGGGGACGACGACAACAATGGCGACGACGATGCGAAATGTTCCTTGAACAGTGCAACTTTGGCTTCGACTTCGCGCTCTGGGCTCGACCGTTCCACTCCACTGCTCCTTCGTCCATTGAATCTGTCAGTGCCGTTCGAAAACTAGATTGGAAGGAGCCACTGGGTTAAGCAGCGCGCAAAGCACAAACCTGAGGCGTAATCGGAGGAAGGAGCGATCATAAATCGCGTCCAGGACCTTATGTTTCAAGGGCGCCCCATCTTTTCTCTTTTTCACCTGGCTACATCGAAAATCTCACCTCGTAATGAAAACAGTAGCTTGATGAGGCAACCGCCAGCTGAGTTCAGGTGTGGGAGAGATCACACCTTTCCCTTCCAAGTTTCCTCAGGGACAACTTGTCGCTTGCTGCTGTTCTTGTAATTCGGCATGTACCGAATCTCATCACCCGAACCAGTTCCGCCCAGATTCCAGGCATCCAACCACGAGGTCGAGCGGCCGACTTCGGTGGGACGTTGGTTCCAGGTTTTCCTTGGATAAGAGATTCGCCACTGCCATGTTGCCTTATCCCAACCGTGAGGATCAGCTCGTTAGCTTATTTCTCCAGATCGGCTTGAATTCTGCCCAATCATGCACGCCGCGTTGAGGCCGGGGTGATTTCGACCCGGCCCCGCCATAGCCCCGCGACCGTCCAACACTTCATCGGCTGGCAGTTTGCTGGCTTTAACATGCTCTTCCCCCTACGTCACTCTCCGTTCTTTGCTTGCTTTTTTCAAGTCCCGTTCAACCAACGCACACCCTTCCTGGCCGCTCCTAAGGTGCCAAGTGGTCCGCGTGGGCCGCTTCGGCGGTTTCAACACTAGACATCTTGACACTGGTCTCCATCGCTCGGGGCACGTGTTGCTAGTTGGCCCACACCATGTCAAGTTCCGAGACGAGCTCCGAGCCAACATACCACCCAGCTGAGCCGCGGTTGCTGTGGTTTTCCACCGCTGATTGGAACATCACTCGCAGCAGCGGCATTTTACCCACGGTTCTTTTTTTTTTTTCGCCGGCACCTTCATCCTTGACCGCTAGTTGTCGCTTGTCCGGACCGCGCTTACTACGAACCACCGCTGGATGGCACCATGCCGCGTGCTGAGCGGTCAAGCTAACAACGAGATTTAGAGCCGCTTCATCGGTTTTCCATGAGCCAATTATTAGCACCTACTATAGCGCGGTCCAGACCGATGAACATGGAGACAACCGGCGACACACCGAGGGATCGGCACCGCTCCGACCTGGGCCCGGCCTGGTCGCTCTCTTGACCCTGAATTATCACGACTTTTTGGTTGCCATGATCAGTCGGTTGTGGCGCGTTGGGTGCCTGGTGTTTTGTTCACGCAACTGTAGATCTCACAGAGAGCATCATGAGGTGTTTGCATAAATACCCGCGTCGTCGAGGGAGAGATCAAGGGTGATATCAATGGCGAATGCAGACAACAATCAACAATTCGACCCGGCAACTCAGCCAACCCCCTGCTGCATCTTCTCTGCGTCAGTGCAGTTCCTTGAGACAATGTCACGCGACACAAAAGTGCAAAGCCCGCAAAATGACGCCATAGCTATCCTCTCCCTCATCCAAGAAATATCCCGACTCCCGCCCAAAGGGGCTTACACTTCGCTATTGCGGTGCAATGGTGGGTTTCTTCCTGTGCACAACCGTCTTTGGCTCAACCAAGTCAGAATTCACCTGGGACGGTGATGCTGGGCCTCCAACCGCGGATATAGCACTCGTCAGTTCGAAGGAGACACCCAGCGTTGGTTCTGTTTCACTTGAGGTTTGGCAAGTGGTCTAACTCCGAGCAGGGTACACTAGAGAGAGGAAAAGGTGTAGAAAATGTTGACTTTGTAGAACTTTAATTGGACGTTTTTGATTTTAAAGCCTGTTCAAACCTCGATCTGTGCGATGTTCAACCGCAATGCAAACCTCAAGCTGGGTTGACCCATGGCATTCTCCCATGACATGGACGGGGGCGGACAGCACTGCCGGACAATTACGTGACAGGTGAAACAAAATTAAGGTTACCCAATCTCGATTGCGGGCAGTGATGAGGCTCACAGGCGCTCCAGACCGAGCCCAGACTAGCGAGTTCCAGCAAACGGGCAATGGCAGACGCAAAGCACGTAGGGTCCGACCTCAGTAGGTTTCTTTTTTCCCTGGCAGGCGCACCCAGGCACGAAGGCACCCGCGCTCCGACCTGCCACGGCACCTTCCAGCGGCCAGTCACCAGGGTCGTGTGCCAAGACGGCGCGGCGCGATGATAGTGAGTGATGGGCAACCGAACGAATGGAATTCCGCCAAAAGGAACCGCGATGCCTGAAATTGCAAAGCTCCATGGCCTCCGAAAGAGCGGAGCGGTCCCAGCTGACTCCCCTGCGGCAGGGGTCGGTCGAGCGGGTTAGCGAATCAGCAACGCGTTTGCTCACCGGCGGGGGTAGCATCAGAGGGAAGGTGCCTTGGGGAAAAACGAACTGTGCTCGCTCCGCCTACGTCATAATATGCCAAGCCCAGCACTTGCCAGGGCACTTCCAAGGCAGTCGCCCTCATGGCTCTTTCTCCTTCTCTCCGTCTGCTTTGGGTCCCCGCCTTTTTGGTTTTCGATG
>Ga0247763_1000790_pt1 | contig 19027 bp, 16 predicted proteins | sample UWRJL141409B4_FD_179926 | JGI IMG/M metagenome (GOLD analysis project Ga0247763, IMG submission 179926) | Plant litter microbial communities from Arlington Agricultural Research Station in Wisconsin, United States - UWRJ-L141-409B-4 | ecosystem: Environmental > Terrestrial > Plant litter >...
CCCCACCATCGATCACGACAGCCGGCGCTCAACTGCAACTCTGTTTCGACGGCACGTTACCATGGGTCCCAAGATCGGTAAGCCTGAGAGCTAATGAATTGGATCACTGCAGGATTAAAACGTGGCCCCTATATGCTAAGAATAGCTCATCCCTTCCCTAGCCACGTACCATTTGCTGTCGTCGACGACTCCCTTCCCTTCTGTAGCTTCTGCTTGCTCTACAGCGCAGGAGGTACTCGGCGCTGTGAGAGAACGGCTCCACTGCTACGCTCTCGTCCAAAGGACCCCCGGGCCCCCCGGTCGCCCCCGGTCCTACGCCCCCATGCCGCTCCCAAGACATCGGGGCCCCAGCTGATGGGCCAGTTGGGCCTCAGCAGTCAGTCTCAATGGCCAGCTGCCTTTTCTAGGAGCCAACTGTCGTTGCAGCTGCAGCCGTGTCTTTGTAGCTGGGTAATGACAAGTACATGACCAAGCCTGCCATTGCTCATTGAACCATTGGCAGCGGCCCCTATTTCTCACCTCGCACACTGTCACAGTTAGCCCGCAGTATTCCGCTCTGACCCTGCTGTGCCAGCCAGTGCCGTGTGAGAGGCTGCCTCTTGGGGAAGGTTTGGTCTTCATCCCATCTTTCCTGTCAAGGATATGCCTCCCATGTCAAGCAGCACGCATGGTAAGTTTTAGAGTATCGACCTTGCACCCTCCCTAAACTCGTTTCCGACAGGTCTCCCTCCAGGCACCGAGCTCGTTTGTTCGTCTCGTTCTGTGCTTAGCTTAGCTTCGAATAAGCTCGAGCTGTGTGGTTCGCCCTCCCTTGTCGCTATTTCTTTTTCGTCAAGTGACGGGAACAGCTGGGAGGCACGGTGGGATCCCCAAAAACCTGTGTGGTTCCCACATTCCCAGTCAAAAGCTGGCCCGTCCGTCTCCTTTTCCCCTTTCTCTCTTCTCTTTTCTTCTCTTGAAACCTGCGAGGGCAGATGACGTGATATTGATTCTCCCGTGCTGCGCCCTCGTAATAATATTTACTTGTCAAGAAACTTAACCCACCCCCTCCCCCCAGCCCTGCCCTACATAAAGACCCGGCTCGCCCACAGCCTCATTTGGGTGCAAGACATCAGAACATCAGCTACATCCGGAAGAATCATCCGAGTCTTATAAGGGACTGATAGTCTTATAAGCTTTCACAATACCCTAGTGGTCCGATTCCCGACCACCGGTATATCAGGCTCGCGTTATTTGGAGTGGCTTGCAGTTGGGAAGGGAAGGCGACTCAAAAGCGACAGGTTGTGTGTAAGACCAAGAGGTTGGGCCGGTTATATTCTCCCCAAGCCCCCGGGCATCAAAAAACTTGCTCGGCGAGCCCGGATTCGGCCACCACAGCGACCGTGTGGCGGTAATACATAACACCATCGACCGCTCTTCTTTCCCTCCCTGGGTTTCTGACTGATGGTCTCTCCCAACATTACTTCTGCTACTTGTTCGCCTAGCCAAGACACGATGCATTACGATCACCAATTTCACCGGTGCTGCCCGCCGCAGCAGACGCCGGATCGATTCAGCCATTTCCAGCGGCTCCCGGCCGAAATCCGGAACATGATCTGGGAATACTCCCTGCCGGAGCCGCGGGTCTACGAGGTGCTAGATGCACCCAACGCCAAACAAAAGACGCCGGCCCAACAGGGGCTCATGTTTGCCAATGTGCATCCGGAGCCACCTCCGGCCCTGTCGGCCGTGTGCCGAGAGAGCCGGTATTTTGTTCTCCACCACTACAAGCCCCTGACGCTAGGCGCAACAACAAAATTTGTTGACCTCTCGCGCGACATGCTGCTCCTGGAACCCTACCTTCTCGTCAAGCGGCTGCATCGCACGCTGCACTTTATGAGCCAGATCCCCCTGGTGCGCGACAACATCAATCGCCTCGCGCTGGGCACCTCTTACGGAGTCTACACGGGCATCTGCCACCCCGTGCTGAGCTGGAAGGTAGCCAAGAACAACATGGGCAAGCTGCTTTCATCACTAGCCAAGTTTCCCAAACTCAAGATGTTGGTCTTTATCGTCCACCAGGAATTCCAGTTCGAATTCGATTTCCGCTTCCCAGGAACCATGACACCCATGCCAACCGCCATGCCATCAGGGCACATGTCCACCATGTCTACCACCCCTCTCCCGGGGCTCCCTCCAACTCCACCAACCATTTATTCTCCCCCCTCGCCACCATCGGCTCTTGCTCCCCCAGGACACAACCAACAACACCAAAACCAACCACCTCGTCTTCAATCTTCTCAAGGACAAACACAAGAACAACAAATACTCCCTCGTCCCCAACTCGTCCACCAGGCGTACCGCTTCAAATTCGACATTGAAGCCAACATCAACCACACCCCACGTCGCCCCCACCTCAACGAGCTGCTCTACTACCCGCTGGACATTGACGAAGACAAGGACGACTGGGACCTGGGCGACCTCCTGGCTGACGATGGCGGTGGGGAGTGGTGTGACCCGTGGCCGACGAATGATGACTGGCGCAGGTTCAGGAAGCGCTGGGCTCGGGCTATGGTGCTGAGTGCTGAGATGGGCTTGGTAACTGGGGAGGGAGAGGTGAAGGAGAAGGGGAGGAAGAGGAAGAGGGAGGGCGAGAGAGAGAGGGAGGGCGCGTGTGTTAGGGGTGCCAGTGCTACTGGTAGTTGGGGTGGTGTATCTGCAACTGGAGAAAAGAGTGCTTCGTGGTGGGCGGGGTTACGGGGAGGGGAAGCTGACGCTGATGGCGATAGGGGCGGGGAAGTTCGAGAGGAGAAGAGAAGGATGGTGTTGCCGGTGTTGAAGGGGGCGAGTTTGTTGTGGAGGTATACGAGGGGGGGTTATGTTTGAGTACACCCGCATCTCCTTCTCTTTTCTCTTTGCAGGCGACTTTTGTTTTCTTTTTTGGCTCCTGGCTTTTGAATTTTTTGGCTTTTCCAGCATGGCGATGGGAGATATGAGGCACGACGTCACGATCGTTTTTAATTATCAATGGATGGTTGGCTCCTACACACACAGAGAGAGAGAGAGACCCAGACACACAGACACAAGAGGGCAAGACAAAAGGGGTCCAGTGCCTGGTCACCCAGAGCAGAGCAGTCACGAAAAGAGTTTTTGAAAGACGATCACGTTACGGTCATGGTGGCATGGAATGGATACGGAATGGGATCGGACTCCGGGAACTGTTTTTTTTCTTTCTTTCTTGATGCATAGCAAGCAGCGGAGTTGAGATACCGAGTTGTCACTATCACTCGCTTGACTTTCTTAATATCTAAATCGGGAGAGGTGCGAGAGACAAGGAAAATTTCAGGCAGTGCCTGGGGGTACATTACGCTGGTATCTCAGTTGGTCGGTCTTAGGAATAACGATTTGAGTAACGAAGAAGAAAACATCGAGCATTGAGCCTGTGATTATCATAAATGGATGTTGATTGAGGGGAAAACGGCGAGGTGCACCTCAGGTAGAGTATGACAAGGATCACCAAGTTTCGTCTTGATTCCCATGAGGGCATTGCATAGCATGCATAGCAAGGGCAGGCTAGGGGGGCGGCGTGGTGGCGTAGTAGCAAGGGTTGTCAATGAGAGATGAAATTCTCCTTTGCCGCATGCCATCCGCGAATTCCTGAGGCAAAAAGCTTGGTGTCGTGTAATACCCGGGCTTCGCCGCCTGCAAGCCTCGTCCGGGTCAAGTCACCGAGTCCATGTCCCGCAAAGGCGTGTGTCACCTTTCATCCACAAGAGAAACAGACGGACAGTCCGACATATTCACCCCCCCCTTATCCGTCGTAGCCATAGTTTTCGGAGGAGCCCCGACAGTCAGACGCTGAACAAACCGGAGGCGGATTAATGCCGGGACTCGAAAGAAAAAAAAAATCCCCACCATGTGATTACTTGGCGCGGCGACGGAGTTTTGTGTTCTTTTTTTGTTCATTGACGTTGCATGACACAAGTCCGGTATGTCAACGTATTTATTATATTTGTTGAACTTGAACTTTCGGTGTTCTCATTACCTTCTTGATGGTTTCTATGAATTTTTGAAGCGGGAAAGTTGACTGGCATTCCATTTCCTTCTCAACCCCCTCTCTCAACTCCAATAAGCGACCTCGCAGAATGGTTGCAGCAAATCAGAAGAGCCAACCCAGTGGAGAGTCAGACGGACGGACCGGACAAAGGATGTTCTCCACTCCTTGTGGAAATCCCAGCCAATGGAGTCGCGGAATCTATTCCCTGTTCTCACGATTTCCATTGTCTCTCGATTCGTGATTCACTTGCGCGCAGTCAACTTCCTTTGCACCTGTCCGGTCGAGAGGAGGGTGTTTTTTGCGGCGTCATTCCACGTCCGCGTCTGCGGTTGACAAACTCAGGAGTTGACCAGTTTTATTCCGCCTCGCACTTCTTTGCCATTCTTTCCATTTTATGTTTTGTTTCCGATCTTCTACTCGGCCCCATTGCAGTTTTAACTCCACTTTGTCACGGAGATATGCATCCATAGCCATTGGTGGAAAGTTCTGTCTTGTTCATCATGGCACATTCTCAACCTCTGGCCGAGCCAAGCGGCTCCGGAGCTGACGACCACATCGACGATGAGAATACCCCGCTGCTTACCGCCGCGGTTTCCACCTCCGCTCCGAGCGGAGACAGTACCCCCACCACCACCGCCGTCGCGAGCGGCAGCGAAGATGGCGACGATGGCGACGATGACAAACCCCTCCCCTCCTTTCAAATCATGATCCTGTGCTATGCACGTTGGATCGAGCCGATCGCCTTCTTCTCCATCTTTCCCTACATGAACAAGATGACGCAGGAGAACGGCAACCTCGCTAAGGCCGATGTCGGTTTCTACAGCGGCATGATCGAGTCCCTGTTCTCGCTAACGCAAATGGTGCTGATGATCTTCTGGGGCAAAGCGGCGGATCGGTTCGGGAGAAAGCCGGTGCTGGTAGCTTCGCTTCTCGGCATGTCGCTCGCCACAGGCTTGTTCGGGATGGCCAAAACCATCTGGCAGATGATCCTGTTCCGTTGTCTTGCTGGCGTCTTCGCCGGGACACTCGTCACCATCAGAACTATGCTCTCGGAGCACAGCACACCCAAGACGCAGGCCCGTGCCTTCAGCCATTTTGCCTTTGCAGGAAACATCGGCATCCTCTTCGGCCAACTGCTCGGCGGCCTTCTTGCTGAGCCGGCTGATCGGTATCCAAAACTCTTCGGTGGGGTCCGTTTCTTTGTGAACTACCCGTATGCCCTGCCGAACCTCACTGTGAGTGCCATCGGCTTCTCGGCCGTGTTGATCACGGCTCTGTTTGCCGAAGAGACTTTAGTACGAGAGTCGCCCGAGTCGGACGAAGACGGCACCAGCTTCCGCAAGCCGCCGCCGCTATCTACCTGGGAGCTTATCAAATCCCCCGGGGTGCCCGTCGTGCTCTATATCTACGCTCATGTCATGATGCTTGCCTTCGCCTATACGGCCATCACCCCCCTCTTTTGGTTCACCCCAATTGAACTCGGCGGCCTCAGCTTCAGCCCATTCCAGATCGCCCTCTTCATGGGCCTCGCGGGCCTCGCCCAGGCCGTGTGGATATTGGTTGTCTTTCCGCCACTACAAAGACGCATCGGCACCAACGGCGTAATGCGTGTCTGTGGGAACTTTTACCCCATTTTCTTTGCTGTCTGCCCCTTATTCAACCTTCTACTCCGCTCCGGCCACAGCAACCTCTTTTGGGGATTGGCCCCGCCATTGGTCTGTCTCGGTTCGGGGGTGAGCTTGTCGTTCACAGCAATCCAGCTGGCTATCAACGAAGTTTCGCCCAGCCCGGCTGTATTAGGCACTTTGAACGCAGTGGGCTTGTCGCTTGTGACGGGTGTGCGAGCGGCCTCGCCCGCAGCGTTCTCAAGTCTATTTGCCGTGGGCGCGAGGACACAGTGGATGTGGGGGTATGCCATCTGGGTCTTGATGTGCGTATTGGGTGCGGCCTATGCAGTGGTCAGTAGGTATTTGCCCGACTATCAGGAACTCAAGAAGCGGAGGGAGGTGGATCGGGTCCGGGAGAGGTTGCGTACTACGACTAGTGGGTAAAAGCCCTTCACTTGCAAATACATAGCGATAGACATGATAACGATAGAGGTGTCATTTTCTGATACGGGGAGGAAAACAGAACATAGCGTTTCAGTTTGCAGTTTGCTGTTGCCTCATTTGGAAATATGTGAACGTTCATCCACCCCCACCTCCCGCCCGACATGCCTGCCACGCCGGGGTTACAATAGCAAACACAACATCTTGCCCGGCAAGCCAAAAATGAATGGGACATGTGAGGATCGAACTCACGACCTTTGGATAACTCTTGGTGTTTCAAATCACCCAGATCAAGCTGTTATGAGACCAACGCTCTACCGACTGAGCCAATGTCCCAAGGAATCTAGCTGAACTCTGATCGAATCAGGCGCTGGTGGAAGGCCAGCGGGCAAGGTCCAACTTTAACTGAGAAAACAATAATAGAGTTGAAGCTCGTGGGAACCTTGGTCACGGTCATCAGCCGTCTGGGGGTTTGTTGTGGGGAGGGTGGTGGAGGGTAAAAGGTGGAGACCCTAGGGTGGCTGTAGTGTGGGTCGATAGCAGAGAGCGGGTTTCTGCAGATGGGTTAAGCTTGTTTGAACCAGTTTGGATTTTCCTTGGAGAGGAGAAGAAAATGATAAATGTAGTGAAGGCAATGGCCTAGGTGATGCAGCAAGTAAAAAGCAGGTTAAAAAAACACAGAAGAAAAAAAATACAACACCATGGGCCATCACCTAACCTCCACACTTGTTAACAATTATTACTAACATTTGAGTTGATATTTGGCGCAAACCCGGCAAACAACCCTTTTTTTCTCTACTGGATTGATTCAAACACGCAACTTTTTTTTTCTACAAATCCAGGCAAATATAGGTCGCCGTTTGCCTGGTTTGGTTTGATGAGCGCGCTGGGGAAATCTCTTCCTTCATCTTGCATTTGCACTTACTCTAAAAAAATTCGGCTTCCCCACATTACGTTATCATCAGGCACGTCAGTATACATGGCATCTGCTACCCGTCTTCAAGTTCCGCTCCCGCAGCTGCCAGAGGCGCCTACAGGACGGAGAATGGAATCCATCAACGACATCGCACCCAAGGCCAGCAAGGCAAGACACCCGGTTCTTCTCTCATTCGATGAGATGCCGGAATGGTTCCAGCGCGAATCCAACCAGTGGATTCTCCATAGCTATCGGCCCATCTCAGGCTCGGCTCCCGCTTTGTTTTACAGTTGGTTGTAATTCCACAATGAGTCGTTCAATATCTATTCCCACCTTATCCCGGCCGTTTTCTTCCTGCTTGGCGAGTGTTATATCCAGCAGTACTTTGCCAGCAGATACTTTGGGGTTACTAGCGCTGATTTCATTGCTTTATCCATCTTTATGTTAACGGCTGCTACGTGCCTGTCGTTGTTGGCGACGTACTATACCTTAATGAACCACTCCCAACAGATGGAATACTTCTGCCTGCGACTGGATATGCTGGGTGTAGTGGTCTTTATACTAGGCGACCTTGTTTTGGGAATATATGTGGTTTTCTGGTTTGAACCTTTATTACGCTATATCTACTGGTCTATGGTTAGTTAATCTCTATATCCACAGTTTTTGTTTTCCTTACCTTAGATCTGATGCTTGAGTCTAATAATCTTCTTTCCTTGGTTGACAGATTGGAGTTTTTGGGACGTTGACTATTTTTATGACAATGCATCTCAAGTTCCAGGGCGCAAAGTATCGCCTCTTCCGGGTATTAATGTTCGTGGTGACTGGCTTGTCCGGTATTGCACCCTTGATCCATGGACTTATTGTGTTCGGTATGCCGCAGATGATGAGGAAAGCTTTTCCCTATACTTTGGCAAAAGCAGGCTGCTTTCTTTCTGGAACTTTGTTCTATGTAGTAAGTCTCGTAATTTCGTACATACGAGAGAAATTAACCACAATACATGTGGTTCTGAAGATTAGGTTTCCCGAAAGTCGATATCCTGGCAAATTCGACCTATGGGCACATTCGGTCTTTCACGTCCTGGTGTTATGCGCCGCTGCGGTCCAGCTGACGGGGTACCTAGATGCCTTCAACTATGCTCACGCAAATCTTGCTCGTCTCTTTGAGTTATATATGTATATATGCCGAATATAGAGCTTCTGGCCACTGAGACGAGCTTCCAAACGCTGACTGCACGATGGCGAAGAGAAGCCATGGCTAATACAAATGACAACTGCCTGTTTCCAACGGCATCATCCACAAGGGGGCTTGGAGTCTCTTCCCCCAGTGTAGGATTCTTAAGTATTTAAACCCGAGATTGACGAGAGATCCGTTTCTTAGATGTTGCCGTCTTGCTTCCCAGAGTGCCACGCAGCCCCGAAAGTCAAACCACCTCTCCTTCTTTCTGGCAGACTTCTCGAAACGGAATGGGCGCTTTTCTAAAGCCATGAATGCTAAACACTGCGTTGTGTCTCACGAACTGATGATATTTCGCGGAAGCTGCTCGCTGTGATGAAGGGGGCTGTAAAGATAGCTGTTCCACAGCTGCCCTACAGCACATTCTAATTCTGAGTTGGCATCGAAGAGCGCGGAACACTCCTATGCATGTCCCGAACGCTTGTACAAAGGAGGACTAACTTCATGCTTGGAAAGTACAACGGTGCAAAAAAGGAACGAGCCCCCCGATTGTATGTACACTCGAAGAGGGGTGCCACACGGCCCCGCCTAGAGCCCCACTTATGTGAAAACAGGACCACGAGTTTTCCAGTGGGTATGGTCGTATGTGACAGGATTTGGTTTGGTTTAGGATTATGAGGTTGTCTATCGGCGCGGTTCCAGAATCGACCTTCAGGAGGAGAAGCGCTTATTTTCGCTACGAAGAATTCCCTCTGGTTATATTTCCCCAAACTCAGGTTGGCAAGAGGCTGGTATGGTGCCTTGCAGAGATGAATGCCGACTTCTGCTGATTGGTGATTGTGAAATCCTCTGTACTCCGTCATATACGTATTCGGTGTGTTTGGAGCCGGACTCATGTCTTTGGAGAGCCCACGATATGACTCTATCATATTTACAGCAGCCTCGTAGCTCAGTTTCCGAATCTCCGTGTCATCGAGAGTCAGTTAGTTATAAGACGGCAGTTGGTTGTCACGTGCTTACCTGATCGAGCAGGCACTCGGGCCAAGCTGCGGAAAGTCATCGCCGACAAGGGATCCTTGGAACGACGTCATCGGGTCTTGGCGTTACCCACGATAACTTGTTGTTGACCACCTGCAGTTGACATGCCATGAGATCAGGCTGCATTTTCCTTTCGGAATGTTTCTCCTCTACACGACACCATTTGATCCCAACCACCGGGTCTCTTCGAACTCAAGTGATCTCGCCAGGGTTTGCTAGCGCTTGCACTATAACACAGCGTCCTCGAGACCTGCCATCGAGTATTCAGAGCGGTCAATCACAAAGTATCAAGCCCAACTCCAGCTTCTTGCCTTCCCAGATCAGCAATACCGCACCTCTGTCAATTTTGCTTTTAGTTACTTTCAAAAGTAGGTAGACTCGCTTCTCAGCAATGCCACTATAAACTGACCCGATGATGAAGTGAACGTCTTTGGCGGCCCAGTCTACGAGCGCGAATATCGCGGCGCAAAGAAACGTCTCTATCTCGAACCACCCCGCAACGGTGCCGTCACCGTCCGCCGGAAAGTTACCACCATCGTGCCCGCCCCGCCCCCAGTTGTCGCCTGTCCTCCGCCTCCGCCTCGCCGTCCGCCCGTCGTCGAGGAGCCTCCGGCGCCTGTGATGTGCCTCCCCCCGCCACCCACTTCGGTCATCGAAGTGCCTCCGCCTTGCCCACCTCCCGTTGTTGTACCTCTTCCTCTCCCAGAGCCAGAGACCATCGATGTTATTGCTGTTGATGTCGACCCACCTGAGCGTCGTCGACGCCGTCACCATAGTAGGGTTCGGTCTCGCGAACGCGACCGAGAGGTTATTATTGAGCGAGAGCGCATGGTTCCCGTTCCGGTTCGGGTACCCGTGCCCGTTCCGGTTCCCGTGAGACAGGAACTAGAAACATATCGTTATGTCGAGGGCACGAGGCCACTATCGTTGCCGCCGCCACCTAGACGGAGACAAAGCCCGTCGGAGAGCATATCGAGGGGTGAGAGCATAGAGAGGGAGAGAATCAATATTACAATTGAGGATCGCTTTGGCAGAGACAGAGTCTACCATCATCAAGATGAACGCCACCATGACGACCGGCCTCACCATCACCACCTTGACCGAGATTGCTCGTGTGAGTGGAGGCACAGCTCTGAGCGTTGGGAAGAGGACAGTGAGTGGAGGGGTAAGCGCTACTATGGCCGCTGAAGAGTTTACAATGGCGAGTTTCCCATGCGGTTGTGCGTGGTCTGTTTCTGGCGTCTACGAATCTTTGCTTTATTTTCTGACGGCTCCGATGATCGGCGAAGCGAAATTCATGGCTCTTTAGGACGTTAGGGTTTGATAGGAGGTGATTTGGGCGGATATATGACTTACGACATCACGACGGGTGATAATATTTAGGAGAGTTTCAATCAGTATTCGGTGTTTGGAGCCTTCTATCGTATCCGTGTGATCTGCTTTGATATGTAGTCCATAGGATAGCAATGAGGAACTTGATATGCGCGGATGAACGTTGTCTCCTAGTGTTAGCTTGTTGCCATCATCCGCATATCTACTTTAGATAGCAGCTGTATCCTTCCTAGCCCGAATGAATTCCGAAAGGGGCTAATCTGTGTCAACCTGTGGTCTGGCCCTCCAGCTATCGATATTATACATGTGCAATGTGGAGTTTGACCGGGATTGTGTGTGTCCATCCCAACAGCCAATCCCCCTTGTCCCAAGGGTTCACCAGACCAAACAAGTAAAGCAGGGAATAAAAAGCCATGTTCATGATGATTAGAACATCAGGAGAGCGGACACAGCGAGATTACATAACGGAGGTGTAGAAGTGATGTGTGATCGAAATGACCCAGAGAACCCTCATAGAGCCGACAGGGATGGCTCGAACGTTGAATTCGCTGTCCTAGACTACTTTGTTACAACATTCCGATTCCTGGGTGTTTATCGTAGTCTGGTTATCTCAGGTACCTTACCTAGATGAACGAGAGGGAGTATTATGGTGATGGGCGTCTTTGGAGCTGTATCTATGATACTTCGTAACGGCCTGCTCAGTCCATTAGAGAGGGTGCTTGCATGCGCCATTGGTGGGTACATGTATGAATTAACGCCTCCAGCCACCTGGAAGCACCAGTGTTGGCGCAGGGTTGCCCGTGAGAGGTAGGTACTTGATTTCTTCGATTGTGTCGTTTCACAGCGGACTTCTACTTGCTGCTCGCGGGGCCATGTTGCCTGGTTATCACGCAGCCAGAAGCCATAGGGATTGGTGTTGGACGTCACAGCTTTTGCGCCCATATCTGGGTGTGTCTAGTGCACTGAACACCCGACTACTTGCTGGGCTCACCGTAGTGTTTCCTCATGGCCACTCCGCTATATAGCAAAACCGAGGGTAAGTAGGTACCTAACCTGTATCGTCCCACTCGCAACACGACGGTTTATCTCCACCTCACCTGCGAGCGAGTGGAGCACGAGGGCACACAAAATGCCACAATTCCCTCAAATGAGAGATTTCTGAATCAGAGTACCCATGATAAAATAAAGCGTCAGTGGTTTAGTGGTAAAATCCATCGTTGCCATCACACGGAGCCTAAAAAAGTCTACTGTGTCTTGTTTCGATGGGCCCCGCGTTCGATTCGCGGCTGACGCATTGACTTTAAGGTGTTATACTGTACCCTTCTCAGGAACGAATTTTTTTTTCTTCATCATTTTGCCAAGATGACAGTCTCTTACGTTACCATGTCGTCGTACAAACTTGAAGAAGAGTCCTGCATGCCCTGTGGTTGCGCGTATTATTCTTGTCAAAAGAAAACCCGCGAGGAACGTGTTGCGGGGAGAGGAAGGCAAAGCGCGCAAAGGACGCGAAAACACATGACCATGCAAGGATAACATGACTCCAATCGGCAAAAACGCTTGCCGATCCCTTGAATGCACAGGCCAGGGGTGCGTGGCGGAGGTAGCGAGGCTCCGGGAATTCTGAAACGAGCGCTGAGACCAAAGCACTGCAGCTTCCTTTGTCAATGTCTGTTTCAGGACGTTGCTGATGCCGCTGTCATTGCTGCTGCCACCACCAGGGATAGCATGGGAAGGCTGCCGGCGACCTCAATCAGGATCGCTGGAATGTCATCTTGTTTTGCCAGGGCTGATTCTCACGCCACTATGACGTTCTAGACCCCGTTTCCGCGCTTCTTGAGACGGTCTTCACTACGTAGGTACCGACTCCTCTGATTTTGCTCTCTGTCTTGCGCGCGCGCAGCAAACCTCCACGCAAGGGCTCAACAGATGAAGCAAGCTTCTTTCACCCTTCCGTATGAGGACATTACGTGTATGGGGTTGCCACATTGCCTCACCATTTCACAACCAGCCACATCCATCAGCAAGTGCGGGGGACAAACGTGAAAGATGGTGATCTTCTGGACGTGATCCGTGAGCCTCATTGCGGGGGGCAAGGGCCAGGGGGATTCCCAAAGCGGCGTGTCAAATTCTTCTTCTCGTCCCCAACTTGCCCGAAGCAGCAACTGGTTCCAGCCGCACACGCCAATTTGTATGCATGAGATCTCCGGGGACCTTGCTCCGGGGTTGTGGTTACTCGTCCTGGAAGCCGTCATCGTCGCTTGGCTTATCTTTCGAACCCGGGAAATAGGATGCGAACGGACTTTGGACAATGGGGGCATCGTCTACAATGTTGACGATAGTTTTTCTGACACTTGGCTTCTACCAGGCCTCTCCCACGTCTTTTCCGCGGGTTTTTACTATTTGTCACCAACAATTTGCAAGTGTCTGCATCAGTTAGCTGAACTGCTCCGATCACTTGCTCATTCGAGCGTGATCTGACGGTATTTGCGTGTTCGTGTTACCCAACCCTCCCCAACAGCTTGGATCTATCTTATGCCAAGAGATCTCTCCCTCTCTCGAGGGGGGATCAAAAGTACAGACGAAAAACGGGATCGCTCGAATCAACGGCTATGGAACACGAAGGGCCTGATCGTCGATGCCGCCTGACTCGGGGAAGGGCGGTGATGACTTATAAAAAGTAACACAGCGGGAACTTGAAACAGAGACGCTTATCTGTATGTGTGCTGTGTGTGTGCACATTCCTGTTCGAGTTCGCGCCGGAAGGGAGAATTTAGTGCCGACACACAAACTTTCTTAAACTGACAATTTTGTCATTTTCGTTTCTAACAAGTCACCTGTCATCTGTCACAACCCCCTCCATGCAGGGACTCTTCTGGGCTTCGATAGTGCTTGCAGATGTGGCTGGCTCGCTGCGTGAAGAACACCCCCACCACCAAGCCGGCTGGGCGTTTCGGATGATGTAACCGGGCAAGTTCCGTCCGGTTGCGATCTGTCGTCGAGATCACGTAATATGGAGACAAAAGCAATGCAGGATGTACATACCAGCCAGTCATTGGTAATTGTGTGATTGTCTGTCTTGCTTCTGTATCTCTTTTCGATGCTTCTGATCTGCTCGAGACGGAGGGGACTGTGAATCGTCTCGGCCCCGAGAGCCAGGCGGTGGAGAAGGTGGACCAGCTAGCTCACAAGCAAACAAGCAGTGGTGGCGATTGCACGTGCAGTGTACACTAATAAAGCCGTCAACTGCTCCATACAGTACTTCCCGCTGGACCCACCAAAAAACGAAAGTTCAGGGGCTGTCATCAGCGATAAAGACGCCAATCGCAGGGCTCAGACCGCCTCGTCATCCACGTGAGCGAGCGACGCCTGAGATGACTTGCATTGGTTGCTCGGCAAGTCGAACTCCTGAGGACCACGTAACGTTTGTCTTTTTCGAAACAATGACTTTTGTTATATATATACATTTAATTAGTAGGAATCAGACACCTAGCTATCAAGACGCAGAGATGCAGCCTCAAGGGAATGTGACCAGATTTCGAGACCTTCCAGTCATCATTCCCTGTCCGGCTCTCATTGACCCTCACCAGGTTGCGAGTGAAAGGAAAGGAGTTCAAGCTAATAATGTAGGTAATCTGCGAAAATAAATCCCTCTCTGCCGATTGAGGAGATGGCAACAAGGCGAATTAAGGGGGTGAAGAGTTATATTTTCACCAGCTTGAGGCACGGGAATGCTCCATTCCCGTTCCCACACCACCAATTCGGCTGTCCGCTATCAAAGTTGCATCTACTTTGTGGAAAGTTTCGAGATTTGTCCCTAAACGAGATGGCTACCTCCTTCGTCCCGAGAATACCGCTCTTTTGATGATAACGTAGCATGTTGGGAGTTCATGTTTGGTGAAAGGGGGTGAATGCCCACCACTCTTGTGTCTCCGGTTCTAGTGGGTCCAGGCCGGAGAATACACCCGCTCTTGGGTGACCGGATATCCAGGAACCGAGAACACACCCCACGCTGGTGGTGATGGCGAAGATGACTGCAGCTGACATGGTACTTACCTGCCTACTAGACTTGCTGGCCAACTGTACACGTACCATTTAGGAAGCTGCCTGTCAACTTCGTACTTGTTCTGTGCTTTTGCAAGCGCGGAACAGACGGCAGAGGAGAGATGAATTCGGATGAGTAGCCGCCCATGAAGCAGCTGAGCGCCGTTATGCGACAGATACATAGACATGCAGTCAGCCATAGCGCATGGCCACCTACATATCCGGTAGCCGCTGGGCTCTCGAAATATACAATACGTATCAACCAAAATGAGCAAGGTGCGCCTGTATTCTCCGGATTCTCGCATGCGTGTCTGTCAATACCCACGGGATGCGCGTCCCCAGGTGACTGAACACCTCGCTTGCACACTGTCATGTAATTATTGCGTATATTCGTACACTGTTCGGTGCGCGCGTGCAGCCATTTATTTCTCTGTATTTTTTTCTCTTTTTCTTTTTCGTTTCTTGGCCCCCCGGGCGTTTGTCTGAATGGATGCACAGCCAGTTGTTTTCCCGGGACAGTCCACGGGCGGCAGCGAAAATTTAGAGAGCAGACAAATAACAACCTACAGATATGGTTGGCGAGATAAGGATTTACTACTTACGTCTGCAAATCGTTCGGGCTCATTTTGTTATTTTATTACTTTTCTCTCCTCCCCTTCCCCAGACGTTGTTGAACCCCAGGCTAGGTCGCAGCACGAATCCGCCTCCTGCATGATACATCTGACTAACGTTGCACCGGCGATGTGGGGGAGGGTTCACGGAAGGGGAGGGGAGGCGGGCTCGAGGCGGGGTGGTGGAGGACTGCTAAACATCAAATTTCACCAAGAAATCTCGCCCTCCATCGGCGAGACGGGATGAATCGCCCTTAAAGATTGGCCAATCGATTGTCGCCTCAATTGACATGAGAATTGAATCGGAGAGTGTTCCGCGCTTCGAAGTGAAAAGAAACGCCTACGAAAGACGGGACTGAGGTTCCATGTTCAGACAAAAACGAAGAATGCGGCGTGGTGAGTGGCTGGATCTGGAGCCGATTGCTGCTGAACCCTGATCCTTGCCCGTGGAACTTAGTGTAGTTCAGGGATTAGGGTCTCCAGGAGCAAATTAGGGCTTTTCTTTGTATTATTTTAACATCGAGCATCAAGAAAAGTGTCAACCCGACAATGAATCAAGAGAGCATGTAAGATCGGGACCGTGAAGTTACCGATCGTTTGACATCAAGAGTGTCCCGTAACCTTTATTCCCAGCTCCCTACGCACCTGCTTGAGCCCATATGCTCCTTTCCTAGCCCGATATTCGTAAGAGTGCCACATTCCACGCAGGCGCTAGTTGAACAAGTAAATGTCTGCCCAGTGTGAGAGTCGAACTGCTTGGGTAATGTTTGTTGGCCCGGTTTCGAGTCTGATGGGCAAGGGCGTGGAACCTGGCCCGGTTAAATGGGGGGGCGGAAGTTGCCTCACGAGCGAGTTTGTTTCAGACTTCCCCAGCTTCCCATAGTTTAAGTTGCGGCAGACGAGGGTGACGAGAGATGGGGGCTGTTAGTGAGGATCTCGGGCCTGTAGCCTCGGCGCTAGTGGGAAGTGGGAGGGTAGGGGACGAGCCTCGGCCGGCAGAAGCTTTCCTGGGCCTTTAATTGTGCGAAGCAGCAGCGGTGGCTTTCAGAGATGCAGACCCAAGAGGCCCAAACTATTCCTAGTATGCAGATGTAAATGATTCCAAGACGCTGAGATCGCTTGGGCCCGGAGATTAAACTCACGGTTCTGTCCTGCAGAATGTTCCAAGTTTGACATATCTAATGTTGCTGCTGGCGAGCAAAAAAGTTGAAGGGGCTCATCAGGGAAATTCGCTTCAGGGGTGACAGCCGCCAACCCAGGGTCAGAGCTGCTACTGCCATTTTTGATAGCTCTTGTTGTCCTCGCCAAACCAATCTCCATCCCGTTGGTTGCTACCGCAAAAAAAAAAAGAGTTACTGGACAAGAGTTACTGGACATGCGCCCTTGGGACCGGTCCCTACGTCTGGACCGCTGTTTTGACGGATCTCCCTCTCGCCTCGGTCTCCAAGATCTCGCAAGCTACACGCGCCATTGACCACCCAAACGCTCATCAGCGAGTTGCGGCAGCCGAGTCCACATCACCATCAGGCTGCTCAGGAAAAGACACCGAGCCGCAGGCTTTCCGGTCTCAGAGGCTCTCACAGCCGCAGTTACAACAGCTACAGGCTGGTTGTCAGCGTCGCGCACAGCAATCCCAGCGACAGCGTCTTGATACCTGGTTGTTATTTATCCAAGGAGCCTGCCACCCTCTTTTTTCGCTTTTGCTGCACCTCCTGTACGACACACGCAGTGCCACCCGACTTGCAGACTTAGAGGCTCGACTGTGCTACGCCGCGCACACACTCCCGGCCGTCGCCCACAGACAACCCGTCACCTGCAAACCCACCCCCGCCCGCTACAGGCCGCATCTGGGTAGACAAGAGGCAGAGCGAGTTAATATATGCGACGTCAATCAGGGTCACCCAGGCAGCTCGAAACTGGTGCGAGTTGTCCTGCGTTAAGCTCTGACCCTCGGCCCTTTGTTACCATTTGGGTTTGGCCCATCCGCCCTGCCAGTCGCATAGTGGACCATGTCGCAGCTTGCGCTCCAGAGCGACCAAGGTCTGCCAGAAAACCATCTTCACCTCGGCCACCAGCCCCATCATCATCTGGCATCGTCGACCGATTCGAGCCCGCAGTCTATGGATTCCACCTTCCAGGACAGCCCTACTATTGGGAGAAGTCAAATTTTGGGCTACTCGTCGCAAGATAGCCCGCTGCCAACGCCTTTATCGGCTGTGAGCTCCAGGTACGTCTGAATCTGCCGGGTTCTCTTTTCCCTCCTTGTCAATCTGCCATCCCGCTTTGTCCCTGTCCCGGTTTGTTGTATGTGCAGTGTGTGTTTGCCGCTGTGTCTGTCTATTGTCGTTCTCGCTCCGTCGTTTGAGCGCTCCAAGTCTGGGATGCGCAGTGAAGTCGTATTTTCCCCCCTCAATTCTTTCATCTCTCCTCCCTCCTTATCCTTCCACTCTGCTATTGGGTCGAAGAAGAACCGCTTCAGGTTACTTGAATCCAATTGTCTGTTGCCCACGTCTCTCGCCATCTTGCAGCCTGCAGGGCTTGGGCATGAGATTGGGAATCGAATACGGCCTAAAAAAGCAGCACAGCATTTTGCCAACAAAGTCAAGCACGACACATTGCAAATCGACTGCACTCCCAGGAATTTGCTGGGTGCTGGTCCTGTCGTGTGACTGCATCAGACCCTGCAGTGTCCACAAATACTGATCACAATACTTCGTTGGCGTGTCCCAGATCCATAAGAAAGCCCGAGCCTAGCCCACTCCACTCGAGCAGCGCCGTGTCTCCGCCGACCAGTCCCGGCCCAACGTCGTTCGGAGCCAACACGCCTTCGCCAGCGCAGCAACCCTACACAACGGCTGCTGTCCCGCGGATAGTGACAACCACAGCCCCCGACGACCAACGTCCCGCGCCGGCTTCAGGGAAAACGTATTACAATAGCGAGTCTTCGGGTGCTGCCACTCCTGAGGAGAGAAGCCCAGGGTGCGTCCTTGTCTTGTTTTGTTATGGACTTCCCGTTTCACTTCCCCCGCCCGTGGCGCCATCGTTGGGTGCCGCGGGCTCTGAGTCTTGAGCCTCGTCATGCTGACCAGCCCTGTTCTACTCCTGCCAGACCGGTACCTCCTTCTCTCTCCCAACGATTTCCGAATGACAGCCGCAGCGTCTCGGACCCCATCGTGAACCCGAAGCCTTCTGGGGCCTCTCCCTCGTCGGCCCAAACCTCGGCCATGGCTGGTTCCTCGAGCGTGCGAGCCGAGCTCGCAAAGGGCGCCCCAAGAAACTCGTCGATGGATTCGGCAATTTCTGCGATATCATCTCGATCGACCTCCAATAAGACGTCCCAGGATAACGCCGCCGGCCCGGCAGACATTGCGCACCTAATCAAGACGGCGGGTAGTCCCGAGGCCGTCATACAGTATTTGCTGAAGGAGAAGAGTTCGCAGTCACAGCAGAACGCTCAGCTATGGCGATTAGTCGACAAGCAAAGGGCCATGATCCTAGGTCTAAATAAGGATCTCGAGAGGGCCCTCAAGGATAAAGAGAAGTACAGGAAGAAGTTGAAAGAATTATTAGGTGATGCCGATGCCGCGCCCCCGGTACCAGGGGTTCCGCCGCCGAGAGCACGAGCCGCAAGCAGGACCGAATCGTCGGAAGCACCGCTAAAGGAGCGAATCTTCGAAGTCCCCGTGTCCCCAGGGTTGGACTCGGACAGCCAGAAGCAGTCGCCGGTTAATGTGTCGATGGCCCCCTACCCGATCACCCCCCCAGCTGATCAGCCGAACCTGAACGGCCCGAAATCTGCCGTTGGCGAGATTTTGGACCCTTTGCATGCGA
>Ga0247763_1000791_pt1 | contig 18945 bp, 15 predicted proteins | sample UWRJL141409B4_FD_179926 | JGI IMG/M metagenome (GOLD analysis project Ga0247763, IMG submission 179926) | Plant litter microbial communities from Arlington Agricultural Research Station in Wisconsin, United States - UWRJ-L141-409B-4 | ecosystem: Environmental > Terrestrial > Plant litter >...
CGCCGCACGCGGCCGTGGCTGTAGTCACGAGGGCCCCGACAGGGACGGGGGCCTGGCAGTAACCGACGGGCAGCGCCGCGCTAGCGCGGACCCCGCGCCACGTACCCGAGGATCATCTCATCCAGCGAGACCGACGGCACGGCGCTGAACACCCCGCTGCGCGTCGGCACGGGGCGGGAGGGAGCGGGGTCTGTTCCGGCGATGGAGCGGGCATCTGAGCTGAGCGGCAGCGACGGGCTCGCGTCGACCGGTACCGCGGAGGGCACGGAGGCGCTCCGCTCGGGGTGCTCGGACGCTGGCCCCGGTCGAAGCGAACGCTTGCCGTCCTTTGCGGGCGGGCGCAGCATGAGCTTGTCGATGATGGGGTCGATCTTGCCCTTGCGCAGATCATACGCCATCGCCTTGTGCTGGTCGCGCATCATGAGCTGCACGGTGGTGCGATAGTCAGGCTTGCTGACATGCTCGGAGTAGTCGATCCGCAGCGTCTTGATGACGCGCCCGCCATCCGCGAAGAGATGGGTGATGATGTGCGGCCGCCCGATGCCCGAGTCTTCCGTCTGGATGTGGAAGTTCATGCCGCGATAGCGAACGTTGTTGTTGAACCCAACGAGGGGTGAAGGAATGCGCGCGTTCACTGCATCGCTCCAATGCTGGCGCCGTCGCCCGGTGCCGTAGAGTCGCTGACGATAGCGAGCCCCCGCCGACCCGCTGCCAGGACTTTACTCTCACGCCAATGATGACAGAAGTGGGAGAAGTTGCTCGCGCACGTCCCTCTCGACCGTCACCAGCGCACTGCGCAATTGTGACCAAGCCAGGCCGACACCGCCGGCTCTGTCGGTCGCCGCGAGCACGAGGATGAACCCCGGCAGCATGGCCTTGGCGAAGTGGAACATGTCGGCCGTGCTCACTTGCATCTCGTCGAAGGGGGGGCTCGTGTGCGTCGCCCCGGAGCCATTCGACGGCCCTCTCGGTAACTCGCGGTAGAGGTGCGTGGCCCACTCGGCCATCTGTCGTTGCAGCGGGGATGCTCCGCTCGCCTTGGGGTGGCTCCCCAGCAGGTGGCCCGTCCGCATGTCGAGCATCTCGCAGTAACGCGAGCGGTCCACCAGGGCGACGACGCGAGCGCAAGCGGCGTCAAATTCAGGGCGCGCCGCTCCAGCTCGGACGATGGGAGGCCGGCTGCTGGCGGGAGGCGACAGGGACGACAGGGGGTCGGCCGCGAGACTCAGCGTGGCCGTCGAGGGTGGCGGGGGCCCCGCGGAGCCACCGGTGCGCGACTCTTCGTCCAGCTCGCGCAGCAGGTCGAGGAGCAGCGCCTGGAACTCGCGGTTGATGGTGGGGGTGAGCTCTTTGAGGGACCTGGTTCGCAGCCCCCCCGAGGGCAAGCGCAGGATGGTTCGCAGCGCTTGCTCACCCACCTCCTCGCCATGCCGCGCATCCACGATCTGTCCGTCGCGCAGGCTGATGACGGAGGGCGGTGTGCCCAGCAGCTCCAGCGCGATGTTGCGCTGGCCGTAGTGAAACACCTGCAACAGATCGATCAGCGACAGGCCGTGGACGCTGCCGAAGTAGGTGGTGGAGGCGTCGGCGGCCCTCTGGATGGCCTCCACGACATCCCGTGTTTCCAGCGGCTTGCACAGGACCCGGACCGCGCCGAGATCGAGCGCGCGCTGGCTCTCGAGCGCGCTGGCATAGGCGCTCATCAGGATGGGGCGCGAGCGATAGTTGGACTCTCGCAGCTTCGACAGCAGCGCGATCCCATCCTTCTCGCCCATGCGCAGGTCGGTGAGCAGGACGTCGTAGTGCTGACGCTCGAGGCGCTCGACAGCCTCATCGTATCCTTGCGCCGCCGTCGACTCGAACCCGTGCGCGTTCAGCGCACGGGTGAGGGCACGGCAAATGTGCGCGTCATCGTCTACGATCAGAACTGACACCATCTAGGGATTCCCGCCTCATGGATCAGAACGACCGGTCCCCGGGAGTCAAAAACGAGTTCGTAACGGTTAGCCCCACAGGGTGCTGCACCTGCGTGCGGTGCCCGGCTGCGATTTCACGCCGCTCCGCGGCGATTCTTCCGGGCGCCGCGCGGGCCTTATGGGGCCGGTCGGAACGCACGTCTGTACCTGCAAGGGGCCCGGGTTGCGCGCCTGCTGTCCAACGCGCCGCTGCCTACCTCGGCCCCACGCAGGTCCATGGATGACTCACGACTACACAGCGGCTGGGATGAACAGGCGCTGAAAGAAATCGCGGCGACACGTCAGATCGAGGCCGTCGTATTGACGGATCGACGGGGGCGAATTCTGTACTCCGAGCTTCGGCGCGAAGTGCCCGAGCCGATCGGTGCTTTGCTGGAGCTCGGACTGGAAAGCACTGCGACAATGGGGCGGCAGTTCGGCCTCGGCGAAATGGCGGTCGTGGCGAGCCTGCATGACAACGGCGCCGTGGTGTGCGGTCGCACCGACGCGCACAATGTCGTCATCATCACCTCTCACAAGGGAAACCTCGGGCAGTTGCTGAGCCAAGTGCGCCGCGTGTTCCCGGGCCGGACGCTGGCATGACGAACACCGGTTGGATGCAACGGGTCTTTCGTCCCAAGGCGCACGACGAGCTGCGCCCCGACGACCCCGATCATCAGCACCCCCAGGGTGAGCTGGTCGCGGAGCTCGAGCGCCTGCGCGGCGCAGCGAAGGAGACAGCAGACGAGCTCGAGCGGGTGCGCGCTCAGGTCGGAACCAGTGAATCGGCGCTGCAGGTCGCCAACGCCGCGATCACCACGCTCCAGCGCGACCTCGCGAGCGAGCGCGCGAAGGTGGAAGAGCAGGAGAGCAACTTCAAGACCGAACGCGCCCGGTCGGATTCGCTCGGCAAGGCGGCCACGGCCGCGAATCGCCGCGCCGAGAAGCGGCTGGCGGAGGCGGATGCGCTCAAGAAGCGAGTGGCGGAGCTCGAGGCGCGCGTCAGCTCCGTCACGGGTGAGCGTGCCGGGCTCTCCGAGTCTCTCGGTGAGCGCGAGGGCGAGCTGCTGTCGGCGCGTCAAAAGGCCGCGCAGGCCGAGAAAGAGTCGGCCGCGCTGCGCGAGCAGCTGACGCAGCGGCAGGCCCAGGCGACGGAGTGGCAACAGCGCCTCTCCACCGCCGAGAAAGAGATGGCGCGCGTGCAGAGCGCCAGCTCCGAGCGCGACCGACAGCTGGAGGCCGCCCGCAAGGAGAGCTCGCAACAACGCGAGGCGCTCGACGCCGCGGCGGCCGCAGCGAAGAGGCGTCGTGGGACCTTGCATGACCTGGTGCGCCTCTCTGCTCGCACGCTCGAGACCGTCTCGGGCAACAGCCTGCACCTCGCGCTGGAGCTCGCGCATCGGCAGCGGCCGATCGTCACCTTGCCCGTGGTGGCTTCGCTCTCGGCGGCGGTGCAGTCGGTCGCCGAGTTGCTCGCGTCTCTGGCGATCGCCGACAGCTTCAGCGCTGAATCCGAGGAGGGCGGCGGGCTTCGCTGCCAGTTCGTGCTGTCGAGTGACCTGGCGAGCGAGGGGTCGACGCTCGGGCGCTGGGTCGCCGCGTATGCCGCCGCGGCGCTGGGCTCTTCGCTCGAGCGGAAGCTCTGCGTCTACGCGCTCGATGGTGGCCCGCTGGAGTTCACCTGTCAGATGGGCGAGCGCTAGCTCGCCGGGTCACCGCGCTCTGGTCAGGGGCGGACGCGCGTCGCGTACGGCGTGGTTCGCAGCACGGGCCAGTGGGGCGAGTGCAGCTCGATCAAGGCATCCAGCACCAGCGCCAGCTTGCCCGTGGGCGCTGGGCTCTGCTGCTCGAGCCAGCGCTGCGGATCGAGCGCCGCCTCCAGCACCGCGACGACCGACGTGCGGAGCGCGTCGAGGTCGTAGCCGCCCTCGAGCACCAGCACGACGCGACCCATGCAGAGGCGGTCGGCTGCGTCGACGAGCAGCGCTGCCAGGCGCCCAAAGCCGGCCGAGGTGATGCGCTGCTCGGCGGTATTGTCGCGCTCGTGAGCGTCGAACCCCGCCGAGATCAGGATGAGCTCGGGCTTGAACGACTCCAGGATCGGCAGCGTGACGTGACGGTGCAGCGCGATCAGCTCCTCGTCGGCCGCCTCGTGCGCGAGCGGAAGGTTCAGCGTGTAGCCGAGCCCTTCACCGCGGCCCTGATCGCGATGCTGCCCCGTGCCCGGATACAGCTTCACCTGGTGGGAAGACACCACGAGCACGTCGCTGCGCCCCTCGAACGCGCGCTGGGTGCCGTTGCCGTGGTGCACGTCCCAATCGACGATCGCGATGCGCTGGCAACCATGAGCGTCGATGGCGTGCTGAGCCGCGATCGCGATGTTGTTGAAGAAGCAGTAGCCCATCGCCCGATCCACCTCGGCGTGATGACCGGGCGGGCGCGAGAGCGAGAAGGCGCGCAGCACGCCACCACCGAACACGGCGTCGACGGCGCCGATCGCTGAGCCCGCGGCGAGCCGCGCGATGCGATACGTGTCACCGTTCGCGATGGTGTCTGAATCGAAGGCGACGTGCTGCCGCACGCCTTCGACGGCGGCCACGCTGCGCACGTAGCGCGGATGGTGAATGGCGCAGATCTGAGGCCAGGTCGCCGCCTTGAACGAATACTCTTCGACGCGGTCGCCGAGCTCGTCGAGCGCTACCCGCGTCGCTTCGTTGCGCGCGGCACGCTCGGGGTGACCAGGCGGCGTCTGGTGCTTGGCGAACTCTCGCGACCATCCGGCGGCGACACGAGGCATCCATCGCTAGATACGGCGCGACGAGGCGGCTGCACTAGGTACCTCGTGCCCAAGCCGTGCCGGGGTTTGCCGCACCGCACGCTGCCGTCCGCTCAGACTTGATCGGAATCGGGCGGCGGCGGACGCTCTGTCGGCATCAACCGCGCGGTGACGACCTGCGCCGCCACGGCCTCGATCTCATCGCGCGTTGGCTCACGCCGCTGCCCGGGATCGAGCTCGATGTCGATCGATATCTCGGCCCCGTCGCGAAAGACCACGAGGGCGACGACGTCATCTCGCAGCGAGCGAGCCTGGAGATAGTCGTCCGTGTCTGACGTCCGCACTCCGTTGACCGAGAGCAGGACGTCGCCATAGCGGAGCCCCACGCGCTGCGCGCGGCTTCCCGGCAGGCAACCCCAGACGGCTATCCCCTGCAGCGACTCCGCCAACTTGTTCAACTGGGTGCGACTCAACATGCTGAAACCTGTTCGCGCGCAAACGACGCAGTTGTTCATGTAGCATGTTGTCGTCGAAAGTGCCCCGAGAGAACGCCCGTGGGGTTCGGCCGGCGAGCAATGCGCTCAGGAGTGACGCTCAGAAGTGATCCATTGTGATGCACAGTGAAACATACTGAAACGCACTCCGTCGATGAACCCGTCGCTACGCGTCACACTGGGAGTCGCCCCCCTCTCGTCGGGACGATCTCTCATGATTCGACGTTTACTTCAGCGGGCTCCTGCGGCCCGATGACCCCAGGGGGCCGCAGGAAGCCATGCGTTCAGGCGGGCCCCTCAACCGCGATCGACATCGAGGTTCTTGTCGACAGCGGCCAAGTCTTTCCGTGCCAGCGCGAGGTTCGACTTGCCGCGGTCGAGGGCGCAGTAGATGAACATGTTGGTCCCGATCATCCGGATCAGATGGTATTGCCCCTCGAGCGTGATGAGGATGTCCTCGATCTTGTTCTTGAGGCCGAGCTTGTCGCGAATCGACTTCTTCGCGCGGACGACCTCCGCGTTACCAGCCGCCGCGAGCTCGAGGTCGAAACCGGGGTTGCCAGCGACTCCCAAACAAAGGCCGCTCTCATAGTCGACCAACGCGACGCCGAGGGCACCGTCTATTTTCATTGCAGCAGCAAGTGAGCTCTTGATGTCAGCCATTCTTTCCTCCGACTATTTTCTCGAACGATGAGTTGGCGGGATCGCGGCCCTCACGCCCAGAATTCGCTTCTCTCCGGAACGGTCACGGCGAGATGGACTGAAGGGCCTCTCGCCGAGTTCAAACCCGGTCGGTTATGTTACCGAAGCTCGCAGCGCCGAGAGCGCGTGAGCGAGCTCTGCTCGGCCTCGCCGGCCTGCTTCGGTGCTGACGATCGTGCCGCCGAGCGCGCGCAGCAGGTCGAGCTGTTCGAGCTCTTGCCACGTGAAATCATTGGTAAGACCGCGCTCGAGCACCTCGCGGTAATGCGAGAGCGCCGCGGTGCAGCGCGAGTACTCGTCGAACCGGCGTAGGATCGTGTGGCCGACTCGCGGCAGCGATTGGCCCGTCTCGACGTCGTCATCCAGGTAGAAGACCTCGTCGGCGAGCAGCCCGAAGTTTCGTGGGTGCACGTCGAGCACCACGTGGCTGGCCAGGCAGAGCCGCAGCGCCTGCAGCGTCGCGCGGGCGAAGTGGCCGAGGGCCGCGGCGAGCGCCGCGTCATCGCCGACGCTCATCGCCTTCTCCAGCTCGTTCTCCAGGGTCGTGAGCCAGACGGAGATGCTCCACAACCAATGCGCATCCTCGGCGTCGCGCTGGACAGCGAGCACCGTGCGAGGAGCACAGAGCGTGCCGAGATCGAGCTTGGTGTGCGCCAGTCGAATGAGCTCCTCGCGCGCCAGCTCGGCGCTCGCGAAGCGACGCTTTCGATTGGTCTTCAGACACCAGATGCCCGCCTCGAAGACGATGGTGTCTGCATCATCCGCAGCGCGAGCTGGCGGACGCGTCGAGCGCGGGATGGCGTGACGGACGGCCTCCCCGAGGGGGATGCGGCGCAGCGTCTTGCGCCCCTCGAGCGCTGGCCAGATGAACCCTGTGGGTACCTCGGCGCTGGGCAGCGGTGGCTCTCCATTGGCCGAAGCGGCGGACGCTGCGAACACCGCGGGCGCGGCGATCGACGTACCATCGACCACCGGAGTCGGCGTCGCGGCCGCCGTTGGCTCGGGCGGCTTCGCGTCTGACACGGGTTTTTCGTGGTTGGACGGAGTCGCAGCCGCTGCAGCTGCTTCCGCCGCTGCCGTCGCAGCGGGCCCCGCTTTCTCGAGCTCAGGGGGCAGCACCGAGGCGGGGGCGTCCGACGGCGGCCTCGCCAGGTTCGCCGAAAGCGTCACCGCGCGCATGGACTTCGGAGTCGCCGATGCGCGCCGCGCCGCGAGCACGACCTCCGTCGCGCTCATCGGATTGGAACGTTCGAACTCCAGGATCCGTCGCTCCAGGTCGTGCCCCGATTCGTAGGTGCCTTCGAGCTCTTTCAGCTCGACGCTGGAGAGCGTGTCTTGCAGCAGCACCGCCGCCGCGCGGATCGCGAGCACCAGCGTCTCGCGGACACCCTGGCCTGTCGCGGCGTTAGCGGCCACCACGGGAATGCTCGAATCGAGCTTCCAGAGCTCTCTGACCTGCGCCGGTGAGAGCGCTCCGGGCGAGTCTTGCTTGTTGGCTTGAACGACGATGGGCACCACCGTGGGGCCGCCGGTACACGCGAACAGCGAGCGCCATTTCGACTGCGCTTGCTTCAGGCCATGCTCGGTGCTCTCGAGGACGAAGACGACCGTGTCGGCGAGCGTCAGGATCATCTGTCGCCGCCGGCTCAGCACCGCCTGGCCCGGCACGGTGAGCAGATGACAACGCAGGTCGTTGCCGCGGACGAGGCCGCCGTCGATCTGCATCCAGTCCAGGCACAGCGTGCGCTCGGCGACGGTCTGTCCCGAGTACAGCTCGCTGCGCCGCTGCGGCGGATAGAACTCGCGGATCTGCAGCAGATTCGTCGTCTTCCCCGCCATGCCGGGTCCATCGTAGACGACTCGGACGACGAGCTTTTTGCTGTCTGGATCGAAGACCGCCAAAAGGGGACTCCCACTGCTCGCTTGTCTCGGTGTGTCCCGAGTCGTGCCTTCCGTCGCGCCTCGGGCCACATCGCCCGAGACCGAGGGTCATTGACCGTTCGCCTCGACGGGGGGCGCGTGACACCAGATGTCGGGAGTGAGCGGGCCGCCGGATTTCGGCGAGCCCGCACGATGGTTTTCGAACATCTCTTCGATGGCCGACACTGGGCGCCGAGCTAGGTGGGTAGTTTGCTCGCTTCCGAGTCGGCCGGGGACGAAGACGTTACTTCGAGGGTCGCGCGCCCCGGACTCCTGCTTCTCGTTCGAACGGGGCCAGTAGTGCGACAGTCGCAGCCCGGATTCAGTATCAAGCCGAGCTCTTCATCCACCCAACCTCGCGTGGGTTCGTCGCCGATCCGTGAGTCGATCCGATGCCTCATGGCGTAGCCTCATTCTCGAGCGCGCGGGAGTCGCTGACACGTCGCGCCGGCGCCCTGGGGCGTCCGGCTCGGGTCAGCGCGAAGCGCGGTCCCGCCATGGACGGCAGTCCCCCGTGGAGACTTCACTGCCGGCGACCGCCTTTTGTTTGTCGATTTATCGGTCGCGGCACCGAGCGATCCGCGCTGAGCAGCGCTGACAAACGGATTGCTCCGCACTCCCCCCCGCAAGTTGTCGGGTCGCTGCGCCGTTGCTCATCGAGCTACGTTTGGGGGGAACTCGTGGCCTGAACGTAAGCTGAACGCTTATGACCCGGCCTGCGCAAAAGAGTAGCGGACAGCCGCCGGCGGATACCGCCGCGCGCCTCGTTTTGATTGTCGAAGACGACCTCGCTCTGCGAGCCGCCAAGATAGGAGCGCTCGCGGCGTGCAAGCGCGTGTCGTTCCTTGGCGTCTCGACTCGGGATTGCGTCGCGGTAGCGCTCGAGGTCTCCCCACGGGCGCTGCTGATCGAGGCGGCAGAGAGCGGCGAGATCAGCCCAGACGTGCACCAGGTGCTGGAGCGCGACCACCGCGTCTCCGCCGTCATCGTGGGTCACGAGCGCACCGGACGTGCCCGCCGCAGGTATCCAGGTGTGGCTGCACGCCTGTACGGTGTCGCCGCGCCGATTCGAAGCGAAGAGATCGAGGCCTTCATCGCCGAACCGCCCCTGGCCGAGTCGTGGGCGGGGTCATTCTCCCCCGTGGAGTGCCTGCGCGCCGCGGGCATCGGTGCCCACTCGCTCAGCATCGACTGCATTTCGCCGAGCGGCTCTCGCCTCGGGTCGATCGTCGTGGAGCGAGGGACCATCGTCGCGGCGCAGACCTCATCGAAGACGGGGTTTGATGCGTTTCGCGAGCTCGTGACGAGCGCAGGAGTGCGAACCATCATGCGCCCTCCCGTCCAGGTCGCGCCCCAACCCGATCTCGCTGGAGACTGGGAGTACGTCCTGCTCGAGGCCCTGCGCGTGCACGACCAGGAGCGCCGGGGCACCCCGGCGGCCAACGGAGCCCGTGGGCCCGAGCGCGAGCCGCGCCACTGAACCTCCGAATCGCTCTGAAATCACGCTGGCGAATGCGGATATGCGGAGACGGGCGGTTGGCCGGTGCGCGGGGCTGTGGCCGTTCGCGGCGATCGGAGCGTGAATGACAAGGTCTAGCCATTCTCACGTGGCCCAGCACCGCCGTCCATTCGGGCACGACATGTCGCGAGTGCTGATCGTCGAAGACGAGACGATAACCCGATCGATCCTGGCGCGAGTCGTCGGCACCATCCCCGGCGTCTCGGCGCTGGCGGTCGGCAGCATCCGGGAAGCGCGGGCGGCGCTCGAGGCCGCTCGTCCCGACGTCGCCATCATCGACCTGCACCTGCAGGATGGGCTGGGCTTCGAGGTGCTCAAGGCCCTCGACGAGAAGGGTGGCGTGGCGATGGCCATCATCATCTCGGCCTACCTCGACGAGCACGCGCAGACCCTGTCGGCCTCGCCGGGGCGGCTGAGATGCCTGGCAAAGCCCATCGACTACGGCGAGTTGAAGCGAATACTGACGGCCTCGTCGTCGACCGGGGCGCGCTATCACGGCCCTTTTGCGCCGGTGGAATACGTGCAGATCGCCGGCTCCGGCCGGCACAGCGTCAACCTCTCGTGCTACGACCCGGCAGGCGGGCTCATCGGCAACATCTCGCTCCGGGAAGGGCGCGTCTGGAGCGCCGAGACCGCCAACGAGAGGGGGCTAGGGGCGCTCCGTGAGCTCGTCACGCGCGCGGACGGGCGGGTTCGCCTGGGGCCTCCCTCTGCGAGCTCCGGCCCGGCCAACGTCGATCGAGACTGGCAGGTGGCTGTGCTCGACGCGCTCGCGCCGGAGCGCGGAGCCAGCGAGATGCCCCGGATCGACTCCCTCTCCCCGGCTGCCAGCGCCGCGGAGCTCTCGCAATTCGCGGTGCGTGCCATCCTCGGCGCCGACTATCCGCGTGCAATGCTCGCCCTCGAGCGCGCCGTGCTGCTCGAGCCGGACAACATGAGCGTTCGCGACCAGCTCGAGCGCTTGTATCAATTCCAACGCTCGGTGAAACAGTGAGCTCAAATTTGCGATTGCTCGTTGTAGCCGCTGACGATCAGACCCGCAGAACGACCGCGCGCTTGCTGCGCTCCTGCACCACCGGGGAGGTGCTCGAGGCGAGCACCAGCCGGGAGGCGCTCGACGCGACGCTCAATGGCTCCGTGCCGGACGTGATGCTGCTCGACACCCAGCTGGCGATCCCATCCGCCGCCGAGACGTGCCGACAGCTGCGTGCTCAGAAGGGGTTGTCGCAACCCGACATCTGGTTGCTGGCGCCAGCCGGGGCGTCAGTCCCGGTGATCGAAGCGCTGGAGGCGGGCGCCGACGATTTCCTGGGTCTACCCGTCGTGCCCCACCTGCTCGAGGCACGGCTGCGAGTCGCCCTGCGCCGCCGTCAGCGGGCGCGCAGCCCCTCGCGTCTCGTCGACGCGCTGCTCGCGGCGCAGGCGGAGGGAACGGGAGAGCTGGTGGTGCGCGAGACCAAGAGCCGCCGGTGCGGCCGCGTGTACTTTCACGGCAGCCGGGTGGCGTGGGTCCACGTCGTGGGCGAGACCAGCAACTTGAATGACATTCTGGCGGGCGCCGCGACCATCGACGAGAAGACAGAGCGGGGCGTGCTCGACGAGAGCCGGCAAGGAACGCCGCTGAGCGTCGCGCTGGAGCAGGCGGGAGTCCTCGAGCGCGCGCGCTGGCGCAGCTGCGTGCAGGCGTGGTTGCGAGAGCGACTGCAGACCATCGCCGGCTTCGTCCCCTCGACCACCGTATTTTTGCCGCACGAGTTTCGCCTCGAGGATGACGTCTCCTTCCCCGTCTCCGACCTGCTGGGTGACCTGGAGAACGGCCGCGACGCGACCGAGGTCGCCTCGTCCGTGTCGAGCGACGGCTACGCCGGCGCGCTGTCACCACCCGCGACACCGGAGCCCGACGTGGAGAACGTGCTCAGCGCCTGCATGGAGAGCGGCCTGGCTCAATCCGTGGCCGTTCTCGAGCGAGGCACGGGCCAGTGCCTCGGCGCGCGCGGGGAGACGATGGACGCCCTGGCAGTCTGGACGAACCTCAACCACGTCAACGCCATCGTGACCCGTGAGGGATTCGATTCGTTCGCGGTGACGACGAAGCTGGAGCACCAGTTGACCGTGCCGCTCTCGGGGCAGCCCGGCTGGGTGGTGTATGCCTCTTACAGCCGATCGCGAGGTCCGCTCGGCGTGGCCTTCACCGATCTGCGCTTCGCGCTCTCGCAGCTGAGCCAGCGCGCGCTCGCGGTGTGAAGCCGCGTCGCGCCTACCGTGCCGAGGTTGTCGCGCCGGATGTCGATCGGGCGGCGGCCTGCTCGCTTCGATCCGGAACAAGGCGCTCAGCGCTTCTCCGCCCTCGAGCACGAGGGGGCCAGCGACCGGCGTGACTGCGCGGCTTCAGGCGTTGCCTCGTGCAACGTACCCAAGGAAAACACTGCGTAAAACTAGCTTCCGTCCGCTATAGGCCCCGTCCGGCGTGCCCGTACTGTCGGTGGTCGATCCACGTGCGGCGGCGTGCTGCGCCCGGTGCGTCTGGCGGCGTCAGCGAGATCTCGGCCGGCAGCATGCTGGCGCATCAACAAAGGACTGGGTCGTGCTGCACCGACGTGTTCGCGCTCACGCGCTCGCGCTGGCGATCTCGAGTTGGCTCTCTGCCTGGCCATCAACGGCCCAGGCCGCGGTGGTGACGGAGACGTTCGAGTCGTTTACCACCCACCAGACCCAGGCCATCACGATCAGCGGCGTGGCCTTCCAGCTGACGTCAAACCTGTCGGTTCGCGACACGGTGGTGGATTTCCCCGGCGCGGGGGTGGGCCTCGGCGCCAACGGTAGCCGCCACTACATTGGAACCCCCCTCACGGTGAGCGCCGGACCTCTCGGGGTGCTGCGCACGGCAGACCCCAGCCAGACGTTCCGGTTGATCGGCGTCGACGCCTGGGCGGGGACCAACAATGGTCAACTCCCGGTCGGCGCGAACGTCACCTTCACGGGCGTCAAGGTCGACGACACGACGGTGACGCAGACGGTCTTCGTCGACGCGACGAACGACATCACGTTCGAGGAGATCGTCTTCGACGCCAACATCTGGGGCACCGTTCAGCTCAAGGAGCTGCAGGTGACGTCATCCTCACCCAGCACCTATCTGCAGCTCGACGACCTGGTCTACGAGGCCCAGGCCGCCACCCATCCGTGCTCACCCGATCCATGCGTGAACGGCGCCTGCGTGAGCGTTGGCGGCAACGCGATCTGCGCGTGCTCGGCGGGCTTCAGCGGCCCGACCTGCGCCACGAACATCGATGACTGTGCGCTGGATCCCTGCGACAACGGAGGCCAGTGCACGGACGGGGTGAACACCCGGTCGTGCGCGTGCTCGCCGGGCTTCACCGGAACGGACTGCGAGACGAACATCGACGAGTGCGCTCCGGACCCGTGCCAGAACGGCGGCACCTGCGACGACCAGGTGAACGGGTACACGTGCACCTGCGCCGCGGGCTTCACCGGAACGGACTGCGAGACGGACATCGACGAGTGCGCTCCGGAGCCGTGCCAGAACGGCGGCACCTGCGCCGACGCCGTCGACGCCTTCATCTGCACGTGTGTCGCGGGCTACAACGGCGCCACCTGCGAGACGAATATCGATGACTGCGCTCCCAACCCGTGCGCGAACGGCGGCGCGTGCACGGACGCGGTGAACGGCTTCAGCTGCGCCTGCCTGGCTGGGTTCGACGGGACGACCTGCGACAACGACATCGACGACTGCGAGCTCGGGCCGTGCCAGAACGGTGGTGTCTGCGCGGACCGCGTCAACGGCTTCACCTGCACGTGTGCCGCCGGCTTCAGCGGGCCAGCCTGCGGCGTGGACGTCGACGATTGCGCGCCCAATCCATGCCGGAACGGCGGCGCCTGCACTGACGCCGTGAACGGCTTCGCGTGCGCTTGCGCGCCGGGCTTCTCGGGAGGCAGGTGCGAGACGAACATCGACGATTGCTCGCTCGCGCCGTGCGATCAGGGCATGTGTATCGACGAGGTCGGCGGCTTCAGCTGTGACTGCGACCCGGGATACGCGGGAGCGCTCTGCGACACGCCGATCATGCGCTGCGGCCCAGACGCCTGCGACGGACCTGGAGTCACCGCCGGCGGGCCGCGTGAATCGAACGACATCGACGCCGACGGTGACGGGGTCGCCAACGAGCTCGAGGGGGCCGCCGACACCGACGCCGACGGCACCGCTGATTGGCTCGACACGGACTCTGACGCCGACGGAATTCCCGACGCGATCGAGGCCTACGACTTCGACGCCGACGGAGTGGCCGACATCGTTGTCGACGCCGACGCCGGTATCGCAGCCGACGCCGGTGCCGATGTCGCTGCCGACGCCGCTGCCGCTGCCGCTGCCGACGCCGCTGCCGAAAGCGACGCGGACGGCGATGGCATCGCCGACGTCTTCGCGGGCATCACCCTGCTCGCCGACTTTGACGGCGACGGCCGGCCCGACCTGCGCGACGGCGATGACGACGACGACGGCATCCCCACCGCGCTCGAGCACACGGTCTCGCGCGTGGCGGACGACGCGGACGGCGACGGGCACCCGAACTATCTCGACGCCGACGCGGACGGAGATGGCGTTCCCGACCGCGAAGAAGCGAAGGGCGATCGCGATCGCGACGGCATCCCGGACTACCTCGATCCGCCGCGCCTCGGGATGACCGGCGGCGCGTCCTGCGCGATGTCGCCCGCGGCCGGCGCAACCACCACTCTTTCCCGGGCGCCCTTCGGTCGCGTGCTCGCGCTGCTCCTGGGGGCCGGTCTCGTGCTGCGAGCGCGCCGCCGCTATCGTTCCACCGGCGCAACCACCGCTGACAACCGCCGGTAGCGAGCGGCAGCTCGGACTGCCGGTTGGCCCTCACCCCGCGGACATCTGTCCGGCGCAGCTGCGGCCGGTGCCGGACAGGTGCTCGCGCGCAGGACACGCACCTACGCGGACCGCGTCGGCCGCACTCGATCGGTGCTGCTCGTCATGGAACGATCATTGCTCCAGGGAGGGCATTCGCCGGCGGCTGTCGCCGGCCCCTCTTGGCTTGGAGACACGCAATGTCGAGCACCTTTAAGACCTGGTTCGTTCCTGCAGCGCTGGCCGTCGGCCTGTCCGGCTGTATCTTCGTCGAAGATGACGGCGACGACATCGGAACGCTCGAGGTCGCGTGGACCGTCATCGACGACGACGACCCCTCCGTCTGCCGCGCGACCGGCAGCGACCGGCTCGAGCTCGCCGTCTTCGACCTCTTCGACGACCACGTCACCACGCTCTACCCGCGCTGCGACGACTTCGTGGTCGCGCTCTCGCTCGACGAGGGCTACTACACCGCCGAAGCCACCCTCGTCGATCGCTTCAACGATTCGGTCACGCGGACCCTGGTCATCGACGACCTCGACGTGGTCGAGGGGCTCGCCCTCGAGGTGTCGATCGATTTCGAGCCCGACTCATTCTTCTGAGCGCCGGAGGAGCCGGCACGTCTGCTCGAGCCACGACAGTCGGTCGGGAGTGGCCATCGGCGACGCCGATCGCCATGCACAAAAGGGAAGCGGCCCGGAAGGCTCCGGGCCGCAGAGTTGCTTGCACGCAAACTCGGGGTGAAAGGCTACTGGCAGACGAAGGTGGTGGCGTTCCAGGCAGCCTTCGAGAACTTCGCCGTCTTGCCCTGGCACGAGCAGCACTTCCCGGTGAGGTTGGTGCCGCTGATGCTCAAGCACGCCGCCGCGCAGGCGCCAGACGTGGTCGCGGCCGAGGCGTTGAGGCCGTAGGTCGGGTCGATGGCGACGAGATCGCCGCTCACCTGCTGCGCGATGTACGGGTTCGCGTCCGTACCGTTCGCGGTCTGCTTGCCGCCGGCGAAGATCAGCTGCACGAAGCTGTCTCCCGGCTCGTCGAGCGAGAGGCCGTTGGGCTGCGAGATGTCGTACCAGTCGTAGTCACCGCAGGGGCCGTTCTTCGTCGTGTGCGAGTACACGAGGCGGTGCGGCTCGATCGCGATGATGGGCTCGAACGTGACCATGTTGTTCGTCTCCCACGTCTTCGTGTTCTCCTCGACCAGGGCGGCGCCGCTCGATGATGAGCGGTTCTGGATGCCCATCGTGTAGCCGTTGGTGGTGTAGGCGACCTGACGAAGATTTCCCGTCGGCGACAGCGTGAAGCGCTGCGCCTTGTTCGTCGAGCAGGTGCGCTGCACGACGCTCTTGCCGTTCAGGTCGAGGCATTTGCCCGTGCGGCGGTTCATGATCTGGTAGGTCGTGGTGTTGACGCCGTTGATGTTCACCGAGCCGACCTGCGTGATGTACCAGTGGAACCGATCATCGGTCGCCGAGTACGCCTGCTGCACGATGTTGACGTTGTCGTTCGTGCTGCTGCTCGATACAGCCAGTCCCATGCCGGTCTGCGCGACCTTCAGGCTGTAGACGGCCGTCGCCGTCTCCAGAAGATCGCGGTGCACGCCGCCGCCGTACGACTCGAAGTAGAACTGCTCGTTCGTCGTGCCCTTCACCGTGTCATGCACGATGTTCACGTTGTTGGCGGTGGACGAGCCCGTCGGGGTGAGCGCCAGGTTGTGCTTGCTGCGCACCGTGAGCACACCGGCCTCGAGCTGCCCGAGCCGGAAGTTCTGCGTCGCGCTGCCGTTGCACGGCCGCTGCACGATGCCGACGCGGCTGTTCGAGTCAGACTGCAGATCCATGCACATGCCGCTCTTGATGTTGACCAGCTGCTGGCTCGTGCCCTTCAGTTTCACGCGCCACTGCGCGGCCGTGGTGCCGCTGAACTGGTCTGACTGCTGCAGTGTCGCGCCGTTCGCCGTCGATCCACCTGCCGGCACGAGGTACTTGTTGCTCAGCTTTGACCGGATGCGAAATACGCCCTGGTCGACGTTCAGCATCTCGTTGACGAGGTTCGTGAGCGCCGTCTTCTGCGTGTTGTACCAGCCCGTCAGCTTCGAGCGGTAGGTGGCCGGGATGTGGTTCGGAACGCCGCTCGTGCCGTCGTCTTGCAGGCGCAACAGCGCGGTTGTCTTCGGGCAGCCGCTGCCACAGCGCAGCTTGCCCGTGGCTGACAGCTCCAGCTTCCCGCCGGTCACCACGAAGTCGGTGTTCACGTCCCAGCGCCCGAGCTCGTTCGCGATGGCGACCGCCAGGCCCGCCGCCAGCGAGTTCGAGTCATCCCCGCCGCAGGCCGCGCTCAAGGCTTCCTCGGTCTGGCCGAGCTCCAGCGCCTCGCCCACGGCGAAGTCTTCGGCGCCGCACGCCGTGAGAATGGCGAGAGAGGAGAGGAGCAGGGGAATTGCTACGCGACGACTCGTTGATTGCATGCGGCTTTCGAGTGGGGGGAGGTGAGGCGACCGGAACGGCGCGCTGCGCGCTGCTGTGCATGCGCGAACTGCGCAATCCGTTGCCAGTCTGTTAACCTGGCCGCCGCGGCCCTTCCCCGCCAGCGCTAAAGTTCCAGCCGGTTAAGATTGGTGTTAAAGCGTGCGCGCAAGTAGTCGCGCAGCGCATCATCGCGCAGCGCCATCGTCGCGCAGCGCCATCGTCGCGCGGAGATGTTGCACCGGGAAACAGTGCGCGGGGCTTCGCGCGCCCTCTGCGGGGTGCGCGCTCGGTGTTCCGAACGAGGCGTCTTTCCAGGTGTCGCTTGGGGCCTGCGCTGCACTCTCGTTGCGACGAAAGGCGCGCCCGCCTGTCGATCTCTCGAAAGTCGGACTCGTGGGTGTCTCGCTTCGCGAGCGGTCGCTGGCGTGTCGAATCGAAGCGGTGTCACCGGGGGGGGCTCGCAATGGTGTTCCATCTTCATCAGCGTCCTCGCGTTCGCGGGGTCGCGTCTCTGCCTCTGGCCGCGAGCCTCGGGCTCACGCTTTGGGTGCCCGCGTGCGCGCCCGCTGCCGTGGGGCCCACAGCGATGGGGCCCACAGCGATGGGGCACGCAGCCGAGTCATCCGCTGCTGCAACACCTGCTCCTGCGCCACCCGTAGCTGCAGCGCCGACTGCTGCTCCGCCGCAGAGTTGCTCGCAACCGCCGGTGCTCCCGCCGGAGCCCTGCAAGGCGCTCTCGCGAGCGCCGGAGGGCTTCGACCCGATCGATGCGCCGGAGCTCATCTCCCAGGCCAAGAAGGGCCCGGGAGAGGGCGGAGTGTGCGACGCTCGGGCGTTTCGCGTGAACGGCACCCCCACCATCTACCGCGCCTACAACGGGACCAATCCGAGCAGCAAGCTCGGCCAATGGTGGGCGCTCGAAGAGCCCTCGGGTCCGGTCTCCGCGTACCGGCGAGACTACCAGATCTGCTACCAGTGGAGCCCGCTCGACAGGCTCGTCAAGTGCACCCTGCGCGTTGGCGCGAAGGTGGTGCTCGGCACGGGCCAGAGCGCGGCCTGCAGCCAGTATCTCAGCTACTCGACGTCGGCGTCCATTCAGCTCTACCTCGCGGACGCGAAAGCAGACGCCATGGACTGCACGGAGTTCGACGCCATGCTGTCGTGGGAGCGAACGGAGACGAAGGCTCCCCGGAACATGTCGACCGGCATGGGGACCGCGTCCGCGGCGGAATGAGCTCGGCCTCCTCCCGAGTGCGACGCCTATTTCACCGCACCCGCGTCTTCGCCGCCTCCGCCTTCTCCCAGAGCTGAATCACGCGCTCCGCCCCGTTGAACAGCTCGCGCACGACGCGATCCCCCCCGCGAGCCGCGCTCACCGCCTGCAGAAAGTCGGGCAGCATCCCGTAGTGTGCCAGCCCGTCCGTGCGCAGGTCGAACGTGCGGCTGCCCGTGACATGCTGATGCAGCGCCGGCGGCGTGGAGCCATCCGCCAGCCGCATGCTCGGCGCATAGCGCTGCACGATGTTGATGGGATACGTGACGCTGATGGTGGGCTGCCCCGGCATCTGCTTCTCGAGCCCGTTCATGTCGGTGCCGAGCGCGATGCCGCCGTTCCCGCGCAGGGTCGTCAGCGCCTGTGCCGCGTCGGAGGCCCAGGCGCTGACCGGGTCGGGCAGGAGCTCGATCTGGAGGAGCTTGATGTCCCAGTTGTCTTCGTCGCGCCACTGGGCGTCCTTGAAGTATCTGCCGGTGTCGTGGCGCACGCCGACGCTGGCGACCTCGCGCAGCGTGAGCGGGCGCGTCAGCGGGAAGGTCTTGACGAGCGTGGTGCCACCGCCGAGGCCGCGGCGATCGGGGACGAGATCGAACTCCTGGCGCGTGGTGCCGGGTCCGGTGATGACGGCGACGGCGGCTTCGTTGTCGCGCTTGTCGTCCTTGCCGGTGACGAGGGTGACGCGGACGAAGCGGTAGGTGAAGCCGTGGTCGGAGGCGACTCGCTTGGGGCGCAGCCACTCGCGTTCGGCGCCGGTGAGGCGCTTGACGAGGTCGCTGCCGCGGGGCGGCGATTCGCTCATGATGTGGGCGGTCTGGTTGTCGCCGACGGTGCCGATGCCGAGGACGCCGCCTTCGCCGGCCATCTGCGCGGCGTCGGTGGTGCGCATGGCGCGCTCGCTCTCGGCGGGGCCGCTGCGGAGGCCGGTGTGGGAGTTGAGGACGGGGTAGTCGATGGGG
>Ga0247763_1000792_pt1 | contig 18920 bp, 12 predicted proteins | sample UWRJL141409B4_FD_179926 | JGI IMG/M metagenome (GOLD analysis project Ga0247763, IMG submission 179926) | Plant litter microbial communities from Arlington Agricultural Research Station in Wisconsin, United States - UWRJ-L141-409B-4 | ecosystem: Environmental > Terrestrial > Plant litter >...
CCGCCGGAGAGCGCCTTGGGATCTTCAGCGCCGTCGTGCACGGCGTTGATCACCTCGAGCGAGGTGGGATCGAACTCGGCGCTCAGCTTGGATGCCGCGGGGTCGAAATCCACGCTGAAGCGGCTGACGCGCACCTTCAGGTCGTGCGCGACCTTCGACAGCAGCCCGTCCTTGAACGTGAAAACCAAGGCCTCGGCGTCGTTCTGAGTATATCGCGGCATGAAAACTCCTCCTCCGATGGTGGGGTCTGCAGCCTACAGGGCGCGATATGATAACGACAATCGATATCTTTTTGGAGTGCTGACGGAAACACAGCGTACAGACTCTCGCCCTGTCCCGGCACCTCTTTCCGAAACCTCATCACGTGGCTCCTGCCTGGTTTATTGATGAGGCCATGGTTCGCGGCGCGCGGCGGCTGGTCGCCCTGGGGGTCGTCGTGGCACTTGCTTGCGAGGTGCCCTCCGAGGGAGAGGTGCGCTCGACCGGAGCAGACCCCAGCCTCATGAGTGGGCGCGGGCCGCGATCGACGGAAGGAGACGACGAGGTGGCAGGCAACGGAGCGGCGGTTCGGGCGGCGAGCGCGACACCGGTGTTCGTGGGCGGGCGCTACGTGCTCAGCACGGGCGACGTCGAGCTCGAGATCGACCCGGCCATCGGTGGGCGCGTCACCCGCTTCAGCCTCGCTGGGGAAAATATCCTCACCGGCCCCGAGGTGGTCGCCGGCGGCGAGGGGTCGCTTCCGAACATGTACGGTTCGACGTTCTGGACGAGCCCGCAGAGCGCGTGGGGCTGGCCTCCAGAGCCAGAGATCGACGTCGCGGCGCACCGCGCCGAGGTGCTTGGCGACGTGGTCGTGCTCTCGAGCGAAGCAGGCGCCGCCACGGGCTACTCCGTGCGCAAGCGCTTCTGGGTCGACGCCGCGAGGGGCTGCTTCTCGATCGAATACACGCTGCAAAATCGACGCGCGACGTTGCCTGCGGCGCCCTGGGAGATCAGCCGCGTGCCGAAGGCAGGCATCGTGCTCTTCGCGGCCGCTGCACCGGCGCTCGCGCAGTCCAACCTGCCGTCGAGCCATCGCGACGGAATCGGCTGGGTCGACATCTCGCTCGCGCCGCCGAGCGACAGCAAGCTGTTTCAGGATGGTTCAGAGGGGTGGATCGCGTACGTGCATCGCGACGTCGCCTTCATCAAGACGTTCGAAGACGCTCCGAGCGGCGCGGCGGCGCCTGGCGAAGCGGAGATCGAGGTCTTCGTGAACGGGCAGTTTGACTACGTCGAGATCGAGCAGCAGGGGCGCTACGCGCTGCCGCCCGCAGGTGGCGCCGCGAGCTGGCAGGTCAACTGGCTGCTGAGGCGCCTGCCGCCCGAGCTCGACGCGAGCCTCGGCAGCGCCCAGCTCGTGGCGTGGGTGCGCGCCGTCGTCGCGGCCTCGCGCTGAGCGCGGCGGGCGCCATGGCGCAACCCGACGGGTAGACGCTCCTCGAAGCGTCAGCGAGGCTGGGCGAACGCGACGGCGCCGCGGGCCGCTCGGTCGGGCCGCGCGCCGAGAGTGCCGTGAACGGAGCCGTGGCCAGAGACATCCCGGGCTCCTGGTGATAGAGCGCGCGCATGCGCAAACAGATCGGCGTGCTCGCCTCCGGCACGGGAACCGTGCTGCAAGCCGTCATCGACGGTTGCGCCGACGGACGGCTCGCGGCGGACGTTTGCGTGGTCGTCAGCAACAACAGCGGTTCGGGCGCCGCGCAGCGCGCGGAACGACACGCGATCCCGTTTCGGCACCTGAGCGGACAGACGCATGTCGAGCCTGCGGCGCTCGACGCGGCGATCCTCGGAGCGCTCGTCGACCACGGCACAGACCTCGTGTTCCTCGCGGGCTACATGAAGAAGCTCGGGCCGCGCACGCTGGCCCACTTCCGCGGCCGCATCATCAACACGCATCCGGCCCTGCTCCCCAAGTTCGGCGGACTCGGCATGTACGGCGCGCGCGTCCACGCGGCGGTGCTGGCGTCGGGCGATCGAGTCACCGGCGTGTCGGTGCATCGCGTGGAAGGCGAATACGATACCGGCCCCGTGCTGGCGCAATGCGAGGTGCCGGTGCTTCCAGGTGACGACGTCGAGGCGCTGAGCGCTCGGGTTCAGACTCGGGAGCGCCTCTTCGTGGTGGAGACACTCGCGCGCATCGCGCGCGGCGAGCTAGGCTGAGGCGGTACGCTCGGCATCCTCGCTACTTCTCGGCGCGCGTGCGGACGATCGCTTCCACGACCTGATCGATCTTCTGGCGGGCCTCACCGGCGTGACCCTCGATCTGGTTGATCAGGAAGGAGAAGGCGATGGGGGCCCTTCCGTTCGGTGAGAGCACGTAGCCGCTCAGGCCGATGGCCGCCGAGAGCGTGCCGGTCTTGGCTCGCACGCTGCGCTTCGGCGACAGCTTTCGGAACCGGTTGCGCAGGGTCCCGTCGACGCCGCCGATGGCGAGCTGCGCCAGAAACTCCGGATAGAGTGCCGGGTTTCGATACACGTGCTCCAGCACCCCCGTGAGCGCGCGCGCGCTGACGCGGTTGGCGTCGAACAGGCCCGAGCCGTTCTCGACGCGGGTATCGAGCGAGCCGAGGCCGATCTCGCTCAGCCACGCGAGCACTGCGCGCGCGCCGTCCTGGCTCTTGGCGGGCGTCGTGCCGAGCTCGGCGCCCAGCGCCTTGAACAGCATCTCCGCGTAGAAGTTGTCGCTGTTCTTCCCGAGCTCGACGAGCAGTTGGCTCAGCGGAGCCGACTCGTGGAACACGAGGCGCGGCTTGACGTCGCCTCCGCCGAGCGCGACCGCGCCTTGCACGCGCACGCCGCAGTCGGGGAGGATGGCCGCGAGCGCGAGACCCGGCGCGCGCCGCGGATCGTCCATGCGGCGATCGAAACGCATCCGCGGCAAGCCCTCGGCGACGTGCCCTCCGATGTGCGCCACCAGCGCGTCCGGACGCGGCTCCATCGAGAGCTGGATCGCCTCCCGAGAGCCCGGCCGCTGCGTCTCGATGCTGCCGTCGATGCTGACCATTCCTGGCGGATCGAACCAGACGCGCGCAGGCTCGCCCGCCTTGGTGGGGAGCACCTGCAACGTGACCGCGTTTCGCTCGAGCGCGACCGCGCTCACCGGCGCGCGGAAACCCGCCCATTCATCGGGCTGCTGCTCGAAGGCGGGCGGCACGAACTGGTCGTCGAAGCGGGATTGATCGACCAGGATGCTGCCCACCTCGGTCACGCCGAGGTTGCGCAGCGCGCGCCCGAGCTGCCAGAGGTCAGCGCTGGAGAGCGACGGGTCACCCTGGCCGCGCAGCACGAGCGGATCGACCTTGCCCGCCTGGATCTCGCCGTAGAGCCCGGTGCTGAAACGATACTCGCTGCCGAGCCGCGCGAGCGTGGCCGCGGCCGTCAGCACCTTCATGTTGGAGGCCGGGTTCAGCGCCAGCCCCGGCTGGAGCTCGGCCCACGCGTTGCCAGTGTCGGCCTCGCTGATGCGGACGCTGGCCGTGCCGTGGATGCTCGCGACCCAGGCCCCGAGCGTCGAAACGGCGTCGACCACGCGGGGCGCGGCGCTGGGGCGGGGCTTCGCCGCGGTGGCTGTCGTCGCCGGGGAGGGGCTCGCGCTCTGGGGGCTCGCTGGGGGGGCCCAGGCGAGCGCGGCGGCGAGAAGGAGGGGGAAGGCGTTGCCTCGAAGCACGGGCGCAGCGTACACGAAAGGTCGCGCTCCTCGCCCGTCCAACGCGCTCCGGTGTCCCTCCGACGTGCCGCTATGCCCCAGGCACTCCCGGGCACCTGACGGGCACGGCGGACTGGCTGCGCCAGGGCGCGCCAGGGCTCCTCAAAGAGGGGTGCCCGGGGGAGGCCTCTGCACGCTCGGCGAGCGCGCGCCCAGACGCTTCCAATTCATCGCTGCAACTGCCGACCGCGATGACGTAGCGCTCGCGGAGCCGCGGCGCGCAGGGCTTCAGCACGCGCCCGCCCACCCGCGGCGCCTCCGGGTGACCCGCACGGCAGCGCTGCCAGCCCGGTGATGGCCCGAGCGGGGCTGGCTGTGGGCAGCGCCTCGCCACGAGCCCGAACCGAATGATCGGGCCCGCCAACCAGGCGCCGACTCTTTCACCGACCGGCCACTGGGCGTGCTCAAAATTTGGCGTCCCTTGGCTTCCGGTGCACGCGGATCCCGTGCCAAGGGAGCGGACGGCTGTGGCGCTCGCCGGCGCGGGGCCTTGCTTCGGAGCACGCGAGCGGACTAAACGAGGCGGCTTCATGATAGCGCGCGCGATTCGACCGCCGTCCATGCTCTCGATCGGGGCGCTGGCGCTCTCGGCACTGGCCTCGCCGCGCGACGCCGTCGCGGAAGAACCGACCATCGATCAGATCGAGTATCATCCCGCCGAGCTGCCGCCTGACGGAGCGCGCGCGCGCGTAATCCTGGTGGGGGCTGCGCTGGCGGTGGGCTGGTACGGCGCGTCTGTGGGCACATCGTACCTGTGGCCCAACGCGCCGAACGCGAAGGACCTGCGCCTGCCGGTGGTCGGCCCCTGGATGGCGCTCGGAGACGTCGGCTGCGGCGACCGAGAGGCGTCGTGCACGACCGTGCCGCTGGTCTTGCGCACGGTGCTCACGATCGCGAGCGGCGTCGGTCAAGCCGGCGGCTTGTTTGCGATCGCGGAGGGTCTGTTCATGGACACGGGGTCAGCGGCTGCGCCGAGCACGACGCAAGACAAGTCGAAGCAGGGGGCGGGCTGGTCAGCGGCCCCCATGATGCTCTCCGATGGCGCCGGCATCGAGCTCTCCGGTCGCTTCTGAACACGCCGTCCAAGCTCGGCGTCGAGGCTCTGGGAGCGCGACTGTGCCCGGACGCTCCGGCGAGCCGTCGGGTGACGGGTGGGCTGATGGGGTATGAGGGCGTCAACGCGCGCCGACCGTGCGGCGCTGGAAAACCAGGGAATCATGCAGTGCGCGCGCGTGACGAGTCTGTTCGCCCCGGTCGGAGCCGCCCCGTGGTGACGTGTGGACATCTTGTGGTTTCACGCCACGGCTGCAAGCACGGCTGCAAAATCGGTAGAATTTGGCCGAATTTAGCAGTTGACACAAGTTCTGCGTGCAACGTGCGCGCTCTCGTTATATGGTGCTATCCCATCATGGAGATGGATCAGTGAACCGGCGAACGAAGTTCGTACTCGTCACTGGAGGCGTCGTCTCCTCGATCGGCAAGGGGTTGGCGTCGGCGTCCATCGGGGCGCTGATGGAAGCGCGTGGCCTGCAGGTCACGCACATGAAGCTCGACCCGTATATCAACGTCGATCCAGGAACCATGTCGCCGTATCAGCACGGCGAGGTCTTCGTGACAGACGACGGTGCCGAGACGGATCTCGATCTCGGGCACTACGAGCGCTTCACCGCCGTCCGCTTGACGCGCAACTCGAACGTCACCGCGGGCCGCGTGTATCAGAACGTGATTCAGAAAGAGCGCCGCGGCGAGTATCTCGGGGCGACGGTGCAGGTCATTCCGCACATCACCGATGAGATCAAGCGCAGCATCCACCGCGCCGCCGAGGGGGTCGACATCGCGATCATCGAGGTCGGTGGCACCGTGGGCGACATCGAGTCGCTGCCGTTCCTCGAGGCGTTGCGGCAGCTCAAGGTCGAGGAAGGCCCAGAGAACGCGGTCAGCGTGCACGTCACGCTGGTGCCGCACATCTCCACGGCGGGCGAGCTCAAGACCAAGCCGACGCAGCACTCCGTGCGCGACATGCGGGAGATCGGCATCCAGCCCGACGTGCTGCTCTGCCGCTGCGACCGTCCGATCAGCTCCGACCTCAAGGGTAAGATCGCGCTGTTCTCCAACGTTCCCGTGCGCAGCGTCATCTCCGCGGAAGACGTCGGCTGTATCTACGAACTGCCGGTCAAGTTGCACGAGCAAGGCCTCGACGACCAGCTCGCCGATCGCTTGAACATCTGGTCGCGGCCGCCCGATCTCGCGCGCTGGCGCCGCGTGGTCGATCAGTTCACCAACCCGAAGAGCACCGTTCGCATCGGCATCATCGGCAAATACGTGCACCTCAAGGACAGCTACAAGTCGCTGCATGAGGCGCTGATCCACGGTGGCATGGCGCGCTCGGTGCGCGTCGAGCTCGACTACATCGACGCGGAGGAGCTGGAGCGCGGCGGTGGCGAGCGCGCGGCCCTGTCTGCCCGCCTCCGCGGGCTCGATGGCTTGCTCGTCCCGGGCGGGTTCGGCGAGCGCGGCTCGGAAGGGAAGATCAACGCCATCCGCTACGCTCGCGAGAATCAGGTGCCGTTCTTCGGTATCTGCCTCGGCATGCAGCTCGCGGTGGTCGAGTTCGCCCGCAATCGCTGCGGTCTCGCGGGCGCCGGCTCGCGCGAGTTCTCCGAGCAGACGGCCCACCCTGTGATCGATCTGATGAACGAGCAGATCGAGGTGCGCGAGAAGGGCGGCACCATGCGGCTCGGCGCGTATGACTGCGTGCTCAAGCCGGGTAGCCGCAGCGCACAGCTCTACGGCAGCGACATCATCAGCGAGCGACATCGCCATCGCTTCGAGGTGAACAACGATTATCGCCAGGCGCTGGAGACGGCGGGCCTCAGCCTCAGCGGCATGAGCCCCGACAACCGCCTGGTCGAGATCATCGAGCTCGACGAGCACCCCTACTTCGTCGGCTGTCAGTTTCACCCGGAATTCAAGAGCCGGCCCATGGCGCCGCACCCGCTCTTCGCGGGCTTCGTGGCGGCGGCCATGCGCCGTCGCCAGGAGTCCGAGCGGGGCGTCAAGGGCGCGGGTGATGGGGAGCGTGCTGACCTCAGCTCCGCTCCCAACTGAGACGACCGGGGCCCCCAGCGGCCTGTCGTCGTCGTTACGCGCGGCGCTGGGTGTGGCGGCGGGCCTGCCGTGCTGCGTTCGCCGGCCTGTTCCAGCACTTCGGCTCGGCCTCGTGCTCCTGCTCGCAGGTGCCTGCGCCAGCGCGCCCGCTCGCACCGCGCTGCAGGGCGATCTGCCTGCCCTGAAGGCGGCGATCGAGCAGGCCGAGCAGCGCGATGCCTTGAGTGCTTCAGGCCTGAGAGAGCTCGCGGGTGCCGTGTTGCGGCGAGAGCTCTCGGCCGTCGACGAGCCGAGCGCGGGCGTTACCGCGGATGCCTTTCCCGACGTCCGCGCCTGTGCCCCCGAGATTCGCTCGGTGCTCGAAGACGTGGCGACCGGAGCCAACGAATACTCGACCGCCGCTGCGATGGCGCTGCTCGATGCAGGCTACTCGGCGCCGGGCGCTCGGGGGCCAACCTCGCAGGCGGTCGAGGCTCGGGAGGCGGTCGGGCCTCGCGCAGGCGAGCGCCGCAGGGCTTCGCTGTTGAACGGCGACGCGGCGGTCCGTCGGGCCGCGCTCGGAGCCGCCCTGGAAGGGGCCTCCGAGGCGGGCCCGGCCGACATCGCAGCACTGGCTGAAGCGGCGCGGCTCGACCCGGACCCCGAGGCGCGAGCGCTCGCGATCCGTGCCCTCGGGCGCGTCGGCAGCGCCGAGGCCGTGGTTGCGCTGATCGACGTCAACGCTTCGGCGGGGCTCGACGAGCGCCGCGAAATCATCCGCGCCTGGGCGCTGCCCTCGAGCTACGTCGCGGGCGGGGGCGAGCAGCTCGAGGCCTTGGCCCGTGGCAGCGGCGACACGTCGGTGCAGGCGGCGCTCGCGCTGGTCGGGCACGGCGAGAGCGCGGCGCTCGCCTCGGCCACGCTGGTGCGCGCGATCGAGGGCAACCGCTCCGAAGAGCAGCTCGACGCTCTCGCCGCGGCGCCGTGGTCTGACCTGGCCGTGCGCGAAGCGATCGGAGCGGCACGCAAGCACTCGGATGCATCGATCCGCGTGCTCGCGCTGTTTCGCTTCGTCGAGGCTGGCGCGGCCGACGCGAGCGTCGGCCAGGAGTTGGCGCAGCTCGCCACGGATAGCGTCACGCCCGTCGGTGCGGTCGCGCGGGCAGCGCTCGCTCGCCTCGGCAAAGCCGACGTCAAGGCGGCGTTGCGCGCTGACCTCGCGGCGCGGGCGGCCGATCGTCGTACGCTGGCTGCGCTGGCTCTGCTCGAGTTGAAGGACTGGCCGGGTGCGGCTCGCGCGCTCGGCGACGACAGTCCCGGCGTGCGGCGCACGGTCGCCTGCCAGGTTCTGGCCGAGCCTGTCGCGAGCGGCGATCCGCCCGTCGAGCGTCCGGCGATCATCGCCGGGGCGCCCCCTGTCGTGCCGCTGCTTCTCACCGAGCCGGCAGGTTGAATGACTCGGGAGCGATCATGAAACTGGAGAGCATACCCGCATGAGCGCGCTCCCGAGGACGCTCCGGCGATGATCCTCTCCGACCGCGACATCCGGGCTCGCCTCGCGCTGGGCGATCTCGCGATCGGTCCGCTCTCCGACGAGGCCTTGCAGATCCAACCCGCCAGCATCGACCTCCGGTTGGGGCGCGAATTCTTGATCTACCACCCCGCGCGGGTCAGCTGCCTCGATCCGCGCGAGCCGAGCACCATCAGCGAAGCGATGGACCGTGTGGTCGTCGAGGGCGAGCGCGCGTTCGTCCTGCATCCGGGGGAGTTCGCGCTCGGCACCACCGTCGAGCGCGTGCGCATGCCGGCCGATCTGGTGGGACTGGTTGACGGACGCAGCAGCATTGGCCGCCTCGCCGTGGTGGTGCACGCGACGGCGGGGCTCATCGACCCTGGTTTCGAGGGGCAGATCACGCTGGAGCTCTCCAACATCGGGTCGATCCCGGTGAAGCTCTACCCCGGCATGCGCATCGCGCAGATCGTGCTGCACATGACGACGTCACCCGCCGCCGTGCCCTATGGTGAAGCCCGCGGCAGCCAGTACAACAACCAGACGGGGCCGCAACCGAGCCGGATCCGGCTCGATAGCTGAGCTGGCTCGCAGGTCATCCGGCGCGCTCTGCGCCGGCAGAGATCCCCTCCTCGCCTTGGAAGCCTCGCGAGGTCAGTGCATTATGCGTGCATTATTGAGCTAGCTGCGTTGCGCGGGCAGGTGGATCAACCCTCGAGCCTGCGAAAAACAGAGCATGTGCCGGCGCAGCGCGCCAGGGCAGGCTCGGACGCCCGATCTCGAAGCCGCGCTTCAACGCGGCATGAGCCTCAGCGCAGCGCGAGCTTGCTGCCGGCGTAGATCGAGAGCAACTCCTGCGCGTCCGCGTCCTTCGGGGCGCGCTCGAGCAGCGCCTTCAGCGTATCGATGGCCTTGTCGGTCTGACCGAGCCGGCGCTGTGTGCGCGCGAGGTGGATCTGAGCGCCAGACGACTTATCCACGGTGGCCCAGCGCTCGGCGACCTTCAGCGACTCCCCCCACCACTGGGTGCTGGCAGCCACGCGCGACCAGCCTTCGAGCACCTTGGGGTCACGCGGGTACCGGTCGCCGAGCTGGCGATAGGCCTCCAGGGCTTCCAGGTTGCGGTGTCCGATCAGGTTCTCGGCGGCGAGCAACGCCTTCTCGAGCGCTGCGGCGCGCGCCTGCGCGGGGCTCGGGGTTACGCTGGACGCCGAGCGCTGGCCCGAGCCGGGCGAGGTCGGTGCAGCGGAGGTCTGGGTCGGCCGCGCTGGCGTTGGCGCTGCGTTTTTCGCCGTGGCGACCGGGCTCGCGGGAATGGCCTGCTTGGCGGGCGCCGTCGGCGCGCTCTTGGCGACCGTCGCGGAGCGCGGTGCACTCGGGCTCGCGGGGGAACTCGTGCTCGGCGCCGGCGTCACGTTCGCGGCGGAAGCGATCGGTGCGGCGCTCGCCGCCTTGGCGGAGCCCGCGGAGGGCGGGGCGGAGGCCGCCGGCGGCAGGGCAGGAATCACCATCGGAATGACGACGGGCGTCGGGGCCTCGCTGGGGGCTGCGGCGATCGGCGCGATCTTCGGTGCTGCGACGTCGCTCGCGCCCATCGACAGGAGCGAGGTCGGTGCCGGCGTGGGGCTCGAGATCAAGGTGGACGCAGGGCTCGGGGCCGCGGTCGGAGGCGGCATCGCGGCGCTCGCGAGCGGTCGGCTCGACTCCTCGACGACGACGGCCTCGGCGCTCGGCTCGTCCCATGTGCTCAGTCGCGCGGAGAGGTCGTCGAGGGTGGGCAGTCCCTCGATGGAGGGCCAGCGATCGAGCGCGATGGAACCGGCGACCAGGCTGGCCGTCGCGAGAGCCAGCGCCGAGCCGACCACGGCGCGGCGGCGCACCTTCTGGGTGCGCTCCTTGCTACCAAGGATCCAGACCAGGTCCTGGCGCATGCCGGTGACGTTGTCGTAGCGGTCCTTCATGTCCGTCGCGAGCGCCGTGAGCAGCACGCGATCGAGGTACTTCGGCAGGTCGAGCTTCTTGACGCGCTGGCTCGGAGGCTTGACCTTGTCGTGCACCTTGTTGTCGAGCAGCGTGACCGTGTTGGCGCCCACGTGCGGCAAGCAGCCGGTGACCAGCTCGTAGAGCACGCTGCCGAGGGCGTAGATATCGGCGCGCGCGTCGACCGAGCGCTGACCGATTTGTTCGGGCGCCATGTACTCGGGTGTGCCGATCAAGGTGAGGCTCTCGCTCGCCGAGCGCTCGGGCTCCACGTCTGTCTGCGTGATGCCGAAATCGAGCAGCTTGACCACGCCCTCGGCGGTGACGAAGAGATTCGCCGGCTTGATGTCGCGGTGGACCACGCCGAGCGCGTGCGCGGTCTCCAGCGCCTGACAGGCCTGGATGCATAGGCTCACGGCCTCGTTCCACGGCAGGCGGCCCTGACGCTGGAGGCGGTCGGCCAGAGTCTCGCCGTCCAGATATTCCATCGCGTAGTAGGGGCGCCCGTCGGACGAGACACCGAAATCGTGGATCTGGACGAGGTTCGGGTGGCGCAGCTGGGCGACGACGCGCGCCTCGTGACGGAAGCGAGAGGCCGCGTCCTGGCTACGGCAGCGCTGCCGATCGAGCACCTTGAGCGCCACCTTGCGCCCGAGGTCGACGTGGTGGGCCTCGTGCACCATGCTCATCGGCCCCTGCGCGATGTCGCGCACGATGCGATAGCGAGTGCCGGGGAACAGCACGTCCTTGACGTCGACCTTGCCTGGCGCGCCGGTCCACTCGGGGCGGGCGCCGCCGGTCTGGCGCGCCGACGCGACCAGGTCGGCGAACTCCGCGCGCGAGCGGGCGGGCTCCGCCGGATATAGGCGGAGCATCAGGTGGGCGATTCGCGAGCGCACGCTGCGCTCGCCGTTCGCCAGGCTGGGCGCTTGCGCGAGCACCTTCACCAGCTGCTCCGTCGCCTCGCGCGCCGACTCGAAGCGATCGGCGATGCGTGGCGCGGTCAGCTTGGCGACGATCGCGTCGAGCTCGCGCGGCACGGCGAGCCACAGCGACAGCGCGGGCGGCGTGCGCTCGCCCTTCGCCACCGCGGCCAGGTGCTCGCGCGAGTCGCCCTGCAGGAAGCGTCGCCCCGCGACCAGCTCCCAGAGCACGATCCCGAGCGCGTAGAGGTCTGCCGCCACGCCACCCGGGTTGTTGGCGGCGACCTCGGGCGCCACATAGCCTGGCTTCGCGAAGACGATGCCGTTGATGGTCTGGCAGCGGCGGTTCTCGCCGCGCGCGGTGCCGAAGTCGATGAGCTTCGTCTCGCCTACGTAGGAGACCATGATGTTTTGCGGGCTGAGGTCGCGGTGCACCACCTCGAGCGGCCGCCCCTCGGGGTCGGTGCGCTCATGCACGTGGGCCAGGGCGTCGGAGATCGAGGCGACCATCGCGACCGCGTCAGACCACGAGATCTGCAGCTTCAGCTGCGCCGCTCGCTGGCGCACCTCGGCGAGGTCGCGCCCTTGCACGTGCTCGACCACCACGTACGGCTGGCCCTCTTGGTCGAGCGTGGCCTCGAGGATTTGTGCAACGCCCGGATGTTGCATCTGGGCCTGGATCCGGGCCTCGTCGAGGAAGCGTGCCAGGAACGAGGCGTCTCCGCGGTGCTCCTTGCGTATCAGTTTCACGACACACGGCCGCTCGGCACCCTCGATGTCGCCGGTTGCGGCCAGGTAAACTTCGCCCATCCCACCCCGGGCGATCGCCTTGAGCAGCAGCAGCCGCCCGAACTCGCGCGGCCCCGAGAAACCCGGGATGACCGACTCGCGTTTTGCCGGAAGCCAGCTCTTGCTGAGCGATATCGAGCTCTTACGTTCCTGTTCGGGACCTGCCTCGGGACCTTCGACGGACATGCTGCCATCGTAACCGTGTCGCCGGTTGTGGGCTAAATTCTGGCCCTTCCATGGTCGCGGCGGGAAGTGGTCGCGGCGGGAATAGATCGGCGCCCCAGCCTGTTGTCGACACTGGCCGCGTCCTGGGGTTGAGCCCCGGCCTCGCTGAGGTACACTCGACCCCGTCCACTGCATGTCGTCCGCGTTTCGATCCGGGTTACCGCGCCTCCCCCGCTGGGTCTGGCTGTTCATCGGCCAGGTGCTCGGGTACTGGTGCGCGCTCGTGCTCACGGCGGGCACCGCCTGGGCGTCCGCTTCGAGCAGCAATCTCGAGGAGCCCGCGCCGATGTGCGATCCGGATGGCGCCTCGATCGCTGCTCGCGACGACATTCCCGAGATCGATCGCGGCCGTTTCGAGGCATTGCCGTGCGAGGCCCAGCTCTTGATGGCTGGCTGGCGCCTGGACTCTCCCGAGTTCGGGTGCCGGGCGACCAGCTTCGACGATCGCGAGTCACCGCCGCCGGGGCCTCCGCAGCTGCCCCGCGCCCATTACGAGGCCGCGCGCGAGCTCGCCATGCCTTTCCCCGAGCGCGCCGAGCCCGCGCTCGCGCCTCGCGACGACCGTGACGGCCTGGCGCCGCGCCGCGGTCACGCGCGGGCCCAGTTCCGCCCACCCGTCGCGCGCGCGTGAGCGTGGCTGCCGCGGCACTGTCTCGCGGCAGCGCGCATGCACCGTCGAGCCTTGGCTCGCCACGAGGCGTGGCGCCTGCACCTGGTACGAGTACCGGTTGAGCGCCCGTCGCGAACGGCGATCCCTGACGCTCGATGAGCGATCGCTCACGAGCGCTCGCCGCACGGCCCCGCTCGGGGCGGTGCGTGACGGGCGCCGGTAGGGCCGCGAGCGCTCCGTCGGAGCGAGCGGCTGCGACGGATCGTCGCCTTCTCCGGAGGGCGAGCCCGCACGCGAACGCCTGGGCGGCGCCGATGGTGGCGTCGCACCGACGCGCGCAGCGGCGGAGGCTCCGCCCCCGGCAGAGTCTTCACCAAAGAATGTCCAGCAACCGGAACGCCATGCGATAGAAGCGCAGGTTTTTTCCGGTCTTCGATAAAGTCAGGAGAATTAACGATGAACAAAGGAACCGCAATCGTCGGCTTCCTCCTCAGCTTCTTGGCGGGGATGGGGTTGATGTGGGGAATTGCCCACGACAGCGGCGTCGAGATCGGCGCCGAGGTCGCGAGCAAGGGAGGGGGCACTGCCGAGAGCCACGCGAGCTCGCCCGTACCGATCAATGACGATGATCCGGCGTGGGGTAAGGCCGACGCGCCGGTGACCATCGTCGAGATCAGCGACTTCGAGTGCCCTTTCTGCTCGCGCGTGGTGCCCACCATCTCGCGCATCAAGAAGGACTACGGCGAGGACAAGGTGCGGGTGGTCTGGAAGAACAACCCGCTGCCGTTCCACAAGAACGCGCGCCCCGCGCATGAGGCCGCCGCCACGGTCCAGGCGCTCGGCGGCGATTTTTGGAAGTTCCACGATCTCGCCTTCGCCAACCAGAAGGAGCTGACGCCCGACAATTTCCAGAAGTGGGCGGTCGCCTCCGGTGTCGACGGCGCGAAGTTCAAAGAGTCGTTCGACTCCAAGAAGTACGCCGCCAAGGTCGATAAAGATCTCGCGGTCTCGCGCCAGCTCGGCGCGCGTGGCACTCCCGCGTTCCGCATCAACGGCAAGACGCTCAGCGGCGCCCAGCCGTTCGAGAAGTTCAAAGAGGTCATCGACGCCGAGCTCGCCGCGGCTGACGGCCTGATGAAGTCGGGCACGCCACGGGGCAAGGTGTCGCTGGAGCTGACCAAGAAGAACTACACGGCGGCGCCCGAGCAGCCCGAGAAGCCGCAGCAGCCCGCGCCCGATGACACCACCATCTGGAAGGTGCCCGTCGCCGACAACGACCCGGCACGGGGCCCGAATGATGCCCTCGTCACCGTCGTCGAGTTCTCCGATTTCCAGTGCCCCTTCTGCGCGCGCGTCGAGCCGACGATCAACAAGCTGCTCGAAGAGTACCCGAACGACGTGCGCGTGGTCTGGAAGGACAACGCCCTGCCGTTCCACCAGAACGCCAAGCCGGCTGCCTACCTCGCACGCTTCGCGTTCGAGAAGGGCGGCAACAAGGGCTTCTGGGCGGCGCACGCTGCGCTGTTCGAGGGTCAGAAGAACCTCGACGAGGCGGGCCTGCAGGAGATCGCCAAGAAGCTCAACCTCAACTGGGATCAGGCGAACGCGGCGATCAAGAGCGGCAAGTACGCCGACAAGATCGACGAGAGCATGGATCTCGCCATGGACTTCGAGGCGCGCGGTACGCCGCACTTCTTCATCAACGGTCGTCGCCTCTCCGGCGCTCAGCCGTACGAGAAGTTCAAGGAAGTCGTCGACGCCCAGCTGGCGGTCGCCAAGGGCCTGGTGGCCAAGGGCGTCGCCAAGGACAAGGTCTTCCGCGAGCTGATGAAGACGGCGAAGGCGCCGCAAGAGCCCGAGAAGAAGAACGTGGCGGCCCCCACCAAGGACAACCCGTCCAAGGGCCCGGACAACGCCAAGATCGTGATCCAGGAGTTCTCTGACTTCCAGTGCCCCTTCTGCAGCCGCGTCAACCCGACGGTGGAGCAGATCCTCAAGGAGTACCCGAAGGACGTGAAGATCGTGTGGCGCAACATGCCGCTGCCCTTCCACGCCGACGCGCCGCTCGCGGCCGAGGCTGCGCACGAGGCGTTCGTGCAGGCTGGCAACAAGGGCTTCTGGAAGTATCACGAGAAGCTGTTTGCCAACCAGCAGGCGCTCAAGCGTCCTGACCTGGAGAAGTACGCAGAGGAGCTCGGCCTCGACCTGGCCAAGTTCAAGGCGGCGCTCGACAACCACACCCACAAGGCGCTCGTCGACAAGGACGTCGAGGTCGCCAAGCAGGCGGGTGTGAGCGGCACGCCCGCGTTCACCGTGAACGGCTACTTCGTGAGCGGCGCGCAGCCGTTCCCGGCGTTCAACAAGGTGATCAAGCTGGCGTTGAAGGGCGGCTGAACAAGAGCCTTCCTGCCCGGCTCCGGCGCGGCCTCGCGGCGCCGGATCGCCGAACCGGCTGACGGCCCCTCCGCTCGGGGGGGCCGTTCTCTATTTGAGGGGGCCTTTTCGCGGACACGTCGGCTAAAACCGCGCCTGCATGCCCTCGCCGATCCTGGAGACGCGCGCGCTCACCAAGCGCTATCCGGGCGTGCTGGCGCTCGACGGGGTGAGCTTCAGCCTGCTCGAGCGCGAGGTGCACGCGCTGTGCGGCGAGAATGGGGCAGGGAAGTCGACCCTGATCAAGGTGCTCGGCGGCGTGCTCGGGCACGACAGCTACGAGGGTGAGCTGCGGCTCGATGGCGAGCCGGTTGCCTTCCGCACGATCCGCGACGCGGAGGCCGCGGGCATCGCCGTGATCCATCAGGAGCTGGCGCTGATCGACGAGATGAGCGTTGCCGAGAACGTTTTCCTCGGCAACGAGCCGAGCCGCTTCGGCATCATCGATCGCGATCGCATGATCGAACAGGCGCAGGGCGCCCTCGCCCGCGTGAGGCTCGATCTCGATCCGGGGCGGCGCGTGCGCGAGCTCGGCATGGGCCAGAAGCAGCTGGTGGAGATCGCCCGGGCGCTGGCCAAGAACGCCCGCATCCTGATCCTCGACGAGCCGACCAGCGCGCTCACCGACCGCGAGGTGGAGACCCTGCTCGGCATCATCCAAGAGCTGCGTGCCAGCGGCGTGAGCTGCATCTACATCTCGCACAAGCTCGACGAGGTGTTCGCGCTGGCGGACCGCATCACGGTGCTGCGCGACGGGCAGGCGGTGTTCTCGAGCGCCAGGGCGGACACGGACGAGGGGGGTATCGTGGAGCACATGGTGGGCCGCCGTGTCGACGAGCTGTTCCCGCCCGCCGCGGGCAGCGCGGGCGAGGTGCTGCTCGGCGTCGAGAGGCTGTGCGTCGCGCCGCGCCGGGGGGCGCCCGCGTGCCTGGTCGACATCGGCTTCGAGCTGCGCAGCGGCGAGGTTCTCGGCATCGGCGGTCTGATGGGAGCAGGCCGCAGCGAGCTCTTGATGCACCTGTTCGGTTGCTTCGGCGAGCGCCTCAGCGGCGAGGTGCGCTTCCGAGGAGTGCCCTACGACACGCGCCGGCCGCCGCGCAACGTGGCGCAGGGCATCGTGCTGGTCACAGAGGATCGCAAACGCTACGGGCTCAGCCTCGACGCCAGCGTCGGTTTCAACCTGTCGCTCTCGGCGCTCCCCGCGCTGAGCTCGCTCGGCTTCATCGACGCCGACGGCGAGCTCGAGCAGTCCCGCGCCATGGTCCGTGCGCTCTCGGTAAAAGCAGCCTCGCTCGACGTGAAGGTCGGCACGCTCTCGGGCGGTAACCAGCAGAAGGTGGTGCTCGGCCGCGCCCTGATGACGAAGCCAAAAGTGGTGATGCTCGACGAGCCCACGCGCGGCATCGACATCGGCGCCAAGAGCGAGATCTACGCGCTGATTCGTCAGCTCACCGCCCGCGGCCTGGGAGTGATCCTGGTGTCGAGCGAGCTGCCGGAGCTGCTCGGCCTCGCCGATCGCATCGTGATGCTCAGCGAGGGCCGCATCGGCGGAACGTTCGAAGCCGGCGCAGCTACCCAGGCAGACCTGCTGCGTTCGGCGATGGCCAAGCGAGCGGGCGAGCCCGGGGGGCAGCCAGGAGGCGAGCCCGAGGGGCAACGCGGGGTGTCAGAGGAAAGTCAGCATGGATAAACGGATCAACTACCGCGACTTCTCGATGCTGATCGCGCTGGTCCTCATCGCGACCTATTTCTACACGCAGGATGCCAACTTCCTGAGCGCGCGCAACCTGGCCCAGCTCGGCATCGAGCTATCGGCCACCGCGGTGCTGGGCCTGGGCATGCTGATCGTGATCCTGCCGGGCCACATCGATCTCAGCGTCGGCAGCGGGGTCGGCTTGATCGGCGCCGTCGCCGCGGTGCTGGTGGTGAACCAAGACTGGTCGGCGCTTCCCGCGCTCGCCATCACCACCGTGCTCTCGGTGCTCATCTACACCGCGATGGGCTTCATCATCATCAAGGAACGCGTGCCCGCGTTCATCATCACCCTGGGGGGGCTGCTGGTGTTCAAGGGCGTACACTGGCTGGTGATCGCCAGCGAGACGGTACCCGTCGCGCCGGGCGGCAGCGAGAACCTGTACTCGCGCTTGACCACCTACTACCTGGCGAGCGGTCCCGGCTACGCGCTCTCTGCCGCTGCTGTCTCCGGCATCGGCTTCTTCGTCTGGCGCGGCCACCGCCGGCACCTGGCGCGTGGCCTCGCGAGCGACGGCGAGCTGCTGTTCCTGCGCTGGTTCGTGTCGGCCCAGGTGATCTTCCTGTTCGTGCTGGTGATGAACCAGTACAAGGGCGTGCCGCTGGCCGCGCTGCTGCTGGGGCTGGTCGCGCTCGCCGTCCACATCATGCTCCAGCGGACGCGCCTCGGCCGCTACCTGTACGCCATCGGGGGCAACGAGGAGGCCGCCGTGGTGGCGGGTGTTCCGGTCGATCGGGTGGTGATCGGCGCCTTCGCCCTGATGGGCCTCATCGTCGCGCTCGCGGCGTTCCTGCAGACCGCTTTCGGCGGCGCCACCACCACCACCACCGGCCAGCTCATGGAGCTCGACGCCATCGCCGCGTGCGTGATCGGCGGCACGAGCCTCAAGGGGGGCCGGGGCGACGTCATCGGGGTGCTCTTCGGCGCTCTGATCATGGCCATGCTGCTCAACGGGATGACTCTGCTCGCCGTCACCCCCGAGCAGAAGTTCATCGCCCGCGGATTGGTCCTGGCCCTCGCCGTCTGGATGGATGTTCGCCTGTCGCAGAGCCGAACCGGCTGATCCCGAGCGCTGACGCCTCAAGATAGAGCGACCGCGCTGGTGGTGACGCAGGCCACGAGCTGGCTCTGAGTGTTGCATCATAGTGTTTCATTCGGGGGCCCGCTGCCCCAGAACGCCATATTCCGCCGAAATTCGAAACGCCCGCGTGGCGTTTAGGCAGCGTGGGTGATGGCCGTTCTGTCGCCGGAGCGCGGCCCGTCATGTCATGCTGATGTACCGGTGCGCGCACGCAGATCGAAACGCAATGGGCGTCCGAGCATGAGCCTAGAGAACAGTCTCGTTTTGGGGCGCTACCGCGTTCTCTGGGCCGTCGAATCCAAGAAGCTCCTCAAGACGTACATCGCCCGCGACGAGCACCGCGATGGCCTCGGCGCCCCCGTCATCGTCAAACACCACCTGCACGACCTCGGCGACAAGGACAGCCAGCCCGCCACCGCGCTGTTCGCCGAGCTCGGCCGCCTCACCCAGTTCCGCCACCCTGGCGTCATCTCGCTGCTCGACTATGGCAGCGTGGGCCAGTGCCTCGTCACCGCGCACGCCCACATGCCGGGCATGCCGCTGGCGCAGCTGTGCGAGGTTTACAGCAAGAACTCCGACCAGTTTCCGCCCCACCTCGCGGTTTACATCGCGCGGCGTCTGCTCGAGACGTTGCATCAGTGCCACACCAAGCGCGGGGGCGGCTTCGTCCACGGGCGCCTCACGCTCGGCTGCATCTACCTGCCGATGACGGGCGAGCCAAGCGTCGCCGACTTCGGCCTGGCCGCCTTCGAAGACGTCGCAGCCGAGGCGGAGATGCAGC
>Ga0247763_1000793_pt1 | contig 18915 bp, 14 predicted proteins | sample UWRJL141409B4_FD_179926 | JGI IMG/M metagenome (GOLD analysis project Ga0247763, IMG submission 179926) | Plant litter microbial communities from Arlington Agricultural Research Station in Wisconsin, United States - UWRJ-L141-409B-4 | ecosystem: Environmental > Terrestrial > Plant litter >...
GCGCTGTGGCGGGTGCGGCGGGACGTACGGTCGTGGCCCTTTGTTGTGGAAACCCTGTGGATGCTGAGGCGTGGGCTGCCATTCCTATCCCCACACCCACCAAAACCCTCACTTCCGATTCCGAATCTCCTGGTTCCACTTCCCCCGGCCCTATCCTCAGTTCTGGCTCTGGTCCTGATTCTCCTTGTCCCAATCCCAGCCCTGGCCCCGGTTCCGATACTGGTTCTAGTTCTAGTTCTGGTCCCAGAGTTGAGGGTATAATCTTGGCACACTTTCCCGGACAAGAAGGCGCGCGAGCCCTCGCCGAAATCTTAACAGGACACAAATCCCCGGGAGGCAGGTTAGCAACGACCTGGTGGAGAGACCTGAGCACGTCAACGGGATTCGGGTCTTTTCCTGCAGAGAAAAAAGATGATGGAAATGTGCTCTTGAAATACAACGAGGGAGTGGGCGTTGGATATCGTGGTCCCGGCGTGGGGTTGACGCCCGGAGAAAGAGTAAGATGGCCATTTGGATTCGGGTTGACGTATACGGAATTCCGATACGAAAAGTTGGAGACGGCAGTAAAGGAGGGGATGGTGACCTGTTCCGTGGAGGTGAAAAATATTGGAAAGAGACAAGGCGTCGAGGTCGTCCAGCTCTATGTGCTGCCTACATGCAAAAAGGATGATGACAAAACATTTTGGAGACCGGAGCAGGAGTTGAAGGCATTCAAGAAGGTGGAGATCAAAAAGGGAGAGACGGTACACGTGGTTATGGAGGTAGAGATGGACATTGCCTGTCGGTACTGGGACGAGACGGAAAAAGATTGGCGCGTGGACCCGGGACAATACGGAGTCAAGGTTGGGGATTTGCATGGGGAATTCGTGGTTGGTTCTGCGGCATCTGCCGTGTAACTAAAGCATCTCGGTTTCAACTACCTAGAACTTTCAAATCGGAGGTGTAGCTTTGTAATAGATCTTTTTTTTTTTTTTTTCATGCATCTTCTCTCATTTTGGGGTCTTGTTACATGTATTCGGAACACCGTTATCCCATCACAGCTTCTGGCGCATTTATTCCCGACCTACTCTGTGACCCTGAGAACGCTGCCGGTGGCGGCCGCCTCGCCGTGCCTATCTCGACACGGGGACGCTTGGTGTTGCGAGGTGGCGGGTCGTCATCGACCGACTCGACGTCGTATACCGACACTGCATGTTCCCCACCAGCCGAGCGGTGCGAAGACGACAGGTTTTGGATCAATGGGAATTCGTTGTCAGAGCCTGATTCACGATGGGAGGACGGAGAAACATTATCCGAGTCTGCTGGGCTCGCGGCTCTTTTTCGTGACGTCTTGGTGGAATTACTCTTGTTGGACTGTGAAGAAAAGGGTTAGTAGGTTTTTTTTTGTTCAAGGCAAGACGCTAAAACGACCAAGAAATAACTGACCATGGCGGATCTCCTAGCAATCAGCGGCCGAGAATTGCTTGGTGCTGTCGCAGTTGTAGTGTGCGTAGAAGGCGGCGGCTGAGGTTGTCCGGTCAGAATCCGAGCGGCTGACATGGACTGATGGGAACTCGGAAGAATGTCGCTCTCGACGCGTATCGAAGCCAACGAAGTATCTCCTTTCACCGAGGTAGCGGCGACTTGTTCCGGGACTTCTTCGGGACTAGGCGAGTCGATGGGAATGGGCCGGAGCATCATGGCGTCCCTTCCGCGCTTCATCTCAGACAGGAAGTCATTGTGGTCAATTTCCAGCTGGTCGAAGCAAGCCTGGGCTGTGTGGACGCGGTCCTGAATGTCGGGGATCTTGGCGGCGATGTCGGGGAGGATCTCTTTTAATCCGTCGTCAGGCGAAAGATCTTTTGCCGATTCCATCAACCACCTCCTTATACCCTCGAGTCGTTTGTGTACCGACTTGATATCGTCCAACCATACTTTCTGCTGACACGATCCCGCGATTGCAGGGCGCGTCTGGACAGCGGATGTTGGTAGGCGGGTCCCGAAGTCGAGTATCGCCTTGTTCTTGACTTTAATTGGGGCCATGTCGGTGGTGGCGTTGGAGCTTCCGAGATCCGGCGAGCCTCTCGTGGCATTCGGGGGAGGGTCTGTAAGGCCCAAGCTCACGAGTTTGTCGTACTGTTCGAACCTGGTATACCTCGATCCGGGTTTCACATCACTAAAGTACTCTGGGCGAAGAGACCAGATGTCGGGGAGCCAACTGCGGACTTGTTCCACGTTTCTCTCTATCCACTCAAGCAACTCGGGTCGCACAACCCAGCCAGCTTCGTTCAAGTAACGGTAAACCTGAACAAAGTCGAGAAAGTCGCTTTTGGTGATGACGGTTTTGTCCCGAAGATGCTTTCGGATCTTTTCGACACGTGCATCCTTTGCCAATGACATTGATGCGAGAAAGTAGAGTGGTAGAGAAGAGATATATAGCGAAAGTAAAAGTAGAAAAGATGAGTAGAGTGACCCTTTCCCACCATAATTAGGTTAGGTATATTTATGATTATAAGCGCCAGAACCTGTTTCCGTTTTCCGCCTTCTGTTTTCCGTTTCCCGTTTCCTGTTATTTGTTGAGGCCTCCCCTTCCCTCCCCTCCCCAGAAGGATTCCACAATTTTTGGACATGACTTGGTCAAGTGTTTGAGACCGCATCGCATAAATAGGCCTGGCGCCTATTTTCTCGGACAGAACCAGGGTGTATAGAACTCTACCAATTGGACTCTTTCAAGTTCGGCCGGAGTGAAGTTCCGTGCTTTTGACACAGTTTCCAAAGACAGTGCGATAGAATTGCACTGTGGTGAACGCAGGTCTTGAGACAAGGCTTGGAGCGCAACCAGCCACTTTGGAAGGCAGCAAATCCAATTTTTGCGCATACTAATATATCCTGGAAATAGTTTCCGTTTTTTGGCATGCATGTATAGTAGTGCTCATTTCCGTCATGAGTCTGTCTGAAGAAAACACATCAAAACTACTACGAGAGTATCTACACATACCTTAGAGTTGGACTGACGGGCAGCCTTTCGGTGAACATTTCCCAGCCACCGCATAAACCGAGACCTGGATGTTGGTGTAGATATGACCGGGGTTGAGATACAACCCTGGTTTCGGCGCATGAACGCCTCTTTTCCTTCTCTATCGGCCGCGGCCAGAATGCTAAGCGGACATTCGTTGGAATAAATTACGCCCATGCCAACATGAAGAACATGAAGCGCTGCCATCAGATGACTCACTGTCACAGCAGTGTCCCGCCCAAGTCCAACCCAGATACTTCTTGGCAAGAGTTGCCGTATCTCCGGGAAGGATACGACCCTGCTGATATAGCGAGTTATATGTCGATTTGTGCGCCAGGCAAAGAATGTGCGCAATCCATCCGCGTCTGCCTACCCGGGGAACTCATTCCGGCGATAGGTTGCATCATCTACTACCTAGCTGGCTGTACAGCACTGAAGGGACACTGACGCAGAGAGCCGAGGATGAAAGCTGGAAACGAGATGCGGCCCCACTGACGCGGCCTCACCGAACATGTATTCTCTCCCAGGGTGTATGTATTTACAGATCATCCAAGTTCACCCGCCACCCCTCTGGCGCATCTCCCGCATGGGGCGCGACTTCTGGATTTGGCTCATTCCCATAGTCTACGATCTCCCCGTTTGCTTCTACATGTTTCCTCCGCGTCGCTGCGTCAATATCCACAAACCGCGCTGCAGTCCATTCCTGGATCTTGGAAAAGTTGCGACAGATGTGCACCGTGCCCAGCGACGGTACGAGGATTTTCGTGTCGGGCAACCACCGAAAGGTATTGGGACTGGTATCCGCCTGACAGGTTAGAGATTGTCGAAGCGACTCGATGCAGTGGTCCATGTGCAGCCAGTTCCCGTAATTCACCTTCTTTCCGTCGCGGGTTTTGAGCGAAGATGCGGGATACCGGCCGGGATAGAGAGCTTTGCGCAACATGTTGAGACAGTGCAGTTGGTGGAAGACATCAACGCCCATGAGATATTCGCTCTGAAACCCGGGCAGGGGAATGCGTTCGGTTTTGTTGACGAGGGTTTCGTGTTCTAACGAGGAAATATGGACCGAGAGCCCGTCTTTTTTTTTTTTTTTTAATAGTGTTACTGATGGCCACCACAAGTTCTCTTTGGGATCATCTCGTACCTTGATACATTTCCGTCCAGAGATTGTCTATCTTGTCACTTGGCCAACCTTGGTAAGGCGAAACATCCATCTCGCCACTCCCGAAGCCTCGACGGAACTTCACGGGGATGTATTGCACCGCTTGATCAGCTGGAGCTATGTTCCCTCAGGTCAGCACCCTCAGACCAAGCCAGACACCGGCATAACTTTCCGAATTGCAACTTACAAATGCTTCTGCTAGGACACAAATAACTTGTGCTTGTGGCTGCAGACCGCTTCCAGGTGGAAAATATAACGATCAACAACACGACGTTCAACGCCCATGAACATGTGTTGAAAATGACACGCAAACGCGAAGATCGCCGGATTCTACCTCCACGGGGAACATAGTTTGGATCTTCTGATAAAAGTAGAGCTTCCACTGATTCTGCTTCACCGTCGCTCCATTCTTCGTCAACTCGCTTGCTCCTCATAACGTGGTAAGACGGTTCTTTGCTCATGACTGTTATTGAAATCTGGAATGAATGTTGGATGATTCCATATGTCAGCCAGAGATGCCGTCTGGTGGCAGTCTCGCATAAGAAAACGCAACCTGGGGTCCGGTGGGCGGAAGAGGGGTCAAGCTTGGCTTCGTCCATGATTTCTCGGTGACCGAGAGATTCTGCGCATTAATATTGATTTCCAAGTGCCGCAGAACATCAAATGCAGACTTACATACATGTCAGCGTTTCCCGCCAGACTTGCTGCAGCCGGGATTGGTAGGTATAAATGAAATCAGTGTGTTTTCTGGTATCTATGTGGGGCTCCGGTCTGGTCTCCTCCTGACCTCAGACAGTCATTCGTCGTCTGACATTCATGTTGTTCAGGAATATATGCACGAGTATGCAGTCTTACCTTACGTACAGCAAGTTTGGACAACCCCGCAAATCCATACTGCAGCTCTGTCCATATCAGGAAACCCGCTTATAAAACTTGGGTCACATTTACCATGACCTGACCTGACGACAAACAGCCTCAACCCCGCTTCATGATGATATGCAGGTGTTCGGTCGTCGGTCACCGTGATGTCCCTGTTACCTGGAATCCTTCTGCATGACAAGACATCCTAGGTGGGGGCTCCCGGGCTTCTCATCCTTTATATGAGACACTGGAATGGAGGAGAGTACTCTCGATGCATGCGGGTAGCCGGATTTGACGACGCTATCTCGGTCCGGTCGACGCCGATAGGGTCAGCCTCGAACATAGGTGTCTACTTATGCTCGGACTCATGTTGCGCATCAGGCGGAGAAATCACTTGGCTTTTCAATTGTATTCCAAAGGAATGAATCTTACGGAATTGCCACCCGAAGGTACAAGTATAAAAGGCAGCCACTTCATCCCCGCAACTCCAAGCAAGTCTTTTCACGCTGCAACTCTCCAACAGTTCCAGACCAACCAAAATCACCGGAAGAATCTCAATCTCTCAACAATAGATACAATGAAGATTTCCATCACTGCCATTTTTATCGCTCTCGCGGCCGCCGTCTCGGCTGCACCAGTGAGTACCTATCTACCTGACCCGCAAGAACTCCATTTTTTTTGGGTTTTGGTGCGGAATACTAACACCCTTACCGGCGACCGTTCCTCTTGTCAAGGATGCGGATAGTGCTTTTGGTCCAGGATACCTCTTTGCTTCGGCACCAAATAGCGAGGTAAGAAAAGAAAAAGCGTCCAGTCGATTCCTATACGGGGATCTCGTTACATTCCGGACCCATGTAGTTAGTTACTCACCATCATCACACAGGGCGTCGCCAAGCGTGCTTGATATATAATCTCGGAAGCCGGATTGGTTTTGGAAAGGGTCAGGGGCGGCAAACCCGTCGGGTTTGTGTCCTGACAATGAGGCGGATATCATGAGGTACATGTAGATATCAGGTAGCTGAACCGAGATCCTCCGACATTTTTGTGAACAATACCCACCAAGGTTGTAAGCATGAAAGTGAAAGTGATTGTAAAAGGTCTCTCCTCTGCCTCAAAGTTAATGTAGAATGTAGGGGGCGGGACTGCTTGACTGCCGATTGGGAGTATGCATCAATGAACCAATTACCCCTGAATAGTTTTGGCCGAGGATCACTTGACTGAAGGTGGGTGGTGTTAAGGTACTTGAGGTCGCGTAGTTCCTGTTCTGTCATTCGCTCATGTCCAGAACGGGGTTTTTGAGCAAACCGGTTTAGAATTAGAAATAACGGCAAAAGCAATTCGGACTGGTTCCCATTTAACTGACAGTCAATGGTTCTGCATGAAATTGAATGCTAAATCACACCCCCTTCATGCATGTGCCTGACTTGTCCTTGAACACGCGGAATCTTCTCTTGTTCGGATGATAGCCCAACACCAATTCCGTCATCTCCATGTCCTCTGGCGTAAAATCCGGCGCGACACGCAGACTCAAATCCCCAAACCTTCTAAACACCGCTGCGACGGTGCAGTAAAGCTCACACATGGCTAGGTTTTGGCCAACGCAGCCTCGGCTTCCCTTACTGAACGCTACCAGGTAACGTTCTCTCTCACGAACCTGATCTGCCGTTGCACTCTCATGTCCCTCGCAAGAGGAGTTGAAGTCTGAGGTGATCCATCGCCAGGGGTCAAAAGTGTCCGGAGACGGAAAGACACGCGTGTCATGATGCATATCCCAAGCGTTCATGCTGACCACGGAACCCTCGGGGAGGTACACGTTGGAAAAGGTTACGCCTCCATGGGGAACAACCCTAGGAAGACGGCCGGGGACACCGGGGTTGAGTCTGAGAAGAAGATCCTAGGTCAGCATATCTGCGTGGGGAAGGCGAGAATAATATCATGACCAAGTGGAAAAAATATAAAGTAAACATCCAAGACACACCTCAACGCCTCCTTGATAACACCGGTGAGAATAGGAAGTTTCTCCAACTCTGTGAGTCGCATGGTTTCCGGACTGGGAAACGCCATGCGCAGCTCTTCGGCCAAAGCCCTGTACACGGCCTCGTGTCTGAGCACCTCGTAGATGGCCCGCTCCTGGGTAGCACCGGTGGTCTCGGTGCCCGCGCCAGTGACATTTACAGCATCCGCAAAGACGGCGGCATCCGAGAGCGTCATCTTTTCCTTGGATGGAGGATCAATCAAGTCGTGGATAATGGTGCGACGGGGCGGATGAATGCCCTGGGCAAGTTCTCGGCGGACTTCCTTGACGGCAACTCGAACAGCCTGCCCATTTCATGTCAGCGTTTCCGGAAGTTCACGCCCCCGGGTATGGGAAATAGTACCTTGAGACTATCATTCCACCGCTTATACGGCGGGAAAACCACCAGCTTGAGCGCCTCAGGGATGGCTCGAAACCACGAAATCAGCACGGGCATCGTCTGCAGCCACGGAAACATGACCTGCACGGATCGAATGGCCTCGGGATACCAGTTCCCATAGTCCGGGGCGGCATCCAGCATATGCCAGCACCGCGCATACGCATATTCGGTAATGACATCAATCGCTACGGCGCGAAGCGCCTTGTATGCGTCAAACGGATGCGAAGCCGTACAAGAAGACTGGTCCAGCGCCGTTTCCATCACATCGCATAGCTTGTTGGCTTTTTCCCAAACCATGTGCTCGACTTGGAGCACCGACTGGCGGGAGAAAAAGGGAGTAAGCATCTTGCGACGAATGCGGTGTTCGTCGAGAGACAGGATGGTCAGCAAGATGGGCGTGGCCACGGGTCCCTCCATGGGTGTGTAAAAGGCTGGATCCTTGAGGAATTTGCTGCCCATGCTGTAGATCTTGTCGTAGTTGGCGGGGTCCGACAGGTGAACCTCGTTGGGGGAGATGCGTACGACAGGGCCATATTTCTCGTGCAGTCTCGGGAGGACGTGGAGAAGACGTCCACCTTTGATCACGTAGTGGTACCAGATGGGGAAGTCCGAGATGGCCCATAGAAAGGGGCCGGGGATGTGGGAGAGAGGGTGGAAGTAGCGACGTCGGATAGTGGCTTGGATGGTGTACATGAGAAGCAGCCCGCCAAGGTAGGCTGGCCAAAGGGGAGGGAGTGACGCAACAAGTTTTAGAGTCATCTTGTCAAGAGGAATGAGGCCAAGTTTGAAGTGATGGGAGCAAGACAAAGTTTGGAATGATGGGGGGTTTGGGGATCCAACTGGTGGTGAACGACTTGTTCGTCTCTGCCCATCTATAAACATGGGTGAGAAGGGTTGAATGATATTTGCAGCACTACCCTCAGCCCCGCCTGTGCTCCGTTGCTGTCGTGCTGACACAAACTTGGCTGCTCTTGGTATGTTATTTCCGGTTCATTTTGAGGATATTATTTCCATCCTCTCGAAGCCATATATCTCTCATCTTCCTCAGCTTGCCGACATCACTAGCGACTGCATACCAAGACTAGCGTTTTCCCGATTCGGAATCGGACCATTCTTTGTGCCACCCCACATTCCATGTCAAGCCGCCGGCTTCAATGTCACCGGCCTGCGTGCCGTATTATCAAGCAACGCGGGCTGCAGTGCAGCCCTTATCAAGCATACATGTACATATTGGCGGAGTGGAGACCCTCATAGGGGAGAATGCTTCAGATGTTGCGTAGGTAGGTAGGTAGTTTACAGTGGCGCTGACGTGTTGATGCACCCCAGACGGGATGTATGAAGCTAGGCACGGGACGTTTGATCAAGAATCACCAGTGACACACGCACGCATGACATCTATACGGAACATGCATTAAAACACTACGTGTGGCCAGTGGTAGTTGAGCGGATATCGGCATCTGACCTTTAGCCCGCCTTCTTGTGCAACATGGACAACAATCCTCCCCCCCCCCTTTTTTTTTGGTTGTCCCTGGAGCCTATTGCCGGCCGCAGACTATGGAGACACACAATGTACGCACATACAGATCATGATAATTAATCCGGGGAAGTCTGGGGTCTAGCCTTACAAGGAAAGGTTGGGGAACAACGTAACGCTGTGGTTGCTATTTCCGGCGCACAAGCCGAGCCTACCTTGAAACTAACGATGATTGATAATATCATGACCCCTAAAGTCTAAGATAAGAAAGCTTAGTGGTTTTGACTCTGCGGGGGATACTGAAAGAGGCTATCAAGGCATCTCATTGGAGACTGGAAGAAAAGGGGAGGGAAGCTCGGAACATGAACATGGTCGAGGTTGGCGAGCGGAAGACATCTACCTGGATAGATATCTTTGGCTCTTAGGCAGCCATGCAGGCAGAACTCATCATTCGGACAGGCATTGTCGACGAGAACATACGGCGGGAACAGTATTAGATCCGGGTGGATGTAGCCAACACCAGACCTAGTGGTGTGTGTGCTCACAACCCTCGCCTTTATCTATCGCCCTTCCCCAGGATATGAACTGGACCATCGTAATAACTGATTGGTGCCACCTTCTCCGTCGCTCAATTTGCATCATGGCCAAAGTCAACCGCGACATTTGGGCTTTCCCCGCAGAGATTGCGCATGATCTCGACAACCTTGACTCCTCTCTTTTAACCCCAACGCAAATCTCAGAAGTCCTGGCCTGTGCATGGGAATACGCGCGATGCGTGATTCCCGAATTCACAAACTGGGCTCGGTATATCGCCTTTTGTCGCATCATTATCATTGGTGTCATTGTGGAGTTTCGCGGAGATCTCATCAATGTCTTGTCTCCAAGTCCAACCTCGTCGTCGGCAATTCTGGGAGTATATGACATTGAGGAACTCCTTGATATCCTGTTTGGACCTGGAAACTCGCCGATTCGCCATTCCATGGGCCGGGAATACTGGGCTTTCTTGACACTGACATCGTACAAGTCCTCGGCCGAGAGAAGACATTCTGGCTTGTTTCGCTGTTATGTGCATGCCCTTGCGGGGTCTGCCCGAAATTGGTATGCTCGTTCCAGTCCTTTTCTTTTCCGCATTGCTTTTCTTCTTTTTACTACCCGAGTTGCACGTGGTATTAATAGTAGTAGGTTCCGACTTCGTGACTGCGATGCGCTAGCCCGCTTTACCATGGCCGCCGCGCTGGCCTGCAACAACCATGACAATTTCTGGTTCAACGAAGACGAGCTCACCATTCTCACTGAGCTGTGCGATACCATGTATGACGCTGCGACGTATTACAAACACCGGGCTGAAGGGGGTATGTTCCTACCCTATCCATCTACTTCCACATACCTTAGGCAAGGTGGGTTTGACAGAAACTCGGTTCTGATGATGCTGTGGTACAGAAACAAACAACACCTTCGCCTATGCTCCACCAACATTGCGCGTCGAGAGTTACCGTCAATACCGTCAGATTCTCTGGCAGCTAGATGTCGAGTGGTCCAGATTGTCGACTCATCGATGCATTATCAATTTCATGCGGACTTTCGGTGGGCCCATCCACATGATGATGCGTCGCTATCGTTATGTCGAAGATGGCTTGACGCTGGGAAATCCCGAGACGGATGCCATTGTCACGCAGACTCGCAGAAATGTCAAGTTGTGGAACCGTCTGGACCAAAACCAAGACCAAGACCCGGAGCGAGATGAAGATGAAGCAAACGGTCACGCGTTGGTTCAGGTGGTTAAAAGACAAGACTCTCTACTGTTTGACGGTATGGCGGAAATGCTAAGCACATGCAACCAGAGTGAGAATGAGGGGGACAAGCGCTGCGCAGACTGCGAATACAAAACGTCCTATGGAGTGAAGAGTCAAGGCGATTTCGGCGGTGTCAGACTCTGCCTGGGATGCACAACAGAATGGGGCCTTTATCTCGAGAGCTTTCCCGACCGAGCGGCGGTCGTCTTTCCGTTCTTGCATAACTCCAAGTCCAAGTCCAAGTCCAACGGACAGTCGATAACATCGCAAGGGTTGGAGACAAGAGGCAAGAGACGGGCTCATGGGCTAGATAATCCGGTTCGCAATGGAAAGAGAAGGCGTGTCTGAGGGACTCCTTTCGAAGCCCACAATGATGGTAGCTGCTCCTAAAGTTCCTCTCCAAACAAGTTTATATTATTCTGTTTTCACTGGTGCTAACAGAGGCCACTGCCGGGGTAATAATTGCGCCTCTGACATATCCACTACCTGTACATGAACGAAACAGTCGGCAACGTTCCAAAACCCTATTGAGGTTAGATAGGTGTATATGCCGAATTCTTCACTGGTATGGATCACTCTGGTCAGTCTCCTTTTTGACAACCCCGCAGATCTGGCCCCCACGCGCCGGCACCGGGTTATATTATCCTGGCCAATGTCCTCTCTCAGGGAATATTTTTGTGTAACTGTGTGCGTGCTTCCTCGGGATATAGACTGCACCTTGATAGGACAACCACGGCGGTATCACCGCGGCAAAAGCGGAAAACTCGCAATTCGCCGTTATCGCTGCTTATGCCGTGATACCAGCACAACCTCCATACGTAAAAGACCGACAGAACCCCATTTTTACGGCTCATCCCTTGCCAAGTGCTACCATCCCGTGATTCTTGACCTTGCATTTCTCAGCCTAGCCTCAACACAAGTATCTGTTTGCTCAACCTATTTGAAATGGCGACATCCATCACCGACCTTTCCTCGCGGATTGCCAAAAACACCACCATCGTCAACGACTACCTCGTCTCCAAAAACCTCCCCGGCCCCTCATTCGGCCTCGACAGTCCCGAACACCTCCTCCCTGCCGACACCCCCCCGGAAATCACCTCTGCCCGTCAAGCCGTCATCTACGACTGTCTCGAGCTGCGCAATCTCCTTCTGGGGCCGCGCGAGCAAATCATGACCATCGGCTACCAAGCCACGGCTCTCGTCAGTCCCAAACTCATCATCCAGAACCGCCTCGCCCACGCCTTCCCTCTCGATTCCTCCACCACATTCCCTGCCCTCGCTACCGCTTCTGGCCTGGGCGAGACCCACCTCCGGAAAGTCCTCCGCCACGCCATCGCCATGCATAACATCTTTGCGGAACCCTCCCCGGGAATCATCACGCACTCTGCTGCCTCGCGACTTTTGGCCACGGACCCCGCCCTCGCCGACTGGCTTGACTATACGACACACGAGCATTGGAACGCGGCATTTCATACCCCCGAAGCTATGACGAAATTCCCTGGTTCCGGAGAGCCACACCACACGGGGTTTTCCGTCGCTCACAATACCGGCGGGAAATCCTTTTTCGGATACATGTCGGACCATCCAGATCGACTACGGGTATTCGCTTCGGTAATGCGATATATTACGCAACGACCGGAATTAGGTCCCGAATTAGTCGTGGATGCCTATCCCTGGGGGGACTTAGCTTCCGGTGCGACGGTAGTAGATGTGGGAGGCTCGCATGGCCTCGTGAGCATTGAGTTGGCGCGCCAATTTCCAGAGCTGAGATTCATAGTGCAAGATCTGGATGAACCAGTCGTCAAGAATGCGGATGCGAAAAAACCGGCCGAAATCGGCGACAGAGTGACCTTTATGAGGCATGATTTCTTCGAGGAACAGCCGGTGAAAGGCGCAGAGATTTATTTCCTCCGAGCGGTGCTGCATAACTGGTCAGATGGCTATGCGGTGAAGATTCTCCGCGCGTTAATCCCGGCGCTGAAAAAGGGAGCGAAAATTGTCGTGAATGATGTGGTCATGGCGGAGACGGGGACTGGACCAAAAGCGGATGAGTTGAGGACGAGAATCAGTGATCTGATTCAGCTGGTTTTGAACAACGCGGGGAATAGAGAGATGGACGAGTGGGTGAGGCTGTTTGCTACGGCTGATCCTCGCTTTCGCTTTCAGGGGGCGACGCGGATGCCAGGTTCGACTCGGTTGTGGATCCTCGTGGCAGAGTGGGAGGGTTAGTCGGTCGATAGCACAAAATGTAAGGCTCATGGAAATCTATGTGGCCAAGACAGGCGGTGTCTAGAGCAAGAGCAACGTTTCTATTCTAGGATTCAAACAAAACCTCATCTTGACCTTCAAGCTTCCTCCCGGCGTTTCCAGGCCCAGGATGCTCTCAAGAGTTACAATCCCGATCAGCTATGGGGCACCACCACCTTCCAGCCCAAGGAGGTACATTAACTCTTGCAGGCCGACCAGAGCCATCCTGGTTGGCACTGCAGGGCCAGTGGGTAGGATAGGATAGGTGCTGGGTGTTTTTATCTTCTCTCTGAGAGACTGGACTTCATTGCATTTATCAACACGGTATATATGTAGTTTTCATTGAAATGGCTGGTCATGAACTAAACGCCCGTAGGGTGTTGTTTTTGAGGAAGATTCCAGGAAAAGAAGCCTAAATCAACTTTGCTTTTTGCTATGAAAGGTATCTGACGAGAGAAAAAAAATATGAAATATGAAATATTGAAAACACATTACAACAAACACCCTACCCTGAATTACACCACGCTTTTCAGTCATAACCCACATGCATTTCTTCCTCTATACCGTCTCCAAATCCAGCCCTGCAACACGTCCCGCCAGTGTATGCAGTTCCCCAAGACTCGCCACCAATTCCGTCACATCACACTCGTGAACATGAGACCCGCCGTTGGCAGTGGCGCGCGGTTTCTCGATGGCGCCATTCACTTTCTTGTGCGTGCTGTTTACACCGACACCAACACCAAGACCATTCGTATGAGTATGAGTGTGAGTACGAGTGTCGTTGGTGCCGTTGACGCCGTTAACACCGTTCACGCCATTCACGTTCTTGCTTCCCGTGCCGTGTGTCTCGCCCCGAGACTGCCGAGAATGTACCAGTGGGCTCACAATCTCGATAATAGAAGTGAAATTCACATTGCTAAAGGGCTCGGCAGCTCTAGGCCAAAGTAGGCCGTTTTTGTTCAACAACTTGACGAGTTCGCCGAGAGGAAGCGAGTCGCAGTTGGCTTCGGCGCAGGTTGTTGTGCCGGCGCTAAGACTCTCCAAAACGTGGTACACGGCGCCAATGGCCTCGGCAGTAAGTTTCTGTCTCTGAGCATCGATGTTGGCTAGTGAATAGGTAGTTGGTAAGCTCTTGGTCCAGTTAATGACAAGTTTGTCAACATACCAATGACTCGTCGGTCAATGGGCAGCCCCAACGTCTTGATCGGTCCCGTGCTGTATACCGCAGCCACTTTGGTGGCAACCTTGAATGCCTCGTCGTGGCCAAACACATGGCTGATGTAAATCCACAAGATCAACTCTCGGTTGTAGCTGTCCGGTAACTTGCCCAACAACCTCGAGATCCACCGATCTGCATAGGCAGAGACGGCCTCGACAAGCTGGAATTTGTCGGCAAACCAGGCAATCTGGGCCAAGGTCTCGAGGTCGACACTTTTCGGCGTCTTGAAGGCCTTTCCGTGAACAGCGTTGAGCACAATGGCGGCCGCCCGGGCGTCGAATCCTTGCGCGACATTGAGATGGATACGCCCATCTGCTTGGACGCTGGTGTTTCTGCTGAAATGTCGTAGCTTTTTCTTAAACACATCCGAGGCTAAACTCAAGTGTTTCGACGAGGTCTTGATGCGCAAGCCAGATTTTGAGACAGCATGTTTGCCGGCGACGACATGCTTCTCATCATCCACGCTGGAAGAAATATCCCATGGTGCAAATGGTTCCTGGTTCGCCGGGACGATGATGAGGACATCGGACTCTGGGTCGACCTGATAAAAGGGACCGGGCTTCAACCAGGGCAAGGGAATAAGCGCGACCCAAATTGAGTCCATAGTCCAGTCTGGCTGCAATTGATTGAGGAGACGAAAAGCCCAAAAGTAGAAGGTGTGTTTTTGAAAAATGACGCTCCAAAAAGTCAAATTCTCTTTTCTCTCTCTCTCTCTTCAGTTGCGGGGGCCAAGACTTCCAGGGTCCGATCACGCAATTCGCTTGCATGCACCTTTCACCAATCCTGGGGAGCGGGCAAACCTGCACCCCACGCGATGAGGAACCAATCAGGCGTGACTGGATAAATTTTTGAATTCCTTGACCAATCCATAATTCAGGAATGAATAACGTGGGGCACATAAGAAAAGAGAAGAAGAAAAAAAACACCAGAATAACGAAGAAACAAACTGTCGGAATTATTTCTGCCTAACACTGGCCTTGGAACCAACCGGAGAGCTGGGAGGGAAGGAGATGTGGAGTCCCATCGGGTATTATTCTATGAGAAAGAGGAGTCACTCGAAAGTTCAGAGTGATTTGAATCTAAAGATGCTGAAGCGACATTCCATAAACAGCGCAGCTTAACAGGAATCCAGATGCATTGAACAATCCAACCCCCGAAAGGTTGTTAGTATGGGACATGGACTTGGTGAGTATCTGGCAGGGGTTTGTGCAATAAATGAACAGCCGGGAAGCTGTCTTGCAAGGGGTCAACACAGAATATTTAGGTTCTGATCCTGACATTCAAGATTCTTGAAATTTCCCATTTGGTGTTGATATTTCTCATCAAGACCTCAAGTTTCCATCACCAATCCCTCAAAACCGGAGAGAACGGTTGCGGTAGGTTGGGCCAAGGCCACAACTGAGCCGTAAAGTATCGCGAGAGAAAGTTTTCCGGGGTTAAACTGTACTCACTGTGGTGGAAAATATGTCTGAGGAGACTGAGATTGAACGCGGCAATAATGAAGCAACGGCAACGGAGACAACAGAAAAGAGAGGTATCGCCCTTGTGTTCAAATCCACGTTAGGTGGGTACCTAATTGTGTACAAGTCCCCCCTTCAAGCATCATAATGTTCAGGCAGGTGTGTGCAGGGACATCGGGCACTTTAGTTTTCTCAGTTCAACCGGTCCTACCATTTGACAACTTACAATATTCTCAATTCGTTGCTGTCATGACCACGGAGCAACCTCACTGGAAGGATAGCCCAAGATACCTGCCAACCGAGGTTTTCCGGCATCATTCTTGGTTATATTGCTTAGAACTACTCCTTTCTGCTCCCGCTTGGCGACTAGAGTCTCTTTTTACCAGGATTACTTGGTGGTGCTGCAACAGCGCAGCTTCCACATGTGCTCCAAAGCCGTCTGAAAACATACTTGAACATGGTCCTAAATCCCGACATATTTTTTTCCTAGTGATCAAAGTAGTTCAAAGGTACCGCCACGTTTTAACCGACCAATTACGGGTAGGTTCATGTTGTTTTCGTTTAGCTCCAATGTCAAGCGGAATATCTCACGACAGGAATGCTGTCCCTTTGATCATCAATAGTTGACAAGAAAACCTGCGCACGTTCATGATAAAAAACATGTCAGCAAAAACAAAACAAAAAACCCAGGGAGGCCGCACAACCCACTTTTAGCCAGCAGCTAGATCTAGATCTAGATCTAGAGGCGGGAAGCCTGGGGTACCTGGGGTAACAAGGTCCAGGCCTGAACTCTCAGCTTGCGTGTCCACTGTCCAAGAAGGCCGAAGGCAAGCGTGCCTGAAGGGGGCTGGATGCTTGGCGGGAATCAAGCTTTGGCAGGGACCAAAAACAACAAACGGGGCCCGAAGTAACGTTGTGTGGTCTGTGTGGCCCTATCAGATCGGCACAACCAAGCAACATCTTCCCCGAACTAGAACAAGTGCAGACCGTGCCACCCTATTTTTCCACTTGTAGCGGGCCAAATTCCGCTCTCGTCCGCTGACGACAAGTGTAGTGTAGGTATCCAGTGCAGCGCGCACGGGCTGCACATGCATGTGGCGATCGATGGTGCAACAGACGGCGAAATCCTTCACCTGTCTTGTTCAGTATTTCACTCCGTGACGCTTATTCTCGGATGCCATTCCCTAAATCGAAAATGGGTGCATGACCGGGTTTCTCAATCTTGGATCAATTTACGGAACCTAACCTAGCTAAGAGTTTACGAGGTTGTAACTGTGGCGTTATAAAACCTGGATTATCCCCATGGTTCAATGTTCCGTTATCCTCTCTTCACTGCACGGTGACAGCGACAAGGACGGTTACCGGACACTACGGTAGTGTGCAGGAATGCCCTAGCGTCAAATCGTCGGGTAGTCGATTGCGACTTTGCATGTCATCGGATGCGATTTGGATTCCCGCATTGGCAAAATGGAATGCAGCGTTGCCAGCGAGTGCTTGGTAGAAGGATCTTGGCGATCTAGCCGATCATCGAGGATTCGAAGCGAACAACGTCCGTTCGCAAGATTTGATCCCCCCGCGCCACGTGGTTGGTGCGCTTCTATGTCCAGAGTATGTAGTCGGCATAACGTCCGTCCTTGGACAAGATTTGTAGTGTGTGTTGCTTCCCTGAAATTCTAGCAGAGAAAGAGATGGCATTGTTGGAATTCCAGGTACGAGTAATGCGCGATAGCGATCTCCAAGGGATCGGGCAATCAGGCACAATCTATCATGTCGTGTGAGTAGCAGCCGACGGTTAGTTGTCCCTCCCGCCAGAATGAGATGAGTGAACTGCTTGGCCCGCGATGGTGGACGCGTTCCATAATTCATTCATCCGCACACACCTCGGTCGCACAACAGCCCGTCAATACTGTCCCGTTCCGTCAGGTAGGTAGGTAGGGTTTCACCCAGGCTTTCGCGAGCTTTCCGTCCTTTGTTCTCAACCAGCCACAGGTCATAGCGATATTCCTCATTGTCTTTCTGGGACTCGCTTGTCTCGTTCTTTGCAGATGGCGTAACACCAATAGATGTGCATCTTGGATGCATTTTTGGTGTTTCCCCAGGAAGGCCGCATGCACGCGGTCAACCGGTCTTTCCGCTTGGCCCGCCTGGCCCGTTCCAGGGGTCAGAGCGATATGTCATCGCCAGGTTTCCTGCTTTAGCTTCGTCCCTTCCGATGTCAACCAAACTGGGTCTTTTTCGGTTTGCGGGGATGCGCTCAGACCCGGGGGGACCGTCATGGGTTTTTATGTTGTTTACTCTGGTGCCGGACTCGTCTTGACTCTGTACTGGGTAAGCGAGAAATGGAACCCGGGCGATCTCTCTACTCCCCTGACCGCTGTCGCCGGCTCTTATACTCGGCTCTCGCCGGCTTTTCTCAGTCCACTAACTCTAGCTTGTCTCAATCAGCTCCACGATCTGCCTCTCCGGCCCTCCCTGGCACTTGGAGTCCCAGATCCGCTCCAAATCTCGACTTTCGAGACGATATCCGTCATCATGGCTTTGAGTCCAGGTGACCCAGGCTACGCCCAAGAAACCAAAGGGCCGCTCACCATTACCATCACAGCAACACTGACGTCCCTGTGTTTGTTGTTCGTCATCGCCCGCGTCTACAGCCGATTTGTTTCTATAGGCAAGCTTGCCATTGACGACCACATTGTTATTTTCAGCATTGTGCGTTTAGCATCTTCCACTTGCTTTTCTCTCTCAGAGATGGGGTAGGTATCTTAATTGGGTGCTCTCCTAACATGTTGCAGATTCTCAGCATCATCTACGTGGCTCTCGCGGCCGTAGCCATCGGATATGGAGCCGGCCGACACATTACCACGCTATCTCCCGCGGATACCGGCAAGGCCATTTATTACATTGTCATTGCTTTTGTTCCCGGCGTCACTTCTTTTGTCGTCCCCAAGTTCGCGGGCATAATCTTGCTTGCCAAGTTACTCAACCCGGGAAAGATTCATCGCATCATCATGTGGATCATCAGTGTTGTTTACCTGCTCATGGCGGCGGCCATGTTGACCATCAACTTTGCGCAATGCACGCCTGCGGCCGCACAATGGGGTGGTGCCGAGGGAACCTGTTGGGATCGGAAAATCACCGTCAGCTTCGCCATCACCGTGAGCGTGCTATCTGTTCTTTTCGACTTTTATCTCGCCATCTACCCGACTATTGTGCTGCGAACGCTGCAGATGAACTGGAAGAAAAAGGTTGCGCTTTGCGTGGCGTTGAGTTTTGGATACATGTGTGCTTTC
>Ga0247763_1000794_pt1 | contig 18905 bp, 20 predicted proteins | sample UWRJL141409B4_FD_179926 | JGI IMG/M metagenome (GOLD analysis project Ga0247763, IMG submission 179926) | Plant litter microbial communities from Arlington Agricultural Research Station in Wisconsin, United States - UWRJ-L141-409B-4 | ecosystem: Environmental > Terrestrial > Plant litter >...
TTTTGGGTGTTCCCAAAATTGATGTATCTTGGCCCTTCCTGTCCCCCGTTTTATATTTTATAGTTTTTTCTCTCTAACTTGGTTCTTCTTCAGTCATCCGCAAAGTGAGAATGTCAGCATCTATCTCTGTGTGTTGACCTAGGTACCTACCTACGTTCATCCCCACCGTCAACTTAGGTACCTTCATGGCTACATCCACATCAACGTGTCTACATCTATATACTTGCATTCGTTTCTGTCTCCATGCCTGTCTTCGTGTCAACCATTCTACCTACCTCCATATTGGCCCCTACCTACATTCATACCCGCCTGCTACAAGCTCTCTCCCTACTGGTGACAGACTTCCTCTCCCTCCCCACATCTTTGCATTTTCTTTCCGTGGCCTTTGCTCTACATCACACGCAAATCCAACACCCCCAACCGCGGGATGTCATCGCTCGGGCACAGTAAGCTCCCGGCATGTCTTGTGTTTCCACAAACATGATGGATTGCACCCCGCGTCTCACTCTTGGGGCGATCAGTCAAACAAAAGTTACGGACGCCGACCTCGGAGCGATTATCTCTCTCCAGGAAAAACAAGCCTCTTTTTCTCTGCTCTCTGGGGTATGCTACTATTATCCGCCACTACCAGCCCGAGTATCTTGTTCTACCCTTGCTTCAACATCACCAAAGTCGAAACCCATAGCACCGCCTGCACACTCTAACCAAATGCCAGGTAATCCCTTTCTAGCCACAATATGCTTTGGTACAGCCCTTCCTGCTTTGCAAAAGGCAAAATGAACACCACTACTCCTTGCCATGTTTCTCAAACTCCTTCCGGGTGAGAGCCGCACGCGTTCGTTGTTTAATTCAGTTCGGTCTCACGTAGTTCCCTAGAGAGACATTGTCAGTCAACGAGGAATCTCCAGCCTGGATCGTGAAGCCCACTCACCTGGGAATTGCCCTTGTTTCCCGTTTAATCTTCCTGTCCACCACTCATTCTCATTTTTTGTCTTTTGCACAATCTCAATCACGTCACCTGCCCGGAAGCTGAGGTCTCCTTCTGCCTGGGCCGAATAGTCGTATAACGCCGTTACTGTTTCGGCTGCCGAGGCCGGCTGCGCGCTGAGACGACTCGGCTTTGGTTTCGGAGGCGGCGGCTTGGATTTGGCGGCGGCGGCGGCAGCTAATGAGCCGAGCTTTGGGCTGGCAAGAGAGGAAGTGTTGGCAAACGAGGGAGAGACGGGTTTCGCTGCGGAAGGAATCGGGCTGGCAGCGGCAGTATAAGGAGGGGGCGGGGCATCTGACGACGACTCGCCGTCGCGGTGCCAGTTGGGTCGAGGTGATAGCGAGCTTGCCGAGGGTTTTGATGATGATGTGGGTCCAGCAGTAAGGAGGCCGGCTGGTTTGTTTCCTTCCAGTGCCGGCTTTGCGGCGCCGTACTTGGGTGGCCTCTTTTGGCCTGTCGTCTTGAACTTTACGATGCTCAGCTTCTCAGCCTGCTCCTGGATATCCCCACGTTTCTTGTGGAAAGCCTCCTCAATGTCTAGTGTCAAGTCGAAATAGCCAATATCGCAATTTTGCATCTTCTCGTGTAGTGTGTAGAAGATGTTGAGTTGCATGTAATAGAAGGATTGGAAGAGGGGCTGGATAAACTGGCTCTCAAGGGCGAAAAGCTTGGGGAGCTCATCCTTGAGCAGGTCGTTGAAGTAGTTGAACTCTTGCGTCGCCTGCTCGACGTCGTTTTCGGCCTTCCACATGGCCTTCTCGTCCTTAGCTGTCTTCTCCTTCTTGTCTTGCAACTTCTTCTGCGTCGCGCGGTGGCGGTCGTAGTCCAGCTTCTTATGGTCGCGTTTGAGCGCCGTCTTCCGGATCACCTTAATAACGTCTAGAAGCTCATTTGCTGGTCGAATTACCCTACTATCGATCATCTCGAGCTCGGGCGCGAGCGTTTCTTGGAGGTCTTTGACCACCATCTCGTACTCTTCGCACGCGCGAATGCCTTCAATGTTTCCAGACAGCTCTAGCGACGTCGGGTCCGACATGCGACCGCTAATCGGCTTGTATATTTCTGACATGGCCTTGGCGAAGTCGATCTGGTGCTGGAGCATGCTGTTAATGGCATCAAAGTACTTTTTGCTCTCATCGTGAAGCTTTTTGGTCTCGGCCTCGAGTTCCTGGAACCTGCGCTCCGCGTCTGTGTAGACAGGGTCTTTGGTGTTTTCGCCAATATTGAACTTTGAGCGGAATTGCTGCGGCGCCTGTTGACCATCCCCGAGGTCAGCCGGAGAAGAGTTTTGAGAGGGGAAGGGGGCAACATACCCGAACGACGCTCTTTTGGAAGCCCTTGAAGCTCATGCTTTCTGCCTTTTGGAAATGATTGCCTCGAGTATGGAGATCTGTCCGACCAAGCCGGCGGGGTTGTTGCGCTGAAATCGGGTGCACAATCGGGCGATCCGAGCGGTTTTGAACCAATTCGTGGTGACGACCTCCGGGGCGGAGCTGGGCTTGGCGATGACGAGTAGCGCGGCGTTTTCTCGAACGGCTGACTGCCTTGCTTAGTGCCGGTGGGTTGATAAAAGAACAGACGGTTGAGAAAACGATGAATTACGTGATCAGCGCGAAAGAAAATACAGGTCTCTAATACCTTTAAAGTTGCAATGTTTTGGCAAGTTCAGTCAGCAGTGCCGTTGAGCATGCCCAAACCCTCTCCGACCAGCTCCGTCCATGGCTGCCGCTTCCACTTTCGTCATCCTTTCCTGAATGCGACCAGCGTCATGCGCTGTCCTGAGAGGGGAAATAAGCGGGTCTGTCCAGCCATAAGCCGCCCCCCCACCAGCGGGGATGGAGCTTCTCTTGTCGGGCTTGGTCGGTACTTTTCGCTCTCTGAAAAATTGTTAGGACCGGCTTCAAGCCTCGAGTCTTGATTCCATGACAGGCATGCAAGACGTCTAGCAAGGCTCCTGCTTCCGTTTTTTGGTCGAAGAAGCCGGACCCTACAAACTCTGGTTGCTCAGAGGTGGACTGTTGGAGGGAATTGCGCCTTCGTGCAGCCATCGAGCTTTGAGTGAATTTTACTTTGCCCGAGGCTTTACCAGAGAGTCCCACGCTAGCGGTCTTTTGAAGTGGAGCATGGGAAATCCCTACCTAACACCCTGTGAATCACAGTTAATATGATCTTTAGAAATTTCAAGCATCATTACTGAGTTCCGTCAACGCCTCTTTTCCTCCGCGGATCTGAAGGACAACCCGCGTGTTTTTCTTGCTCGTCCCAGCGGTGACTCCGCCAAGCGGTCTCATCGCTGAGACGATGGATTCCGCCCGCTTCCGGCCTAACAGCCTTTAAGGGCGTTGACTGTAGCTCCGATTCACCGATGTCTCCGAGAACCCACATTCTGTCGACAAGGGTTTGAAAAGCGAGCTCCGACTTTTCTTTTCCCATTCCCGACCTTGCATCCTCCTCTCCATTCTCCAACCATGGCGAATCTTGCGCCATCAACTCTGAGACAGGCGTCGCGTCTGGCATCGAAGAGAGTCATTTCTTCGACTCGCCGCAGCGTCGGCGCTGCAGCTCGGGTGGCGAGAGCTCCTCAGAGCGTCGCCTCAACCGCACGAACCTATGTGACCCAATCAAAGCGGGACAACGCCCAGGTCCAGGTAGAGACTGCCATTCGGCTGGACAAGAAGGACTTTGAGAAAGCTGGTCTTTCAATCAGCGCCGACGATGGCTCCAATGTGCACGTCAGCCCAATGGCTGGTAAGTTTACTCCCTCTAACTCTAATCTTGATTTGTCGCTGACGCTCGCAGACGTCCTCAAGCAGGCGACAGTGATGGATGAGGGACAGAGGCCCATTTATCTCGACATGCAAGCAACCACGCCAGTCGACCCCCGAGTTCTGGACGCCATGATGCCCTTCTTCACCGGTTTCTACGGCAACCCACATTCACGCACCCATGCTTATGGCTGGGAGAGCGAGAAGGCCGTCGAGGAGGCCCGAGAGCATATCGCCACTCTGATCGGCGCCGAGCCCAAGGAGATTATCTTCACCAGCGGCGCCACTGAGAGCAACAACATGAGCATCAAGGGCGTCGCCAGATTCTTTGGCCGGTCGGGAAAGAAGAAGCACATTATCACCAGCCAGACGGAGCACAAGTGCGTGCTCGATAGCTGCAGACATCTCCAGGATGAGGGATTTGAGGTCACGTATCTTCCGGTGCAGCACTCTGGCCTTGTTGACCTCGAGCAGCTGCGAGAGGCCATTCGTCCTGACACGGCGCTGGTCAGCATCATGGCTGTCAATAATGAGATTGGCGTGATTCAGCCGTTGGAGGAAATCGGAATGCTTTGCCGAGAGAAGAAGGTTTTCTTCCACACGGATGCCGCTCAGGCCGTCGGGAAGATCCCGATGGATGTCAACGCCATGAACATCGACCTCATGTCCATCTCCTCGCACAAGATCTACGGACCCAAGGGTGTTGGCGCCTGCTACGTACGCCGGCGGCCCAGAGTTAGACTGGATCCTATTATCAGCGGTGGTGGCCAGGAGCGCGGCCTCCGCAGCGGCACGCTCGCTCCTCCACTCGTTGTCGGCTTCGGAGAGGCCTGTCGCATCGCCAAGGAAGAACTTGAGGTATGTTCCAACCTCGCTTTTTGACGCCTGCCCTCAAATGATGATTCGCTTCACATGCATGGCTTTCTGAAGTCCCGTGACACGGACTCCCTGTTGATAGGCAGCATCTTTTCTGACCTTCTTACCACAATCAATTGTTTCTCCACCTGTGGTTTGTCTACATGGACCTAACTTGAACATAGTATGACTCGAAGCGAATCAAGTCTCTCTCTGACCGTCTCTTGAAAGGCCTCCTTTCCATGGAGCACACCAGTCAGAACGGTGACCCGAATCACTTTTATCCCGGCTGCGTCAATGTTTCCTTTGCTTATGTGGAGGGAGAATCCCTCTTGATGGCACTGAAGGACATTGCCCTGTCCTCGGGCAGCGCCTGCACGTCGGCCTCCCTGGAGCCCAGCTATGTCTTGCGGGCTCTTGGCAACAGTGATGAGAGCGCTCACTCGAGCATTCGGTTCGGCATCGGCCGCTTCACTACAGAACAGGAGATTGATTACGTTCTCAAGGCTGTCACCGAGCGTGTTGGCTTCCTCCGTGAGCTCAGCCCGCTCTGGGAGCTTGTTCAGGAGGGAATTGATCTCAACACGATCGAATGGAGCCAACACTAAAACGGTCTGGGAGTCTGCAACATTTGTTTTGGGCGATGCATACATGGTCACGGTCGGTTAGGGGCAGCAAACGGTGTAACGGATGTGGATTTTCATGACCTGTTTTCACTCTCCCGGTCGGGAGGAGTGTGTACATTACGTGTACCTACGTGCTTGCAACAGAATGATACCAGAGACAGGCACCAAGCCGTCCAACGTGTTTTACGTTTTGATGCAACTTCAGACCAGACCAAACCAAACCTGACTCAGCACTTGAAGCCGCTGCCAAGCGGGCCTGATGACGTGGTGGTAAAAGATATCAGACGGAATTTTCAGCTGAAAGGTATGTGCACCGGAAACATCCCGATGATTCCTTTGCAATTCGAAGGTCAGGTGCGGCCGCGCGTTTCATTAAGTGTTTTGGTGCTTTGGTGTTTTTGGAGAAGGTGTGATGTCATAGATGGGCCGGGAAGGGGCGGCCATCTGCGGATGTGACATCATAGCCCTCACCACGTCAAACAAACATGTGCTTGCCTAATTGGGAGGGCTGCGATTGCCTCAGTTCGAGGATATAAGGCCTTTCAGCATTCTGTCAATTTGACTTTCTCCTCATCAGCATCAAAGCACAAGAACTTGACAAACACACCCACACATACAAAGCCCATTACAAACCACCTACAATTCCACCGACAATCACAACATCAACCATGTCTGACAACAACACCTCCACTCTCAAGTCGTATGTTGACTCAGCCACCGGCACCGTTCAAAACGTCGTGGGCAACCTCATTGGCAGCACCGGCGACCAGGCCGAGGGCCAGGCCAAGCAGCGTAAGGCCGACGCCGAGTACGATGCCTCGCATGCCACAGCCAAGCTCCCCGGCATGACTGCCTCTACCTCGGGCGTCGCCAAGGACCACCCCGACCGTACCGCCGGTTCGTGGAACCAGACGGCCGGGTCGGCCAAGGAGTTCGTTGGCGGAGTTATTGGCTCGGAGAACTTGAAGCAGCAGGGTCGTCAGCAGAACTTGGTATGTACCGTGTTTTCCCACCAACTGGGTGTTCGAGTCTGACAATCATGATAGGAGGGCCAGGAGCAGGAGGCGCGTGGTCAGCTTAACGATCTCGCGTCAGGAGCTGCCGACCGCGTCACCGGCACTGTCGGAGGAGCCGTTGCAGGCTTGACCGGCGACCATTCCAAGCAGGCCGAATACCAGAAGCAACATGACACAGGCAAGACGCAGCAGAGAGGTGCCGAGCACGATATCCAGAAGCAGGCGGAGGCGCAACAGTAGAGGATCGGGTTCCTTTTCGACACTGGTGAATGCATTTGATACCCCTAAGGAGTCAGGATTCCTGAGGATTCAGTGAACGGCGGTCAATGAGGCAGCTAGATAGCAATACGATTCGGCTTGCATGTTCTCATGGTAGTTCTCTTCTTCGCCCATTGTTCTCCGTTGCTGGAAAAGAAAAAAAGAATTGCAAATAATCATCTATTTTTGCCCACATTTCTTCGGACGAAGACAAAGATTATACGGCGCATCCTGGATAGGATTGCTAGCGCAGTCACAGGGTGGGGAGAACCGTTGGCTTTTCTATCGTAGAGAGGGCTTGACAGAATTCCCAAGCTATAACAAGCCGTCGATAAAGATTGGGCAGTGTTGTCCCGATTCGGCGTCAGGTGACGAAGCTCGGTGACATTGTGTGCTTGTCGTCGGGCAAAACAGGTGCTCTGGATGACTGCCTAAAATCTTGTCGGCGGCAAGAATGCCTCTGGGTGGTTGGACGCAGGGAAGATTTCCAAATCAGGTTGCTCGAAGCTGTCGGTCAGAACGGCGCAAGGAGCCAGGATGCGGGGGGATTCTGGGTGACAATGCTTTCATGGAAGGTTCTTTTGTCAGGAGCGACTGGAATCCGTCAGTGTTGACGCTGTCGAGTGTTGATGAAGCCTTTCTCCGGAACCCGAGCGACCCGGGGGTGCGATAACGCCGTCTTCCGGTTTCCGAGTCAAAGATTGTGGCACTTTGGCCCCGAAGATAGTCGGTAGAGCATCGGTCAAGCACGACTGCCTGGTGAAGGATCGCAGAGTGCAGAAATCACCCGCCGCACAGACAGAAAATTTACGTTCAGTGGGTCTTCCCGTCGGCGGAGCTCCCTAGCTCTCCCTAGCTCCCGGTCTATCACCCCACAGATCACAAATGCAGGTGGTGACACACTCTGCGCGGCGGCTTGAGCCTCACCGGCTTCCAATCAGTTGTGATTTTTTGCCAGGTACGATGTGTGATTCCGATGCGGACCAAATCTCGGCCGCAGCTTCTTATCGACACACATTTTCCACCAAAGTGTTTCTCTATTTCAGTTTCCGCAACCAATCAGTCCAAACGAGCTTCTCTCTTTTTTTCCCCCAGGCCACGATGGCCACAAGGCCGCAAGCAGTGAACAGCCGCCCCCAATCTGCCTAACAGGTTAGTGCTGGCTTAATAACCACCCACACCAGGGATCTGAGGCCTATAGCAACGTCGTTAAGCCAGAGGCGGGCCGTCCTTCGCCTTTAGCTACGCCGTACTCCGTACCGTTACGGGGGCGAACACTCTGTGGGTTTTCTGCGGTTGGTGGCACTGGGCCGTCACAACCAAGACTTTGCAAGCAAACCCGTATCAAATCTTGCCCATGCGCTGACGAGAATGCCACTCGCAAAAGTCTCCCCTTTTGTGCCTTACAAGGAGGGCATCACTTGCGCTTGCCATGACGAGATAAAGTCGCTGGTTAGGCGTATCCAGACCCGGATCGACGCATACGGTTTGCCTCAGGTCCACCTCACCTGAGCTTCACGAGCAAGCAGAATTACCTGTGCCGCTAGTCCTTCATTTGGATGCCGTGGTCCTCGTTTCTTGTTGATCCTCCCCTTCTCCCTTCCCCGAGTTGAGGCCACGCCATGCAACGCACTATCTTCCTCGCCGTGGCGTTGTACAAAGCACAATGTCCCCGACGACGCGCAAGGGCGAAACCACGCTGTGTAACAGCCATCCCCAATCCTGAGTCGAATGCAAGTGCACCGCGCTTTTCCCAGTCCATTTGAGGGCAGCCTTGGCCCTCCAAGTCATACCGTTTTGGGGTTGGCAGACTTAGACAGCAACAACAACACTATGGCGTCTAATTTTGGGCTTCTCTATTCGTGCCTTCCTCGCCAGCCCTACCTACGCTGTTATGGACAATGGAGCACGCCGGCCGCGCCTGCCATATCATACCCCTGCCTGCGCCCTTCACGAAGGCGGATTTCTCATAGTGCCGAATGACTATCCAAGGGCTCAACCGAGCAGAATCCCACCTAGACCTGTGTGGCTTCCATGAAACGTGCAAACGTACCCCCTGTCTGTTTGTTATTACTCGGTCGAGGAGAGTCTACCCTCGGCCTCGGCACCGCCAAATTTTGCGATGCCATATTCAGAACACACGAGAAATCAATCTGCCAGGCACACTGCACTCTGCGCTCTGCACACTGCCCTCGTCGATCTGAAGGGTGTTTCAAGTTACCCGAACCGCCGCCCCCAAGCAGCTGTCTTCGCCTCCCAGCGCCCACAATCTCGATTTACTTCACGGTCCTTTTGTCCTCTACCGCGTTTCCTTTCTTGGGCATTGCAGCAGCACCCATCCCATCGGATTCTGCCCGCTGCCCGTTTCGGCCCCATGGCCGAGGTACCTTTGGAGTTTGCACCAGCTTGGCACATGAGGAATCGGTGGCTTCCGCCAGTTGTCACACACCATGATCTTTTGCCAAAGCCGCATGTGCATACCACCAACCTACCCACCCCTCTTTTCTGCATCTTCCCTGCCTGGCCCTACCCCTGACAGCTTTCCGGTTCTCTGATCCGGCTTTTGCACCGGTCCGCGCCCAGGGTGCTTTCTCACCCACACGCACGTCAGTCTCGGACGCCATGTCAGAGGTGGTGGTGGTGGGGAGGGGGGCTTGTCCGGAGATATGATGTTGCAACGTCGGGGCCCCTGGCAGCAGGGACACAGGACGACCGCACCGCCGCGAACCACGGCTACGGGAAACGCAACGCATCGCATCCCTCCGAGGCCAAGCCGACCTGATGGGATAGTTGCTCTCTCAAAATACCGGACCGTGTTGGGCTCGTGTGGATCAAGGACTGGGCGGTTCACGGTACCTGACCATCCATGGTGCAGTGATGGACCACCCGTGCCACATTCGACCCTGCTCACAGGGGCTGAGGCGTGTGTGTTGTCCCGCTGCCATGATCTAACTAGCACCAAAGACAGATGGCATCGTCACTTGGTTCCAACGTCCTACGTCCTTCTCGAGGCCACTGTTCTCTCTCTCGCTTCCACGTCAATAACCGCTGAGACTCAAACCACTATCCCACGTGGCTGCCTTGACCTTGACCACCACCACACCTATTCCTGCTCCTCCTCTTATTCCTTTCTGTCGACTATGACGGCTGTGCCTCGATTCATTGGCCCGAACTCCCCTTGACTCCGGTTATGCGGAGGGGCCATAACATCACCAGCCTAACTCTCTCTATATAAGTCAAGGAACAGTGCCCCTACTCGGAGTGCATTGCGCCCAGTCCCCCTTTTGTCTTCATCTACAAACCTCATATATCACCACCCAGAGGATCATACCTGATCCAACGCATCCAGTCACCATGAGACAGAGAGCCACCCAGCCCACTATTATGAGGATCGCCATTGTTGGCGGTGGCGGCTTCGCGTTCATTCTCGCCCAGCAAATCACACAGAGCGCTAACCCAGTGTTGTTGATCTCCCGGCAGGTAAGTCGCCCCAATCGTGGTTCAGGAGCGCTTGCTGACCGGTTGTTCTATAGCCACACCCTGAGTTTGAAGCAAACTTTCCAGACTGCCAAGTTGCTGTCGTTCCTGATTTTGGCAATGTGGAGGAGCTCAGATATGCCCTCCAGGGGATCGATCTGGTCATCTCGACTATATCCAACGCTGAGCAGCTCAATCTCATTGATGCAGCTCGTCGAGCACGCGTCAGCTTCTTCGTGCCGTCAGAATTCGAAGGTGATATTGCCCACCGGCCGACCAACGACCCGCTCGACCGCGGTTTTCAAGCAGCCCGGGATTTACTCGAGCGCTGGTCTAACTCCAGTTCCCACCGCATGAGATACACCGTCTTTTCCTGCGGTCTCTTCATGGAGCGTTTTGGGCCTGACGGACTCCAGAATTACAACATGGGTTCCAGCCACTACGTCCAGGGACCAAGCGACTTTCTGGTGAACGTGGCCGAGGCAACAGCTGAGGTAGTCGAGACAGACCGCAGGGGGCGGCCCGCACAAGTTGCCGTGACATCGGTCTACGATGTAGCCCAGTTTATCGCCGCGGCCATCGAGCTGGGTCCGTCCAATTGGCCGCGTGAGTTTAGGATGCGAGGAGACCACATGACGGTGCGAGAGTTGGTGGCGACATGTTCGACTGTTCGAGGAGGTTTGTTTGCCCCTGTCATCTCCCCTAGGAATCTGCTAATCCTGGCTTCCTAGTCCCTTTCCGCATGGTCACCCGCACATACCAAGACGCCGAAGCTCAGGCCGAAGACGGCTTGCGTAGCAACAACATCCAAATGTGGCACTACTATCAGCGGTTGCTGCAAACGGCCAACGGAAGATATCACGTCCGCGGTGTCAATCTCAACGAGGCCGTCAACCAGAGCGAAGCGACTGTGCGGCCCATGCGGTTTCGAACCTGGCTAGAGCAAGTGTGGGGGCCTGAGATGTGATTGCAAGCAAGCAGACGGAGAAAGCAAACCGAGGAAGTTTCAGGACTCTTTTGCGTCGGTTTCCGTTTTGGGAATGTTCCGCTCTGTTGGTGTGATGTGGGAGCGTAGTGCTGCCACGAGAGAGGTCTTGTGTGGTTACGTTGTGATTTGGGTAAGGGCGTACCAGGGGGCTGAATCGCCCTACCATAGGGCGGGCGGGCATGCAGGCCATGCGGGCGAAAAGGCCGGATGCTTTGGTTTCCGATGCACCCACCTATGGTGGATGGGTTGTGTTTTCTTATTCGCTGAATTCTGGGCTGATTCAGCAGGGCAGGGACCGGACTGGTCTGTACTTCACCGGCGTGGATTGTAAGGAATAGGAATGGGAATGGGAATGGGAATAGGAATAGAAGGACGGGAACTCGGCTACGGCGAATCTTTCTCCATTGGGGCAGGCGGGGTTTCTTTGGCCAGACTTTCATACCTTTCATGTCAAGATTTTTTTTTACTCTTATATATTCGTGTCAAGAAATTACGGTATCGTCAGACCTTGTCAGCTGTGTGAAAGCCAATCGCATGTTGAGAATCGACTCTGCACGTGAAGCAGGAAGAGAAAATGGAAAGGAGGTGACATGATGAATCTGAGGGGTTTCATGTCTTCTTTTAATCAGCTTTGCTTGGGAGCTGACTCGGCGTCATAGTACTAGGGATGTTGAAAACTCTTGCTGGTTGGCCGAGGTACGGGCATGTATGCATATTCTCACAGACTTTGACGTGGTTGCTAATTACGTCGGAGGTTTGCTTGCTTGCGTTACTTTGGTTGCATCCCGTTTCTTGGATGAGGTAGGGTGAATCGATTTTTTTTCCTTTCTCGACTATCATTGACCCGACGTTGAAGTTTCGGCTGCGCTCATGAACTGTGTGGTGACACAAACATCCAAGGTAAGGCAAGGCTCAAGATTGCCGTAAGGCTCCATTGTGATACGGGATAGGTCGAAGCGGGGGGTTTTCCGCGATGACATACACACGTACGTCAATATGGTCCGTCCCGCGGAACTTTTGTGTATGTATGTTTGTGCTACCCTACGTTTGGTGTGGTTGTGCAAGCCTTTTCTTTTGCGGCGGCGGCGGCGGCGGTTATGGTAGTGGTGGCCTGACAAGGAAGGTCGATGGGTGACTAACGAATTGATGAGATGCTGTAGCTAAGTGGTGGTGTTGTCTCCGGCCCCCAAAACCCCAAAGTCCACCAAGTACCGGAAAGGATTGGCAGGGGTTGCTGAACGGTGGGACGGGCAAGCCACAGAGGCTGTTGGTTGGTTACATGTAGGTTATTGTACCTGCCTAAGGTTACGGGAACGTAGGGGCGGTTTGGGGCCCGAGAGTTGGGTCCAAGGAGTTGATGACCGACGTTGAGGGTACCGACTCTGTTCGGTCCCGAAAAGCCTTGCATTGCATCGCTTTGCTCTGCCCAGTCCCTTTTTGTCTGGTCTTGTAAGCGGTCCTTTTTTCCCCTGTCTCTTTTTTCCTTTGCGACATTCATTTAGGAAAGGGGTTAAAAGTTTTCGAATCTATTTGCAGCATGGCTTTGCTGACTCCAATCTTTGATCCGATGTTTGAGGCAGCGATTTACTTCTGTGGCTGCGTGGTGTGGTTAGTTCCTCCCGACCCGAGGTCATCCGGCAGTTGACGGATACTCTGTTGTTCCTTCCTCGGACAGGTACACTACCCGAAATTTTCCCCCCAACTGACAAGTTCAGAGAAACTCCAACATAAGGGACTGCTTACTGCTCCATGCGGAAATGTCTGATAATCTGTTTCAACTCTGCAGACCAACCCCAGCTGGTGTCAAGAATCCTGTCAGAGTGAGGCTTGTCAACTCTGCTGCGTGTAAGCCGTGCTCCCCCCTCGCTCGGTGAGGTCGGAGGCAGGTGGGGCGATCGTGTATGGGTCCGCTGCAGCGGGTATAGGCGGGGATCTCCTGAACTTCGGCTTCATCCGCGACATCGAACCTTGGTGATATTTTTCCCTGGATGCTCTCTCCTGTCACCGAGTTCACTCCAAACCACGGAATTGAGATCCATCTCCTTCCTTCGGCTGAATTCCATCGTTGTCAGAGCGCTCGTCGGCAAAAATTGCTCGCTATCTCTTCATCCCTCAATCCTCTTCAGCCAATCGGTCAAATCACAGGGCTGTTTGAGGGTAGTCGGTGTGATGACTCTATGGATGGGATTTGACGTGGTGTACGAAGTACACGCTCGGTCTTAATTCTAGCTGGAACCTTTCACGGCCTCAAAAAGGCTTGCGAGTATGGATTATTGGCCACGAGGACGACCATCTTCGGTCTCTGGGTCGGGTTCGATATCCAAGAGGGGTTGTCGTTGGCCGCTTGTTGCAGGCCGCTGGTGGTCGATCACGGTCCCTGACCAGTAACACCAGGCTTGCGGGAGCGCCAATCTAACTGACCTCGGGGGGGGAAAAGGTGCCGCAGCCCTATGCGCCGTAGAATAGCCTTGCATAGCGGGCGCGTTGCGGATAGGGCTGGCTTGGATGCGTCTCACAGGAAGGAGTGACTTGTACTCCGTGCTTCGTGCCCTAGAGAGGGATTGCCCCTACCCCACTTTCAGGATGCCACCTCACAGGCGGGTGCTCTTTAGCTTTGCACATCTCCCGCGGAACCCGGCAGGACGACAAGAACGCTTCGCCTCAGCAGTGCGCATCCATTCACCCCAAACACGGTCACGGCTCCCGTTCCGCTGCGCAGTCGGGTTAAACAGACCCGCGACTGGACAGCGCCTCCTACTTCTTCCCCGAGCCCCACGAACCCTGTTCAGCTGAGGCTGAATCCTCGAGGCGAAACACGCCGTCCTCGGTCTCAGCGCTCGCTATCTTGGAGTCTCGTATTGGGCTGGTGGCTCTGCTCCCAGTGGTGTTCAATGAAGGATTTGCACCAAAATATAGCATGCAATCTTTTTTAGTGTTTCCTTCCCGGTCTTTTTCCTTTGACTTGTGTTCGTAAATCACATGCACCCGGCCCATGGTGCGGGAAGGAACCTGTGGCGTGAGCTTGGGAATAACCTCGTCTGCCCAAAGCTTGTTTATTTCTCGCCGACTCTGCCCCTCCCGCCCCACGGGCATTCTGCATCCTCTTTTTTCTCGCCGTGGAGTTGATTGCGCAGTAACCCCGCGGGGCGATCTTCCCTTCGGGCCTTCTTCCTTCACAGTTTCTCACCGCCCTTCTCTAACCATAGCGAGCAAACGAAACTAAGCCAAGCGAGTATTCTGGATGGTAGATCCGGCAAGAATGGAAATCCTATCGATTCAATTGGCGTCGCAACGGGATGCTCGTCCGTTTTGTCACGGGCGCGCCCTCTTCCTTCCATCTTCGATCCGTCATCCGATATTTCTGGCTCGATCCAGTGGTCGCTCTATGGAAATAGGGGGCGTGGGAATGTGACGGGATAGAGGAATGGCAAGATTCATGCCTTCTCTTCCACCAACACTTGGCATCGCATGCGTGTATCTCTGCATTCGCTTTCCACACCAACGACGTCGCCGCCTTCACCGATGATGCGCAAAAGAGTCCGAAAAGAACGGCCGGCTTGTTGTTGGGCCCCCAGCTGCGGTCCTTTTCCCCCTGGCCCTTATTTTTTTTGGGTGGTTTGCTCGACAATTCAGTGCCGCCTGACAGCGCTGGAAGCGAAGCAATCAACAGAGCCACAACCACCTGCGGCGAGAAAGCATGCAACCACTCAACAGCGTGGAGGGCATACATGGACGACATCAGCCCAATCCACACCCCTTTTACGATCGCCATACTACTGGAATTGGGTGAGAGTTACGTGCGCGTGTCTTTTTTGACCTCCCCTGTAAAAAGTCTTTGGTTGCTCAAAGTTCATTGACGATGATCTAGTGCTTTTGGGATCCATCAGTGTCTCACCTCCACATCTGGTCTTCGAAGTAAAGTTCTAATCGTCGTGTTTCGGCCAATGACTGAACAGCCTCCAAATCTACAGAAGGCCTTTGGGATATCTTCAACTAATCGGAAACATCATCGACGTCCTCACCGTACATTCCACCAAATTCTGTGACGATCCACAAACAGAATTTCTCCCACTCAATCGCCCAGTCCTGAAGACGCTGGGCCTTCACACCGCCCCCAACACTAGCCGCCCGAATGTCATTGATCCTGCTTCCGGCTCAGTATACGTCTCCCAACATACATTCGGCACGGAGTTCGCAGCCACAGGATTGGTCTTTTGTTCCAATTACCGATGGCCGTTGTTGCCGCTAATGCAGAGAAGAGACAGGTAAAACCAAAAGGATTTAACTCACCATGACTCGCTGTCTTGGTCCTCAAAGGCAGCCCAGCGAACGCTATTTTCAGCCAGGGACCCCAGGCCAGCAAGTCCGAGGTTTTCCCAACCCTGGAGTGCCTGCCAGAAATCGTGCGTCATGCCGGCGGTGTCCTGGCCGAGGATGGCTGGGTCGTCGTTGCACAGGGCACACGGGACGCCGCGGGCCAGCAGGGCCGGCAAGGGGTGGTGCATGATGCTGCCCGTCAGGCGCAGAATCTCGTTGGAGATGGGGCAGCTCTCGACGAGGATGCGACGGTCTCGGACTGCCTGGATGAGGCGCGGATGCTTGTAGAGGGAGAAGCCGTGTCCAATGCGGCGGGTTCCCAGGAGCAAGGCATCAAAGATGTTGTCGTCGGTGGCATCGCCGTCTCCGAGCGTCTCGCCAGCATGGAAGAAGAAGGGTATCTCGAGGCCCTCGAGGACGCATTGCTTCCGGAACCAAAAGAGCTCCGGAAGCAGGTCGGCCAGTGGACGGCCCGCGTCTTCGGGACCAACAAGGTCGTATCCGGCCACCAGATGCGGCCAGGCGAGCTTGGTGGCAATGCAGTTGTCCATGCTCTCGACAACGGGTCGCGTGTCGAGGCCACGGAGTGATGTCCATATGATGCGTAGACCCCAGAAGGCGGCACCTTCGTCGGTAGCCTTGAAGGCGGCCACCTCTTCCTCAATGACTTGAAACATGTGATTATAATCATCCTCCGGCACTTCTGATGCCTCTCGGCAGTAGTCGAGGGGCCAGGTAAACCTACATGTGACACGTCAGCTTTCAGCTGCTTCGGTCTCTCCCGCTGTCGAGGACAACGGCGCGTGCGGCAATGTGTGATATGCACGACATGATGTGATGGGTAGAACAAGGCAGCCGGGAAGCAAACAGAGGGCGGGAGAAGGAATATCTCCCCGGGTACCTAATGTTGTGTCATGCGACACGGACTCACCGCAATTCAACCCAGTAGACACCATCGGCGACGAGCAAACTCATTAACCGCCGAAGAAAACCGCGCCAGATAGGTTCCTAGTACGGTGAGGGAAGGTGAGGTTAGCGTTTGCTTTTCAACCAGGGGGTGCTTGGCCTGTCACTACATCACATGAGACATGTATGATCTTGCCTGACTTTAATTAAGTCGTAACAGAGAAAGCAGCGTAGTGACGCAGGTGTCTAAGCACCAAACCCGTCCGCGGTGTCAAAGAAAAAAGGGTGTTGGGGTGAATAGGAGAGAACTGTACTGGGAAAACAAGAGCTAGAAAGGAGAGGAGAGAAGGGAAAAGGAGAGGATGAAAACATAAGAATGAAGACATACATAATGAATCATACTCCCCAGCACAGCAAAACACCCCGCAAACTTGCGCCAAATCTCATCCTGGCCGTGGTGTTGTTCGACTGCGTCCGTCACTGATAGCACGCATCTGGACTTTAGCCACGCAAGGAACCCCTGTCGGCCACCCGAGGGGAAGGTACTGGCTGTGATGATGAGGGGGATAAAAGTGTGAGGTTGGTATTCTGGGCTCCAGATGGAGGGCTTTTCAGGAAGTGGTTTGCGGAAACGGATGGAGATGGAGGCGTTTTCAAGCGCTGAGGGACTGGTAAGCGGTGTGGAAGAGGATATGTGCATCCCTGGCGTAGAGAGGACCAGCGGGAGGAGGTAGTCGAGGTCGACCATAGCATCGAGGTGTGCATCTGAATTTTTAATTTTTAATTTTAGTGTCCGTCCCTTTCCAAGTAAACGAACGGGTTTAGCAAGCTGGTGGAGGAGAACATACGAAGTAATGCCCCCTTGGGCATCCGTCTAACGATCCGCCATAGCGTCGTCGCCTCCATACGCTCCTTGGCCAGCGAGAACATCATGCCGGGAAACACGGTCCGCCCCGCGGCCGGGCCGGTAGGGTCGCTGGCTAGAGACTCCTCCAGCTCAGGTGTCCAGATGGTTCGGCGCTCATGGTCACGGATGCGGGCAACGATGGCGCAGGCGCGACGGGCAATGGGGGAAAGCGAGGTGCGAAAGATGTGATCTTTTTCTGTAATGTTAGCATTCTTGGTTGGAGCTAACACAACAACAGTGGAGGGAAGGAAAGAATAACAACAAACCGCTCCGTTCCTTTTGCTCCTCCGCTTTGAGCGCCGTCCGCTTCGCAAGGTAGGTCTTGAGGATATCATCATCAAATGAGGGAAGCTCTGAAGCGACTTCGACCCACTCTTCGTCGGTGAGCGGCATTTTTATCTTTTTGTTCTTGCTTGCTTGCTTGTACAGAGTAGCCGTTTTTGGTGAAGGCGAGTTCGCAAGAAAAGTGATGAAGGGATGAAGTCGCACGACAAATGAGTCAAACGGGAATTAAATATATCTGGCTCGCTCGCTCGACTTTGCTGAAAGCGACACTTGCTGCAAAATGAAAATCCGAAGTTGAGTCAGATGTGAAATGCGAGACCTGCAAAGAAGAGATGTGAAAGGCGGAACTGTGAGATGTGAAATGTGAAATGTGTGAATAATGAGGAACGGGCGGCGGGGTCCCGGAAGTTACACGGCTGAGGAACGGGCGGATCCGCCGGGTTTGGTTGGGACCTGCCTCATCAGGACCTGATTCGGGGCCGGTCTTGGCAGGCGGCGTCACTCCGGGGTTGCCATACCTAAGGTGCCTTACCTGCCTTTGGCTATTTTGAGGGTGTCTTGACAAAATTTGGAAAATAGGAACTAAACTAATATTTTTAAGAGTGATTAGAGAACTCGTCAGGCAGCTGTGACGATGTCTACCTTGCATCGGCTGAGAACCCAAAAAAAAGTCACATCGGATTAAGTAAGACCGTCTCGGACCTCAGGTTGTACAATAATCCATTCAGATTCGCGCAGAGGCTGACAGCTTGGACCAAGTATTTGATGAATTCAGTGCGTGATCTGCAGGCATTTTTTATCCGCTGGCAGATGTATTGCTCTTAATATGTGTAACACTAACAACTCAAGTGTCTACGGCGACCCATCAAGGTTTTGAGCCTTGGCCCTCCTCATCTCTAACAACTCAGGATAGTCCACCACACAGCCCAGTTCACCCCATCCCTGCACCTCAATTTCTTTTCTCGCCCTGGAGATCCTCTCCTCTGTAATAACATATTCTTCGGGCAGCTTATAATCCATAACCCCTCCACCTGGGTAAACTCCACGCATCATCTCCACCACAGCATGTGCACTCAGTGATGTATTCGGCATACCATGGCCCGAGTAGCCAGCACAGAGGAATAAGCCCTCGCCACCTCCGAGGCTTTCCGGGATTGGACCAATCCAGGGGACATGATCGCGGCTGTAGCCCATAATGCCAGTCCACTCGGCGACAGCTTCGAGAGTTTGGCTTGTTCTGAGATCTCCAGAGGAGGGCCCAAAGTCCACGGGCGGCGCAAGCTGGGTGCGGAGGAACTTGGCAACATCTTCCTCTACCTCGTCATCGCGCCATTCGCCGACTCTGTGAGATGTTAGCACAACTCTGTTCAAGTCTGCATCATTGCATGGCCAACAGATACCCCGCTCACACCCTCCCAAAAACACGCAAGGATGGGCTGAATAAAGACGGAGAGAAACACCAACATAAATGAAAGAAAAAGGAAAAAAAAACATACCCCATCCCCTTCTCCAACACC
>Ga0247763_1000795_pt1 | contig 18902 bp, 23 predicted proteins | sample UWRJL141409B4_FD_179926 | JGI IMG/M metagenome (GOLD analysis project Ga0247763, IMG submission 179926) | Plant litter microbial communities from Arlington Agricultural Research Station in Wisconsin, United States - UWRJ-L141-409B-4 | ecosystem: Environmental > Terrestrial > Plant litter >...
CGTTTGTCCCGCCGTGGAAGCTCGTCGTTGCATTTCAACCGGCGGCAATAAAACTGGCGAGCGACAAGCGCAAGCACAAGCGCAAACACAGGGTAGCAGCAGATCCAAAATGGAAACTCCAAGACGAGCGGGATGCCGCCCAACCGAGAAAAATCCAGACGAGCGCAGCGGGTCGTAAAAAGGGGGACAAATGAACGGACCGGTGCGGGGAAGGGGTGGTAGCAAGGAGTAAGGCGAGACAAGATTTGACTTCTCCAGTCCCTCACACTTGCCTTACTGGGAATACTCGCTCCAATCCACAAATTAGGAAAGAATTCTGACCTGCTGAATCATCGTCATCGTGAGACCCACCGACCCAGCAAAGGTATTGGTGAGACACGGCGCTACGTCTCACCTGGGCTGGACGCACAGGTGTATCGCGTATCGTACTTTGCGCAAGGTAGCTTACCTTCTGTGTTCACTCTGGTTCATTGCGAGCACAGCTGTTCCAGAAGGAATCGGAGCTTGGAACTCCTCACCGCCAGATTGGGACGCCGTCCATCAGTCCGGTTATCGGTTCCGACTTCATCCCTCGCTCGCTCCTTCGCCTCCCTCAACTAGACCGAACTCCCCAAAGCTCAACCGGTATCAACACACATTCACCATGGCGTTAGGTATGCATCTCTCTTACCCACCGCCCAGCTTCTCTAACTATGTCACAGTCCTCCCCGCCGCGGCCGCAGCCGCCGCCACAACCCTCGCCACCATGTACATCGACGCCAAACTGCAAATCGGCAAGGACCTTCGCTGGATCCTTGGCCGACGCTTTATCAGGCGACAATGGGTACAGGCCGAAAAGACCGGGCGCACCTCCATGTGGTATTTCCTCGAACAACACGCAGCAAACCTGTCCAACGACGAGGCCATCTGGACGCGGACGGGAAGCTACACATTCAAACAGTTGTACGAGCGGGGAAACCAGTATGCGAACTGGTATCTGTCGCAGGGAATTCGGCGGGGAGACCTGGTGGCGTTTTTCATGCTCAACTCGGCAGACTTTGTCTTTGCATGGGTGGGTCTGTGGGCGATCGGGGCGGCGCCGGCCATGATCAATTACCACCTCACAGGCAAGGCGCTGGTGCACTGCCTCAGGTTGAGCGAGACGAAGCTGGTGTTGATGGACGGGGACGAGGCGGCCATGGGGAGGATGGCTGAGGTGATGCCCGAAATGCAGCAAATATTCCAGGGCCGGATGAACTTTGTGAGGCTTGGGGATGTGAAGGCGGATATTTACTCGCAGTCGCCAACACGACCTGCCGACGAACACCGGCTGGGACTCAAAGCCAACGACCCGATGGCGCTGTTTTATACGAGTGGGACGACTGGGTTGCCAAAGGCATGCTCGCTTCCTATCATTGCAGCCTTCGGGCATGGGTACGGCACCATTGCGGGCACAAACCCTGTTCAAGGGCCGAATCCACGGTATTATGTCTGCATGCCGTATTACCACGGCACGGGCGGCATCAACGTGATGGCACAGCTGTTGTGCGGTCATACAGTCTGTGTGGCGCCAAAGTTTAGCGTTTCTGCCTTCTGGAAGGACATTCGGGATTCCCGGGCAACGTGGTTCGTCTACGTTGGAGAGACTCTGCGGTACCTGCTCGCAGCACCACCGTCGCCGTTGGACCGGCAACATCATGTGCATTCCATCTACGGAAACGGGCTGAGACCAGATGTTTGGGATCGGTTCCGGGAGCGTTTCGGCATCGAGAGGGTGTTCGAGTTCTTCAACAGCACTGAGGGCATGCTCGCGCTCGACAACGAGAGCCTTAACGACTACACTGCCCACGCGGTTGGCCACCATGGTGTTTTGCAGCGGTGGAAGTACCACAAGTACTATGTGCCGGTAGCAGTTGACCCAGAGACGGGGGATATTGCCCGAGATCCCGAGACAGGCTTTGCGTATCGAATGCCATACGAGGTAGGAGGCGAGATTCTGGTGCGCGTGCCATTTGAGCGACAGTTTCCCGGCTACTGGAAGAACCCAGAAGCAACCGCTGGAAAGTTTATCAAAGATGTGTTTGAGAAGGGCGACTGCTTCTTTCGCACCGGCGATGCCTTGAGGAGAGACCACGAGGGAAGATGGTTCTTCCTGGATCGGTAGGTCCCTCGATTCCAACAATTGAGTGAAGATGCTGATATGCATCACTTGGCCAGACTGGGTGATACTTTTCGGTGGAAAGGCGAGAATGTTTCAACCGCTGAGGTCTCAGAGGTTCTAGGCAAGTATCCGGGGGTCCTCGACGCGAACGTGTACGGAGTTCAGGTCCCTGGGCATGACGGCAAGGCCGGTGCGGCGGCCATCTATGTTGATCCTGCCCTCAAGAAGTCGTTTGACCACCAGGACTTCTTGCGGTAAGTCCACAAAACCCCGGGTCTCGGAGCTGCGACCGGAGAGGCCAAGTGATAGCGTTGGTGCAAAACTGATGACGGTCTCCAGGCACGCCCGTACCCATCTGCCGAAATATGCAGTACCTCTGTTCTTGCGACATGTCGCAGAGCCATCGGCGACCCATAACAACAAGCAGAACAAGTTGCCGCTGAAGAAGGAGGGTATCGATCCGGATAAAGTCAAGCCCGAGGACAAGGTATTCTGGATCGAACGACATGGCCGCGGTGTCACCTATGTGCCGTTCACCCGACAAGACTGGGACGACCTCCATGTCGGCAAGGCCAAGCTCTAGCAAACATATGACTGACTCATCGTGTCGCCATCCGATGTGAGGCAAACAGACGCAAACCCTCTGTACGAGACAAACGGGGAGAGACGGGACGCGTGGGGGTTTGGGCGGTATGGGACAGAAGCAGAGGGGGAGTTCTCGTTGGTCTAGATGGCGTCTCGGTGGCCTGCCATTGACCAGAAGCATTAGCACTGTTCATGAAGGGGATTGATTGGGCGCTTAAGGGATCTCTGTAGGATAGGTGAGACGGGAAGGGAGAGTAATTACAGGACAGGCCGAAAATCCGGCCCGACGCACCACATCACAATTCATCCCATACTCTCGGCAAGTCTCGCCCTCCGGCCGCATTCTGACGCACGGCTGGTTGCATCTCGATGCGGCCTTGGAGTTTGTGTGAGCAGCTGTTGCAAGCTAGAGCTCCAGAGCATCCGCCGGTGTGTTGATGCGATGCATCAATTGTGTGAGGGGGGAGGGCGCTGTTCTCAGACGTCCAGGATGACTAACGAAACCCCCGATGAGGGTGGTATCCTTGTCGGAGATGGGAGGAGCTGAAGCATAGCGGAACCGCGTCGGGGACTTTTGCGTCCCCCATTGTTTAGCGGGCGCATTGTACTTCGTAGGATACGTCGTATCTGGAAACCAAACTCGACCCTGCAACATCCAGGAACCGCGATGCTGTGGGGAACTGCCAGCGATTGAGTTTCTGCGGCTGATCCGCTGTGGATCATAGTGGATCAGAGCTTGTCACAGATCAGACCCGCGTTGCCCCACCTGTAGCCCACCGATCGACCGACTCCCTGTCATTCGTCGAGTGGCGCCTTGCTCCGTCTGAAGGGAGAACATCAAACACGTCCAACAACGACCCCGGACTACCAGACACAATCGACCTTCTGCCGTTGGTTTATTCTCCGCCGGGCCTGGAACCGGGTCTCGTATGCGGCGCTGCGCCAATCACGAGCTCTCCGCGAAGGGCCGCCTTGTTTTTCGAAGCAATCACACACATGAGCTTCTCCGCAAAACTCAAAAATGGGCGCCTCTCTGATCATGCGTCTCGTCGTCACAGTCCAGAGAGTCCAAATGCCACGCCTCGCACGGTCTCGAACCTGTCAAGTGACATGATTGACAAGTTGACATGGCTTGGCCCGCGACAAAGTTCCAACTTCGGTCCGGGGTACCCTCAGAAACGCCGAGCCCCTTGAGACGCGGGGTCAGGGTGAACCCCAAACATGTTAGTGCAACCATCCGATCTGTTAGCGCAGCTACCAGCATTTGCGGGCAATACTATCATCACCACTTGCGACACGAACTGCATCGAATCCCGACTGGTCGGACCTTCGTCCAAAAACTTCAATGCTTGCAAAAAGGGGAAGGAGACTTTTTCTTTTTCTTCTGCCTAGAAGGACGGACGGAAGAAACGTCACATTTGAGAACAGACGTGACGGAGGCCGCTGGTTGGAACCGACCAGGCGTCTTATTATAAGATCTCTTGTCCCATCTTTAGACATGATGGTTCTCATCCCGCCGCTGCCACAGAAAATCATCTACCTCTCCCTTGTGTCGATCCCTTAAGCAAGGACCTGGTGTCCGGATTCGTCTAATACTTCCATTCTTTTCGCTTCTCAAACAAGAAACAGTCGCTAGCCGACAGCCGCTCTCCTTCGTACCATCACTCTTTGTTGCTATTCGCATCACCACCCAACATGGTTCACTTCACCAACATCATGGGCACGCTTGCCCTCGCTCTCACTGCCGCCCAGGCTATGCCCAACCTTGCTGCTCGACAGCTTCCCGACCCGGCGGGGGAAAAGAACCTTGGCAAAGGCGGAGGAGCCCAGTTCATCGGAGGCCAATGCAGCAGTGCTGCCGACTGCGCGTCTGGATGCTGCGCCACGCTGCCCCGAAATGGAGGGACGATTGGCGTATGCTCAGGTGTAGGAGCCCAGTTTCAAGCCGGCAAGCAGGGTTGCGGATTTGGCGGCGGAGGAGGCAATGGCGGTGCTGGCGCTGGGAACAACGGCGGTGGCAACAATGCCCCATCACCGACGCCCGGAAACGTCATGGCTGCTCCGATCCCTAGCTCTCCTCCGATCACGGTCAGGCCCGCTCCGGCGCCCACCCTCGCCTCGGACCCCACGGCCACCACGATCACCCAAGGTGGAAGAGTGTTCACCATTATCCCCAGCACTCTCAAAGTTGACCCGGCTGGTACTGCCAATGTTGGCAACGGCGCCGGGGGACAGTTCATTGGTGGAGGATGCAATAGCGACGAAGACTGTGCTTCGGGATGCTGTGCTCTTGTCGATGCCGATGTAACCACTAACGCCTTTGGCATCTGCTCTGGAAAGGGGGCAAACAGGCAGAACGGCAAACAGGGTTGCGGGTTTCCTCTGGGTAATGGCAACGGTATTGCCACCAACAACTAATGTTTATCTTCAACTTCTTTATTTAGGGGTGGATTCACTCGTTGCATCTTTGGGGATCAGGAAAAGGGCTCGGAGAACATTTTATTCTTCTTTTGTATTAACCTCTGTATCTTGGACGGATCTGGATCACTTTGTGGGAGGTAGATGGCCTAGACGGCATGCTCTCGAACATTATCGTCTATATTTTGCTGCTCGCTTGCTTGCTCTCTGTGTTTGACAGTCTTCCTCGTCTCCATTCTACCACCACGCCAACCTCTACCAATGTCACCTACCCCCCTTGACAATAAACTCGTCCACCTCCCTCCTTAGCTCCCTCAACATATCATCCACGTCAGCCGGATCTCTCCGGTCCCGCCTCCTCCACCACTTCCATCTCCTCCCCGCCCGTCTTGCCTCGTCCCGTGACTTTTTCGCTTGTTTATAAACCCACCTCACCGCATCTACCGCCAACCACACGGCCCCACCAACAAACCACGCAGCCGTCAACCACTCACCCAGTGTCTGTAAACTAACCCCCACGGTCCAGGATAAGAGATAGGCGACGAATATCGAGATGTAAACCCGGAAAAGCCCCTCGACAACTAACGGAACGGCCACCCACCCTGCCAGTAAAACGAGCAGTTTCCCCACCGTGAATCCCGGTAAGATCCAAGACAGAATAGGAACAGGGATCGGTTTTGCGAGGAATCCCTTTCCGCAAAGGATGGTACAGAGCACCTTGCAGAGAATCTTGTAAAAAACCTGACAGAAAATCTTGCATGACACTTTACATGTCTGCGTCACAACTCTCGCGAAGATTCCCTCGAGGGATTCGTAGAGGGGGGTATTGTGGATTTGGGGGATTAATATCGTGAGAATTCCGAGAATGATAAACAATGTTGTTGTAAAACCCCATATTCTAAACGGGAGGTATGGCTGGAGATAGGGAGGTGTCCAGGTTGTGGGGTTGGCGAGGATCGCGAGGGTCGCTAGTAGTGATGCCATATTTTTCCCCCTCATTCTTCTTTAAAAGGGTGTTTGTCTGCCTTCTGGGTTTAGGTTTGGGTTATCCTATCGTGAGGTCGTGTTTCAGCACCTGGGACATGGACCAAACCCCCAGATCGCATCGGATGGCGTCGGAGGCGAGTTAGTCGGCTCGGTATGGTTGTCGTCTTCGTTCCCACCGCTACAAAAAGGCAGAGGTAAATTTGTAGCTAGAACGCGCAGCAAGCTTTCCAGATGTTTCGCCGCCGCACGGCTCAGCCTGCCTTAGCTCAACTTCAATATGCCGCTGACTTGATCGTATATGTCCAAACCCCCGGAACTTGGAGGCGCCGTAACTGTAACTGTCGTTGGGTCGCCGATGCGGCCAGTTCGTCACGCCAGTCGGGGCTGGGTACTAGCACAGGTCTGGTGTATGTGTCCAATCTGTCTCGTAAGATACGCGCGTTGATGCCTCGTAGGGCACGTACGTCTCGAGTTGAGGTCTAGTGTATCGCGTCGCATCGATCGAGGCACCTCTGAGGTCGACGGACGATTCGTGTCGTCTCCGACCAGACCGACCGACAGACGTTGCGCCGCCTCAGTGCCGGCTCGCCACCTCCTAGTTTGACAGACAGACAGACTGACAGAAAGACAGTGGCGCTTCGCAGACCAGAAAAAAAAAAAGGTCGAAATGACATTCAGGTGGAATGGTGTTGTGTTGTGTGCAAAACACTTCACAGCAAAGCCGAGCTTCATCTTCCACTCGGTCGCGGTCGGAGCTCCCTTCTTTGTTCTCCATCGCGTCGCTACCAGTAAACTCCATCTCTCGCATTCTTTGAGCTGCGCGACAGATCGGCTGCAAAGAATACTCCTCTCAATGCGGCAAGGGATAGAATGTCCGTTCTTTGTCTCAGCACGACACACACAATCGCTTGTAAAATACGTCATTTTCCTCTTCTTGAAGCCATGTTCAGGTGTCGGGTTCAATTCACAATCTGACCAACAGCTCTCTCCACCTATATACAGACATGATGACCATGTACAGATCAAATCAGCAACAGCACAAGGCCTACAACACCCACAAATACGGCATCCAACGCAAATGTCATCAACGCCGATCCCTCCGACTCGGCACCCTTTCCACTAAACGACGACGATGTCACCGCCGCTCCGTGAGTGGTGCTATGACTTGTCGTCGATGTCGTGATGCTAGTGCTGGTGCTGGTGCTGTCGTTAAAAGCAATCTCGACCGTGGTAGACGTCGACGCCGTTGCCTCGGCTTCCATATCCTTGCCATCTGTCGTTCCAGACGCGGCGGCACTGGACATACTGCTCGGGGTCGTCATGGTGTATGTCTTGCCTCCACTGCTGAAGGTTGAGACAGTGGTAGCGATCGCCGTCTTGGGATGGGCAGAAGAAGGCTCCGTGACCGACGGGACAGAGGACGAGGAGTTGACAGGACTAGACTCAGCGGCAGGAGGCTTCACTCCAGGCTCTATATCCCGCCGGATCAATCAGGTCAGCTTATCAACAACACAGCAAAATACCAAGACAAAAGGGCTGGGTCGGATCTGAGAGACGTACCAACGCAACGGGCTGCCGCAAAGGCCAAAACCCGGTTCGCATCCTCAGGACCACACGACTGGTTGGTACAGTCGCGGACCCCATACTGGAAATTCGCATTGCTGCACAGGCAAGCATGGTTCGGGCGGCCGTCAACCACCGGACATCCCAGGGACGGAGCGAGGGCAAGCATGTTGGTGATGCATATCTGGCCGCAGTAGGGAAGCTCAGCGATATTCGGCCTTTGCGCGGCTGCAAGGGTACCAGCCAGGATCGAGACGAAGGCAGTCGACTTCATCTTGGGTGTTTGTTGTTGTTGAGCTCGTCTTGAACTGTTTCCTCCGACACACCACCTCTGATCACAGCAACTGAGTCCTCCGACCTGTCTCGATGAGGTCCTGCTGTATTCGTAGGGCGGCAGCGGCGACTCGTATTGTATCCCCTTCACGTGTCGAACGAGAGGAAAAAATGACCGTCAGGAACTAACATGATATGCTTCGGCTGTCGACATTCTGTCCGGAGCCACCGTGTCATGACATCCAAACTAGAATCATCCCCGACAACACGCCAGCCCAAATCTTCCATAACACCATCAACCCCTCCTTCCTCGATGCTGCCGCATTCTTGCTGCCAGTAGTACTGTTCGCACTGACTCTCTGCACCAACTGATCCCCCAGCGCCTCAATGCTCTGCTCGAAGGCCTCAAAGGCCGGCGCCGTCCAGTTCGCTCCCTTAGGGCCCGGAACAGCATCCTCCCCGGTGAACGCCAGGTACAGCACATCCGCCTGGTTATGGCCATAGTCCCCGGCCATCTTCTTGCCACCACACGCCGTCGCCAGCGCTAGCGACGACTCCCCAATCATGGGCTTGTCCCCATCATCACCGTTAGTATCTCCCCAAATCCCATAGACCAACCGATCACCACACACCACCGCCACCACACTCAGCGGACGCACCCCGAATTTTGTTGGGTCAAAAGTCCGCCAACCCGGCTTGTTGCCGGTATTACCAAACACGACATAGGGATGCACATAGGCATTCAGATCCTGAATACCCACTCCATAGCGTGTGATAATTCGCTGAAACGCCGTCTTGCTTTGGTAATCTGGGCTGCGGGCCTTGGTACAGCGACCATCATCGGCGGGGCCGCCTTGGACGCCATCACAGTCGACATCCATGTCAGCGAGGGCGCTGTTCTTGCCCTGGAGGTAAATGACGCCTTGGTTGGCATTGTCGAGGGCATCGCCGCAATAGGAGAAGGCTGTGCAGTCAGTCTCAGTCTCTGTCTCTGTCGTGAACACAAAACGCTCACTCCTCAATCTAGCCTCCAAGCCTGTTGCCAAAGGGGTTGGGAAGAGCCTAATGAAGCCTGATGAAGCCTGAAGGGGATCCAAAGCCATGGAGGAGAGAGACAAAAAAGGGAGAAAGACATACTGTTCGGTCCCGTCTCTGTAGCCCAAAAACCCGTAGCCAGCTCATTCGCACAAGATCCCTTCTCAACGACGGCCTTGTAGAAATCTCTCAGGTTCTGCGGCACTTCCCGTGCGTGCGCGGCAGCCCCGCACAAGGCGAGTAATAACAGCCCCAGGGTCTTCTCCGTCTGAGTTAGGACGCGCATCATGACACTGGAAGAAAACCAAAACGGCCCGGTCACCGTATGGGAGAATGAGCGATTTATGGATTCATCAGGGAGCGCGATTCGTGTCGCTAGGGGATGGACTCCCTTGAAGAATGGGTAGCAGAGGTGATGGATGTGGGGAGAACCTTAACGCCCCATGATACTCAGCCGAGGGCACGTTCGGTCCGTTTTGAACTCTGGAGGCCTCATTGGCCGGCTTACGTGTCCGTCACGGAACAAAGAGGGCAAGAACAGAAGGTGGGAATAGCTTTGTTGATAATTGCACCTGCCAATTCCATAGTAAAAACCGTCCAACATGCAAACTCTGCTGTAGTGGCGCGAGCCAAGATCTGTAAATCCTCCGGAGAATGTGCATACTGTGAGTCTGCGAAAGATGGGGGTGTAATAATTGTGCAGTGGGCTGCGGTCCCACTAGAACAGCCAGATTATGCATGGAAACCAGGCACACCAGCCACCACAAAAATGGCTGGGACAGTGGATGCGACGGTTGTCGACTTGGTGAAAAAACCTATCGTTTCGGCTGTAGTTGTCGGAGAGTTGTTGCTTGGCAGCCGAACTGCTCCAGGTTCGGCTGTCTCGGTTATCCCTCCAGCTCCGTCGTCAGCGACGCCGAGGGCAGACCCCAGACCCATATCCCGTCCCGCCAACGGACCGAGAGGTACGAGAAACGACGTCGCCGTAACCGACGAGAATTCTGTTACTGTTGGGTTGATCTGTCTCGGAGGCTCCCTGGTCTTCCTTGTTGTCCGTGAAGCGACCGTCCCGATAATGGTTGGCACCGGCGGCGAACGGTACACACCAATCGTGTGGAGGGCCGTCAAACCAGGGTCCGAGAAGAGAATCACATACTGATCCGCAACGTGCAATTTTGCGCAAACCGATTCCTTACCAGCCAGTGCAACATCCAAGACGGCGGCGTGCGCTTTCTTCGTCCACTGCATTCCTTGCAACAGCGGTTTGCTCAGCCCTGGTAAAAGTCTTGCCAAAGGGTCCGCAGCAAGGCTGAGAAAGTCGGGAAGAAGGTCGAAGAACTTGTCGCTGTTGATGGCTGATGGCCCCATTTCACCCCTATCCAGACCGGACGGTCGGAGCCAGTTCTGGAAGGCAACCTCACAGGCCCTCAACTTGCTGTTCGAGCCGGGATACTCACAGTTCCAAGTGAGATTATCCCACAGTCCATCGTGCTGCCTAGTGACAAATGTGCATGGCGAAGGACCGAATCCCACGAAAGGGTTCACCAGTTGACCGCCCACAACGTCATCGACTTGGATGGCCACTGTAAAGTTCGACATTGGCACTCCCGTCTCGCGCGCCGCATTCGCATTCTGCTGACCAGCAATGCCCGACACGTTCTGTGCCTCGGACACGGAAACCAGCTGATCTAAGAAAGACCGAATCGTGATTGATGAGATTGTCTCGCAACTCGTGTCAAACAGATGCATTCCAGATTCGTCAAACACAAGCGACTCCCCACCGACGACAGTGAGGGCCATGCGGCCCGCAGCGGACGCATTGGGCGAGATGTCCAAGAAGCATCGCTTGCCTTCGATCAAGGTGCCGACATACTTGGGTAGTGTAGCGTTGTCTCCAACGTAAAAGAAGACGGGATGCGGATCCTTCCACTCGGATGCGACGCTCGCATCGTAGGCAACGGCCTGAAGTGAAGATGTTGGTAGTGGAAGCTGATAGCAGGATGTCGGCGAGCTTGCAGGTTGAACCGTCACGCCTGTCAAAACTGCATGGTTGAGCGTGACCTCAGTGATCACCCTAGTCGTCTTGGCCAATGCCCCAACTGCGGTCGCGGCAGTGAAGAGAGTTTGAAGGCGCATCGTCGCGTCTGCTCAGCTGGGATTCGTGTTCCGGCCGAGATGATTCGACGCCCTTCACGTCGCTCTATCACGTCGACCCCCCAAGTCCTCGCGATCTCGCGACAACACCGTTCACGATTGCCCAACTTGACATCTTAACGACAGAAAGAGGGATCGCGCTGCAAGAGCGGGTACTTAGCCCACCCCACAATCCCCAAACGCACACCCCCAGGAAGAACACCACAAACTGCAGTGTCAACCAGCGTAGGGTTCCAGCGAAAAATATGAATGACCACCCGATGGAGGGCGAACCTCAGCTTGACTTGAGCTTTGTTGTTACGTTCCAGGCCTCCGGTGCTGAGGCGGTGGGTGTAGATTGATAAAAACGGGGGTGACCCTAGGATGACCTGTGACGCCATGGGTTGGTCCCATGGCCCCCAACAACGACCCACAAAATCGTTGACGACGCCAAACACTGGTGGCTACTTCACTTCTTCAACTCACGGGCAGGCAGGCACGATGCGGGTTTTGAGATATGCCCCCGTTGCGGGGCTCTTTTTGTTCCGTGTGGCGGCGGTGATGGTGTCAGAGGAAAAAATGGCTGAAATGCTACAAGGCGATGGGGTAGAACTTGCCCGCTTAGCGCAGCCCATGTGGCTCTTCGGCCAGGCCGTGCAACGACCACCATGTTATCCAACCTTCGCGACAGACGATGGAGGCCGGCAAACCCAACCTGCCGTGCTTTGTCGCTATCCCAACGTCGGATGCGACTGCCGAAAACCTGACGTTGAGATCGGGCACGAAGGCCCTTCGTTCCCCGTCTACTTCTCGTTCCGCAGGTGTAACGAGACCGATGTCCGCATCGCTTACAATCTCTTCTATGAGAAGGACGGATTTCTCCCCAATAACGTCAACGGGCACCCATAGTAAGTTTGCGGCATGGAACTATCTTGTCAGAGATGCTGACGTCTGGCTGACTTCAGCGATTGGGAACGCGTAATTGTGGTCTGGGCTCAGCGCAAGGGCAGATGGGTGCCTTCCAAGTTGCTATTATCGCAGCATCAAGGCTACGAAACCATTGACTGGGCCGACATTGCGAATACATTCCGGTCATCAGACGCGAAGCGGTTGAGAGGAGGTAGCGACGGTCTCCAGGGGCGAGACCATCCGAAAGTCTATGTCGCATGGTCTAAACACGCCCATTTCCAGACGCCACTCACGAGATGGGTAGATCCATTTTCGCAGCTAATGAAATGGGCGTATCGCGGGGAGGACTGGTGGTATTTTCCGGTCGAAGGTGAGTTGACATCGCCAGTCGCTTAGAGGTGGACGGCCATATTAACGCGATGCAGGCGATTACATACGGGCGGACGCGTCAACAGAGCTCGGTGCAAAACTTGCCAGTTTCGAATGGGGCAGCGCAGCAAGCTATCCAGCAAGGGTTCACGAGGAGATGTGCGAAGTGTCTCAGAAGACCGAGGATGCCATCGAGGACCCTAGGCTGGGAAATATCGGCGACAGGCCAGGGCAGGCGACTTTAGGACCTACAGATGACGCCAAGCAGCCAGCTGTGGGCGGCAGTTGGCAGCCGATCTCAGAGGACCAGCCCCTGAAAGATCTTTGATTTTAGCGTGGACCCTCCTGACCCGTGACTGCCATTTGCTATAACATCCACGAAAATCCGGTTCTATCCCAGAGGGCTTCGTGCGGAACTCTAGGCCTATCTTTCTAACCAGGACTGGAAAAGGGCTTTTACCTGTTTCCAGCTCTTCTGGCGATGCAGGAAACTGACGGCAATCAAGTCCCGCACTAACAGCCTTTCAGGGAAGGACTGGCCCAAGCGGGGAAGACCCCACCCCCACCCACTGAAGAAAATCTCGGTTTCCCGCTTTAATTCTTACCATCTTCACCAATCCATCGTCCACCGTGAACATGCAATCGCCGCGCTGAACACACGATTATTACCGTGCGGCGATGCTAAAGGTAAGTCAGGACATTTCTGGATCCAACGCAGTAACCATTTCCAGCCACTCAAGCCCATCGGCTACCGTGGTGAGTCCTCCTCGGAGGACCTTCGCTTCGCGACACGTCTTGTGCTTGCGTCTTTGAAGGGGTTTGGAGAATGGACAAGGCGGAGAGGGAAGTAGCGCAAGCTTTTTCCCTCTCTACTTTTGATACAAAACTGCTGCAAGACCGAATCAATGGACCATCATAGTCCGCGCCTGTGATTACTGCTGGTAAATTCAGCGGGAATTTCCCCACCCAGGCGAGGCTCCAAGCGTTCCAACATGAGATGAAGTTTGATGGTGTTGTTTGCTACCTGGTTGCCCTGATTTTTCCCACGATCTGCCGAGCATGCTGCATCTCTTAGTAATCCGCCAGACTGCAACGACGTCATCCCATGTGAGGTTCGGGGATGCTGCTTCCCGAACACCGATTTGAAGATAGCGAATGCTGGATTGTATTTGTATTGTAAACGAGAGTGTCCTGTTACAATCATATCGTACAGTTGTGTCTTCAGTTTTCGCTCTCGTCATCGCCTCTATTGCAATTGTAGGCGCCATGGCCCACAAATCAAAGTCCAGGTTCGGACACCTCCCACTGAGCGCCCGCGGTCCACTCGAATGCTCGTTGAAGGGTACTGTTCTTCTTAGCCACCCGTACTTCAATAAGGGTTCGGCCTTCACAAAAGAAGAACGCAGGGACTTTGAACTCTCTGGACTGTTACCCCAGGCTATCCAAACTCTCGAACAACAGGTCAACCGGGCCTACGAGCAGTACTCTAGTCGCCACGATGACCTGGCCAAGAATACGTTCTTGACCTCAATGAAGGAACAGAATGAGGTGCTTTACTTTAAGGTAGGACTCAGTGCACTATAGATGATGGGCTTCTCACCATTAGTAGCTCCTCCAAGACCACATTGAAGAGATGTTCAGCGTGGTCTACACCCCAACGGAAGGAGACGCTATCCAGAACTACTCCCGGCTTTTTAGGAGACCCGAGGGAGCCTTCTTGAACATTGATGATGTGGATCGAGTGCATCACGACTTGTCGTTGTGGGGTACACCAGACGATATCGACTACATTGTTGTCACAGGTGCGCGACCTGCGGACCTCCATGTTGGAATGCGTTGACATGAGAACAGATGGCGAGGAGATCCTTGGCATTGGGGACCAGGGCTGTGGCGGGATCCTGATATCCGTAGCCAAACTTGCTCTGACGACGTTATGCGCCGGAATCCATCCTAACCGTGTGCTCCCGGTGGTGTTGGACTGCGGGACTGACAACATAAAGCTTCTGGACGATCCGCTGTACCTTGGACTCCGACAAGGGCGTGTCCGCGGGCCAAGGTACGACGATTTTGTCGACGCCTTCGTAAGGGCAGCAAGAAAACTTTATCCGCGAGCGTATATCCACTTTGAGGACTTTGGCCTGAGTAATGGTGAGTCACGCTGCGAGAGCACTTACCCGCGTTAGCCTGACGCTGACCAGAGTTCCAGCACGGCGACTATTGGAGAAGTATCGGCCAGAAATACCGTGCTTCAACGACGATGTCCAGGGAACAGGGTGTGTGACCCTGGCGGCTATCATGGCCGGGCTCCAACTCTTGAAGCAAAGGCTCAGTGACCTTCGAATGGTTATCTTTGGAGCCGGAACTGCTGGTGTGGGTATCGCGGACCAGGTAAGGGACGCAATTGCGGCCGAAAGAGGCATCTGCAAAGAAGAGGCGGCCAAACAAATATGGTGCGTTTCGCTTCTCAATGTGTACTCAGCGAACTAACGTCCTGAAGGCTGATTGACAAGCCTGGTCTACTCACGACAGGCGTCGAGAGCCTGTCTGACGCTCAGAAACCCTTCATGAAACCGAAGGAGGAATGGGTCAACCTGGGGACCGACCTTCTCAGCGTTGTCCGTGAAGTGAAGCCGAATGTGCTCATCGGAACCTCGACAGTTCACGGGGCGTTCACAGAGGAGATCGTTCGGACCATGGCGTCCCACGTCGAGCGCCCCATCATCATGCCACTCTCGAATCCAACGCGACTTCATGAGGCAATCCCTTCTGACCTGTTAGCTTGGACGGGCGGCAAGGCACTTGTCGCAACGGGTAGTCCTTTCGACCCCGTCAAAGGCCCATGGGGAGCCGATGGTACGGAGATGACCATATCTATTGCAGAATGCAACAATAGTGTGGTGTTTCCCGGCATTGGACTGGGTTCAGTACTATCCCGAGCAACGCGCGTGACAGACAAGATGCTGGTAGCAGCGACGAAAGGTGTCGCCGAAATGGGTCCAGCATTGGAATCTGAGGACGCCACAGCGCCACTGCTGCCCGGAGTTGAAGTTGTCCGTGAAGTCAGTGTCCGGGTGGCCCGCAAGGTGATACAGACAGCAGTGGAAGAAGGCGTTGCGAGCGAAAAGGGGATCCCGACCGAAGTGGGTGAACTTGACGAGTGGATCCGCGAGCAAATGTGGGAGCCCATCTACAGACCACTGAAATATGTCGCGGCAGAGGGGGCAAGCAGGGAGGCGAAGGGGGAGATGAGGGTCGTCGGCTCAATAGAGAGGCCTGACGATCAGAGATGCTGAATCTGCATCGAAAGATATGTATCTATGCTTTTTACGATCATGTTGAGCTTCGATGCCAAATGCTAACATGTCTGCACCATCTCGTTGGCGAAAAATGTTAACGCCCCGCCAATGACCGCAGCCTTTCGCGTGTGCCCGGCTTCACCCCACCACCACATCCACGTGACCTGTCACAAATCCGGTAGGGTTTTCGATCCACACCAAAATTATCGCGGGAAACCGATAATTTCGCCTTGGTTTTCACAAATCCCGAAATCTCGACTCACCATCACCCAGTCGCCATTTCCGCACAACAACAGTCGCAATGGCCAAGATATCGTACGTACAAGTCCTCTATTTTCTTCCGATCCAGAATTGCCGCATTTCTATTACCTCCAGAGCGAATTCGAGCCAGGAAGAGGGGAAGACATTTGGTTCTGTGGGAGGGCCGTCGGAGGGTCGTGGGAGAGCTCTGGGGAGCTTCCAGGCTTTGTTTCTTGGGAAATCGCAAACCTGGATCTCTTGCTGAGACTTCCACCACTGGCTCGGAGAAATTGCGGCGAATCTGGGCATTTTTGTGAAAGTTCTCGAGAGCTTGTTTGCTAACAGAATGTCTGCAGTCGTGGTGCCCCCGGTGGCAAGCTCAAGATGACCCTGGGTCTCCCAGTGTACGTACCAACACGTCCTTTCCCGATTCCCGAAGCGCCGACCGAATGACGGCCGATTCACAATACAGAGTTGGGATTTAGGGACGCTAACGAATGCGGGACAATAGTGGTGCCATCATGAACTGCGCAGACAACTCCGGCGCACGAAACCTATACATCATCTCCGTCAAGGGTATCGGTGCCCGCCTGAACAGACTGCCGGCTGGCGGTGTCGGTGACATGGTGATGGCCACCGTCAAGAAGGGCAAGCCCGAGCTTCGCAAGAAGGTCCACCCCGCAGTTATCGTTCGCCAGTCCAAGCCGTGGAAGCGTTTCGATGGTGTTTTCCTCTACTTTGAGGACAACGCCGGTGTGGTGAGTGTTCTGCCTTTGGCGACGTGTTGACGCAGTGTGGAGGAGGTTCTAACGGGCATTTGCAGATCGTCAACCCCAAGGGTGAGATGAAGGGCTCCGCTATCACTGGTCCCGTCGGCAAGGAGGCTGCCGAGCTGTGGCCCCGTATTGCCAGCAACTCCGGTGTCGTCATGTAAATGGGTTTTTGGGCTGGGGCGAAGAACGAGACTCGAGAAAAACGATTCTGTCAACCTGGGATTCATCTTTCCACATCCGGGAAGATTTAGGGATGAATAAGGCCATGAAAGGCCGGCGGGATTGGCAGGCTTTGCATTTCGGTTGCGGCGTGCTCGGGAGTCATACCATGCATGATATACAGGTCAATTCAGAACCGTTTCTTCGAGGGTGGTTCAGTCTTGCAGTGGACTGGCTTTTGTCGCCGTGACTGATAAGCCTGGCAGGTTGACGGCACAGAAGATTGGTGTCCTGGGATTGGGCATTGTCCAAAGTCGGTGAACCTGGAGTGTTGTTTGAGACAGCAGTTGCGGCCTTAGGGACATGGTGACGCAGCCTAGCTTGTCTTGGGCGGCGGTCACTGCTTGTGATTGCCGCTACGTTCTTTACCTCCATATGATCGTACCGTAGACCACCACCCCACGTCCCGCCGTGGTCTGTTACCTGTTGTGCTCCTGCATACTCCCTTGACGGGTTGACCGAAACTAGCCCTTCCTTTCCCGACTCCACTCTGTCAATAAGTAGAGTACGGCCTGCACAGTGCTCTCAACATCCACCAGACCAGCGAGTTCCTCGTCCCCATCCCCTGTGCCCGGCCCTACCTCCTATAACCGCCCCCACGCAGGGCAACTCACATGTTGCAACCCAAGGCCTATCAGAAAACGAACTCACATGTCCATCCAAACTGTATATGCATCCGTGCAGATACATCCGTACAGACCGTGGTGTTGTCCTTCCCAGGGCACTTCTTGACTGATCCTGGTGAGTAGGTAAATACCAGAGAAAGTTTCGCAGGTGGCGCAGTCTGGTTCAAAGCTGTGGTGTGCTTCCATGTCTCTGAGGATGTGCATGTAGAGATGGTGTTAACACAATAAGCGTCCCATCCAGCGAGTACCTTCCTACTTATTCGTACCTACCTACTCAGACATTTCTCTAGTTGGATTTCCGGCTAAGTCCTACGGTGTTTATGTCTTGGGTTAAGGGGGTAGAGTTGAGAGTGAGTGAGACTTGAGAAGAGGCTGAACAAGACGTGCCTACGTACGTGCTATGGAGGGAGGACACGGTAACTGGGACGGGCGGTAGGTTCGTCGCATAGAGGCTGAATAAAAATAGGACATTCGCTGGTAGACTTCATCTGTGATATCTGGTGCCATCCGTCTAGTTGGGTTACCTACCCGTAACAAACTTCTTGTACGTGATCAATGGTCAAGGTCTCAAGTCTAATACAAGCCCACAACTTCTCACCTTGGGTAGTCAACAACGTGCTCTTGAACTAGGGGGAGGCACTCATGGGGCTGTTGGAGAGAGCGGGAAAAGGAAGCGTTTCGGTAAAGAGTTTTGACATGCTGAGGGACTGGATACCTATTTACACTTCCTTCTCAATACTGAGTCGCGATTCAGGTGGCACTGCCACTTGCATTGCAGTCAGTTTCCATTTTGCACAAGAATTGAATATGTACAATCATAACCAAGAGGCACCAAAGCTTTTAAGTGTCCAGACTTTTTTGTTGAGTAGGTACTCGTATCCGCACCTTACAAGCTCAGTCGTAATTGTAGCAAAGAAAGCCATTCGTATCCATCACCTCGGCAATCGTCCTGTTTTCCACCAACCCATAGAGATAGAGCAGATGGTTCAGTGTTGTTGTGTTTCCCGGATCACCAATAACCAAGGGTTCGCTGTGGGTTTCTGTTAGCACACTGCGCTAAACATTGACCTGGCTCAAGAAGGTGTGAAGAAGGAAGGAAAAAAAAAACAAGCTTACGGGACGTCAGCTGGTCTGGTCAGGTTCACTGGTGCGAACCCTCCCCCTCCTGCTCCTGGCGGTCCTCCAAAACCACCACCTCCTCCAAAACCACCTCCACCTCCTCCGGGTCCTCCTGGAAACCCACCCCCCCCCCCCCCCCCCCCCGCCCCCGCGGCCAACCCACCCCCCCCCCCCCCCCCCCCCGCCCACACACCCCCGAACCCCCCCCCCGCGGGCC
>Ga0247763_1000796_pt1 | contig 18886 bp, 21 predicted proteins | sample UWRJL141409B4_FD_179926 | JGI IMG/M metagenome (GOLD analysis project Ga0247763, IMG submission 179926) | Plant litter microbial communities from Arlington Agricultural Research Station in Wisconsin, United States - UWRJ-L141-409B-4 | ecosystem: Environmental > Terrestrial > Plant litter >...
ATGGATGGAAACTTGGCAGTAGGTGAGTGCCGACTGGCTGGCAGGCAGGCTTGAGAACACTTGTGAGGAGACAAAAAAAAGGAGAAAGTCGAGAAAAGATTCAAGAGATGTTGTCATATTAAAACAGGACTGAAAAAGTCCTATTGGGGCTGTGCCTGCAAACCGCAGCCGGGGTCAAGGCGGGGAACTAGGCGAATATTGGAAGACCGAAATATGGTGGCGCACCCCCCCGGCCGGAGGCCTGGTTGGCTGCCTTGTGAGGACTGGCAGGGGTGAAGTATTGGACATGGCCAGCCGTAGGGTGCATATACTGCTTTTTACACTGCCATTATTGAGTGAAAATGAAGCTTGTCAAGAACTCGCCCGTATTCATTGTCCATGTTTTTGATGAAAACGGGCAGCGGGAAGCACTTGGCGAGGATAAGATAGCGAATCACAATGGTGTTGCTGATGCGACGCGAGAATGAGGGCGCGAAGGTCCTTGTTGACGCGCAAGAGAACAAAGAGGTCTCGGGGTCGGAGGTATGTAAAGCATCTCGAGTACCAACTCAACCGGGAGCGACAGGAGCTTGCTGCCTTGTCGTACACCGTCCGCGGCCCGAATCTTGTCCATCTTCTTCTTCAAGCGCCGCTTTTGGCGTCTGGAATGCCTGCTGAGCGCCTCAAATTGGGCAACGAGCCGCTCAAGATTGTCGTTGCCAGAAGCCTTTTTGGGGCTGCCGGAGTTGTCGGGCCCCTCGGGGTTGCTAGGGTAGCTGATGCCGATAGTGTCGCTGTCGACGTCGTCGCCGACCACGCGGGATCACCAGACGCTCTTTCGCCTCATCGGGATTTTTTGGTGGGGAGCGGCATTAGAGATTGGCCTGGGATTTCGACAGGGGATTTCGACCGCATAGTGTTCTTTTAAATCTTGTTACGGAGGATGCCCTCTGAACATGATCCACCAAAAGGAAAGAGTTTGCCCCACACACCACACTTATTCTTCCATTCACTGGCAGGTGCGACAGCAGCAGTTTCCAAGATGGGCGAGTTTGGCGAATCCAGTGAGCTCAAACGAGTTCAGTAAATTCAGCGGCAATCCGCAGGCGACCGCCCTCGACGCAGCACGCCGCAACCCCATGAGCAACACTTGTCAGCGAACCCGATGGTACGACGCCACTTACGGGGCCACGAGGTTTATGAATCATCAAGCATTCAATTGGAGCTTAATTACCTAGTTACCAGCCTTTTCCGCGGCACGCGGCCCTCCCTGGTCGATTAGACAGTCGCAAAGTTCAGCGGCCCGGCCCACACCCGCAGCTTCTTGCCCCAAATCTGCAGAGCGATAATAAAGACAACGGCAAATGCACATACGGCACCCTGGATGCCAAAGCTAAGCTTTGTGCCCTGCGCCTCGGCCCATCTGACCTGGAAGTAGCTGATGATGAATCCACCCACAGTTCTGGAGAAGTTCAGCCACGCACACACCTCACCCGACGCCTCGGGATAGCTGTCGAGACAGTAGCTGTTGAGCGCGACGGTAGTGATCATTATGCCGAACACATACAGACCCCAGACCACGGCCGTCGCCATGTAATGCCATGCGTCCTCCATGGCTTGTCCGAAGAGCACCAACCCAATGATGACAAGCGGAAGCGCGAGATAGATGACATACAGGCGCACCTCAGGCTCAAAGTGGCCCTTGTGTGACCGGATGTAGCGCTTCGCGTTGGCGTCATGCAGCCAGTGCCCGATAGCCTCGCCCAGTGTTACCGCCACGACAGGGGTGAAGTAGAAGAAGCCGATCTGCCTGGGCCCGAAGCCGTACAGCGGCGTCACGAAAATTGCGAGCGTGGTGTTAATGCCCACAGCCCAAGCGAACGTCTGATTTCCTTCATGTCAGTGACCTCGGCCTCGCTATGGGGAACGGCAGGCTTACAAATGCATAGAACAGACACGAGATGAAGACAATGGGCTTGAGAATGACGCTCACGGTGCGCCAGCACGCCTGCCCGAATGTATTGCGGAGGTGACGCGACTTGAACTGTGCCGTTCCGACAAGACGCTCGATGCGGCTTCCCTTGGCTGGCTGCTCGCCGGCTGGAATTGTGCGGTCGTAGTACGTTTCCTGCAACCAACCGATAACAAGGACCATGGCGACTCCGTTCATGGCAAAGTAAACCCAGAAAGGAATCTGCCATCGCTGCGTCTCGATCATGAATGCCGTCAGTAGCGGTCCGACGTACGGGCTGACGATGATGAAGGACGACCAGATGTTGATCTTTCTCGCCCGCTCATGGAAGAAAAAGATATCCTGGATAAACATGAGACCGCCTGCTTGCGAAACCGTCGAAAAGAAGCCGTTGAGAACACGGGCGGCCGTGAAGGAGTCCAGATTTGTAGCTGCGGCGCACCAAGCTGCAGTGGCTGTCGACCCAATGAGGAACCAAAAGACGATGGGAAGCCGACCAAAGTATGCGCTGAGCAGAACAACTATCTACTGTTAGTGCGATTACGACAACGGTTACATGGTGTCGTACCGACAACGCCACCGGCGCCGAGCATAAAGACGTTGCCAGCCTGCGAGTGATTTACAGTATCCGGGGTCGTCTCCCATTCCCTGGACCAGATTAGCAGAGATTACGTTGTGTAGCACACCACCAGCTTCTACTCACACCGCCTGCGGAATCAGAGTGACGGCACCCGTGGCGCTGCCATAGTCGGGCAGGAAGGCGGCCCACGAGATGATGAAGAGAATTAGATGCTTCTTCCCCCAAGACCAGTTGAGGGGGTCGTTTGGATCATCGCTGGGCTGAGGGATCAGACGCGTGTGTCCGTCTTTGGCAACCTTGGTGCCTCCCTCGGTACTTGCCGCTTCTGTGTCGACGTCGACAACGTACCCCTCGCCTTCCTGGTATTCATGCAGTTTCTTGGACTTGGCATGCTCATCCACCGTCACGGTGCCGTTTTCGGCCTTTTCGACTTTCTCGGGCTCGCTCATGGTTATGGGTATGGCAGGATGAGTTTGGGGATCTAGAGTGGCAGCGTCAACAAAGACGTCGAGACGGCGTGCGGCTCATGATTTAATATTGAGCGACACGGCCCCTGTCGCAGTCTCGTTGCAATCTGCCGCACGAGCTGCGTTACACCACAGAGCAGCGAGCCCGGATAAACGGTTGGGCTCCTTCTGGAAGAGACGCGACACTTGTGAGCTCATGCGCATTGGCTGCGACTCAGCATGAGCAACGACACGGGAATACCAAGACAAGCAAGACAAGCAAGACAAGGGGACCCAGAACCTCTGCCCGAATGGTAATTCAAAGCCACGGTACGCGGCCCACTGGTTTTCCCTGGAGGTAGCATTGCAGTTGCTGATATTGATCCAGGTGCAGTGAGCGACAAGCTTACTGGCCTGAGATGGGACGCTAGAGCCGATACCTGGCTTAGACGTGACATTGTCATCGCGTGTCTACCGGTGTGAGGGGCGCTTACACAACTGCCGACACGGCTCCTCCGCTTGCGGATCCTTGACCAATAACTGACATTGAGCCGATGATACTCAGTCGCAGTCGCAACCGCAAACGCCTCGGATTTGGATTTCCTTTCCGATCAGCTCACCATCATCATCATCTCGTCTTAAGAGTACGCTTCCAGAGTAATCCCTCGGGGTGGTTTACCAGCGCGTTTGGGTGACCCGATACGATCGCAGTTTTGGACACGAGCCGCCCGAGCGGCAGGGAGAAAGTTGGATCGACCAGTGAGATGCGACGGCTTGAAAAAGTTCCGTCGGGGTATTTTCGCACAGACCGAGCTGTGGAACGTAGGGAGGCGCGCTCTGGTTTGATGCGAGGAGCCCGCATCTTTTTCGGTTCAGATTCTTGACTAAACGTTAGTTTCTCTGCTTCATCAGTCTTCCCCAGACCTGCTTCCCAGCAACCATGTCGTATTGCAGAATTCCTACCCCGCTATGGTCACAACCTGGGACACGGCCTGCAACTGCTCGGACGGTTTCCATCTCGGCGAGGCACGCGCAAACCGAAATAGAACGCTGGCTGCCGCGATTAAGACGTCTGTGTTGACGCATCACACGAGGTCCATCCCCGGTCTGGATCCAATCTTCGTGCACCAGATATTCCGGGGAAGGGAAACGGGCTTGTCTCGTTGCACCTTCTAGAAGTTTTGTCCAACGTGTTTCATCAAATTATGGTTCTGCTCGGGCCTTCAATTTCTCCACCACACCACATGGTGCCGTTCCCTGTGCCACGAGAGACGGGAAGGGATCTGCCGAGATTTTAGGCCGCACACCCGCTTCCCCGCCGGCGCTAAAACATCGCCATGTCCCCTCGAACCGTTTCGTTTATCTCTTGGCCTAAATACTCTGCAGCGGGAGATTGCCTGGTCCAAGTTTGCAGCTGGCTCTCTGTCCGGGTGGGAGCTGAGTGGTGCGACATGGTGTAGCTTGGCAGTTGAAGCTATTGGGAGGTGGTGATCCTTCAGTTGACTAACAGATTCGTTCGGACTGGGTGAAAGTTTACACTACGAATACCCATCTCAAACAGGTTAGCTCTTTCGTGGTTGGGGCCTCCTCACACAAGTGTTCTTTTTGAACGACAGGGTGGACATAGCTCAGCCCAAAGGCACAGTTATTTGACTGAGCCAGAGAGAAACAAGACCTGGGTTTATCACGACATACAAAGACACAGATTTGGGGACAGCTCTGCAGTGTATGACACTGCCGATATTATCACAACTTGGGCCTCACTTCGTCCCTTGCCTGAGCGTTCAGCCTCTTCCACTGTTCTTTCTCAACTGGTGTCCATCGAGAAAGGCCTTCACCCACTCCGGGTTGAAGGGAGGCAGAACCCTCCCAACACTTCCGATATGATCTCCAGCCAATCTTCTGACAGCCTCAAAGTACCCCTCAAAGTCTGGAAACACCAAGGTGAAGCGTACACTGTCCCCACGTTGGGCTATACGCTCGGATTCCCACCGAGCCATCTCCTCGGCCGACGGCAAGGTCGCCCGACCTGCTAGTAACCTTGCAGCTAACACAGCTTGCCATTCAAATATCTTGAAGGTCAAACCAGCTGCAACAGCGCCCACAAATAGCAATGTCGGATCCTTCTGCCAGACAACATGTCGATACAGCCCTGGGACCCGGTTGTTTCGCACTTCGACCTCTGGAAGAAAAGGGAGCATCCAGGTATAGCCCGTTCCGAAGATGATTCTGTCAACTCCGGTGATGGATGTCCCGTCAGCGAGGTATACGGTCCGTGATTTCGCATCGACCCGCTCGATGGACGCATGGTTCTTGATGCGTGGATGTGCGAAGGCCCCGTTCCCGAAATAGTCGTTGGCTGTGTGACCAATGGTTATGGCGTGGACGGGAGCTAGTGCGGTCTTGTGATGTGCGAGGTCAAATACGATGTCTGCAACAGAGACAGATGCGCCAACTACCACGACACCCTGGTTGATGTCAGTGACAGAACTTCATCAAAGGCGGTGAGAAAAGAGACAAGACTGGTAATTAATTTTACCTACCTTGCTACGGAAATGGTCTCAGGCGCGGAAATGCTTGCTATGAATGACGCTCCCCGGATGCCTCGCCGCGAACTCATCTAGACCGTCAATGGCTGGGACGTAAGGAACCAAGTAATGGCCGGTGGCGACGACGGCGGCATCAAACCGTTCGGCCCACCAGTAGTCGGTTTCTTCCCCGGCACGTCGGAGCGTCACTTCCCATTCAGTGCCAACCAGATCGGGGTAGCTGTGTCGGTTGAACAGAGTAGAGATGTACTGGCGGATTACTTCTCATTGGCGGAAAGGCGTTGTTGGTCTGTATAATGCTACGGATTGGGGACTCCGCTCAGGAAGGATGGGTTCCTGGGTGAACTCCATGGGGAGGGTTTTGATGTTGGTTTCGAGATAGGGATAGACGGAGGATTCGTCATGGCGCAGCTGCACGGATCTGGGTGTTTGTGCTGGGAGTGTGTCTGGGATGGGTAGAGGTGGGTCGGCGGTGCGGTTGGCGAGGGAGGCGAAGTTGTCAACCGATGGCGGAGGAGATGTGTCTCCGATCCTGTCGACATCAACCACTGTTTTCCAGGTTGAAGGGCTTCACACTTACCAGCAACCACCCGGTGCTTCTCGACGCTCGAATACTCGGATGAGATCAAGGGCTTTTTCTTGGGCCAAGGCATCAACGGCAATGGCACCCGCCGGCCCAGCACCAATGACAGCAATTCTCCTAACCGCCATGATTGATATGATAACCACCTATTTCCCATGAACACGCTCGAACACAACCTCATCCTCACATCAATGAATTTCTAAGGGTCCCGTCATACCCAATGCAAAATCACAACCCCCACTCTACCGTGTGGAGTTTCACCTGGCGACTCGGGCCCTGGTTCATCGACAGTGTCAATAAGCGTCAATTGTGCAACATCACGCAATCGCCGTTCCATCACCAGCACTGAACCGCAAACTGACAACAATCTGGATTCTAGGCACATACAATTACCTCCAGGACCCGGGTCTCTGCTCTATGCGGTACACCTTGTTTTCATCGAACTTGAATCGAGATTCCGACTAATCTCACTGCGGACTTGCCTCAGAAAATCATGCTGCATGACGCCCTGGATAACCATGTGTGGGAAAGGTTGACCTTCCTGATACGCACACCGTGGGGACTCGTCCTTTGAACTAAGGAGGCCAGCCTGAAAAGCCATGGTCTGGCAACAAAATGAAATCCGGGAAAAGAGTTCGACGGGAAGGACTGCTAGATGTTTACTATTTTTTGCCCCTTTACTGAAGGAAAATGATACTTGTTGCTTTTGGCGCAGCGTGCGAACCTCGTGGGGTTTTGTGTACGACAGACAAGCAAACGCAGTTGGGGTTGCACATGATAAGACGATAATTACGAAGCTGGTAGGTACCCTTGTACCTACCTGCCCTAGGCACCAATGTCTGTGTGGGTGACAGATGTGGGGCAAGCGGGGACACAAAGATTCATCGCACTCAAAACTATCTGCTCCTCAATCTGTCTATCTCTCCCACATATCCTAGTCAGATAATTCGACGCTTTGCAATGGGCTGGCGAGACGACTGGCCTTCCATGCCTGATGGCAAGCCTTATGACGGCATGAACCTCTTGCAGCTGACTCTTGATGGCAAGAGCCCCTTCGGCGGAGTGTGGGATGTCCGACTACTACTCCAGGAGATCGAGGAGAACCTGAGCACGAGGGTGGCTGACATTCCGTTCATCGACAAAGGCTCTAATAACTACGTAAGGTTGTCGTCTGATTATATCCCCTCCCCCTTGATGCAAATTATATATCTACTGACGCACGCGTAAAGGGCTTTCATCTCAAGACCTCGGATAAACGCGACCTGGTTGCTCGTTTGGCTCGTGGCGATGTGAATATGCCCGACTTCGATGGCTTTCCGATTGAGGCCCAGGCTCCCGAAGCTCGCTTCGAGACGGTAGTGTACAATTTGTTGCAGCCCGAGACCCTTATTCGGCCTTCCCGTCTGCTCTATTCCCGAGTCCCAGTTCAGCACCCGGGCCCGAAGATCACCATACCCCAGGACCTTAGTGGCCGCCGGCTATTTGTTTTTGAGAAGTCTGAAGGGGTAACTAATGTGTGGATGGTCCTCAGTTCTGATTACAAGGTATGAAGAATACGCGGACTTCGCGACGCTAATGGTAGTGCTGAATCTTGATGTGTACCAGCTCCTCCTCCTGGAACAGCTAGCGAGCATGCGTGCAGCATTGTTCCGGTATAATCCGCCCTACGAATTTGCTGCGGAGCATCTACTAGAGCGCTTGTTCAAGTTTATGCCTCCTTCGCTGGCCATGCCTGTCGCGCCAACGCGAGAGTTCTGGATGTATGTGCTCGAGGCCAAGATCGAGGCAACCATCCGGGGAGAGGGCGAGATGATTGGATGGGAGGACGATAACGAGACAGTAGGGCCGGTTGCCCTTGCAGCCAAGCAGTCTCTCCTGCGAGCGATCCCGTACCTTCTCCCAGTGGATGATAGTCCCGAGGGATCTCTCTACAGGCTTGTTCTCGAACACGGCGACTTTGGTATTCACAACACAACTATCGCGATACAGGCTTGCAGTGGCGAGCCTCTCGTGACATCCCTATTCGATTGGGAGACGGCATGTGTATGGCCTGCACTTCTCTCTGATCCCCTGGTAGCGGCTGGTCCTGTCGACTTGATTGTGGACGAAGACGGTGGACCTTCAGTCACGCGGCTGCCATCAGAGCCGACGCAAGTCGACCTTGAAACATACGCAGGTTGGGCAAACCATTATATTCAGGTACCGACCATTCCTCCCTCTCCGTGATGGAATCCTTGAGGTGTCCAAGGGGCCAAACTAACGACTTTCTTGTCACGCAGAGGCTCTACCACGAGGCCCCGGGCTACAGAGCCACCGTACGGGCTGGAAAAGACTTCCGCAAGCTGTGGTTTGCTCTGCGGGACTGGCGCGGTGGTAACTCAGAGGAATTCTTTGGCGCATTGGGAGCGTGGGCTGAGAAGCGGGCCCGAGAACTTGGGGGTTCTTGATGATGATGATGATGATGATGATGAAGATGAAACTTATTTACGTGCATGGTTCTCCTCTTATGAGGAATGGGCATGAAGCTAACCGAAGAAATGCAGCAAGTCCTCGCCTCCGGCCATCACGGCCACCTCTCCCTCCAAGAGCAGAAACATGGATCAGACCTTGCAACAAAAACACCGGCCGACGAAAAGGTAACTGGCCCCATATCTCCCTTTGGAAGCCCCGGGTCCCTAATCCCGCCGTGTTGCAGTTCCTCTTCACAGACAAGTCCACCTCCTGGTCAGAGGTGCCCCGGGTCCCTAGTCCCACCATGTTTCAGCTCCAAGCCTGTCCTGTGATTCGTCCTTCCAAGGGCGAAAGATAAGGGAATGGGAGTCCGGTACCGGGCTCCGTTCGCCACCGCATCTGATAGGAAGACCTCTTCCTTTTGACAAATACATGTTCTTAGCTTCATACATTGTACAGGCAATCCTCGCATGAAGTGCTAGATACGTGACGACAAGACAGAAAAGGCTGAACGACTTACTTCCCTCCTGTTTCAAACCGTTCTCGCACCCCTTATCTACAAGACCCCACGTTGGGAAAAGAAAAGAAAAAAAAGGTTTAATCGTCGCCCGAGGAGGACATAGCTAGCCTCAAGTAGGTAGCTATACGTAGAATGGCAAAGGGCGAAGCTTTGCATAGACGTCTGCTCCAAGGCGAACGAAAGGCGTAATCAAAGTCAACGTCAACCTCTTTAAAAACATAAAGGGCGAAAAGGAAATTATCCAGATCTTTCTTCTACCGTCGGAAAAACTGTCCATGCCAAGGTCTCGATGTTTATGTGGGCCCTAAAGGCTTATAGTTTAGAGGCTTGGCCAGCAATTTCCCACTTTAGCAAGATTTTCGTACGACTTGTCCCCCCAGATGCCCGGATGGGGGCTGTTATACCACCCTAAAATCGACGACCCTCCCTGGCTCATAGCCACGTAGTTTTTCGTTAGCCTTAATCAGTCTTGATCAGCGCCAGCTTAGCTTCGGGCTAATATCCGTCCATTTGGGTACCTAGTAAAGCCTGTTTGAGAAGGGGTAGTTTTAACCAAAGGGCCCGAAAATGGTCCTCTGTAAAGCAGGCAGGGCCTAGAACTGAGATATTTTGAATTCGTAATAACCACCACCTAAAACCCCGTAGACAAATTTCTGCCTCCTTCCGCTTTGGAATGCTTAGAGTGTGGAGTGCAGCTGATCGGAGCTGAGCGGGCGCTAAGCGGAGCCGGACGAGCGAAGCCAGTTTAGCTAACCGGATATTACTACAAGAGTAGTGGTATAATAAGGGCTCTCTGGCTCCGCTAGAGAGCGAAGGACAGGCTTCAATTAATTACTTACCCAACTATCTACTTGACAAGTGCAACCGTCTTTATTACCGTTGTTATAAAATGCTTGCTAGTTAGCTGTATATAAAGGGTAACTAATAATAGGTAAAGTAGTAATTTATAAAAGCTGCTTAGTATAGAGTTATAGATAAAGGTAGGGGAGACTGCAAACTAACGCCCCAAGTCATGTGACCGGCACTTGTAGCGGGAGGGTCCCAGTGCAGCAAACACAAAGTCATAATTGCTTGTAACCCCGCTTTCTGGGACTCAGCGGGTACGATGAGACTAACAACCAACTTCACAAAGCATCGCGGCCCGCACCAGTGACCAAATACTCCTCAGTGCCCGCTTGATTCTCCGGGTTCTCCACAATGTCTTCTGGATCTGGGAAGGGTATCGACTCCTGGCGCAGACAATGCATTCATGTCCTAGAGGCCGCAAAATCAGGCAGCTGCGATGAATTCAAGACTCATTTGTTGTCGGCCTTGGTCGGTGCTCCTCGGTCCCTAGACAATCTACTCCAACTTCAAGACGTAAACGGAAGGTCTGTCTTATCTTGGGCTGCTGGGAATGGGCACCTTGATCTTATTCAGTATCTGTTAAGCGACGACATCGGCGGCCATGCTTGTGTTGAGACGGACCACGGATCTAAACAAGGTTCAGCGCCAGAGAGAAACGAATCAGATGGATTTCACCCTCTAGAGGGCCTTATTTTTGAAACGGACTTCCAGAACCGCACGCCGCTGTCATGGGCCGCCGGGAATGGGCACTCGGCTGTTGTGAAGTGTCTCCTCTCTCGTTACGAATCATGCCTCCAGCGCCGTTACAATCTTCTCACGAAGCACCTTGATGGTAACGTCCACGACACAGAGATTGATGAGACATCGCCGTTCTCAGGGACGACCGGGAATGATCACAACTCCGTCAGCAATATCCCTCTTCACGACAAAGACATGCGCACGCACTTGCCAGATGAGGAGGGACGAACACCGTTGTCCTGGGCCGCGGGAAACGGTCACGCGGAGGTGGTGAAACTCCTAGCCACCAAAGATCTGCCTGGTCTTACATTGCTCGATTATAGGCTGTGGTCTCCTCTGGCCTGGGCGACCCATAATCGGCACGAAGCTATACGGCAAATCCTTGTTGAAGAGATTGTCCCCGGTTACAGAGCAAACGACATGGGCGAGAAAGCATCTCTTGTCCCGTGGATTGAGATGCACGGAGGTGATCTAGCTGTACTGTCATTGCTTCCATATGACGAAACTGGGGCCTTTTACAGGCAAGTCCTCAGACGCCAGCTCCTAGGGCTTCCCACTGAGTATACATTTCTGCGTCCGCTAGGTCTTCGGGAAGGCATGCGCAGAAGTGAAGTTGTGCATTCGGTACTGTTGGCAGCCTCCGCTCAGGGCCTCTCGGAACTAATTAAGAGTCTTATTCAAATGGACTCCCACCCGACAGACCTCTACTCTCCCTTGCCGCGGCTACCTACAATAGAATGGAGATCAAGGGCGTTTATGGGACGAAGAAAAAAGCAAATTCCTAAAGAAGAGCGTCTGGAGAGTCGCCCAGTTAAACTATGGCAAACATGTCTGCTGTTGGCTTTCAAGAACCATCATAATACGGTGGTGGAATTTTTTTTGAACGACTTGCGGATGCATCCGGGCAGCGAAGGCGATACCATGCTCACAATAGCAGCCTCCCAAGGAGATCAATCTGCAGTCGTTGCAATCATCGACGGTTTGGACACGAACATCGAGCTCGATGCTAAGACAAGGAGCGGTGCTACCGCCTTCTGGCTAGCGGTCAAAAACAACCACGCTGGCGTGGCGAACCTGCTATTGTCTACCAGGCGAGTCGATCCGAATCATATTCATCAAGGTCGCACGCCGTTGATGGAAGCCGCGTCGCAAGGGAGCGTGGACATGGTTAAAGCGCTTCTCGCCGATTCGAAGGTCGACGTCAACTACCGCGGAGGTGACGGAAATACCGCCCTCGGTGTCATTACCCAGGAGTTCTGGCGCTCTCCGGTCATATTGCCCTGTGTGCTGGAGCTACTTTGGACACCAGATGTGGAGTGGGAGTTTTCAACATGGCATGGCGAGACGAAAAGCCCCTTCGAGGTGGCAGCGGAGCACTTCCAGACCAAGGAGCCTCACAAAGAATTGCTGATGACGTTATATCTGGAGAAAGACGCTGCCAACCCACAGAATGGTCCAATCTGCCGGTTTTGCTTGTTGCTTCAAGGCACGCTCAGTCGACCATTCTCCAGGAAATACTGCCCGCCACTACACAACCTCAAACGATCCATGGAGCGGTGCAAGCTGTGTCGTGTTCTTCATCAATTGGCTTTGAGAGCAGAACCAAAGCAGAAAGCTTGGAAGTGGTTGGAGCTTGGCGGGGAGGCGTTTCCGCACTGTGAGGTGAAGGTCATCGGGTTCGATAACCGTCTGAAGTTCAAGACGAGGGTTACAATGACCCGGTTACCTCAAGGTCAGAGCCGATATTTTAAATCCGTTCCTTTTACCATGTTAAACTAACCAGTCGGCTGCTAGGTCGTTGTGCTCTCAGGCCGATATGGTGCCGCAAGAGCCCACTAGAGCTAGGCGACAGCGTCGAAACGATGCAAAGGTGGCTTCGAAAATGTAGCGAGTCCTCTAGCCACAGCTTGTGTTCCTCTGAACCTCTCCCTCTCCCAACAAGGTTGTTGCAGCTTGAGTTTGGTGGCGCCTATAAGAGCGTAAGGCTAGTTGAGTGTTTAGAGGGTCAAAAGGGAATCTACGTGGCCTTCAGCCACTGCTGGGGCGAACCTGGGGCTGTTCCGAAGACGACTAGGGACAATTATGGCAGTCATCTCGCCGGAATCCCTTTTGAGAGTCTGCCACTCTCTTACCAAGACGTAGCTGACGTTTGCTGGGGTCTTGGAGTCCATTACCTCTGGATCGACAGCCTCTGCATCATACAGGGCGACGAGAGAGACTGGCAGCATCAGTCAACTAAAATGACCGACATTTATCAACGCGCCTTCCTCACGGTAGCTGCAACGGCATCATCAAGCTGCCTCGATGGACTCCACCTTTCTCGCCAGCCTGCCCATCACATCGGCATTGTCAATTCGGATGGGTCGGAAGAGGTATTCGCAATTCGCCCAAGAGCCGACGCCAGTGCGTTGCGGCAGCTCCCGCTCTTCCGCAGAGGTTGGACACTGCAGGAAACAGTCAACTCTCGTCGTGTCGTTCACTTTGCCCGTGACCAACTCTACTGGGGTTGCAGAAGCAAATCACAGTCGGAGGATGGAATGGGCGAGGTCGATGTTGATCCCTTACCAACATGTGCCCCTGGCACGCCAATTCCGATTGCCGCGTGGGATACATGGTGGCTCTGGATAGAGGACTACTCCAGGAGGCAGCTCAGCGTAGCCAGCGACAAGTTACCAGCGATAGCTGGGCTGACACGGAAATTTCAGGACATGGTTCACGCTTGTCCAGCTCTTGGACTATGGATGGAAGATATTCACTTCGGTCTTCTGTGGTGGCCAACGATATCAGCGGCACGCACAATCAGCGACATTCCGTCATGGTCTTGGGCCTCGGTCGATGGACCCGTGAGGGCACCGTATGGTCGCTGGAAACGCAAAGAGCTGAGGGCAAAGGCAACTATCCCAGAGGATCACCTAACAGTTACCTGGACAGGAGAGGAGCTCACTTCGGCTATCTCGACAGCATCGCTTCGCGCCAGAGGCAGACTGAGAACAGCAGCCTATATTCCTGGATACTCGATCGTCTTTAACATCATCGCTGGGCATACGCGTGAGGGAGAACCTGGGTACCAACCACACGCTCAGCTTTTAGACGGAAGCTATAGGTGTCCCAGTTGTCTGATATTCGATAACGGGCTACAGGTCAGTGCTGCTGACCCTCACCGCCCGAACCCTAATAGCATATGGTGTTTTGAAATTCTGGAGGAACCTGGTGTTTCCCAGAGCTTTCTCATCCTCGAGCTGGTTGATCCGAAACAAAAGAGATACAGAAGAATCGGGGTGGGTTATGTATCAAGTTCATCATCTCGCCTTGGCGACAACGACTTTTTCAAGGCGGCAGCGACGGAAGAGATCATGTTGGTTTAGTTTGTCCAAGCTGGAAAACCTGACACAAACATCGATAAAGGTCAATGACCAAAATACTCTCTAGAGCTATCCGTCCTTATCTGCCACTAAGAAAAAGTGAACAACGGCGATCTTCAGACTATTAGGTAGTTAGTTATGTTTACTTGGCAGGTGGTGTGACCTTGGCCCCTACGGTTTTTCAAACATGCGGTGTGACAGTCGAGCGAACCCCCCCGGAAAAAAATGCAACCCCCCTTAACCAACTGCTCTAAACCCACGGCTCTCCAGCCCTCTCTCCTTTCGACCTCTCCTGTTACATGTACTCAGTGCCCATTTGATCCATCAAGAACCAGCAATCCGATTTCCCCGCAGCCTGGGCATCTCTATGCAGAGCCCAATGATCCCAACACACAACACACAACTAACTTTTTTATTTTTCTTCTTTGATTTCGCACCAGCTTCGTGGGATATTCGGCCTTATTAGGATATATTCGGCCTCACAGAGAAGGTATACTCTACTTTACCATACATCTCTGCTCAGGTAGCATCCGCATACGTTAGCGATTCTGCGGTCGGTTAGGTAATTAGTACTGTATTGTCCTTCTGGTACCTTCCAGGCAGGATTATAGGCGTTTATAGCCAAGATCCTTCGTCTTTTTTGTCCCGCGCTTGCCGGACTCCTGTTTACCTACGTAGGTAGCTGCTTCTATTTCATTGTGCAAGAGGTATCTCTAAAAGTACCGCTAGGTAGCGCGGTTTTACTAGCGCTAGAAATCGCTTGGCACTAACGTAGAGCGCAATAGGGCTAGTTAATGGCGAGACAAAACTACAATCTTCAAGCTACACCGCCAACTCAACCCCCCGAGCCCCCATGTCCACCTGTGGGCGTCGACGCCAAAGCCGGGAGGGCGCCCAACTTTGCCCCGGCCGTGAGCTTCCATGAAATGTTGGATGACCGATGACACGGCGGCAGCGGGAAGTTTTTCCGCAGCCCTGAGAAAAGCGCGGACGATGTTCTGGAGGTCTACAAGATACCTAGTTAATGGTTATTTTAGGGCATAGCTGCACTTTTTCCACACCTCTGCAGCCAAGCTGTTCCACACATCTCGAGTACGGGAGACACCGGCGTTTTGTCGCAGATGGATTTGGAATGAAGCGCGGAACGTATCGAGCCCCCTTCCCCAATAGAATGGTTCTCGCTGCGACCTGACTTATGTTATTAGTACTAATGTTAGCGCCTGAATATTTCCACAAGATCATGACCCCTTCAAGCTCGCATGCGGCAAATGCGGGGACATTGGCGAAGAGGGTCGTGACAACAGGGGGTCCTGGCTCTAAACTGGAACAGTATTTAGCAGACTAGTACATAATATGGCTATGCCGAGCTGAAGTCGCCTCCGACAACCTGCATGCGCCTCTTTTTCTCGACTAGCCAATGGCGGCCTGTTTGCAGGCAGCTACACTAGTTAACCCCGCGGCGGTCGAGACCTTGGGCTGCAATCACACATCAGTGACCAACTTCGTCCTCAACAAAGTGGAGAGCACAACAGGTTCTCCTTCGCAAAGAGAAAAAATAAACATTTCTTTCTCTGTCTCCCTGTAACGAACCATCTTATGAGAAAAAGGGCACATGACAGCTCACAATGACAGCGCCTTCCCCGCAACCTCAGAAACACTTCCGCGTCCGCCACCACCTCCGCCCCATTTTCCCCTACATCGATCTCAAGAGCACCTCCTCCCTGCGTCTCGAGCTCAAGGCCCCGCGCTCTCCTCACCCCATCGATGTCGACCGCCTCAAGCTCTGGCTCGACACCTGCCGCGTCTCGCACGGCACACACTGCGAAGCTCCACGGAGCACCACGCACCGCCGCCCCCGGCGGCTGATTGACACGCTCCATCACTGCATCGTGTCGACAAGCGACGAGCACGCATATGCCTGCCTCAGCTACGTCTGGGGCGATTCCTCCTGGGAGCCACTCACCCTCACGCGATCTCTCGTCGAGCGCTTCTCCACTCCGGGCGCACTGAAGCTCGAGTCGGGATTTCTCCCTCAGACGATTGCAGACGCCATGTACCTTGTCCCACTGCTCGGATTAAGGTACCTCTGGGTCGACAGACTGTGCATCGCACAGGACGACGAGGAGAATCTAGCCGTCGAGATCGCGGCCATGGTAGACATCTATTCCGGGTCCGCTGTTACCATCATTGCTGCTAATAGCAGCGGGGCGAGCGCGCCGCTTTGGACGGGAAGGCTATTCAGCGGCGTGGATTCGACAGTCCAGAGTACGTGGAGGGGCATGGATGGGGCTCCGGCGAAGTGTGAGCCGCTGGAGAGTCGGAAGGGGGCACACGAGATGGCCGAGTGGGTTACCTTGGTTGATGGGGTGGAAGTGCCGACCGGGGAGTTCACCGAGGAGGCGCCCGAGATCTCTGACGACGGGACATGCATGTACCCGCATGACGATATCATGCATATGTTGTCGACGCAGCTGGTGCGGTCGAAATGGAACGACCGCGGGTGGACCTTCCAAGAGTGGTTTTCCAGTCATCGCAAGCTGGTGTTTCACGAACAGTCGGTCAACTGGGACTGTCACTGCGCGTCGTGGCATGAGGCGCAGGCCGATCTTGGGGAGCTATCGCCGTGCCAGCGGGAGGTCCCCGCCGCCGGACCCGGCCTGAACATGGAGCAGTGGCCCAACTGGTACCGCTTGAACCGGCTGATATGCCAGTTCAATATCCGGCAGCTTAGCTACCCCGAAGATGTTCTTGATGCGTTCGAGGGTACTCTGTCCGTTCTGGCTGGCGCGTTTAGCGGGGGCTTTATCTCTGGGATGCCTCGCCTATTCTTCGATGCTGCTCTGTTGTGGCAGCCATATGCCCCAGGTCTCCAGCGCCGGCAGCCCAGAGGCTGTGAGGCAGAGAAGGTAGTTCTCCCCAGCTGGTCATGGGTTTCCTGCTATGGGAATCTGGATTCAACAGCTGCCATGGCCCATTCTTTCTTCACCGTCGAGGAAGATGGCTTCTGGGAGGGCACTCGGACCTTTGGCACAGTTGCGTGGGAACATGCAGCCAGTCTAGACGGGCCCTGGGAAGCCGTAGCTCCTGATGACTCTGAAGACCGCGGAGTGGGTTGGTCAGCGTTCAAGGATGAAGTATCCGCCAACGAGTACTTCACACACCCCTCAGCCCCGGGGAAGCGGTTCTGGTATCCTGTCAAGATCTGTGACTCTGCTGTCTTGCCAACCGCCACAGTAAGATCACGGTATCTGCGAGGCAAGACAAGATACGGAAAGCTCTTTGCTGCCGACGAGGTACGAGAGCTGGAGACGGGCCATCTGTGCCCCGTTCTCAGTTTGCGGGACTCCCAGAACCGTTGGGTGGGCTTCCTGCGTGTCGGTGATGTCCAAATTGCCGACACACTGACTGGAACCGAGGTGGGTTTGATTGAGATGTCGACGGGAGAAACGAAGAATACGGGTTGTCCGTTTCTGCAGAAAAGAGGCGTCATGGTGAATGTAATGTGCGTAGCCGACGTGGGCCGTGTGTTTCAACGCCTGGCCGTTGGGCGTCTTGACAAAGACGCTTGGTCCGGAATTTCCGTACAGAGGGATGTGACTCTTGGCTGATACTAAGTAGTAGTATATCCGGAGAGAGAATTTGAACAAAAAGGACGCATGAAAAGAGAGAGTCCACCTTAAAACATACCAGAATGACATCCAATTTTGTTAGCACCAAAGTTGCGGCTTTGCCGTTGGCCCCTCCCCCATCATCATGAACAATTATGGTCAGAAGTTGACAAGATAGCGGGGTCCACTCGGGTGTCAGAAAATATACATCTGGTGATAACATCCCCCCAGGCTGGTTGATGAGAAACCAGCCTGGTTGTCTGCGACGAATCTGGGCACACGGAATTGCCTTTTTTCGTTCGTAGTCCTGAGCTGGGGTGAGCTGGGGGGTGAAGCAGTGGCTGATTTTGTCCTGAGCTTTCCCTGAGTTTTCCCTGGTTTTTTCCCTGAGCTGGCCCCAAATTCAGGCGAGCAGGAAAAGTAGTACATGAGAAGCGAATTTCGCTTTTGGCGGAATGGAGACAAACTTGGACATGGCCGGTTTCAAACAACATCAAATAATTTTTGGGGGTGGGAGGAAAACATTGGTTCTATTTGAGCCTCGTAAATGGCAACCCCGAGTATTTCCGTATGCGTCTGGGAGTATAAACCTTGATCTTCCACATGCAGTTGGACGTTTTATTGTGGGCGCCGATCAGCACGCCTACGAGGCTGGGACGACAAATGCTGTGAGCCCGTTTGAGAAGCTCCAAACTCTGACGCCCGCGGAGGCCATCAAAAACCATCATCGCAACCATCCTTAAGTCATACGAAAACCAGGCACTCAGTGGCAAGTACTGAAGTTCGCTTCTGTGAGCCCCTGCCTTCATAGAACAAACTTGCTTCTTTATATCCTATCCTTTTGCCTCACATCTAGTCCCTTGCCCAACGCTCCCTGTACGGATATATTATTTCTCATGTTTATGCACAAGCTAGGTAGGTCTTGTTGTGGTGTTGCTGTTGTTGTTGCATCCTTCCTTTTTTGGGCACGAGGTCTGGGCTGCCTCTCGGACTTTTGAGTTACGCCGATCTTATGGCGTTGAAAACGTCCCATTCCCCAACCAACCAACCCCCATTACCAGGCACCACCCACTGCGCTTCCCCATAGATATATATGGCCAAGATCTAGTTTTGAAATTGGCAAATTCATCTGTTTTACCATCTATAAACTTAGTAAATACCGAGTTAACAATGTACATTCCCCGCGATGCATACCGACCCCGAGTAATCGACTACCGCCAATCGGAAGCCTACGAGAGCAGGCCCCCCCGGC
>Ga0247763_1000797_pt1 | contig 18868 bp, 14 predicted proteins | sample UWRJL141409B4_FD_179926 | JGI IMG/M metagenome (GOLD analysis project Ga0247763, IMG submission 179926) | Plant litter microbial communities from Arlington Agricultural Research Station in Wisconsin, United States - UWRJ-L141-409B-4 | ecosystem: Environmental > Terrestrial > Plant litter >...
CCGCCCCGCAGCGCCCCCCGACGCTGCCGATTCAGCGGCAGACGCCGGCGCGACGGGCTGCGCTGCTTCGAGGCTGCCCTCCGGCGAAGCGGCACAGCCGGCGGCGGCCAGCGCGCACGCGAGGGCGCAGACCCAGCGGCGCACGAGACGTGCGCCACCGCACGGCGCCCTCACCATTCCTTGAACCCGATCGAGTGCCAGCGGCGCACCCGCGTCACCCACGCGGCTTGCTGCATCGCGAGCGTGCCGTTCTTCGTCTCGAGATCGTACTGATCGCTGATGGTCTGCGTGCGCCGCTGCGCCTCGCCGAGCAGCGCCGTGAGCGAGCTCGTGAGCTCACCGCTCGAGCCGGCGCTCGCGCTCGACGCGTCTTCATGCAGATCGCGACCGACGCAGATGGCGATCAGGTAGTGGAGCCGCTCGTGCTCGAGCAGCGCCGCCGTGGCCTGCGACAGGATGATCCAAGATCTGCGCTTCACCACGGTCACCATCAGGTCGAAGTTGGCGATCGCCACCGTGCCCTTGTCGGCCTTCGTGCGGATGTTCGACGGCTGGAACTCGGAGTAGGTGCCGGAGGGAAAGCCGCTGCCGTCGAGCGCGGCATCGACCGGCGTGTACCAGTTCTTGAACGTCAACAGCTCTGGAGCGGGGTTGGTGCGAAGGGCCATCGAGAATTCTCCGATCGGGAAGTGTCGCTCGAGTTAAGGCAAGGTCCCAGGGGATCCCGCACCGTCTCGAGCTCTCGGCTGCCCCTGAAGGGACATATCACGCCCAAGCATAACCGATCCAAGCCCCCTCAGTTCAAAACGGCAAAGGCGGGGCCGCTAATTTTGCGTGGCACAGCTCGCCTACCTACCATCGCGGGGTGACGAGCTCGATCGGCGCCGTGAACGCGATGATGCCGACGTACATCACGCGCGAGGCAAACTTCAGCCAGGACAACCCGACCATGCTGCGGGTGCACATCGCGCCCAAGTACCCGAACATCGAACTGGCGCGCGTCGACGAGATCATCGCCGCCATCCTGGTGCACCGTCGGTTCGACTACCACCCGCTCGGCTACGACGCCTGGTGGCAAACGCACTGGCGTCACGTGCTCGAATACTGGAACGCGAAGCCCGAGCAGCGCGGAGGCGTCGAAGAGCGGCAGCGCGAGGAGCTGCGACAGCTGCAGGGGAAGGTCGAGGGCTCGCCCGGCACGCAGACATTCAAGCAGGTATGAACGCCCCGGGCCCTCACCGAACGCGGTGGCCCGCCGCCTGCTGAGTCCTGGCCGTGGCGAGGGCCCGTCGCGCGCCCTCGCGCCTACCGCCGCCGATACCTTCGATACGCCTGCGCGAACTCCTCTCCGAAGATCTTGGAGAAGGCCTCCTTCTCTTCGGAGAGCCGATCGTAGCGCTCGCAGTATTCGTCCCAGATGTCTTTCTCGCGCCCGCCCAGGCGAAACCCGCCGCGCTTGTTCTCGGCGCCTTCGCTGACGGCGCTCGGGGCGAGCTCGTCGAGGAGCGCGCGGACGCCTTGCATGACGCCGTCGAGCATCGCCACCTGGTGGGTCGTGAGGTCGTTCAGAGCGGTCTCGAGGGCCTTGGAGGTCTCGGGGGCTTGTTCGCGGAAGTCGAGGAGGGCTGCGGCCACCGCCGCCGGGTCGCGCGCCATGTCGAGGACGGCGCTGGCCTGGGCGAAGTGGGCGCTCTTCTGGAGGTCCATGCTGGCGACGAACTTGAGGTAGCTCTGGCGCAGGGGGATGATGGTGCGGGAGAGCACGTCGATGGCATCGTGCAGGCGGGTGATGAGGCGGGCGACGTCGCCCTGCGTCGTGAGCTGCTGCCCCGGCATGAGCGAACCGACGAGCTCGCGGAGGCCCTGGAGCGCCAGCGTGTCGATGCTGAGCTGGAAGTTGCCGGTGGCGAGGTGCGGGGCGTCGCTGCGCGGGGCGTGGCCGTAGCCGCCGCCGACGGGCTCGAAGCCGCGCCCAGGGGGCGGCGGGTCGTAACCGCCGCGCACGGGTGGGGGTGGCTCGGGGCCGCGCCCGAAGGCGGGGGGATCGTAGCTGCGGCCGAGGGGGGTCTCGTCGGAGGGGCGGCGGGGGGAGCCGCTGCCTCCCTGGCGCTCGCCCGGTAGGGGCGGCAGAGAGAGCGGGCCGTCGCCGAAGCCGCCTCCGCCTAGACCGCCGCCACCGCCCAAACCTCCGCCTCCGCCGCGCGGGGGATCGGGCGGGCGATCCCAGCTGCCGCCGCCGCCGGGGCTGCCGAGATCGGGCAGGGATTGGGCGCCTCTGCCGCCGCGGGCGGGGGAGTCGAGGAAGCTGTCGATGGCGGGGCGACCCGAGCCGCCGCCTGCGCGCCAGGGCCTCTGGGCCTCGGAGGGATCGAGCACCTGCACTCGGACGGAGGAGCCGAGGAAGAACTGGTTATCGGACTGGGACAGGTCGTAGAGGGCGTGGGGGGCGACGCGGGTCTTCGCGCCGTCGGCGGTGACGACCTGGGTGCCGTTGCGGCTGCCGAGGTCGCGCACGAAGACGCGGCCTTTGACCTCTTCGACCTTGGCATGGAAGCCAGAGACGAACTGGGAGGAGACCTGGACGTCGTTGGAGGCGTCGCGGCCCATGCTGACGGGGAGCCCCGCGACGCGATGCTCGATCGGCTGGGAATCCGCATCGACCGTGACGACGATCACGAACTCTCGCGGCATGGCCGGATCATTACATCAGGCTCGGCCGTTTGCCTGTTTTTTCCACGGGGTGGGACGGGCGCTCACGAGCGGTGCGTTTTTGCGGAGGCCGCGCGCAGCAGCTCGGAGACAGCCTCGTTCGGTTCGCCCAAAATCCGTTCCCAGCGGCTCGTGTGAGGCGAGCGGAAGGAGTGCTGGGGCGCTACCACGTCGCACACCTCGTCACTTCTGCCGGTGGGCAGCCACAGCTCGGGCAGCACCGCGGGTGAGACTCGCCCGAGGTGGAGCATCAGGGCGCCCGCCTTGCCGTCGTGTGACCAGAAGAAGCTGGGCACGGTGCGGCGCCAGCCTGTGAGCCGCACGACGAGGTCGAGCCAGAAGCAGACTGCGGCGCCGCCAGCCTGCCCGAGGGGGAGCCGCAGAGCCAGGGGGGTGTCGGGGTTCTCGACGCCGACGTAGGGGGACACGGCGTCTTCGGTGAGCGCGAAGGCGGCGGCGGCGTGAGCCGGGTCGCCGTCGAAGACGAGCTCGACGAAGTCGTCGAGCTCGAGGTCGCGTGTCCAGCCGCGGTAGGCGGTGAGCGCGGCGGGCACGTCCGCCTCGACGTCGGCGTGGAGCGGGGTGGCGTCGAGCGCGGCTCGATCGACGCCCTGGAGCTCGACCACGAACTGGGAGGTCTTGGCCCAGACCGACTCGAGCACGAGCGGCAGCGCCTCGGGGTGCTGGTTGAGCTCGTCGTCGAGCACGAACTCGGAGGCGGCGGCGATGGGGAAGCGACGGCCCGCCTGATCCATGCTGGGCGAGAGCGCGCCGCCGAGCGCCGTCGTGCCTCGCCGGCTCCGGTAACAGAAGGCGAGCACGCCGTCGGCGTCGGCGCCGACCTGCCCTTCGCCCGCGTAGCCTCCCGGGCGCGCCGCCGCGCCCTGCACGCCGTCGATCATCCAACCGAGCAGGGTCTGGAAGACCTCGGTCTGCGCCTGGATGCGCAGGAAGTCTGCCGACGCTGGCAGCTTGCCGACGAGGCCGATCTCCGCGTGGGGCACGGCTCAGTCTCGCTCGGAGTTGCCGCCGCCCGAGATGATGGCGGACGGGCACTGAAAGGAGGAGAAGAAGCCCTTCTGGAACGGGTGTCGCGAGGCGGGGGGGCGGAACTGGATGGTGACGCGCGCCTCGCCGCGGTTGAGATCCCAGGCGGCCTCGAGATCGACGGCGCCCGGCGCGACGGGCTTGGCGCCGCCCTCGGCGAGCAGGCGGATGAAGGCAAACTCGCCATAGCGGCGGATCTCGTCCTTGAAGCTCGCGCCGCGCACCTGGATCGAGGCGCCGGCGGGGCCGTCTTTGCCCTTGCCGGGCCAGGTGAGCTGCTCCCACGCCTCGGGGGTGTTCTTGTAGATGAGGGCCTGCCCGTCGACGCGCAGCGTCGTCTCCGACACGGCCGCGGTCGACGCCTGCATCTTCACGAGCAGCGGCACGGCGGGCTCGGACGTATCACCGCGAAACATGGCCTCGGTGATGTTCTGCGCGTTCGCCAGGCAGGAGAGGAAGTCGCCCCGGAAGCCGGCGCGCGCCTCGGAGGGGCGCGGCGAGAAGCGGGTGCCGGAGCGGAGCAGCCGGGGCGAGAGGTTCTCTTCGTAGAACGCCCAGATGGTGCCGGTGCCCGGACGGAAGAACTCGGCAAAGTCGGAGAGCGGCACCTCGTACGCGGAGCTGGACACGAACGGGTAGCGGCTGACCATGCGGTGGTAGGGCTCCCACACCTCCTGGCGCCAGCGATCGTTGAGGTTCTGGCTCGCCGCGCCCGCGACGGCGCTCTGGCTGCCGCGGATGGGGTTCATCAAGAGCGGCTCGATGATGAGCCGCTCTTGCTGGCTCAGGCTGGTCAGCAGCTTCTCGACGGAGACGGAGGTGCGCGCGAGCTCTTCCTTGAACTGCTCGCCGGGCTCGACGGAGGCTTCTTCGATCTGCTTGAGCGAGACCTCGAGCGTGCGCAGCTGTTCGAGGTACTGCGCGAGCGGCGCGGGCGGCAGCTCGTTCTGTGGCGTATCTTTCGAGGGGGGCGTGTCGCCGTAAGCGAAGCGGGTGAGGCGGACGAAGTTGCGCTCGACCGGCGTGATCTTCCGCTCGGGCTCGTTCTCGATGACGTCTTCCTTGGCGGCCTTTTCGACCTTCTTCTCGACCTTGGCCTCCACCTTGTCGACGATCTTCTCGAGCAGGGTGGCCTTCTCGTACTCGAGCCGCACGTTCTCGGCCAGGCGCCGGAACAGGCGCACGTAGGGGCCGTCGACCTTGCCGAGGGCGGCGAGCTCGTCGATGGCGGCGCGCAGCGTGCCGGGCGTGGCGATGTTCAGGCCGAGGAAGAAGTCGTACCAGGCGCGCTCGTAGCGCTCGAAGTACTGGTTGCGCAGCTGCTCGACGCTCCAGGCGGCCTCGCCGTCTGCCGAGCCTTGCCCGAGCACCCAGGGCGCGAAGTGCATCTCCTTCTCTTCCTTGAGCAGGGGGCGCACTTTTTCCCAGCCGAGCCGGGTGTAGAGGCCGGGCACTTCGACCTTGCCCTTGGTGGTCATGAAGCGGGCGGAGGCGCCCACGAAGATCTGATCGGGACGGATCGGCGGCGCGCCCTTGGCGGCGGCCTCGAGCGCCGAGTAGGCGATCACGTCGACGGGCATGCTGGCGAGGCGACCGCGCGCGCGCTCGACGAGGATGCCGTCTTCCGGCCACGCCCAGGATTTGTCGGCCCCGAGCTGCTCGACGTAATGCTGCACGTGCGCGCCGACGGGTGAGCCGCCCCCGAGCGCGCCGCGCTGGCTCGCCTGCTGCCACACGCGGGCGAGCCGGTCCATCGCATACTCCGGGTTGAGCCGGGCGGGGTCGGCGAGCATGAGGTACAGGTGCAGCGAATCGTAGCCCTCGGTGAAGCTCTCTGGATCGAGGTTGGCCAGATCTCCCACGGAGCGCACGGAGGCGGCGAGCTGCTCGCGCAGAGGGCCCTCCGCCGTCTGCCGCAGACGCTCGAGGTAGAGGCCGCGCAGGGCGTCGCGCACGGGGCGAGCGGTGTAAGGCCCCCACCAGTAGCGCACGCTGCTCTGCTCGGTGGCGACATCGAGCGCCTGCAGCCGCCCGAGCAAGCGATCGAGCGCGGCGATCGCGGCGTCGCCCCCGAGGGACTCGCCGGGTGGCAGGCGCGTGGCCTGCACGTCGAGCGCGGTCTGATCGATCAGGTCGACGTTGTCGAGGTAGCTCATCGCCGCGGGGATGACGATGAGCGCCGTGAGCACGAGCACCGCGCCGCCGAACACGAACTGCTTGCGCAGGTGGCGCTGGACGCTGTGCTTGGAGGTGGTGCCGAGGCGCCGATCGGGGAAGATGATCTTGCGCAGCAGGTCGGTGACGAAGAAGCTCGCGCTGCCGCCCGCCGCCTGCTCGAACGACGTGCGGTGCGCGGTGTGGCGCGGCGTGCCCCCGCCGCCTCCCCCGCCGAAGCCCGCGGCCAGCACGCGATCGACGGGGCTGCCCACCTGCGCGCCGCTCGAGAAGTAGAAGCCGCGCAAGAGAGGCGTCTCCTGGTACTGGCTCGGGCGGAACAGCTCTTCGATGAAGCGCGCGAGCGGGCGGCGCAGCCCGGTGAACTCGACCGGGAACTGCAGGATGCGCGCTCGCCGCGAGACCACGCGCTCGCCGCCCACGCGCTCGAGGGTGCGCGAGTGGAGCGCCTGCGTGAGCACGTCGAACTCGCTCTTCACGGCCACCGCGGGCTCGCTCAAGACCTCGGCGTCGGGGTCGAACGTGGCCCCCCAGACCTGGCCGCGCGTCGCGGGCGCGAGATCGCCCCAGAACTCGACGAAGCCCGAGATCAGATCGGCCTTGGTGATGAGCACATAGACGGGCAGCACCATCTCGAGCCGCCGGATCAGCTCGTCGAGCCGCGCGCGCAGCTTCTTCGCCGTCTCGTCGATCTGCTCGGCGTTGGTGCCGAGCAGGTCGGTGCAGCTGACGGCGACGATGAGCCCGTCGAGCGGGCGCTTCGGGCGGAAGCGCTTGAGCAGATCGAGGAAGGCGAGCCACTCGGGCTCGTCGTTGTCTTCCGTGGTGAAGCGGCCTGCCGTATCGAGCAAGATCGCCTCTTCCGAGAACCACCAGTCGCAGTTGCGGGTGCCGGCGACGCCTTGCACCTTGTGGCGCTTGCCCCCCTGCGTGGAGGTGAAGGCCAGGCCCGAGCGCTCGAGCGCCGTGGTCTTGCCCGCGGCGGGCGGGCCGATCAGCACGTACCAGGGCAGCGCATAGAGGGCCGCCTTGCCGCCGCGGCCGCCGAGCTTCGAGCGCTGCAGCGCGCGGATCGCCTCCGACATCTGCTGCTGGAGCGCCAGGATCTCCTGGCGGCGCTCGGGCTTCGCCTGATCCGCCTGTTTCGAGGCTTGCTTCATCAACTCGCGCTCGAGCGCGGCGCCCTTGCGACGCGCGGCGACGACGCGGAACGCCACCACGATGCCGATGACGACGAGCACCGTGGCAGTGACGAGCACGGCGATCCAGATCGGCCACTCGAGCCCGATGACGACGCCCCAGATTGCGGCGGTGAGGACGACGCCGCCGATGACGAGCCAGATCATGTGAGGACCTCGCGAGCCGTGCCGGCACGCTCGGACCCACTCCCCGCCGGGGCGGGTTTGAGACGGGGCGGGATGCGCATGCTGGGCTTCCTTTGAGTTTTCAGGGTTCGGGCGAGCGCGGGGGCTCGGGCAGAGGACGCACGAGGCTCACGACGCCTCGCGCATCGGGTCGACCGAGCCGCTCGACCAGCTCTTCTTCTTCGGAGCTCGCCGACCAGCCGAGCCCCACCAGCACGATCAAAATCAACAGCAGGCTGCTCGCCCCGATGACGATCAGGGGGCCCCAGCTCGCCTTCACGGAGCGGGTGGAGCCCTTGGGCTTGGCGTGCGGGCTGACCTTGCTCGGATCGGGCAGGACCTTGCGCAGGTTGTCGCGCGCTGCCTTCGTGAACTTCTCGACCGCTTGCGGCTCGCCCCCGTCGCGGTAGGCGCCCTGGAAGCCGAGCACCAGGCAGAGGTAGTAGATCTCGACGGCGACAGGGCGGTCGCCGGCGCGCAGCAGGGCGCGCAGGCGCACGAAGAAATTCTCGCCCGCGGTGTTCTCGCGGTAGAGCTCGAGCTGCAGCGGGCGCGCCATCCACTCGGCGCGGCCCGCCCAGTCAGACCGCATCACCTGCTCGTCGATGAAGGCGACGAGCGCGTAGCGGGCCTCGGCCAGATCGCCGTCGGCGATGCCCATGCGGCGCCCGTCGTTGACCATGCGCTCGAGCGCGCCGATCAAGCGCTGCCGCAGATCGCCCGAGGCCGCGACGGAGCTGTCCGCCGTGAGCTGGACGGCGGTCACCAGCACGTCGGCGCAGACTTGATACAGTCGCTCGTTCATCCTGCCCTCAAATCAATACCGCCCTCGCTCGACCTGCCCTGCTCTACCGGCACGCTCAGCCTAGGCGCCGCCCGTCGATGGCGTAGACGGAGACGTTCGCGTCTTTCCAGTCGCCATCGGAGGGCAGGTAGAGCGCGACCGTGGAGGAGGACGCGACCTCATCCCAGAAGTTGCCCTCGCGCCGCACGCGGAAGAAGCACACGCCCGGGCGCACCGGGAGCGCGGGCGACGGGTTCCACTCCACGTCGACCCGCACGCCGCGGCGAGCCTGCTTCACCACGTCGTAGATCTGGTTCCAGCTCGCGATCTTCAGCACGGCCGGCGCGCGGTCGCGCACGACCGCGTCGACCTGGTTGGCCTGCACGGCGACGAACAGCTCGTGCTGGCTGAGCTTCGGGTCGCGCAGCTTGCCGAGATACATGCCGTCGGCGCGACGCTCGAGCTCGATCTCGACGTAGGGCTTGTCGACCTGGCCGCTGAGCAGCGAGACCGCGCGTGCGAACAGGACCTCGAACACGTCGCCCAGCTCGAGGTAGTTGAACTTGGGGACGTTGCGCGGATCGGCGTCTGCCGAGAAGCTGGAGAGCTGCCCGATCAGGCCGGCGAGCACGAGGTAGGCCTCTTCGGGGTGGGCGCGCGGCGTATCGAGCAGGTGCGACAGCACGGGGATGGCGCCGTTCAGCGTGTGGAGCAGCCAGAACGTCTGCGCGGTGGAGGCGTGGAACTCGACGTTGCCCGCCACGCGCTGGCCGCGCTCGGCCGCGAGATCTTTCTGGCGGGAGGTGGCGACGGTGAGCACGCGGCTGAGGCCGCCGTGCAAGAACGGCGAGGCTTCGAGGTGCAAGACCGGAGGCACGTGGTTATCTCGGACGATCGCGCGACCGGTTGCTTGCCGGATGAGCTCGGCGACGCGGACGACGCTGTAACCGTCGCGTCGCTCGTTGCCGATGAAGAGGCGGAGGTTGGGCCTCGCCCACTCGATCTCTTCCATGTTCTGGCCGCTGTTCAGATCCGGCACGTTCTTGGTGGCCTGCACGTAGCGGCGGCCCGACTGCGGCTCGTGCGGGCGGCTCAGGATCGCCGACGTGTCGCCCTCGTGAACCAGACCGAGAAACACCTCGAGCTTGTCTACCCCCGCGGTGAACGCGGCCTCGAAGTTGCGCGGCGGCGGCGCGGGCTGGTCGTACCCTTCGCCACACGCGATGCTGGAGCCATCGGGCCAGATGGCTCGGAACTTGACGATGCGCAGGTTGTTGGAGGCGAGCCCCGCCGCGTCGATCTCGAGCTCGGTGATACCCCAGTCGTAATGCACGATGCCGCGCACGCGATCGGCCAGCAGCTGCTCGTGGTAGCGATCTTGCTGCTGGAAGTGGTGCTGGGAGACGAGCACCCCTTCAGACCACACGGGCTTGTTGGGCATCGATTTGACCTTCCCCTATTTCTTCTCTTCGCCGGAGGCGCCGGCGCCTGACGCTGCGGGCTCGGCGGGCACGGCCTGCCCCGCCTCGACCCGCCCTTCACCGTCCTGAATCTTCATTCGATCCAGCCAGATGGATATGCGTGGTTGTGCGGTCGGGCAAGGGGGTTCCTTCTTTGCGCCGGCCAGATCGTAGTTGACGAACCAGTCTTTTCCGCGCGGCTCGCGAAACAGTGCCACCGCAGCGAGCACCCGGGCATCCGGTGCTTGCTCGAGATCGAGCTCCTCGCTCTTGCCGGGAAACACAGTGACCTCACGCATGCCCAGCAGATCGCCTTCGAGCGTCTTGGCGTCGTCTTTCCAGACCTCCTCGAAGAAGGCATTCAGCAGCTTGGCTTCGCTCTTGAGCTGGTACAGCCTCACCTGAACGGGCAAGCCGCGCCCGTCGGCGCCGGCGTTCACCTGGTCGCCTCCGGCGATGATGAGGTGCGGCTTGGGGTCGACGCAGGGCTCGGGCGGTTTCGGGGTCTCGGGGGGAGGAGCCGAAGAACCACAGCCGAGCGGACCACTCCCGAGCAGAAAACTGCCGAGCAGAAAATACAGAGAGATCGCGCCAAATGCCGAGACACGCATGGCGCACCTTATAGGCGAAGCCCCATTCTGGATCATGTAGATCCTGGTGCGGCGCCGCTGGTCGCCACGCCTATCTGGATGCTGGTGAAAAAAAAAGGGCAACTCGAGCGTATGAGGTCCCGAACCTCTGTCACCAGCCCAGCTTGACCCGAGCGGCGCACCCGCCTAGTTAACGGATGCCACGGGCCCAGGGTCGGGGACCGAATGGGACACCGAGTGGGAGACGGGGGAAGCCTGCCCACTGGTTGTCCCGAGCAGCAACAAGACACAAGGAGACACGCATGGCCGTTGATATGTTCCTCAAGCTCGCCACCATCGATGGCGAGTCAACCGACAGCGTTCACAGTGGGGAGATCGACCTGCTGTCCTGGAGCTTCGCCGCACACCAGACCGGCACTTCCAACACGGGCGGGGGCTCCGGCGCCGGCCGAGTCTCGATTCAAGATCTGACGGTCACGAAGAAGGTCGACAAATCGTCGCCCACGCTCTTCGGATTGTGTTGCAGCGGTGCCCATCTCGAGAACGGCACGATCACCGTCCGCAAGGCCGGCGGTGAAGCGGTCGAGTATCTCGTCGTCAAGATGGAGCACGTGCTCATCACCGGCTTCCAGACGACGGGCAGCGACGGCCAGGATCAAATCGTCGAGCAGGTGACGCTCAACTTCAAGCGAGTGGGCATCGTCTACACGCCGCAGCTCGACGACGGCACCGGCGGCCCCGAGGTCGGCAAGGGGTGGGACATCGGCGGCAACCTGGCCTGGGAGCCCTGATTCCAGAGCCCCGGGCTCCAAAACGTCAGCCCTGGGCTCGATAACTTCAGCCCAGGGCTCTCGAAGTTCTGCAATCGACGGCCATTCGCCACGCTCGCTCCGGTGGGCGTGGCGCTCGCGTCGAATGAGACTGGGTAGCCGGCACCTGGAGCGACGGTGCGAAGGTGGCCTCAGGCGCGAAGGCGGCTGGGGCCATTTGTGTTTTGTGCGCGACAACGCGCGTCCCGAGCGTCAGGCGATGGGCGCATCCCGCGCGTCAGGCGATGGCGCGTCAGGCGATGGGCGCGTCCCGCGCGTCCCGAGCGCGCGGCGGCCGCAGGCCGTGCGTCAGATCAGAGTTGCTTCTTCTTTTTCTTGCCGGGCTTGCCGCCCTCGGGGTTGCCGCACATTTTATCGGTGAAACGCTCGCTGCCCCAGTCGAACGCGCCCGAAACGCAGCGGTCGCTCTGGTCGCCGTCGGCGAGCAGCTGCTCCAGCACCGTACGCGCGCGGAAGACGTCTTCCTTCGGCACTTGCACCATGAAACGCGAGCCGGGCAAATCGGGCACGACGATGCCGACGATGTCCGGGTTCAATAGCTTGAGGTGATCGAGGCTGGTGCTGGCGGCCCGAGCCACCATGCCGAGACGCGTGCCGGGAGGCGCCTCGATCTCGGCCGTCACCTCGGTGGCCCGCATCTGCGCGGTCGAGAAGTTGAAATGGGCGAGGTTCTCGAGGATGAGGGCGTAGGCCTGGATGCGCGGCACGTACTTGGCCGTCTCTTCCGGCAGTTGGCCGTTCGCCGCCAGGTCCCAGAACGTGACGTCACCGCCGGCGCGCTTGATGCGCGCAGCCAGACCGAAGGGGCCCATGTTGTAGCTCGCCAGCGCGAACTCCCAGGAGCCCATCTTGCGGTAGAGATCCGCCAGGAATTTGACGGCGGCCTCGGTGCTCTTGGGCGGGCTGATGCGCTCGTCGATCACGCCCTCCTTGACGTGGAGGTGATAGGCGCGGGCGGTCGCCGGCATGAACTGCCAGAGGCCGCGCGCCCCCACCGGTGACTCGGCGTGCGGCACGCAGCCGCTCTCGGTCATCACCAGCGCGAGCAGAGCCCGCGGCATGCCGTGGTGCACCAGCGTCTTCTCGATCAGATCTTGATAGGCGCCGCACCGGAACAGCATGTTCTGGAAGTCTTCGCGGCCCGTCTGGTTCTGGGTGTAGTAGTCGACCCAGCGGCGCACGTTCGCGTCGTCCTCGGTGCCGATCGCGGGCGTCGACAGCCCGGCGAGCCACTTGGCGACCTGGCCGCTGCGCGGCGCGCGCGACTCGAGCTTGCGCTCCTCGAACAGGTGGCGAATCTCGTGCTGCGGCGAGGAGCCCGAGCGCACCGTGCCCGCGACCATCGGCGCCGGGCGTTCGCACTTGTCACCCGGCTGCTTGCAGCCCTGCTCCATCACCTCGTAGACGATCGCGGCCTCTTCGTTGACCAGATCGGCGAGCTCCGGCGACTCCTGCCCGCCGTAGTCGTGCACGAGCATGAGCAGCGCCTTCATGCGCTCTTTGTCGTCGAGCAGGCGGGACGTCGGGAGCTCGGTGTCCATGGCGCCAGCGCCAGGCGTGGGGGTCGTGGGGGTCGCGGGTGGCCTCGAGCGCCCGAACACGAGCAGCGCGACCACGACCAGACCCACCAGCGCCACCGCCACGCCACCGATCCACCAGGGGACGTGGAACGGCCCTTCCCGCCGCCGGCGGCCCGAACCCTCCTCGTCGTCGGGGCGAAACGCAGGCCGCGAGCCGCTGCGCGCGCGATCAGCGCGCGACGGGCGCTCTGAGGCGCGTTCAGACGACGACGTGGGACGGGACGAGCCGCGCTCGCCCGGTGAGTCGCTCGAGCGCAGCTTCTTCAGGCGCTCGTCGAGGTCTCGCGCGGCCCCGTCGACGGGAGGTGACGCATCGGGCCCGCGCGTGGCGAGCTCGGGCAGGCCGCCCTCGCGCGGCCCGACCCAGCGCGGCTCGTTCTGATCGCGCGGCGGGGAGGACGACGAGCGCTTGCCGAGACCGAGCACCCCCCCACCCCGTTGACCGACGACGTCGGGGGGTTGGCCTTGCCCCGGTGCGAGCGGTGAGGCAGGTGCCCCCTTGCCGCGACCGAACGCACGCAGCCCGAACATCGTGGCGACGAGCAGGTTCGGTTTGTCCTTGCCCTTGGCGGCACCCGCCGGCGATTGCCCCGCAGCCCACTGCCCCGCGGGCGCGCGCCCGCCGAGGATCGGCGGCGCTGCGGGCGGGGCGGGCGATGGCTGGGCGCCGGCCCGGGGGATGATGCTGGGCCCGGGCTCGAAAGGCCGCGGCGGGGGGCGCTGGGGCTCAGCTCGGGGCTCGGGGCGCTGCGCTCCGAGCTGGAGCGACGCTCCGGGCGGCTGGGCCCCCAGAGGAGGTGCGCTGGGTTGCCGGGAAGCGCCCAGCTGCAGCGAAGCGTCGGGGCGCGGTGACTCCAGCGGGCGTGGCGCTTCGAAGCGCGGCGCGGCCTCGACCACGGGGGGACGAGCCATGCTTGCGACGAGCGAGCGGTCGAGCCGGGGGGGCGCCCGATGGGCGTCGAAACCCTGCGCGTCGAAACCCTGCGGAGCCCCGAAACCCTGCCCTTCGAGCGATGCACCGGGCAACGAGATCGGCGGCGGGGGGTGCATGCCGCTGCGCAACCCGAGCGACGCGGACGATGCAGCGGCCGCGGATGATGCGGCCCCGGGTGATGCGCCCGCGTGTGATGCGGCATCCGACAGCAGCGGAGGCCGGGCCAGCGAGTGCGGCCCGCCGGGGATCGCGGGGCCGGCGGCGCCAGCAGCGCCTCCGGGAAAAGGGCTGCCCGGCGCGCGCCGCGCGGGCGCCCCCGCCTCCTGTTTGAGCTGCCAGGTGACCTCCGACAGGTTCCGCAGCGCCTCTTGAAAGCCGCGCCGATCGAGCGCCGGCGCGTGCAGGCATTGGATGCACACCTCGAGGTGGTGCACGATCCCCCCCTGCCCTGCGGAATCGGCCTGATGACGCAAGCGCTCGGCCCGTTCGAGCATACCGCTGACACGCTCGGGCGTGAGCTGCCGTATGTCTTTCAGGAGCACCTGCCATTCGTCGAGGAACGGCATCACCGCCTCGACCAATGCCGCCCGCTCTCCGCCTGACGCGGTCACCGTCTGCTCTCGTTACCACAGCCCCGGGCGCCATACACGCGATCCTGAACGGGATGCGAACGCGAACAGCTCTCCCGCTAACGCGCGCCCGCCCCCTGACGCGAGTGCAGGTCGGCGCGCCCGCGAGCCAGAATCAAACAGCGCGCGAGACAGAAATAACTCGTGAGAAAAATGCCGCAACCGAACACTCGCCCAACCCGACACCTCGGGACAGCACCGATTGACAATCCGTTCCGCATGAACGCTAATACTTCGCCGCTTCAATCATTGGGCTCATGGGTTCACTGTCGAGCGGTCTGCGGGGGCGTTGGTGAAGCCTGGCGTGCCAACCTGCGTTAAAGCGCCGGCGCCCTGAAGCGAAGCCGTCGACCATGTCGCTATTGGACCTGCAAGCCTTGCTCACGCCCGTCTCCGAGGCGGCCCCCTCTGGAGACAACCTGGAGTATCAACCCGAGTTCGCCGCCCTCGAAGAGGCCGCGCTCGGCAAACCCGAGCGGCAGATGGGCAGCCAGACACTCCCGGGAGAGCCGCCGAACTACGCGACCCTGTTCGCGCGCTCGAACGAGCTGCTCAAGCGCAGCAAAGACCTGCGTATCGCTGCACACCTGACCCGTGCCTGCGTCGACAAGCAAGGTTTCGTCGGCTTGCACCAGGGCCTGGCGCTGTTGCACCGTCTGCTCGCGAACTACTGGCCCACGGTGCACCCCCAGCTCGACCCGGATGACAGCGACCCGACCATGCGCGTGAGCGCGCTGAGCGCTCTGATCGCCCCTGACCTGGTGACGGCGCTGCGCGCGGCCCCGCTGTTCTCGACACAGGTCGCCGGCCCCATCTCGCTGCGTCACTTCGCGATCGCCTCGGGCGAGCAGCCACAGCCGAGCGACGGCCCGAAGATCGACACCAACCTGCTCGAGGCCGGGTTTCGGGAGGTGCCGCTGCCGGTGCTTCAGAACGTCGCCGGCTCGCTGCAGGGCGCGCGTGACGAGCTGAAGGGGCTGAGCGAAGCCTTCCAGAAGGGCTCGGGCGGCGTGCCCGGTCCTGATTTCAGCGCGCTCGATCGCATCGTCTATCAGGCGCAGAGCGCGGTGAAGCCGCGGCTCGCCGCGCGCGCCTCGGAGGGTGCTCCCGCTCCGGTGGCAGCCAGCGGCGGCGGCAACGGTGCGGGCAACGGGGCTACGGCGAGCGCCGCGGCGGGCGATGTCGGCGTGGCCGTGGCCGCGGCGGCACCCGCGCCCGCGCAGGGCATCAGCGGCGCCGTGCGCAACCGCGACGACGTGGTGATGCTGCTCGACAAGATCATCGGCTATTACGAGCGAAACGAGCCGTCGAGCCCGCTGCCGCTCCTCTTACAGCGCTGCCGCAAGCTCGCGGCGCTGAGTTTCCTCGACATCGTGAAAGACATGGCGCCCGGCGCGCTCCAGGCTGTGGAGCTCATCGGCGGCATCGTCAAGGAACCACCGGCGAAGAAGTGATCCCGAGCCAGTTAGCCAGTGCGCGGGCCAACCAGAGGTATAGACCATGAGCAGTCAGAAATTCATCGGCAGAAACCGCGCTCCGCGCGTACAGATCGAATACGACGTCGAGCTCTACGGTGCCGAGAAGAAGGTCCAGCTGCCGTTCGTGATGGGCGTCATGGCTGACCTCACGGGCAACGCCGGCAAGGCGCAGCCGCCGGTCGCCGAGCGCAAGTTCCTGGAGGTCTCGGTCGACAACTTCGACGATCGCCTGAAGGGCATGCAGCCCGGCGTCAACGTGACGGTGCCAAACACGCTGACCGGCGAGGGCAACCTCAAGGCGGAGATGACGTTCGAGAGCCTCAACGATTTCTCGCCCGCGGCGATCGCCAAGAAGGTGCCGGCGCTCAAGGCGCTGCTCGAGGCGCGGCAGCAGCTCTCCAACCTGATCACGTACATGGACGGCAAGAGCGGCGCCGAGGCGCTGATCGCCCAGCTGCTCGCTGACCCCGCCGCCCTGAAGGCCCTCACGTCTCAGCCGAAGCCGGCTGATCCGGCGGCCCCCGAAGCCCCCACCGAAGGGAGCAAGCCATGAGCGAAGCGTTGCAGCAAAACCAGCAGTCTCTCGGGCAGATCGCCGGCGAGTCGAACGAGTTTAGCGCCCTCCTCAACAAGGAGTTCAAGCCGCAGACCGACCGCATGCGGCAAGACGTGGAGAGCGCCGTGAACGTGCTCGCGCGCCAGGCGCTCGAGAGCAGCGTGGTCGTCTCGAACGACGCGGTCGAGTCGATCCAGGCCATCATCGCGCAGCTCGACAAGAAGCTGTCGGAGCAGATCAACCAGATCTTGCACCACGAAGAGTTCCAGAAGCTGGAGGGCGCCTGGCGCGGCCTGCACTACCTCGTGAACAACACCGAGACGGATTCTCAGCTGAAGATCCGTGTCATGAACATCTCCAAGAAAGATCTGCACAAGACCCTCAAGCGCTTCAAGGGCGCCGCCTGGGATCAGAGCCCGATCTTCAAGAAGCTGTACGAAGAAGAGTACGGCCAGCTCGGCGGCGAGCCCTACGGGTGTCTCGTTGCAGACTATCACTTCGACCAGAGCGCGGTCGACGTGGAGACACTGGGTGAGCTCGCGAAGACCGCAGCCGCGGCGCACGCGCCGGTGATCAGCGGCGCCGCCCCGAGCCTGTTCCAGATGGAGTCGTGGCAGGAGCTCAGCAACCCGCGCGACGTGGCCAACATCTTCACCACGCCCGAGTACGCCGCCTGGCGCTCGCTGCGCGAGTCGGAGGAGTCGCGCTACATCGGCCTCGCCCTGCCCCGCTTCATCGCGCGGCGCCCCTACGGCGCCAACAGCGACCCGGTGGAGGAGTTCGACTTCGAGGAAGACGCGAACGGGCCCGACGAGAAGAAGTACACGTGGGCCAACGCCGCCTACGCGATGGCGACGAACATCACGCGCTCCTTCAAGATGTACGGCTGGTGCTCGCGCATCCGCGGCATCGAGTCGGGCGGCGCGGTGGAGGGTCTGCCCACGCACACCTTCCCGACGGACGACGGCGGCGTCGACATGACCTGCCCCACCGAGATCGGCATCACCGATCGGCGCGAGGCCGAGCTGGCCAAGGCGGGCTTCATGCCGCTCGTGCACAAGAAGAACTCCGATCTCGCGGCGTTCATCGGCGCGCAGTCGCTGCACAAGCCCGCCGTTTACGACGACCCCGACGCCACGGCGAACGCGGCGCTGGCCTCGCGCCTGCCCTACCTGTTCGCCACCTGCCGCTTCGCGCACTACCTGAAGTGCATCGTGCGCGACAAGATCGGGTCCTTCAAAGGCCCAGACGAGATGCAGAAGTGGCTGCAAAAGTGGCTCACGCAGTACATCGAGGGCAACCCCGCGCACGCGAGCGAGGCCGCCAAGGCGCGCAAGCCGCTGGCCGCCGCCGAGGTCACCATCCAGGAAGACGAAGCCAACCCCGGCTACTACAAGTCGAACTTCTTCCTGCGCCCGCACTACCAGCTCGAGGGGCTGACCGTCTCGCTGCGGCTGGTGTCGAAGCTCCCGTCCGCCAAGGGAGCGGGCTGACCCGCATCGAGCGCACGCTGGTCCTCGCTCGGCGGCTCGATCCTCTCGAGCCCTGAGCGGGGGCCTCTCGTTTCTGGGGGCCTTCTTCTAGTGCCGAAGTTTCAGGAGCCACCGCCTTGGCTGGACTCACACCAAAAGAGAAACTGCAGCCCTCGTTGCTCGATCGATTGACCGACGTGCGCCCCGACGTCCGCACCAGCACCGCTGGCGTGAAGGTGCTCTCGATGGACGAGCTACGCGATGGGGTGCGGCGCGACCTCGCCGCCCTGTTCAACGCCACCGCGCTGGAGACGGTGGAAGATCTGACCGACTACCCGAACGTGCAGAAGTCGACGCTGAACTTCGGCATGCCGGACCTGTCGGGGAAGACGGCGAGCGGGCTGGACATGCAGGAGCTCGAGCGCGCGCTGAGCCGCGCCATCCACCAGTTCGAGCCGCGCCTGCTCGACGAGACCGTGAAGGTGTCGAGCGAGATGTACGACGCCAAGTCGCACAACCTGATGGTGGCGAAGATCGAGGCCGAGCTCTGGTCGCAGCCGCTGCCGCAGAAGTTGCTCTTGCGTACGGAGCTGGATCTCGAGAATGGGGAAGTGAAGTTGAAGGAGGAGGATACGTGAGCGGTGCGTATCGTTCTCATGCTGGGTTTTCAGGGTCCAGGGGTCCAAGGGTCCAAGGGTCCGAGGGTTTGCAGAGTGTCTTCGCGGCCTCGAAGCCTTGCTCACCACTACCCGGGGTCCCGCAGCCGGGAAGGGATTCACGAGCACCCCGAGCTTCTGAAAACCCTTGGCTCCCTGGCCCCTCGGACCCTTGGACCCTCGAAACACTCGAAGGTCAAGACAGGACGGCCAGCGGTGGCGCCCACGCGGAGGGACGATGGATCGCCGCCTGATCGGCTACTACGAGCGCGAGCTCCAGTACATGCGCGACCTCGGCGGCGAGTTCTCGCGCGAGTTCCCGAAGATCGCGGGCCACCTCGGTCTGAGCGCGTTCGAATGCGCCGACCCGTATGTCGAGCGCCTGCTCGAGGGCTTTGCGTTTCTGGCCGCGCGCGTCCAGCTCAAGCTCGACTCCGAGTTTCCGCGCTTCACCGAGCACCTGCTCGAGATGGTGTACCCGAACTACCTGGCGCCGACGCCGTCGATCGCCGTGGTGCGCTTCGAGCCCAACCCGCGCCAGGCCGCGCTCGCGCAGGGCTTCTCGGTGCCGCGCTGGTCGTCGCTGCGCGCGCCGCTCGGCAAC
>Ga0247763_1000799_pt1 | contig 18860 bp, 15 predicted proteins | sample UWRJL141409B4_FD_179926 | JGI IMG/M metagenome (GOLD analysis project Ga0247763, IMG submission 179926) | Plant litter microbial communities from Arlington Agricultural Research Station in Wisconsin, United States - UWRJ-L141-409B-4 | ecosystem: Environmental > Terrestrial > Plant litter >...
AGTTCCACCACAAAAAAAAAAAAAAAAAATTCCCTCCCCAAAACTTTCCGAGACTGAGATTCTGACGAGTTGCGTTAGCCCAGCATCTACCCCTGGCTGATCACATTATCATTCTCGACGAGAAGGGAAGCATCGCCGAACAGGGGAGTTGGGAGGACCTTCGAGCTGATGCAGGCTATATCAGCAAGATCGTCTTGAAGGAGAAGGAGGGAGGCGAGGGCAAGCCGCGAGATCGCGCCGCGTCCGAGGACAAGGATCAGGCTTCCACCAAGCCGCCCGGAGACTCGGACAAGATGCAGGAACTCACCCGCAAGACGGGCGATGTCACGCTCTACACGTACTACTTTGGTGCCATTGGCCCAGCTCGGCTTTCCGTCCTGCTGTTGTCGGTATCGTCGTACGCGACCTTCCTGGCGTTGATCCCGTACTGGCTGCGGTGGATGGCCGAGAGCGGCGGCGAGCGCGTGTGGTTCTATTCGGGCATCTACTTCGCTCTCACCATCGGCGCCTTCCTCTCGGTGGTGACGACCGTCACCAACGTTTTCCTGTTCATCGGGCCCCACGCAGGCACCGAACTCCACCGCCGGCTCCTACGGACCGTCATGTACGCGCCACAGTCGTATTTCACGTCCACCGACACGGGCACAACGCTCAACCGTTTCAGCTCCGACATGATGATGATTGACAGACAGCTACCCAGCGCGCTCTTCCAGGTCTCGCAAAACCTCTTCCGCATGTTTTCGCAATGCGTCCTACTAGGCGTCACGCAGCCGCTGATCCTGCTGACACTGCCCTTTACCGTTCTTGTTCTTTACCTTGTTCAAAAGGTATACCTTGCGACATCGCGCCAGCTGCGCTTCCTCGACCTCGAAGCCCGGGCCCTCGTGAACGCCAGCTTTCTCGAGACTCTCGAAGGCGTCCCTACGATCCGCGCTTTTTGCTGGCAACGCCCTTTCATCAAGGACAACATCAAGAAGCTCGACCTATCCATGCGTCCCGACTACCTTCTCATGTGCATTCAGCGCTGGCTCGACGTGGTGCTCGACCTTATGGTCCCTGGTCTGGCGATAACCACGCTCGCCATTGCCATTGCCCTCAAAGGCTCCACGACGGGCGGGCAAGTTGGCATCGCCCTCAACGTCATTCTGCAGCTCAACGGGTACCTCTTCCGTCTGGTCGACTCTTGGACGAGACTGGAGACATCTCTGGGAGCCATCTCCCGCTTGCGCGCCTTTGAGAAACAAGTCCAGCCCGAGGAGAAGCCAGGGGGCGCAGTGCTGGACCCGCCGCCGTGCTGGCCGGCCCACGGCGCGGTCGAGCTCTCTCATCTCTCGGTCTCCTACAAACCGCCGACGACGGTGCTCAAGGACGTCAACTATTCCATCGCCCCGGGGACCAAGGTCGGCGTGGTGGGCCGCACCGGCAGCGGCAAGTCCTCGCTGCTGCTGAGCGTCTTGCGGCTCGTCGAGCTCCAAGGTGATCAGAGCACCATACTCATCGATGGACTCGACGTGCGCAACCTCGGGCGCAACGCCATGCGGTCCCGCATCATCACGGTCCCGCAGGACCCCATGCTCGTCATGACAGACACGGTCCGGCAGAATCTTGATATTACCGGCACCGGCCATGTCTCGGACGAGGACATGATCGGCGCCCTCGAGCGCGTCCGCCTCTGGAGCGTCATCCAAGCCCGCGGCAGCAACACGAACGCCGCCGAGCGCCAAGCGCGTGACCTCGACGTCGCCATGGGCCTCGTCGTTCCCGGCGGCAGCAGCAGCACCACCACTACTACCACCTCAAACGCCAACACCACCCCCAACAAGGAAACCAAACCTCTCGATGAGGAGGACGATAAGAAACCCCTCATCTCGTCATCCTCCTCCTCCTCCTCCGCCTCCTCCTCAGCAGCCACCCCCGACTCTCCCCCTTCCGACTGCCTAAACGCAAAGATGAAATCTCTCCCCCTCTCCCAAGGCCAGCAACAGCTCTTCTCCCTCGCGCGGGCCCTCCTCATGCGCCCGTCTCGCGGCCATCTCGTCCTCCTCGATGAGGCCACGAGCAGCGTGGATGGCGAGACAGACCAGCTGATGCAGACGCTCATCCGTGACGAGTTCAGCGAGCACACCGTCATTACGGTTGCGCATCGGCTAGAGACGATTCTGGATAGCGATATTATCATGGTGCTAGACGGCGGGAGGCTGGCCGAAGTGGGAACACCAGGGGAACTGGCCGAGAGGGAAGGAGGGTTGTTTAGATCGCTGATGAGGGGGGAGAGGAGGAGCTGAGGGGGGGCACTCTGGCTGCTAAATCTTAAATACTGCTATGTTACATACTATCCTAATTTCTCCGAATAGTAGAGTGCATACATCTAGAACGACCTCGCGCCAGACGACCCAGAGCGGCACACGCAATTCAGGCGGATTCAAAAGTCTTTTGACGAAAATATGAACCTCATGGACAAGGTAACTGAAATGAGCGCCAAGACGGTAAACGCTTAGGAGACCTTTCGGGACAAGGACGCGAGGTATTTTTCCCATCTCGACACACGGCTCCTGGACGCGTCGGTTCACCGTACCTCATCTTGAGCAAGATCGATAGCCGCATGATGAATCTGAGGAACAAGTGCCGGGACGTGCAGGGTCCCCCGGGGGGGGGAGGGACGGCTTGAGACGTTGAAGAAACAGCTTGGTTTGATGCGACGAATCTGGGCACACGAAATTTCCTTTTTCGTTCGTAATCCTGGGTTAGGGTGAGCTAGGGTGAGCTGTAGCTGATTTATCCTAAGCTCTCCCTGATTCTTCCCTGAGCGATTCTTCCCCGAGCTGGGGTGATCCGGTACACCGCCGCCGCACAGCCTTAGAGGGCCCTTTTCAGTCCCCCCGGCTAAACTTTCCCATCGATGGAAAAGCAGACGACGCGTAATCTGTGAAGATAGCTCCCAAGCAACAATTCCAATTATGACGTACACGCGCACTAGGTGTACGTGTGAATGGTTGATGAGGTAACTTGTACCTTGATCACTATGATCACTAGGATTAGCGTTGATCAGAGTGATCAGTTTTCCTTCGTGCTCACTGTGATCACTCCGTGTGAGTTCATAGTGCGGCTCTTCCGCACTGCATGTTTCGCGGGTTATTCCTCGGGCCGTTCCGGCCCAGTGCGCGACCATTAGGTCGTCACACTCCACCTAAGAGTACACCACTTTCTTAACTTGTATAGCTTACCGTTTATAGCTTCATGTTTAGGAAAGTTGCACACTGGAAACTGGGAAAATAACGGGTTGCAACTGCTTGATTAAATTGCTTGTCTGCAGCTCTCTGGTAAAGGCGTAGAGTCCTTCTTAAACATGGTTCTGAAGAATCTCAGCCGCCGGCACCATGGTGGCTAGGATTCACTGTGTGCAGTGTTACAGCCTGGTTATACGAGACGAATCTGGGCACACAAAATTTCCTTTTTCGTTCGTCATCCTGAGCTGGGGTGAGCTGGGGTGAGCAGTGGCTGATTCGTCCTGAGCTTCCCCTGATTCTTCCCTGGGCTAGGGTGATCCCATACGCCCCTGCCGCACAGCCTCAGAGGCCCTTTTCAGTCCCCCTCAGCTAAAGTTTCCTCTCAATGGAAAGCAGATAACGCGTAATCTGTAAGGATAGCTCCCAGGCAACAATTCCACGGGATTCCAGTGTGCTAGTGTTTCTAACACGAAGGTAGTGCAAAAGCGATGCGCTAGAGCAAATGAGACTCTTAATTGTCAGAAACAGTACTGCATACTGGAATTATGTGGAATTTAATGGGGTTGCAACTGGTTGACTGCTTGAATTGTTTGTTGTTCGGCTTTCTGGCAAAGCCAGAGAGCCTCTATTATAGTACTGCGTGGTGGCAACAATGGTGGCAAAGCGTGGCCCTGGCCAGCTGAACTGACTGCGCCAGTTCAGCTCTCCTGGGCTCTATTCAGCTCAGTTGGCCACACTTTGGCCACACCTCCTTTCTGACACATTCTATCATGTACTGGTATACTGTGGGACATCCCATTGGTGTTGTCCCAAGTTTTGGGCTGGGGTACCATGCACCATCCCATCGGTGCTGGAATAACATGTACCATCCCAAATTCCAAGCTAGGATATCATGTTCTATCTCAAATTCTGAGCTGGGGTATTGTGTACCATCCTAGGGCATGTACTGGTATATCCTAGGCCAAAATTTGGGATCGTGGTCCAGGATTTGGGCCATTAGCGAGCGCACTGTCGCCTTTTGGCAGTTTCCAACCGCGGTCCCAAATTTAGGCCTTAAATTGCCCGCTTTTCAGAATTTAGGTTACCCTTTAGCATTAATCACATAAACACGTAATCATTCTTAGAGCTTGTTTAAATATAGCCTTCGGAGCCACCGCCTTACAGCGCTGGAAGTGCTGTAGTATAGTTGAAGTCAGTGTTACGGCCTGCTTCTGGGACACAAGGGGTGATCCAGACAAAGACAGATCGCAAGGTCAGGACGACCAAAGACGGTAGGGGCAAGATGACTGAATGAAGGCTAGCACAACTCTCTGGGGAATACACTGTCAAGCAAAACGTAGATCCAGAGGTTCTGAACAATAGATCTCAATTGAACAATGTATTGCTAACGTGAGGAACCAGAAGGCTCCCTCACTCTGTTGCAATCTTCTACGGGGTATTTATACTACTGGAGAGCTGTGGTGCCTTGTACTGTCTCTGCTGGTGTGGGCCTCTGTTCCGACAGAGGTTTCGCACGCAGAGGCCCCAGTGCGCGGGTCCGTACCCGCACCGTCCCCCTCACTGTGGAGCCTGCGGGGGTACTGTCAGAAAGAAAGGGGGTTCTGGCCACGCAGTGCCAGAACACCAGCTTCGCTAGTATTGGAAGGATCCAGAAACCACCAGAACCATGGATTTGTAATAGGTAACCACGGCTGCGCAAACTGACGCGTATTGACTTGCCACCATTCGGCAGAGAACCTCTATTATAGTAGTGAACAAGCAATTCAGTCACACAGTTGGAACCACACAATTTTCAAGAGTGCAGTGCTTCTGACAATTAAAACTCTCATTCGCTTGACGCGCCAATCGCTCATCGCACTGCTTGAGCACCGATTAGTCAGCAAACCCCAACAAGAAGCACATTCGACTTGCACTCGTGGATTTAATTCGATTGTTGCATAAATCTAACAACAACATGAACACCACCAACGATAAGGCTGTTTTCTGGCCAGTTCTGAAGACTGGGAGTCGTGAAATTTACAGTTCCAGGGCCAAGCCGTGGCTGGGGGCCTGTGGAGCTAAATTCAGGGGGTGACCCCTTTCCTCCAAGAGACGGCTCCGAACCTTACACTCTACGGACGTAAAACCCCAAGCCGGTCAACAATTACGGCCAGGAGCACTACGAAAGCTGTGGCCGACGACGACGAGCTGGCTCAGCTAGTCAATCAACCACCCAGTCAATCACCACTGCGGATCAGACAGCTGATGGCTTTCGTACCTACCAGATGGATTGGACGATTTATCAAGCCAATAAGAAAGAATACACCCTGCAATTCGAACGGGTTGAACGGCTGAAACAGTAGATTTTAAAATCCATTAGTCCACACCTGCAACTTACCTCTTGTGATCCAATCCAACCCATCACACACTGGTATACCGCTCTGAAATTACAGGCTGGAATCAGTGACGACGAGGCTCTTCACAACGCTCGAGAGGCTTACCGACAGGCCACGAAACCACTACTTCGAGCCCCCAGAGACCTAACTAAGTGGTCGGAATCATGGGAGCAAGCTATTGCTATGGCACAGCGAAAAGGAGTCCCCGAGGCTCTAACTACAAAGACGTGGTTTCACGATTTCCTGGATGCAGTGAAGCCAATACTTGGCAACTGGGCTACATCCTACAAGCTATCAAAAGCAACAACAGCACGGTTGACCCTAAACTACCGTGCGGTGCCCAACGATTTTCGGGAGGAGGTGCGGCAATCGACGAAGGCCCGCATAACGGTTGGCAATCGGATAGCAAAAGGCTCGTTTGGCCCCTCCTTTGCAGCCAAAGAAGGCAAATCAGAAAAAAAAGCTGATGCCTATCAGGAGGACGCTCCAGAGAGCGAAATCGAACCCGGGAGTGATGGGGGGGAGCAAATCAATGGCCGGAAACGACAGCGTGGCTCGGGCTCTGGGTTGAAGAACGGCAAAAGACTCAAGAAGAGGCAAAAGGTCTCTGTCATGGCCAACTCCTCAGAGAGCGGAAAACCTGAAATAAGCCTAACTCAGGCTCAGGTACAGCCATTACCATGTGCCCCTGTTGTGGCCAGTTCCACCGTCTGAAAAAATGCTGGTACGCTTTCCCAGAACAAGCCCCTGACGGCTTTGTTGAAAGGGAGCACCTTCGAATGAGGTCGAAAGAGGCCTTATTGGATTCAAAACTACAAGAACAAGTGGAAAAGCTGAAAAGGAAAAAAGATGTCTCGCAGTCGGAATCAATCCCCGAACAATGTGTTTGGCTTCTCAACTGCCCTGCTGAGAATTTTATACTCCCTTATTCGGCAAAGCTCATTGTAAGGGTAAAATGACCCTTCAACGGAAGAGTATCGACAATTATCGATTTGTCAAATGTTTCAATTCTCTCCCATTTCGCCCTTGAGTCCGGGGTGGGGGGTACCGGGGGCTCCAGCGGCCGAGGAAATCTCCAGAATCGGATTGAACCAACCAACTGGCCGTGCCTCACACGCACGAAGAGGGTGGCATGTCGCCCTTCACTCTTTGTTTTTCCTTGCTTTTGGATTCTTGGATTGGAAGAGTTGGAATCTCTGGACTCGCTCTATATAGGTAGTTGGATCTGGACTTTGGACTCTAGATTCTGCAGGTAGTTGGATCTAGGCCATCGAGGGCGATGGCATTTTTTTAATTCGGAGTACTGTTACATGCATTACTGCGTGCACTCCGGCTGGCAGTTGCCGGCCGATACGCCGTGCCGGCCGGTACCTCCAGGGCTCTATACTCTAGAGTGTGGAGTGCTCCACATCTGTATATATTCCGCCTGGAGCCTTCGGCTCCAAGGCTCTCTCCTTTCCTCTCTTCTTCAGCATCCTTAACTTCACCAATCTGTATATAGTATATAAATTGTTGATAAACGACAGGCTCAAACCACCACCCATTTACGTGTTCACGTAACAATATCGCCCTTAACTAGAGCAGGTTTATAATATACTCCCTAGGTCCTATTATGACGGGAATACCTAACAGCCTAATGATGTTGGATAAACACCGCTGTTTAAAAGTAGATATGATTTCTAAGCTAGACCTGGGCAGCGAGTAACTTCTTCGAGTACCTGGCCAGCCAAGGGAGGATTTTGCGATTTGTGAATAGCTATTTTCCTCGCGTTGGCACGGGAGGATTGGGAGATGGCTCTTTTAGATTAATAACTACTTTGCAGCAGGGTTATTCTGGGCTCTGAGGTCTATACGGAAATAATGAGGAACACGGTACAAATTTTATCCTGAAATCTATATTACGGCTAATGGAGAGCAAAGTACTTAATGTGTGAATATAAATCTTCGCCCTTAGCAGTCCTAACACCAGACCTCAGCCTATTCTTTAATCTTCACACCCTGTCAGATATGATAGCAATTACCACTTGTCAGAAGCAATGAAACGTTCCGTGCTTTTTAGTGCAGTGGTAATGCGCGACACACCCTACGATTTGTCGCCGCAGCTATAACACGTACCGAGGGCCTAGATCCGGGCTCCCTTGGTCTGATTTCCGGCGCTGATTTGTTAAATATGGAAAAAAAATTCAGTAAGAGCAGTTGAGGTCTAATTAATGTTCTGTGGAATATGACTTGTGAAAAGGAGATGGTAGGTTTTTATACGTCCCAGTGGTATCTTGAATGCTGTGGTGAAATAGAGCAAGTCCATTCAACCCGCTCGACACATGGAGAACTTCCTAATGTCCCAAAAGCACGACTCCGACTTGTCCTGTTTAACAAAATGCTTGCTCCCCGCCACCAATTGCTTTAGTTCAAGCCGACAACGATTCCCCGCTACTGTTTTGCCGTCATAGAGGGTATCCAAGTACCTTAGCGAAACAGCAAGAGAAGCAGAACAGATAGCAAAATTCCAATCGGTTAGTGCTAGCCTGGTTGCTAAAGCAGGCTCTGAATATACCATTGGCGACAAAATCAAATGAACGAAGGATTCGGTTGCAACCATCTCCCAATCCTGTACCCAGAGGTGCTGATGGTTTGAATTGAACGCATCAGACACAATATCGCTGAGGTGGATATGCGGAAGTCTCGGCCTACCTTTGTCAACAACATAGTCGCCGCATAAGCCTGTTGCAAACCATTCAGGTGATATATGTTGGAGTTCAGCAAGCCAGTACTCCGCCTCCTCTGCCTTTCCACTCGCCTGAGAGAGCAAAGCGAGAGAAAATGAGAAAGATACACGAAGACAAGCCCGGGAATTGAATTCCCAGGGCTTTTTCGTGAGGGAATATTCATGTGGGTTGCAATCTCGCCACAACCGCTCCAAGGCAGTAGCTAGATTAGAGAGATCGCGGACGGTTTCTGAGGTCAACAGGCCAGAATATCTGATGACCACATCTACCGCAAGTTGGCGAGCAAAGATCTGGTCAGAAAAGCTACAGTCGACGAAGCGTAACCTGAGAACACGGAGGAGGATAGCCACTCCATCATTCAGGTGACCAGCGGCTAGAAATGCCCTGGCTAGTCTAACGTTGGCGGCCTGTCGTATGTCCCAATCTTTTCGTAAAATCCAGTGGTCTCCTTCCACAGAGGAGGCCTGGTTCCGCACCTGATTCATCTTCCATCTGCTTAGCGTGTTGGATTGGATGTCTTGGAGGTAGGCTTGACAAACGTCTTCCATCTTCTTTAGAACTATTCTTGTGCTTATCGTTAGGGTATCGTCGAGTCCAAGAACATCGAGGCGCATCTCGTAGGCCGCTATGGCAGCGTCGATGGCGACTTCGCAGTCTTGGGTGGCTCGGGCGATTCCAAGCAATGCTCCCGCAGTCGCACCGTGAGACTCTCCTTGGACTCGTCTCCTCACAGCCAACAGCCACTGGTACCAAGCAAGTGAGTCTTTGGAGTCGCCAGCCAAATAGAGGTAGTGGGCGTAGTCTTCAAGGTGGTAGAGAGCCCGGGGATGCCCGCTCCCGAAGGTCGCCACTGCCTGACACGCGACCCAACCTAAGCCTCGAGAGCGAGCGCGTACTCGCCACGGACGTAACATCAGCTCCAAGTGATGACGAATGTCAACTGTGAAGTATGTACTGTAATATACGAACGAAGGAGGTCTGACATCAGCTCCCAGTCATAAAGAGGAGAAATGCCGTGTGTGAAGTAAGTGCGGTAGATATACGACACATACTTATCAAATGCGCCTTTGACTCGGTAAAACGCGCCTTTCAAAGCGGCGTCGAAGTCGGGTTGGTGTTGTTGAGCATTGGGGTCGACCAGATCTAGGAGATTACATGGAAACTCCTTTTCGTAGAATGATACTATTTCCAGGACGTGGAGGGGGTCCACAGTGTGTATTTTTTCGTACTGGGATAGCATTTCGAGGGTCTCACGCGCGGTAGCTTCTTGGCCGTGCCGATCTAGGCGAATTTTCGCCCACATATGGACGAGAGGATGGATGGAAAATCCAGGGCCGTATGAGTTGTGGCGGATGAAAGAGTAGGATGTAAGGAGACTGAAGGCTTGCTGGACCTGTAAACCTAAAAGGGACAATTACACATTAGCACCAGAGAAAATAGCTGACTTATGTGAGGGGTATGATCGAACCTTCAGTTTGGTCTTTCGGCAGACCTAAGACAAATAATCGCTCGTTGATTGAGTTGCGACTTAAGAAAGCACAAATATGGAGAATCTGTGTAGCCCGTAGCATCTGCTTATGAACGGCAATGTAAGAGATTTCCCATGTTGTCAAGATCGTGTCGTCCCGATAATCCCAGACCGCTTTGGCATTCCTATGACTCAACATCATCTTGGAGTGGTCCAGGAAGAGCTCGAGGTAGTCAGCGATTGGATTCTCCAATTGCTGGCGGGCGGCAATGAATGATCCCGCCTGGACAATCGCAAGCGGAAAGTGCCCGAGTATTTCCACGAGACGCTGGCCATCACGCCATTCTGGTAAGATTATCAGTTTGGCACACTCAGATTAGGAGGTTCCGATATTGAACGTACCGTCAGTCTCACGTCGTAGCACCAGCCTTGTGCTCGCCATAAGCAGATTTAGGGCCTCATCAGCGTCCATATCCGTCACCTCAATAGCATCCCACTTTAACGCTAGATCAGACCTCCTGCTTGTGACAATCACAGCGCCATGTTCAGTCTTTGGAAGCAGCTCCCTGAAGTCGAAGGACTCAATGTCATCGACGTTGTCTAGTATTATCAACCAGTGCCTGTTGTTATCGAGCGATAGCCAGTCGATGAAAGCTTCTTTAAGGGCTCGAAGGTGTTGAGCCTTAGGATGCCGATCATCACCCACGGAGTCGGACTTTTGCGACCTTGGGGCCCGCTCTCCATTTTGGGCTCGGTCGAGGGCATCCTTGATTTTTCGGTACCGGGGATTATCTTGAGAAGCGCCCAATGAAATATAGAGACTGGCGATCTTCTCCAAATATTCCCCAATTCCGTGGAGGGCGGATTCCCTACTGCTGCCATCAATCCAGAATATTGCGCTGTATTTGAATCTTGACAAGTAGGCATATTCAAGAGCAATCTGAGTTTTGCCGACCCCTCCCGTCCCATACAGAACAGCGAGCCTGAAGTTGCTATCTGGTGATGTGTCGTGTAGGATCCGATCGAGATGGAGCAAAGCTGTCTCTCGCCCCACGAACTGGCGATTTCGCATCTGGTCGAAAGCCAACCCAACATGGAATTCTTTAGGATTTTCGGCCACTTGTTGTTCGCAACGTTCGCTCAGAGGCGATCTAGATTCGTTTTCTAGCCAGAGAAATTAAATATTAGCGATCAGACGTGTCATAATAAAGGTGTGCTACCGCTTCTTCCTTCACTCGTACCTTTTTTAGTATTCCAGCGGATCCAGTTCTGCTTCACTCGTTGTGCGGCTTTGCTGACAAGAACTCTGAGACGCGTGGAGACTCTCTGATAGTTTGGATCCGAAGATGCAGGGTATTTTACTATGGAGCTGTGATCGGCAGACATTCGCACGTCTTCCGCATTCACGGCCCCTTGGATAACCGCCGAAAACTTCGGAACCACCTACGATCAAATAGATAGTTAGCTTTCAAAGGTGAGGCGATAGGAGGGTGGGTTGGCCACGCACAAGGATCCGCCCAATAATAGGGACAGCCATTTCGAATGTCTCGTAAAAAAAGGTTTCAAAATCTAAGCTGATAGAGTTGTACTCTTCTTGGAGGCCTTGAAGCCATGCTGAATTCGACTCGAGATATGCGAGGAGCTTTGGATTCGTGTACGAGACGACGGAGATTACTCTGGTTATGATTTGGGCGAGACGAACTCCCTCGCCTCCTTGATGCGGGGTGGCAACATAGAGAACGGCGTAGGTTGAAAGCTTGATTGACTTCTGCATCTCGAGGTGGCCTACCCCTGCCCTATTGGAGTGAATCAGGGCCTTGCGTTGCCATTAGCCATGTCATCCACCACTATCGTACTTGGTAGTCCTGGCCGCTTACGCTCTTAATAACAAGCCCCCCAAAGCTATGGCCAATAAATATCAGCGGTCGTTCGTCTGTCTGGAATAAAAGCAAAATTAACCACAGAAACTTCCCTCGATAACACCATACCGTAGGGGTTAGGGTCAAATGGAAACCTGGAATAACCTTTGACAAATAACGCTCATTGGTTAGGGCGGCGGTCAATTCCTTTCCGTGGTCAGAGATATCGAGAGTCAGCGGCTTGGTCCCGCCCCTGGTTCGAGAGTCATGGCCGAAAGAGAAGATGCGTGCTCTGGGAAAGTCGCGGGGAAGCAGATCTTGGAGCCAAAATACCCCATTGTCAGCTGTCCACGAGTCTTTCCAATGTCCATCTAGTCCATGGACAGCAATAATGCTACCACCTCTAGATTAGCAGAGACTCGATGAAACGGGTGACGCTGGGAACTTACTCGACGTCTGCATCTTCGGGGTCTGCGAGCACATGAAGCTTGTAATTTTCACTGTGGGAAGCGTTCTCGCCTTCACCCGAGCTTTCGGCAACTTTAGCAACGGCGAAGCTTGCACACCAAGCAAGTCGAGAATGTAGTCTTGCTAATCCATGAGATGCGCGATTTGTTGCTGGTGTTGGTGTTCTGGGTTTTAGGCACTGGTTCGTCGCAAGAAGTACGGATGCGAAAGCCAATATTCGCATTCTGAGGGCAAGGAGGGTAAGGCTACCGACAGCTCAGCTCAAAGGATTGGTTTGCGTCTTTGGTTCGGGCAATTAATAGCCATGAAAAACAAAGAAGATCGGGAGCATATTTACGGCGGCTCGAAAGACTGGCGCGGGGTAGCTCGCAGTCCAGAATTGCAGGGAATGCCTAAGGAAGAAAATTTGTGCACTAAACTAGCTCGGGGATGCACGAGGAATGCCCGGAGGAGACCGAACCATCTTGATAGGTTTTTCATTGGGTTCGACGGGAAAGAACAAGCAGAGATATCCGCCAATCCCATCGTTCTTCCCATCACCATCTTTAACGCGCGGCATCGGGTCGAGTGGGTCAAGTGACTCCTTGCAGCCAGTTGTCGACAGTGCCTTGCCAAGGCGAAAGCCAGCCGTTGAAGTCATTCCCCGTAATAAATCCAACCCTACAAGCCCTCAAACCAAGCCTTCCTAATCTGGTAACCCGACAGCCCCAACGCAAAGATGAGAACCAGAGATGAAAAGCCCACGGCAGCCCACCCAACAGCCCCCACATACGCCACCAGGCTGAGCGAAAGAAGCAAAAATGCCGAAACCAGCAACAGATGCAGAACCGCGGACGCCGCGATCCCAAAGCGATCCCACGCCTTGCCCCACGCCTTGTCGTAGATGTCGCCGGCGCCCTGCCGACGCAGGACCAGGAGACTCGACGAGTACCCTGCTACCGCAAGGGCCAGCACGAAGCAGAGCCAGGCGGTGCCGAGCAAATTCCGCACTATGCTGAGACTGAACGGTGGGGGGTCGGGCTTCCAGATGTCCACGGGGTCAGTCATTTGGCCGGTGATGATGGCAAATGTGGAGGCGCCAAAGATAGAGATGCTGAGGATAAAGGAAATGAAGGTCTCGAAGTCTTTAACGGATTGCTGGACGAGAGGATCGGATTGTCGAGCCACTGGCTGCGGGCGGACTGGGGTTTTTGGTACAACGGGAGGGTTGTGGGGTAACGATGGTGGCATCGGTGCCTGGATGATCTGGGGCGTCGTTGAGGATGCAGCTGCCATGGTGGTGCGTGAGGTTAAGTTAAAAAGTTTTTGGACGTGTAATACCGATGGATAGATAATACGATTTGTGAATAAGGAATTACGTGGTCATTCAGCCCGTTATAAACCCGAAATGATCCCTTACTTTTCGTACTGGCGATGAGCGTTCTTTTTGGTGCTGAAGCTGTAAAAAATAAGAGTGGCTGGCTGAGTTGGTAGGCAGGGCACCCCTCCTGTAATAAAGGTAGTTTGCTATTCGCCAGAAAAGTGCGGGGCTGGTTTGTCTACAGCTTAGCTGCAGCTCGGGGACTCACCAGTGCCGCTGGCGTATGAGCTGCGGTCCCCACATGATCCTTTTGGCCTTGTCACAGATTGGTGGCTGCTACTGGCCCCTGTCAGATGCACGGCACTCTTGGTTGCAACAGTGTGATTGTATTGCTTGTGAAAATTGCTCTCTGGCTCTCTGGCTTCGCCAGAGAGCCTCTATTATAGTTGGGGATGGTGGCAAAGTAGGTGGCAAATGGTGGTCCACACCAGCTGAACTGACTGCGTCAGTTCAGCTCCTCTGAGCCCATTTCAGCTCAGTTGCCCACACCTCCATGGTGGTCTGGCCAGAGGCCAGACCCCGCTTCTTTCTGACAGCCCCATATGTCAAAAGGAAGACGTCAAACCCAAGAGCTCTCGTCGGCTTGCGTGAGGATGCCTGGGACAGCCAGCAATCCAACCGCTGAGCCGCGGAGCCAGCGTAAGCTAGTTTATGTAATAGATTTATAGAAGAGGCCTTTCTAGTTCTGCTAGAAAGCTGAACGATTAATTACAATAATACAACTTCTTCACATATATATAAGGTTAACTATAGGTTCTGTGCTTCTAATAATTAAGAGTCTTAGTGACTTTCTACTACTGATTGTAACCTAGCTATCTAAAAAGGGAATTACAGTTATTAGCACCTTTAATTTATCTACCTTCCTATTACTTTAAGAAATCAATCGAAATGGCTACTAATAAGAACGATAAAGCTGGTTTAGCCCTTGTATTACGGGGTAAATCCTGTGTCTAGGATCACGTGACTAGCACGTGATCCACACCCCCAACGATGTATATAACGCTTCCACAGGGAGCCCTCTCCCCCTGGAGGGGGCTCTTTTGGGAGGAAGAAGAGGGAGCACATAATTTACGTTTTATTTCGTAACACCTTGCTGACTTAATCGCTCTTTCTTCGCATCCTAACAACCAACGCCTCATTTATCCGTCTTCCCTTATCCATTCGCCATCGTGTTCTTGATTTGTGTTTCCAAATGGCCACGTCCAAGTTTTAATTCCAGTTCCTCCGAGCTCGGATAGCCCGGGTCTGTGCGACGAGTGTCTCGGAATTAACGAGGAGAATACAAGATTCGTGTACGGAAGCGGGATCAAGGCCGAGACCGGGGCCTATCCTTACCATCCAACCATCTTCAACCTGCGGGAGTCGGCCGTGCGTGGATGTCCGCTCTGCCGGCTCTTCCTCAATGGGTTCTTGTGGGATGACGTCGGCCTGACGGGACGAAACCGAGGATATTATTGAGCAGTGCCCGGTATGGCCTTTTGTCGACAGCGAAAACGTTGGGCTGGGGAAGGCGCAGATCATGGACCCCGAGGGAGGGCTCGTTGAAGAGGAAGCAATGCGTGACACGCTAGAAAGCAGGGTGCCGCCCAAGTTGTTTCGAGACGCCCATCTGATACGGATGAGCGTCGATATGTAGTGCGTAAGACGGTACTACGCCGGAGAACTGGTTGTGATGGTGGCATGCTGTTTGTCACCGGGGACGCGAGTTTGCCTTTTACGGAGCTTTACATGACTATGTTTGGCCGCTCTGATGATGACATGTTCCCAGGGGTGGATATGATATCCACAGTTAGCATGTTGAGGTAGGTAAGCTTTATATTTCAGAGTATAATTGTTGATATCTCTCTCTCTCTCTCTCTCTCTCTCTCTCTCTCTCTCTCCCTCCATGGGTGGTAGGAGGGGCCCATTTACCTGACCGCCTGGTTTAGGTTCTCCTCTGGCCTCGCTTATCCCCACGCGAAAGGTCTCAGTCGACCAGTTATTGCCGTCCGCCACATCTGTTGTAAAATCTTGCTTAGACTCTCTCTGCATCATCCAGGATGATCCAGAGGACTAGGAAAAAGAAGCTCTGAACATGGCGGCAGTATATCAGAACGCGGTACTCGTTCTCTTAGCAACCCTTTCGCGTAACTCTTCCGAGGGCAGCCTCAAGATTTCCGACCGGCCTTGCCCCGTGGAGCTACCCTGGTCTAACTCCACCGGCGACCTATTATCGGGCAAGGTCTTCCTACTTCCCCAGGAGCCGGGACTTCCCAGCGTGCTAGTGTTAAATACGTGGGCACTATTTACTTACGAATGCCACACTTCAATTGCTTTTGAATACTGATTCTTGCTTTTGGGCCTCAGATTCCTGCGAACCGTATAAGGGCTGATCTTAGAGCGGTCCCCCGTAAGGCCTCTCCTTTCAGCCCGCTCGATAAGGGCATCTGCTGAATTAGACGTCTTTGATTCCAATTCCCTTCTGTATCTTAGCGTTTTATCAAGAGCAATGATGAATTCAGGGTGTTGAACAACAGAAGTAGGAGTGCTTTGAAGAAGGTAAAGGTGCGAGAGTTGGAAGGTAGAGGCTAATTCCCAGGGGTCAGGTAGGTAATACGACAAAAATACAAGAGGTAAAGGCGAGGTTGTTCATTTTCAAAATAAGGACCAATTTTGGCTATCTTTATATTTGGGACCAATTCTGGGCCCACTCGGCTAGAGTTGAAGCAGTTCAGCGTGCTGTAGCGCAGCGTGCCGAAAATGGTACTTAGCCTGAGCAAGCCTGAGCAAATCCTGAGCAAAGACTGAGCCGGCCCTGAGCCGGGGTGAGTAGTGTCACGTGGGCGAGGTACAAAAAAGGAAATTTCGTATGCCTAGATTCGTCTCATATAACAGGTGTTCCGGCCGTGGCCGAGCCCCGTTTCAGCTCCGCTAACCAGGATCCCGGAGCCCAGTGAGCCCCTTTCTTTCTGGCACCTTACCAGTTGTGCCTAAACCGCAGCTCTCCGTTTTCTGGCTCGCCGCTTGCTTTCTACGGCTTGCCATGTCCTGGCTCAGCGCTTTCAGGCTAGTTGGAACCTGCACCGGCCTCCACGCTAAGGTGGCCGTATTGACCTCTCCAAGACATGACACTGCCGAGCCTACAAGTGCTGGGTTGACCCTGAGGAACCCTACTACTTTTCTAATAAATCTCACACGGTAATAAAGTCAGCAGCCTAACTTATTAGACTTGGCTTAGAAACCACTGTCTACTATGGGGTAAACATAGGTGAGTAGATAGACCACTGATTCTGAGGATTGCCGTGTAAGGCGAAACTAAGAGGGTAGGACCTGCTATCACGGCCTCGAACGCCCTTGGGGGTAGTAGTAGTGATTATTTGAGGTTCCACGAGCGATCTAAGAACCGTGGGTGCGCCAGCCCTGGATCTCTCTATCCAGGCGCTGGGCTCGTAGGGCCCCCACTTGGGCTGTTAAGCGGAAGGCACAGGCTTGGCCCTGTGACAGACTGAGCTGAGCCTGAGCCAGGGTGAGCAATTCCCAACGTGTGCGAGGGTCGAAAAAAGAAGATTTTGTTTGACCTAGATTCGCCGCCTATAGCATAAATACGAGAGATGCTTAGGACGAAGTTCGTACTGCTATCAGATGCATCACGGAAAGTGGCAAACACATCAACACAAACATGGTCGAAACCACAACGTGAGAGCACGGGCTAGAGTTCAACAACAACTTGAAGGATTATCAGCCGTATTCTAATAGTCGTGAGTGGGTTATCAACGAAGGAGACTTACACACTGCTTGGTGTCGACGGCCCAGGTCACCCCATTGGCAAATACCATGATGTTGAAGACAGCCGCGTAACCAGCAAACCATCGACGCCATCGAAAAAAACTGAAGATGAGCTGCCCCAGGCCTACCAAGACCACAAAAGCGGAGAAGCCGACATTGCTCTGGCGTAAGCCCGGCCTATATGGGAGGACCGCCAACAGCTGGAGGCAAACCAAGATGCCAGCTAAGATGAGGCTCAAGAGAAACAGGGCCTGGATAATAAAAGGAGGAATGTTAGCCGACTACAAATTGCGTCCACCGGCGCGAGGGAGAATGGGAACAGCGTGATGGGATAGGTAACGTCACGTACACTAAACACGACCCTCCGCTTGAACTTCCAATATGCACCCTTCGTCGGCCCTGTCCGCGTCTGCATCCGCAGCTCGTCGACCCGCCCAAGCTGCGACGGCTTGGGTGGCGGGGGTCTCAGCCTCTCGCGTTCCTTTGCTCTCAACACGGCCGGATCGTGATCGCACTTGGCGGCGAAGTCGTCTCCACACGGCTGGAACCAATGATCGAGTGCAAAGGTGCGAGGATCATGCGTCTCGTCGCGGACCACCTGATTGACCAGAGTGGCGGCGTGCAGGCCAGTGAACTCGGACACAAGAACCAAGCCGGAGCCGGCGATTGCGGTGGCGGAGAAGCTGGCGTTCCATGCGACCCAGTGGTTGGCAAAGCGGAGGATGGACGAGCCTACGGGGCAGCGGGCTTCGATGAAGGCCCAGGGTCCAAACAGGGCCACACCGCAATGTTGGATCAGCTGCGACAGGGCGTAGAGCTCGAAATCGTGGTCGCCTAGCTGCCGTGCGAGGACCCATGCCGCAGCGGCCTTGACGGCCCAGGGATTCCTGGCGCTGGCGAGGGCAGAGGCGATTGTCATCGGGGATGCCGCAGGGTTGTAAGGTGGTGGAACGGGCCGTGTCAAGGACCACTGTTGATAGAGGGCCACAACATCCGGTTCGTGCTCATGGAGGTGGTGTGGGTTAAGCGGTCCACGGTCTAGGATGGAGAGATCTGGGTGTGGCTCGGCCCGGAGCCGTCCCGGATCCTGGGGCATCGGCGGGGGGGGCTGTGAGGCCATGGATGTTGGAGAGGGCTGGAAAGAGACGAATCGAAGCAGCCCAGGAGTTGAGAGAAAATGCGTTCTAGAGCGAAGGGGCGGGTGCGTGTGACATTTTTTTTTATTTTTTTTACCGTCGTTTGCTCGAGCTGGCGGGCTCCGGATATTGTGCATGGGTGGTGGCACCGCGGGGCGAAATGAGCTTCCTATTATTGAATGGGCCCTCTCAGTCTCTCATCCGGCGGACCTTGTGCGCGCGATTTTTCTTGTTTTGTGGTTGCGGCACTTGTCGGCCGCCTGATTCATGAGCTGAGAGAGGTCTGGACCGCTGGATTCAGATGTGATGCTGTGACTGGCTTGCGTTAGTGTGATGGGATACCTAATATTGCGGATAGCATCCATTCAGCAAGCAGCTTGGCATAAGCCACCTCTGCTCCTCATTTTCCCTCTGCGACCCAGACTTTCAGCTGTAGCTCCGGAACCAGACCTCTCTTATTTACTCCCATTGCCCAC
>Ga0247763_1000800_pt1 | contig 18841 bp, 13 predicted proteins | sample UWRJL141409B4_FD_179926 | JGI IMG/M metagenome (GOLD analysis project Ga0247763, IMG submission 179926) | Plant litter microbial communities from Arlington Agricultural Research Station in Wisconsin, United States - UWRJ-L141-409B-4 | ecosystem: Environmental > Terrestrial > Plant litter >...
GGTGCTGATGTCGCCTAAGTTATTAGCAAAACTGACGCCTTGACTTGCCAACTGCCATAGAAAATGCAACAAGCTGATGTGTTTGCCTCAGGATAAAGAATGGCATTTTGTGTCTAATGAGATGGAAGCTGGAGCAATGAATCCATCATTGATCCGATAGAAGTTTCATTGAGGAGTCACTAACTTACAGTTCTTCCGCCCCGGTGAAACGAACTTGTCGTGTTCGCAATAGAGCACGCGAGGGACCGCACCAATTGATGCAATTGCAACCTGCATACGGATAGTCCATTTGGTCATCTTGTGAGCCTTCATCTGCCCGCAGCTTCCTCTCGTGTCTATCTCCACCAACCTTCCTGCTTGGCTCCCGTTCGGGGGTTAAAAATGGGGGCGGGGAGACGCCTGGAGCGGGGCCGGGCTGGCTTTGGGCCTGCCACTTAAAACCCCTGAACGACACGTTCGCCGCGAACCCTGGCACCTGGCGTTTTTCGCGTTAATGAGAAAACCGCGTTTTGGCGGGGGGTCTCAGGGGGGAAGACGCGCTTTTCCCTGCTCGGCTCGAGCAAACCTGGCCTGAGCTAACCATTCCTCTTCTTCACCGTGGGGTTTTCCACTCGTGCACAGCTGCGTTACTTGGTAGCTGCATCCATTGTGATCTGCTCCCGGACCGTAGGATTGGCAATTGGCTGCCTTTGGACCTGAGTTCTCTCCTCGTTTATTACCTCGCAACACAGAACTTCCCTCGACCGCACTTGCGTGGCTCTTTTTGTCAACGACAAACTCTGGTTCTGCGATCATTAGCACTTGGCCTTGGAGCTCTTTGCCCTTGGTGTGGTCTTTCTTGTCGTCACAATTGCGAATTTTGTGCTCCGTCTACTTCTCCGCCGAATCCTCCCCCTCCCACAGAGGCAGCAAACACTGTTTGCTACTTCTGGCCTCCTCCACTTGACCTCTCCACTTGCAAGACATACTCCAGTATACATAATGTCTACCTTGAAGCGCAAAGCCGCCTCGCAGGCTTCTGTGCCTGATTCCAAGAAGCCCAAGGGCAATGCTACCATCACATCCTTCTTCGGTGCCCCCAAGCCAACCGCCGGAGCTAGCAGCAGCAGTGCCAGTACACCCCAAGCGGCCACTCCTAAGTTTGACAAGGAGAAATGGGTCAAGACACTGACGGACGAGCAACGCAAGCTGCTGAAGCTTGAGATTGACAGCCTTCACGAGAGCTGGCTAGTTCATCTCAAGGACGAGATCACGACCAAGGAATTCCTTGAGCTCAAGAAATTCCTTGACCGCGAGACGGCCGCGGGCAAAAAGTGGTTTCCTCCCAAGGAGGACGTCTATAGCTGGTAAGTCGAACCGAAGCCTTGTATCTCTCGCCACGCCGAGTCCGTCCTAAACACTGGTACAGGTCCCGCCACACCCCTCTTAACAATGTCAAAGTCGTCATCGTCGGCCAAGACCCCTACCACAACCACAACCAGGCCCATGGCCTAGCCTTCTCAGTCCGGCCCCCGACACCAGCACCCCCATCCCTGAAGAACATGTACACCTGCCTCAAGAACGACTACCCCTCTTTCGTCCCTCCGCCCAACAAGGGCGGACTCCTCACTCCCTGGGCTGAGCGTGGCGTGCTCATGCTCAACACCTGCCTGACAGTGCGCGCTCACGAGGCTGCCAGTCATGCTAACCGCGGTTGGGAGCGCTTCACACAAAAAGTCATCGACCTCGTCGCCGCCAAGCGCACCCGTGGCGTCGTCTTCATTGCCTGGGGTACACCCGCCGGCAAGCGTGTGCAAAAGATCGATGCCAAGCGCCACCTGGTCCTCAAGTCGGTCCATCCCAGCCCCTTGAGCGCTGCCCGCGGCTTCTTCACCTGCGGTCATTTCAAGAAGGCCAACGAGTGGCTGGTCGGACGTTATGGGGATGACGGCGCCGTGGATTGGGCTCTCGCGCCCAAGACATCAATCTTCACCAAGGCTGGACCCGAACAGGGTGAAGACGAGAAGGCTGAAGCCGAAGCTGAGGCTGCAGCAGAGGCTGGTGGTGATGCTGAGCTAGTCGAGCTGAAGCCCAAGAGCGAGACTGTGACAGATGAGCTCAAGAAGGGCCTCAAGGTGGTGGTGGATGGCGTCGAGAACGTTGCTCCTGAGGTTGAATTGTGACTTGGCCTGCTTGTATGGATGGCTGGTCGACGACAGACTTCGTGTACAACGCCTGTTTTCCATGAAAACGAAAGATGGTCGTGGTACTAATCTCTGCATCGTGTTTGTGTGGTAGCTGTTGTACTGGAGATGAGCATGCGTTCATCATCTCCTTCCGCATGGATGTCACGTTGACTCGACCAGCCATGTAGAATAGAGAGAGACAATCCACATGCGGCTACGCGGACCTAGGTCATGTTTTCTTGGAGATTTGGACGGGTTGTCAGAACTGAGAGGGGCAGAGTGAAGGCTTTGGAAGGCTTCGCCGGGTTGGAGGTTTGAGCAACTCGCAGAAGGGGCGAACGAACGAAGCCGTTGCGGCACGGCTTTAATAACTCACTGGGTGGGTGTTATGGTGGAGGGATTACTTTACATCAACTGTTTGGCCGTCCTCATCGCGGGATTTTGATGGTAGCTGTAGGGCAGAATATGATAGGACTTCGTGGTCCTGTATGGTAGATGTAGATCTTGCGTAATAGAATGGGATGTCCAGAGCACAGCATTGTCTGCCGCGTACCCAACTAGGTGCCCTGAGGGCTCTGTGATCATTTTGTGGCCTGGACGACGCTGGCAACCAATGCTCTTTGTACGACTTGGTTTCGCAGGAAACGCAATGTGTTGATGGTATTGAGTGTGACGGGCTTCACTGTGGTGGGTGAAATTACTGACCATTCGAGATATGGCACCTACCGGTATCAACTTAGAGCTTGCAGCCTGTCCGATGCAGCTACCATTGTCAAGCAAGGGACTCGCAGGGATAGCCGCAACTATTAGATCCTCAAGTACCGAGGTGCCCTCTCAATTTCCGCGGCAAGTACTGAGCTGCTCGGCGGTTATCGTGTTGACTACTTGAAGCACACGGGTGCCGTTCGGTCCCGAAAAAACCAGGGATTGTGGATATCGGCCTTGCCGGCGTGCTGTAGTCGACTTACTGTCATTGATGCTGGGCTGTATTATAGGGTTTAGGGCCGATTCAGACTACCGGGCGGCATCGTCACCACCGAGTCGTGCTTCTCGCAGCGTCGTGCTTAGAGTAACGGGATACGAGCGGTTATCGCCCTCTGCTGTCCGTTTCAAGTAACGGAGCTGGCCGATGGCGGCTGGTTGGCGGCGGGTGATAAGGTCACGACGGCTTTGCTTCCCGTCGTCAACAGTTGGATGGCGAGCTTGTGATCAGCTGATCATAATGATGAACGGAGGGCTAGCTTCCCACCATGGTCGCCAAAGTGCGTTCTAGGGAACCGGGAGTGGGCTAATACGCAGGCGTCCGGATCAGGATATATCGAGCAACAAACTCACAGTGATCTGTCTCGAGGGTTTGTTGCCGTGCTATTGTCATAAAGCTGACAAGAGGGCGCTTGGGGGCAGCCTTGTGTTTTGGGGCTCTGGAAGGTATTGAGGCTCCAGAATCCCGTACGAAGGAGTGCAGAGCGGCAATTGAGTGGGATACAACAGAATAGCGTACGTCAAGCTCGGGAGTGGCAGCATTCCGGCGTCATGGTTCAACTAAAATTTACACTAGGAATCGACGTCCATCGCGGCTGGAGTCAACCGGCTTGGAGAACTCGAAATCCAAGACGGAAAGCGACCCGCATCGCAATGCAGTTTGATTGGCCGTAGCTTGTCGATCCAGGGTCTTACACAGAGCTGCGACAACTGGGACAAGATCGAGGCTGGATCCCGCCTTTCGTCATGCCTCTTCCACGCCTCGTCAGCCATCGTTAGAGCAGAGTGAATGGAGAGTCTGCGGCGCCGAGAGTTTCTAGAGTGGCTATCATCTTCACCCAACCCACGAAAGATATGGACGCAGCAGGTTGAGCGACATCAGCGAGCGGCTGCCCCAAGTCATCCCAGTCAGGACCTGGTTGGAACCCCTCGTTGGGCAGTTAACTCGCCTTTGACTGCTACTGCATGAATCCGGTAAATAGTGTGCCACCTCTGGAGCTAAGAGTTGACAGACAGCTTGCAGCAAGAATGCAGGTCCAGGGGTCTCATCTGCTCCGTAGCATAATGCAGGCAGAGAGCTCTGACCACCCACATCTTGGCTCTGCCCGCGTGAGCGGCACAGGGCAAATCCGCTCTGGATGCAACGGCATGCTATGGGATTGGAGGAGGGGGGGCACAGGTTTGAATGGTGGGGTGGTCGTTGAAAGATTCCGGCACGTAGTCATGGAGCGGTCAATACTCTGTCTCAAGGAAACGAGCTCGCAGGTGCGCTTGCGTCCTTGATGACGATCGCTCTTTCTCCGGAAAGGGAGTAGCGGCGCAGGTGACAGCTCACCGCCCAAGAGGGCCACAGATGCAATCTTCGAGTTTGGGTGGTCTGGGTTGGTCAAGTCCGCCACCAATGACGGCGTGGGGCCACCCACGACCTGCTGCGTTGGCTCAACGAGACCAGGTTGTCCGTTTTGCGTTGGCACTTGTCGTGCTTCATGCCTGACGAGAGAGTGACGCTAGCGACCCCACGACGGCGGGAGTTCATTGGCACCAGCTTCTCTGCGGGGCGAGTCAGTCCACCAGCGCGAACTCTGCGCTTGGAAACAGCATCAACGGCGAAAGTTGACTCGTCCCCCGGACATGCGGGCAAGTTTGTGTTGCGACAACAGCCGTATGTGTGCAACGGCCGTTCTTTCGCTAGCGTTTGGGCGTAATGAGCCGTGCAGCAGCGACGTTGAGCTGGGGACATGAGCCTCGGAGTTTTGTCTGCTTCACAGGGCCATCTTCACACTCGCGGATCGAAGTTCACCAGGAAAAAAAGTGGAACAGTGGCGACGAGCAATGGTGGGGAGCAGTTGAAACGCACCAAGTCCCATGGTCTTCTGTCCTGTCAGGAACGATGCACGCGAGCCAACCTCGTCAACCCCCACACCCATTCAACATTGAACCCAGCAAGTGGCAGGCTGGAAATATGCACCTATCGATTCTCTGAGGAAGTTGACGCTCACAAGAGGGCAACAATTCATCGAAAATTATTCCCGGGGAAATCGATTGGGCTTTGTCTGCTGTACGCTTATACCACATAGTACTGGTGGGCTGCCCGTGTGTTCAAAGCCGGCTGCGGCTGTCTCGTCGTCGCGCCGAGCGTCGTGCCTTCATTTAAAAAAAGAGAACAACCCCAATGCAGCAATCGTTAGCACTAGCCCGTCACCCCAGACACAAGTAGCCTCCGGTGATTCGTCGGTTGGTCAGGTACCTGAGTTGGACCTCCCACCACAGAGCAATTTCCCTTGACCGCGATCGCAAGCCCCTTTCTCGACGCTGGCGGCATCACCAACTTTTCCTTCTCCATCCAACCTTCGCAGCCTCACTTTTGTTCTTTGTTGATACCCTTAGCCTGGTTCCTTTTTTCCTCTCTGCCTATCCCGCCTTGCGAGCACCAGTCACTGCCTTCGGTCCCGTTTACAGCCTCCAGTCGCGACGTAGACGCCAATTTATTTCGTAGCTGTTCAGCTCGACGGCCAAAAATATTTCTTTTCCTCCACCAGCCGCAGCAATCGCATTTCCATTTTCTCACCCGCCACACCCCCGGCCCGACCTCGACCACTCTTTTCTTTCTTGTCGTTGAATTCTCTTCGTCGAATGCCTCGACCGTCGTTCTGCCACTGACGGAACCCGCCTCGGATCGCAACCATGCCGAGCATATTCTCCCGCTTCAAAAGAGATTCGAAGAAGAAATCGCAGCTCGTCACGGATCATCTTCCTGTGAAGGAGGTTTGGGAAGATGCCTGGACCCGCAAGACGGTTGAACCGGAAGAGATCCACGAATTGATTAGGTTTTGCACGGAGGAGCTTAAGGCTCGGGGTATGACATCAAGCCTGATCTCTGCGGCCGTCTACCGGCCCCGTGCAACTGCATCCAGCTAACGCCGTACTCGCAGGTCTCGACCTTCCCTTCTTGCTACTCCCTTTCCGTCCAACATCAGATCCCAGCGCCGTTCGCACCTTTGTGCGACACTTTTTCGACGGCCGCGATGGGAGTCAATCACTCCGGGGGGAGGCCCTGGCTACCGAGTTGCGCATGACTGAGCCTATGGTCATCTCCGGCGTAATTAAGTGGTGCTGGTGCAGACTTCAGGGTGGTGTTGTTGGCTGGGATTCCTATGAGCTTTTCAAAGTTGGAGAGCACGGTACGCAGCTCCGCACTTAGTGCCGCCTGTGGCATATGAAGATTGACAAATTGCAGATTCCCAGATGGCCCGAGATTCGTTCAAGACGTTCATTCCCCTCAGCGTCGAGAGTGAAGCACGGGTTGGTATCATTTTCAGCTTTTTTGACCTGTTATCCGCCATTGCAGCCCACGGAAAGACAAACGGGTTTGGTGGCCGGAAGCTCTCTCGGATGGCTGCATGGTGGGCCTTCGAGATCAAGGATGACGGCAATGGCTTCGAAGGCGGATACAAATCATGGCTGAGGCAAGCAAACGCCCCGAGCTCGAGACTACTGGTCAGATCTCACCCACTAACAGTTCAACAGAGCTGCCGATGCCACGAGCCATCTGTTCTTCGCCTACCTTAGATCCCTTGCTCCCCAGCCTACCAGGGGCGGCATTTCGCTGCTCCCCATGTCTCTGCAGAAGCTCCTGCAGGAAACCGAGTATCCACCACAGCGGCCAGCCCTGATGCAATCTTCAACCAACAGGGTTGCTATGATTGTCGATACAGTGTCGCCTACCCCGTTCGCACTCCTCCGGCGGGCCAACCATTTCCAATACCGTGACGAAGACCGCGCACTCCGAGAGTACGCTGAGTATGAGGATCCGGTTAGTGCCTTGACCGAGGAGTGTCGTAGAGTTCTTAGAGCAGTCTCTGCCGCAAATCAGTCCAAGGCAGTTTCTAGTTCTAAGCATTCAACAAGTTTGCGCGATGCTTCGTGGTCTCGGTTTGAAGACATCGGTTTTGCGAGCGCCCTGGAAGAAGAGGATGAGGATGACGACACTAAGATCGGAGGTACTCGGCGCCAGCAAGGTCTGCGATCTACCCCCGCATCTGGTAACCTAGGGCGGCCAACTACGCCCTCCTGGGCCGACTTCCTTTCCTCGGGCTTCGTGGACGACAAGGGCCAGACCCCGTCGAATCTTCTCTTGCCCCCAGACAAGGTCTTACCCCCGATTGAAACTGCGGTGCGACAACGGAGTTCTCAATCTCACCGTCCAAGGCTGGAGAGCGAGCCGCATCAACTTGAGCCAGGAGAGTTGGCGAGCATCACCCGATTCGATCTCGACGACGCATTCTGGTGGGTATGGATGAGCAGCTTGGCCCCAGAGGAAACCGCTGAAAGAAAGGCGGCTTTTGGCCGCTGTGCCGTAATCGAGACCCTCATTCGCACGGGGCGATGGTTGGTGATGGAGGAGATCGTAAAGGGTGCGGCCCCCGACCCCGAGGACGGGGCATATATCGCCGAGAAGAAAAGCTTCTTTAGCTGGACTCGCCGTGGGAAGGGCATCAGCAGGAGAAAGTCAACAGGCAAGCACGCCTTAGATAGAGGCGACGGTCTGAAAGCGAGCAGCACTATGGGTTTCAGTAAGACCAGTATCGGTCCTGATCAGCAAGCAAAGATCCAGGCCGCCGCTTTACAACTCCAGATGAAGGAAAAGCAAAAGGCCCAGCAGCAGCAACAGCAACATGTGGAGCGTCGAGGAAGGAATGACGCGGATTTGATGGCTGAGAAGACTAACAGCATTCTCACCCTTCAACCGAGCATTCTCAGCGAAGCCTCACCGGCAGTTAAGTGGGCTAACAAGTACGACAAAGAAACGATTCGTGAAGCCTATTTGTCCAATGCCAATGCTGGACGCGGCTCCAGCATCACTCAGACCAACGGGCATGCGACCCCTCAGACTAACGGACATGATCACCCCCCGGAGCTACCGCCAAAATCGCCTATTCAAATGCCAAGCTCTCCCCCATTCGTAACAAGGATCGAGACACCGGAGCCAGAGGTGCCCAATCTAATGGAGAAATCCTTTGAAGTACCGAGGGAGACACACCCAGCTGAAAGGTCGTCTGACGTCGGACGTAGCACGCCATTGCCTCCACCCAGGGAAACCGAGAGCATCGAACTAGTTCGAGAGAATATGGTCTCGCCCGATCTTGACCTTAGCCCCGAGAGCAAGAAGCAGCGCAAGCTTCACAAAGAAATGACTAAGGTTGCTGGGAGCGCCACCGCCAGCGGTGGTGGTCTCAGGAAGTTGTTCGCCCGTAAAAACAGACAGTCCAAGCTCCCGGAGAATGCAGCCCATGAGGTCAACACCATGGTTGCCGCCAGCGAGAAAGCGCCTGCACCCGCCCCTGAGCCAGTTGTTGTACCGACCCCTGTCCCTGCTCCTGCTCCCTTCCAGCCGTCAGCAGTGGAGAGGGCCCCAAGACAGCCCGAGAGCCCGGCAGAGCGCTTCGAAGCTCCTCCATCCCCCACACCTCCCACTCCCGCCAAAGTCCCAGCCGCTCCAGGCACGCCCCCTGTGCCCGAGCCGACCTACGAGCCTCCGGTTCAGGATGATGTAGTGGAGCCGGTCGAGGCGAAGAACGATTTTTCTCGGTTCGATCAAGGCCCACTTCTTGACCAGCCCGCCTTCGCTCCCGCCGAGGAGGATGATGCCGATGATGCTGTGCCTCCTCCAATTGCACGGCACTCTTCTCGTTCCCCTTTGCCATCGCCTCAGGCGGGCGAAGAAGCGGCAGCCCCACCTCCGCCTGTTGCGCGCAAAGTTGACCCCCAGGACCGGTGGGCTCAAATCCGCAAGAACGCTGCCGAGCGTGCTGCTCAACGCCAGGCCGGACAGCCAGAGGATAAGAAGCCTATCGAGATTGATGACGACACAAGCGGTGAAGAGAGTGAGTTGGTTTTTTCAGAGCCCGTTGCAATTCGTACTGACAGTAATTCCTTCTAGCCATTGAGTCCCGCGTCGCCCGGATTAAGGCCAGAGTTGCCGAGCTGACCAGCAGTGCCGAAGGCATCCATGGGCCTGGCAGCCGGACGCCTCCTGTCCGCCGTTAGTCGCGATGCCTAACCCTTGCCAGGTGCTTCTGTCATGGCCTGTTTAATACAGGTCACAGACGGGGATCGGCAATTGAAGAATGCAGATCATAAGGAAACCACAGTACTCTCCTCGGCATTTCAGATGACTTCTTCTCACTCTCGGTGCGGTGGTTTCCCTGAGATCTGATGAGGGCTCGGCTTTTGCGCTCGGCTTGGCGAACATGCCATCCCTCGCTTTATCTAATATCGTCGACAATAGGCGATTTTCCGCGATTCCCGCTGCTTCGCATGTGTTTTTTCTACTCTCCCGATGATACCACTAGAAAATGTTGTTCTGCGGGTGTTTTTGTTGCATTCTACTAGCAAGCAGGCGAAGGGAGTGCTACATCACTAGGCACCAGGCCACTCTGCTGTTGCTTTCACCCCGACTAGGGATTTTGCCAATACTGGGCCAGTTCAACTAGTTCCCTTTGATATTTCCTTGCGCCTTTTTCTTCGCCCTTCGGGGTGTGAGGGACATTACTCCGGGATTACAAGCGGGATTGTTTTCGCTGGACCGGGAGGAAGGGGAAGAAGAGTAATTCTCGCGGGCCAAGCTTTTTGGGGGTAAGGAGGACGGGATGGATGGTTGGCACACCAAAAAATCTTCCGCAACTCGGCCGTCGCTGATTTACTTTTCTTTCTTGTTGCTTATCTTAATGCTGCCTACCATCATCCCTAGACCTAACTACTTATGGTTTTTGGGAAGAAGCCGAGAGTTGCTGTTGTTGTTCGTGTTTAGATGCTGTGGGGAGTTGTTCTTCGGGAATGCCGAATGTATTTTGCTGTCCCTCTTTTTCTTCTCTCATATTCTTCGTCATTTTATCTACTAATCTCCGCCGAGAGGTCCTCTTAACATCCATTGCTATTTGCGAAGAGCGAGTGTAGCATGGTAAATCTGCCTGCTTTTTGCTTCCGATGCTGCGGTGTTTGTTACTGTCCTGGCAATCGAGTCATTGCGTTGTTGGATATTTGACGAGTACACGCCTTGATGCAGTGAAATGACCATGACTCTCTGTGTTCTCGGTTCTAGTTTGCAAAAGGGTCTTGTCTTTACAATGTTACCCTCTTCAAGGGTCATTTTCGTGTCAAGTCCGTTCCATGAGGTGCGATACACGAGTGTGGAGTTGTTGGTACTTAGAATACACTGAATACAGAAGAACTTGCGGAGACCGACTCCCAAACGCCTGCTCGCTTGCTACCTTTACAGAGTTACATGTAACAAAAACAGCTTTGTCATCGCCCCTGTCATCCGTGCTCTGCCCTTGGGAGCTGAATCAATGCCCGCACCTGACAGACTCAAACATGAGAACAGACGCCCACAAGGAGAGAGGAGAAACAGAACACATCTTTGTGCGAATATTATACCAGCAGCCAACGGGCCTAGTCTATCTATGTTGGTTCATCCCAGAAAGCAGCCGTTTTGGTCTCGTAAAACGCCAAACATGCTAATTACGTAGTTCGCCTGCCGGGAAAAGATGTACAGTCGGGATGTCATGAGTGAGAAAACACCATGAGATCGAAAGGAATAGGATGACAAGGAGAGGGGTTAGTCGTCCAGTTCCGCCAACTCGTTGTGATTCCGCTCTCTGACCAGAGCCTGCTCGTTCACGCTGCGGAAGGCGCGCTTTCCGACTTCATAGCTGCTGATCATAATGGCACAAGCCGGCGCAACCTTGAGGGTGCGGGGAATCCAGCCCCTGAACAGTCCTGGAAGCCCCTCAGTCTTGAAAATGTGCCAGAGTAGTCGCGCCATGTTGCTCTCCTCGGGCACTGCAGCAGTGCTTGCAAGATTATGGGGTGCCACGCCTCTGCTGGCCAGCGATGAGGGCGAGTCCCGGTAAACCTGGGTGCGCGTCTTGCCGACATCAAAGGGCGTGGTGGCAACACTGGCGATGGCCCCTGATGCCGCGCCTGCAATAAAACTGTCGGTGAAGGTATCGGCATGATTCCCGCGGCTTTGCGAGCGGCGACGAGCGTGGGCCCGCTCGCGCCCAGCGAGTTTCTCGGTCCGGCCGCGCGCATGTTCACGAGCGTCGGTAAGTTTTCCACGGATTGTCTCGTACCCAAGCCAGTACATGCCGGAGAAGGGCACATCACGCCAGAGAGTCAACGTCAGACCACGCCACAGAGCGCGGTAGCCGTGTAGGTTTACCATATCCTTGATACCGCGGAAGGTGTCGAGGAAGGGTCGGCTCGGGCCGGGTGACGTTGTCTTTGATCCTTGCAATGCTTGTAACCGTGTACGGAAGAGCTCCACGGGGCTGACGGCAGTGGCGGCGAGGATGCGTGCGACGGAGCCACCCACTAGCGGCGCATATTCATCTCGGACCCTCATGCGCTGGATTGGACTCGCTGGGTTGAGCCGCAGCCACTCGTATCCAGTAAAATAGATGATGTTGGCAGGGATGGCCATGACAAGTGTTGGCGACAGGCCGCGCCATAATGTCGTCACTCCCTCATTGCGCGCAATCTTCCGGAGGCCATCTACGGTCGAGTTGAAGGTGCGCTGCTGCGTCTGCTCGACAGCGCATTCAGCTGCCGACCTGGTACCGGAGGTGATGATTCCCTCGCCGATTCGTGGACCAGCGAGGCAGGCTTCGGTAGTATTATTCATAAAAAAGACCTCCCGGCAGCAAGCTGTGACACCGAGATTCTGGGGCTGGAAGGCATTCGGGCTGGTCACAGCGAGCTTCCGAAAATCGACTGGGGCGGGCTGCGAGACACCTTGAGACTGCCACCGCACACGGACGACGTCGAGAGGTGTCACTGGAGAGTAGTAAGTTAGCGCGCGTTGGCCAAATCTCCAACCTCATGTTGTGCGACGAACCAAGCAGACCAGTCAGTAAGCTTCCCGATGTTGCCGATAGCATCTTTTGCCAGGCCGTGATCTCAACGACCTCGGTGGCAACGCTGTCGAGAACCTCCTCGTGGATTATTCTATCGTGATCCTGGCCATCGCTGTGCTGTCCGCTCCGCACAAAGGGAGCCAACGGAGCCATGTCGCTTTTGTCCGTGTCCGCGTTCCAGCCGCTCCCCAGCGGGGAGATATTACTAGCCCACGCTGTTCCGTGTGGGACCGGATATCGCTGAGTAGTTGCACCTAGTTGATCGGAGTGGAGGGGAGGATGCGGGAGACAAAGAGGTGCACCGTAGATGATAGACGTTGTTCGTTCTGCGAGAGGTGAAAAACGCGGCCGGGTCCGGAGCTCGCCTCCTCAATTACCGACCAGGGCGGAATATTCTGGAGTGACGCAGCGAGGAAAAAAAAAAAAGATCGGACCGGCGAAGATAACCATTGGTATCAGTAAAACACGGCACACCCACCACCTAATGACATGATGTCATTCACCACGCTAGTGGTTTGGAATTATCGTAATCTGCGATAGTTAAAGCTTCCCAAAGAAGAATTGAAAAATCAACTACTCTGTATTTTCTAGTGTTTCGGTGAATGGTACGAATGGAAAACCGATACGTTGATCAGAAATATGAGAAAGAATGTGCCTTGGTGCCAAGTCTGACAGGCCACACAAGCACACAAGAGAGAACATCCTGTTTTCTCAGCCAATAACCCGACTAACTGACCCTGAAGAAACAGCCCGAAATCAAATCCCCACAGTGGAATGCTCCGAACAACACTCCGGGTCCGCCCCGGCGCTGCCTTTACGCTTGTGCCGGGAATCCCCATCTACCACGTGTCTAGATCCGTCCACGACAGTGGGATTTGATCTCAATGCCAAGATATCACCGCAAACCACTTGCCGAACACACCACTTCCGCACCTGGGCATGGTTTCCTCGAGGCACGCCATCGCCAATCTACATTAACTTCATTACTTAGGTACCTTATGAGCTTACCTACCCACTTGTCCAGAATTGCCGGCCGTCGCCAAACTCGGCTGAGAAGTCTAGTCACTTCGCAGACTGTAGACTGCAGAATGCATATGTACCCCGAGCACAGCAGCAGCAATGGGGCGAAAAAGCCACTTCTGCTCTCCCCTCCCCCGCGTTTTCCCCTTCCCCCTTAATATTTGCCCGCTACTATGGGTATATCCGCGTTCCCCGCAACGACGACGTAAGCTCCTTTCCTCTCGTTACATTAATTGGCAAATGTTTTTTTTTTTTTTCCCAATTTTTTTTTCTTTTCGTGTGCGTTTGTTCCTTCTCTTCGAGTCTATGGCGCACGAAGATCTGCCTTAGATGGCGTGTTGTTCCCCTTCGTCCTGCTTGCATTTTGGATGTACCCCACAAAACAGTTTCAAGATTTCAAGTGTTGAATTGTGGAATATACGTATGGCACGTCGAAACAAGCCCCCGTAAGCTTTATAGAGTGGAGTACCCAAGAGAGCCAAAGGAACCCAGACTACATGCGTGGAGTACGTACATGGAGTAGAGCCGCCGGAATTTGCAAGGCCAAATACCCCGTCCTACCTACCCCCGTAGGTACCTAACCAAAGTAGGTAGGTACTCCTGTACTCTCTTGTACTCTGTACAAACCACCTTGTGAACCTCGACATCGGACGCTAGCGACCGAATGCCGGCACATGGAATCGCATACACATGCAGTTGCCTTGTTCCGTGACTCCTCGGATGACCTGCCTAGCTAGGTAGTCCGAGATTCTGTGCCAGTGTCAGACTTTTCACGCATTGTCGACTCACAACAAAAGCATATAGAGAGAATAGACTGTCAATAGGGGTATCAAGCATATGCCCATTAGGTACCTGTGGATGAAAACGAGAAACTCGCTCAGCTTGCAGACTATGTATTGCATCTACACCAGTGAAATTCACCTCCGGCAGTCGATTGACCCACATCAACAAGTCACGCCTCTTGAAAACCGTTCAAAATTCCTACAGGGCGTTGTTTTTGTGCCCAATGTGCAATATCCTAAATCACACCAGTAAATGCACAAGACAAAAGAAACAATCATATCCATGGCCATGCCGTGTAATTACATTTGCCAAGAAACATGCGAATATGCCAACCTGTCAACTGTCTGACCTGTCAGGAGCATCTAAACTTGGTGACAGGTTCTTGATGAATGTTAGGTACCCAAAACGACTTTTGAAAACCGCTCCGAAGAGAAATGCTTTGGCGACAAAAGAAATAATCACTCGTCAGTGGAGTTTCTCCTTCAGGTATACAACCGCTGCATAGCCAGCGCAGCAGCTGATCGTCATGTTGTGCTGACACCACGGGCACTTGACCATGGTCGTAATCGCCCCTGAAATTCCCAGAAGCTTGTCTTCAACCACCGCATCCGGTTTCGCCATGCATTCGTAAAGCTTGGAAGGCATGTCGTGGTAGAATTTGCAGTTGCAGCATTCAACAAACATCTTAGCGACAGGATCCTTGCGTAGCCCAGCATTGGCAAGGGGTGGTCGCGCCGAAATCCCCGCCTGGAGTTGCATATGCTTTGGCAGCGCCGAGAGCACCGGCGCTCGGTTGGCACCGGAAGCTGTTGGTTGAGCAGGGTCCGATGTCGAACGCGACGGCTGCTTTAGGATCGAGACGGGAGGCGGACGCGAGGCCGGTGAGTGATTGAAAGGACCAGATGCAGCTGGAGCTGTTGACGATGATCGGGTAGAGGCAGCTGATGAGGGCCTCAATAGCGGGGTTGGTGCCGATGTCATCCGTGGTGGCAGGCCTGTTCTCGCAACGGGGTCTAGTGAAGGAGACGCCGTTCTAGGGAATCTTGGAGACTCGGGGGAAGAAGGTGTCGTTCTGGCCTGGCCAGGTCCCCGCACTGTGGCATATTGCGTCTTGGTCATTCCAGGAAAATCTGCCAGGTACGGATTGCTCCCAGCAACATCCAGGTAGGCATTGAGCCCGTTGGCTGCGAATGCCGGCCTGGCGACCGAGCTGGTGCTAGATTTGTTCTCGCTCAGGGGTGCCTGCATGTCTTCGGTCGTTGCTGCGGAGCTACCTCTCCTCTCTCTTGCCGTCACCGTTTGTGGCATCTGCACATCCCCCGACAGGCTTTCCTTCGGCTGGTGCCGCTTCCTGTGCTTCCGCCTCTCAGCATCACCCAGCTGCTCACCCTGGGACTGAGAAGTTCTTCCGCCAGATGGAGATGATACCAGTTCTCTTGATGTCTCCTGACTGTTTACCTTATCGCGGGCCTCCTGGCCGGTGATTGACTCTGGGCTACTTGCGCCTGGAGACATCAACTGCCCAGGAGATGTAGGCGACCGACCGCCGACCAAATCACGCTTCTTTGATCGTGGCGGAATCTTTATTGTGGGCTCAATGAATCCTTCACTGCTTGTCTCACCCGTCGACGGCGTGTTCGGAAAAACAGCCGCCCTCGAAGTCTCCCGGGATGGTTCGGAGCTGGCAGGGGCGGGATATGGCTGCTGTTTCTGAGCATCCGCTAGCGTCTCGTCGATGTTGTCAATGTGATCAAGATGGGTGAAGGAGGTTGTGAAGGACTGGGCATCTGTATCTATATCAACCGGCAGTGCAGTCCTGCTCCATCTGTCTTCCTCTGTCATCTCGGCATTCTCGTGCTCTTCCGACTTAGCCAAACGAGGTGTGCTAGACGTGCTCGAGCCATCCGAAGACTGTCGCAGAGTCACATCATCATCCTGACTCGCCAGTGAGTCAGTAGCATGCTTGATATCTCGAGCGATGAACGGCAAGTCTTTGGACGACTGAGGTCGAGATGTGTCAGGGGTGGTGACTGGTGACGGAAGTGGGGACCCATCCTCGTACGCTGAAGATGAGGATGAACCCTCCGAAACACGGCTCCCGGCATGAGCCTCCACGGCCGCTGGCTTGGGTGGAGATAGCGACGGCGTTTGCGTAAGAGCAGCTGGGACTGTCTCGGGAGCATTCAACGTCGACACAGCCGTCGGTGCCATCATATCTGAGCCTAGCGTGGAGATTCCTTGGCTAGGAGGTGACAGTCGTGACTCTACTCGGCTGCGGAATGTCGCATCAGGAACAGCCAAATGAGAGGTCTTCGGAAAAGTTGGTGATTGCGGACCGCCCCTCGAGATGCTCAAGGCCGCTTTCGCAGCGTCACGCAAGCTTCGGGTCTTCTTGCTCTGGTGGCTGGGGACTGAGCCGGCGATGGATGGATTGCTGGAGTTTACTGAGCTTTGCGTCGTAGCAGGCCTTTCGTAGAAGACAGGTGCGCCGGGTCCATGGGGAGTATATACTGAAGTCCCAGGACGCTCCTCGGTGAGTCTCCCGCCATCCGACGTCAATCCTGCCTCCGAGGAAGCGGATGCGCCAAGGTCCGGGCCTGAAGATGCGTGATCCGGGTAGTTGAAGTAATCAGTGTGAATGCTTGCCCGTTTGGATTCTTCCTTTGCGGCAGGGGTTGTCCTGATGCCCGCAATCTTGAGTGCCACGGATTTCGCTTCCTGTGAAAAGGAAGGCCGCCTTCCATGTTGTGTGTGACGGGAACTGCTCCGAGTCGATGAAGAATAAAGACTACCGTTGTTGACCAACTGCTCGTAGGCAGCCTCGGCTACCGAGCGGTCTCCACTCTGATCTCTGTGTTGGTGAGAGCGTCCGTCCCGGTGGCGGCCTCGATCCACCTCTGTGTCACCGCTACTCTTCCCATCTCGACCCCGGAAGATCTTAGACGCGCCTTGCAGCAAGCTGTTACTCCGATGGTGTGCCGTCGTTGACATCTGGCGTAGCATGGGGGTCCTCGAAGCTGAGGGAGGAAACATCTCTCGAGTGGGTCTTCCTTCTTGCCTCGCCTGTATGGATTGAGAAGAGGAATGACTCGTAGGTGCCGAACCATCGGAGGGAGGTGAACGAGGGTACGACTGCCCATCGACGCCATCGTCACGCGCTAAATGATGCGAGAGAGATGGGGGGATTTGGCCATAGTTGGCAAGGTGGCTCTGAAGAGCCTCCTCCCTCTCTCTGTCGAGTTTGACACCGCCTACAAATCTTGCGGTGCTGTGAGCATCATCCGAAATAACCTCAGCCATAGCAGGCTGCTGAGGCTGAAGTCTCTGCAAGTCATCGGCAGAGACAGCCCGTTCCACATCTCGAGGATGATTTTGTGATTGGTTTTCCGCGAGCAAGTACTGGCTGATCAGGAGAGGATCAGACATTGAGCGGTCTGAATTCGTCAACCCACCTGCCCTCGAGGTGCGACCGTTGATTTCCGGTGGTGGCGATTTGCTGAGTCTAGTCGCAGTTCGTCTCTTTGCCGCCCTTGCGTCCCGTTCTGCCTGCTCCTTTTCCTTTTTCCGCCGCTCTGCCTCCTTTTTCTTCTCTTTCTTCCTTCGCCCGTAGCCCTCCCAACTCGGAGACTGACATATTGACGACTGATCTGACATCTCTGCGTCGTCGGGGGCTAGGAATTTCACTTGCTTTGGAAGAGGCTCAACTGTTGACCCCGCTTCATCCCCAACACTCGGTTCGCTGCCCTTCTCGGTCTCGAACTCCGACTCAGCTGCTCGAGGTTGATCGCGTTTATCGCTGCGGGTGGGCAACGGAATGGCAATAGAGAGCGGCGGGAGGATTACGTTGCGCTGGGCAGTTTTCAGCGTGAGGTGCTTTTGTTGCTGGACAATCGCCTCAGCACGGCGGGCCTGCAGGGTGTCCTCTCTCGCTGGCTCAACGGGCGGCGGCGGTAGAGACAACGGGGCAGCGGCCGTGCCACTTTTTAATTGCTCCATCTGTTGAAAATACGAGGCCAGGTTAGACATGCCGCAGTCTGAGACACAGACAAACAAAGAACAAAGCGGGCCACACCGGCCGGGTGGCCAAGGGGTGGTCAAGCGTACCTTTTGCTGTTTGTCCAGCTCCAACATACGGTGGATGCCCCGCAAAGCCGCCGTCTTCCTCTCAATCTCCGCCATGGCGGACGGGGGCAGAGGCCCGTAGCCATAGGGAGAGAACATGATGCTGTCCATGGCGACCGGGTAGACGCACACGGGACGACGGGGAGGGTGGGGTTAGAGAGGAAAGGAAAGCCGTCGACGCAGAAACTTTCCCCGGAGAAGGGGACGTAGCTATGTATGGACAAGACGCGGTAGAGATGCCGGGGTTGGCAAGACGGCAAGACACTGCCGTCCTCCGCACGACGTAATCAAGCCAGGGAGAGGGTCTGTTGAGATGCTGGAAAGCTTGGATCGGGTCCCACCAGGCATGGCTTGTCGCGAGAAAGAGGAAATGTTTGAAATTTGGCGCGCGTAGCCGCAGCTACTGGGTGAATGCGAGTGAGTGTCTGGGACGGGTAAATTCTTCTTCCCCCCAGCTCTTCATCCGGGTGGCAATTTGCAGCGAGGGCGAAGGTCGACAGCGACGAAAACCCCCCGGCTATTAAGAGGATGGGCTGGAGGTGACGAGATGGGGAACGAGCAGTTGGTCATGCTCTGCCGACCCGAGTTGCCAGCTCGTCCAGGGCGAGGAGAGATGAGGAGCCGCAAACCGGAGTGCGGCTACACTGCGAGACACGTAGCCAACCTAGCCTTTCACTGCCCTGTATCACTGTCTGCAGCATCTGCAGATATTGCAATGCCCATTCACCGCCGCCTCAGCCATGGAATTGTCAGGACGACGGCGACGGCGACTTGCATCGTCGCGACGAAGGCGGAGCCCTGGGTCCATTGCTATTTTTTTCCCGCGGCCGCTCCTTCCGAAGAGCACGCCAG
>Ga0247763_1000801_pt1 | contig 18817 bp, 12 predicted proteins | sample UWRJL141409B4_FD_179926 | JGI IMG/M metagenome (GOLD analysis project Ga0247763, IMG submission 179926) | Plant litter microbial communities from Arlington Agricultural Research Station in Wisconsin, United States - UWRJ-L141-409B-4 | ecosystem: Environmental > Terrestrial > Plant litter >...
CGAGACACTCCAGCAAAACAAGCGACCCACCGCGAAACGGAACGTGTCGGTGCCCTTGGCGCTGCTGGCGCCCAGGATGCTGCCGACGATGGGGATGGCGCCGATCACCCGCAGCGTCGCGAGCAGTAAGTGATAAAACCACGCTGCCGTCACGATCCAGAATAGAACGATCAGCGTCAGACCCCAGAGCAAGACCATGGCGTCTTCGGCCTACGCGGGCGATGGTCAGAGTCTTCCCGGCAGGCGCAGGTGGCCGATGGGCGCCCGAACCGGGTCTGTTGAGACCGGGTCATCGCTCGCAGGGCCGAGCGGGCGCGCCTCTACGAGCCGGGTTGGGCGGCCTTCTCCTGGCCGGTGCGCACCTGCACGGCGGCGCTGAGCAGCTCTTCGGCTTCGAAGGGTTTCAAGACGACGGGGTTCGACGTGAACGCGAGGAACTCGCGGGCCTCGGGGGTGACGGCGCCTCCCGTCATGAAGACGACGCGGCTGGCGAGGTTCGAGTGGTGGGTAGACAGCCACGCGAACCAGGCCATGCCGGACATGCCGGGCATCATGAGGTCACAGAGGATGACGTCGAAGGCGCGGTCGTTGGTGAGGATGGCCTGGGCGCGCTCGGCGGATTCGGCGAGCACGAGGTTGTAATGGGGCTGGAGGGTCCGGCCGACGGCGCGCCGGAGGAGGACTTCGTCGTCGATCACGAGGGCTCGGCCTCGGGGGAGCCCGACGGAGGAGGCGGTCGGGCGCCGCGCCGTCCAGACGCCGGAGATGCGCAGGGCCGGCAGCGTGACGCGAAAGACGGCGCCGCGCCCTTGTCGGTTCTCGACCTCGATCGTGCCGCCGTGGGAGGTCACGGTCTGGTGGCAGATCCAGAGGCCCAGCCCCGAGCCGTGGCCGACGTCTTTGGTCGTGAAGAAGGGATCGAACAGGTGGTCTCTTACCTCCGCGGAGACGCCGTGGCCCGTGTCCATCACCTCGACCACGACGGCGTCGTCGATGCAGCGAGTGACGATGCGGACCTCGTTGTCGTCGACGCCGCCCTCGGTGATGGCGTGGCAGGCGTTGACGAGCAGGTTGAGGAAGACCTGGGAGAGGCGGCTGGCGTCGCCGTGCACGTTGGGGAGCTCGCCGTACTCTTTGACCAGTCGAGCGCGGAAGCGGACCTCGTTGCTCACCATGCTGAGGGCGGAGGCCAGCGCCTCGTGCAGGTCGACGGGCGCGAAGGAGCGATCTTCCATCCGCGAGAAGGTGCGCAGGCCCCGCACGATGTCGCGGACGCGGCGCGCGCCTTCGAGCGACTCGTGAACGCACTCGAGCAGCTCGCCGCGCTGGCTCGACCCGGAGTGGGAGTCGAGCGTGGCGACGCGTGTCTCGAGCTCTTGCAGCGAGGAGAGCACGTAGGTGAGCGGATTGTTGATCTCGTGACCGACGCCGGCGGCCAGGATGCCGAGGCTCGCCATGCGATCGGCCTGGGCGAGCTGCGCGTGCAGGCGCGTTCGCTCGGTGGCGTCGAGCACCGTCAGCACGGAGCCCGAGTAGACGCCGGCGTGGTGCAAGGCGGCGATGCGGACGATGGTGCTCAGGCGCTTCTGGCTCTTCGAGCGCAGGAGCCAGTCGACCTCGAGCCGCTCGGCGCTGCGCGCCCGGGCGAGCGCCTCGCGGACCTCGGATTTCGAGGGCTCCTCCACGAACTCTTCCGGGCCTCGCTGGACGAGCTCGTGCGGTTCGTATTCGAGGAGATCGGCGAGGCGGGGGTTGACGAAGGTGGTGCGGCCTTTCACGTCGACGACCCACAGGCCCTCCTGCATCGTCTCGATCAGCAGCCGCAGCTGCTCTTCCGAGCGCTTGCGCTCCATCACCTGGTGGGCCAGCACCTGGTTGATGTTGGAGAGCTCGCGCGTGCGCTCGAGCACCCGCCGCTCGAGCTCGTCGCGCGCGGCACGCAGGCGCTGCTCGGCGCGCTTGAGCTCGGAGATGTCCGTGGCCACGCACACGCTGCCGAGCTCGTCGCCCGCCCTGCCGAACAGCGGCGAGCGTGAGAACAGCACGGCGACCTGGCGCCCGTGCTTGCCGAGCAGCACCTGCTCGCGCCGCCGGACGTTGCGCCAGGGCCGGGTGCCGCGCTGCGACGCGGGGAACAGCTTCTCGATGCGAACCGAGCGGAGCTCGGCCTCCTTGTAGCCGAGGAGCTCGCGCGCCGCGGCGTTGCTGCGCGCGATGGCGCCCTTCTCGTCGACGAGCAGCAGCGCGTCGGACATGGCGTTCACGATCTCGTCCGCGGCGGCCGCGGGCGACAGCTCGAACAAGCGATACTGGCCGATCGACACGACGAGGGCGACCGCCCAGACCAGCATGAAGTCGGGGGCCATGTCGGGCAAGGTGATCGAGCCGAGGTTCGGCAGCACCACGTCGGTGAACGTGGCGAGCGCGAAGGGGATGATCCCGGAGACGCCGAGGATGCGCGCCTGCTGGGCCTGCAGCGGGCTGTGGAGCTTGCGCGAAGCGACCAGCATCGCGGCGAGCGAGAGCACGCTGTAGCCGAGGTAGAAGGCAAAAAAGCCCCACACCCAGGGCGAGTCTTGCCAGAGATAGGTGAAGCCCCAGGGCGCCACCGGGTAGTCGAGCGCGAGCCGCCCCGTCCACTGGGCATAGATGGTGATGGCCGCGGGAACGAACAGGGCGGCGAGGAAGGGCCGGGATCGAAGCAGGGCGGGCCGCAGGAAGGCCGCGGCGAAGAGGCCGGCGAAGCTCGCGGCGCTGCCCCAGCCGAAGGAGCCGATGGAATAGAACAGCACCGCCGTCTCCCTCGAGACGTTGGGAGCATGCGACACGGCGAGGCATCCGCTCCAGTGTGCGAAGCAGAGGTTGATCGCCGCACATGTCCAGCTCAGGGGCGACCGCACCCCACGTGCGAGGACGTAGCCGGCGAGGGAGAGGTATGTCCCCGCGCAGAATGCGTGGAGGAGAAAGACGGTTCCCACCAACTCTCGAACTTAGCAGTTGGCTTAGCGAGGTGCAGCCGTCAGCTCGCGCTCGCGGTAACGAGTGTCGCGAGGCTCGGCTGCGTCGCCGTCGGGTCTAGCGTTTCTGCTCTGGAGGGGCTGCTTTCCGCGGCGATACTGCTGGAAGCACGCGTAGTGTCGAGCCCGAGGCGGGTGTCATACAGGTAGGCGACGGTCAGGCGCCACGAACGGTCGCCGCCGCGACTCGAGCGCGCGCGCGGCTGCGCTGGGGCGTGACGCGAGGGCGCCTCAGGTCCCAGATAACACCGCATTTCTCGAGGGCCCAGAGGCTGTAATAGGTGAAATCGAGCTCCCACCAGACGAGCCCCTGGCGAGCGGAGGTCATGTCGTGATGGTGGTTGTTGTGCCAGCCCTCGCCGAGCGTGAGGAGCGCGAGCCAGCCGTTGTTGCGCGAGGCATCCGGGGTGTCGAATCGCCGCGACCCCCACACGTGGGCGAGCGAGTTGATGCACATCGTGGCCTGCAGGCAGGCGGTGGTGCTCACCACGAATCCCCAGACCACTCCCGCGAACCCGGCGATCAGGAACATGCTGCCCGCGTAGACGACGAGCGGCAGCCACTTGTGACGATCGAGGAACCGGAGCTCCGGATAACGAGCGAGATCGCGGACGTTGGCGAGGTTCGGCCGGTCGTGGCTACCGTTCAGAAACCAGCCGATGTGCGCGTGCCAGAAGCCGCCGCGCAGCGGCGAGTGCGCGTCTTTATCGGTATCGGAGTAGCGGTGATGGCGCCGATGCCAGCTCGCCCACCAGAGCGGGCCGTTCTGCATGGCCATGGTGCCGAGCAGCGCGAGCAGGAACTGGAAGGCGCGGGTGGTCTTGAAGGCGCGGTGCGAGAAGTAGCGGTGGTAGCCCGCCGTGATGGCCCACATGCGCAGCACGTAGCTCGCGACGCACAGGAGCACGAGCTGCCATGAGAAGGGCACGAGGAACACCAGGAGCACCGCCGCGTGCATGAGCAGGGTCAAGACGGTAGACAGCGCGCTCACGGCGCGCTCCGAGCCAGTGGGAGACGAGATGGAAGACATGATCGTGCAGCCGGATCCCCGTGGAACTGGGGGCGAGGGGCCCAACAGGTGAGAGGGCCCGACGAACGTGCGGTCGCGAAATCGGCGCACGCCGCGCCCGCTTCACCGAGCGAGCGAGAAGGCGGCGGCCGCGAGCGACTCACCACGAGTATGGCAGAGATCGGGCGCGCCGCCCGCGGCGAGGTTCGTAAATGCTGCTAGCGCGACGACGAATGGCTCACGATGCAGCTTCGGCCGCAACATACGGTGCAACACTATGCCGCAACCAGAACCGCTCGCTGGCAGAGCAGGAACGGGAGCGCCGCCCGCGCAGACACGAACCGCCTGTCTTCCTCGCGACTTCGGTCGCGCCACGCCGGGGGGCGCCCACCCCGCAGGCGGAGCGCGGTTTCACTCACCACCTCGTCGAAGAGCTGATCGACGCTGCCGGTGATGGCGAACACCGGCGCGCCGAGCTCGGCAGGGTCAGCGCTCGCGCCCTCAATGATCGGTTCGGCACGGACGGCGCGTGAGGCTCGAGCCCGCCCCCCTTCGCGTCCACCTCGGCGAGCGGGAGCAGGCGCTGCCCGATTCAGGCTCCGCGCGTCAGGGCGCGGAAACGGAACGTGGGGTCCTTGTCGGCGCCGCGCGGCTTGGCCGCCTTCCAGCCCATGTTGCGCGCGTAGCTGCCGAGCTGGCCGTTGCCGGCGAGCGCGCTCTCGTCGACCTCCGCGCGCCGCTCTGCCAGGGGGCTCACGTACAGCGCGTCGACCGGGCAGTAGAGCTCGCACATGAAGCAAGTCTGGCAGTCTTGCTGGCGCGCGATGATCGGCACCCCGCCGGGAACGGCCTCGAACACGTTGGTCGGACACGCTCGCACGCACAGGTTGCAACCCGTGCAGCGCTCTTCACTCAGCAGCTCGATCATGGGGGGATGCTCGCAAGGGGATGGCGCGGACTCGGATCTCGTCGAGCCCTTCGGCGACGAGGTGGTGCGTCTGTTCCGGATCGAGCTCGGGTCGATCGAGGCGGCGGTGCAGGCCGCGCGACTCGACGCGGGCGAGCGCGCTGCGATAGGCGAAGCGGGCACTGGCCAGCAGCGCCGCGGCCTCGCGCGCGCGCACCGAGCCACGACCGGGGGCCTGCAGGCTAGAGCGCGCCGCACCCCAGCCCGCGTCGAGCTCGCGCAGCGACGCCGTCAGCTGGTCGCCGGTGCGGAAGAGGTTCTTGCCGATCGGCAACACCTCGGCCTGAACCAGGCGCTGGATCTCCACGGCCTCGACGCGCCCCGCGCCGTCGCTCGGCCGAAGCCCGGTGAGCCCCGCCGAGCGCAGCGAGCGATCGTCGCTGGCCCGCCCCACGCGCCGCGCGTGGTCGGCGGCGGCACGCCCCGCCCAGCTGCCGCTCGAGATCGCCCAGGCCGCGTTGGGAGCGCCGCCGCCCGTGGCCGAGCCCGTGAGCCCTTCGCGCGACGCGGCGTCTCCGGCAGCGTACAAGCCCGGCACGCGCGTGCTTCCGTCGTCTGCCGCGAGCCGGATGCCGCCCGTGCCGCGCACCGTGCCTTCACAGCGGAGCGTGAGGGGGAAGCGCTGGCTGAAGGGATCGATGCCGAGCCGATCGTGGGGCAAGAAGCAGTTGGGCTGGCCCTCGCGCAGCCAGCGCTGCACCTCCGGGTTCGCCTTGTCGAGCACGGCGTAGACGGGGCCCTCGAGCAGCGCGCGCGCCACGCCGAGCATGCGATTGTCACCCATGTCGAGCACGCGCCCGCTCTCGTCGCTGAAGGTGGCCCAGAAGTACGGGAGGCCCTTCGTGACCGATGAATAGGCCGGGCAGATGCCGTACTGCGCGCTGAACTCCATGCCGGACAGCTCGGCGCCCGCCTCGGCGGCCATGAGCAGGCCGTCGCCCGTGTTCACGTCGCAACCGAGCGTCTTGCTCAGGAAGGCGACTCCGCCCGAGGCCACCACCACCGCGCTCGCGCGCACGGTATAGGGCAGGTCTTGCTGCAGGCGGTAACCGGCGACGCCTGCGACCGCAGAGTCGTGCAGCAACAGCTCCTGCGCCGGGCTGTGATCGAGCAGCGTGACCCCTGCCCGCTTGAGCCGCTGGCGCAGGAACGCCATGTAGTCGGGGCCACGCAGGTTGGCGAGGTAGGGTCGGCCCGCGTCGTCGCTGGGGAACGGGAAGCCCCACGCGCCGAGCTGCTCGAGCTCGCGATAGGTGGTCTCCAGCACGGCGGCCATCAGCTCTTCTCGCCCGAGCCCGCCGCTCTGAGCGTGGCGCGCGGCGATGGCCTTCGCGCGCGCCGCTGGATCGGGCGGCACGCACCAGACGCCGGTGTTGGCCGAAGCGGTCGCCCCCGAGGTGCCGCACGCGCCCTTGTCGACGAGCACGACCTGCTCGGCGCCGCTGGCCCGCGCGTGCAAGGCCGCCCACGCGCCGGCGGGACCGCCGCCGACCACCACCACGTCCGCCTGCCTCTGCTCACCGCTGGCGGTCATGCCGGGCGGAGTCTAGCGCGATGTGTCTATCATACAAGACAAAAGCCCATTAGACTGCTGACCATGAAGCCGGCCCTTCCGGAGGCAGCGCACTGCCTCGGACCCCGACCCGCGCCCAAACCCGCGCACCTCGCGCCGCGCTACGCGCAGCAGTTCGAGGACGCGGAGGTGGCCCGCCATTATCACACGCGGCCCCCCTATCCGGATGAGGTGTTTCAGATCCTCGGCGGGCTGCTCCGCGCGCAGGACCGCTTCGTGCTGGAGCTCGGCTGCGGCACGGGGGAGCTGACGCTCGGACTGTTCGAGCACGTCCCCCTGCTCCACATCGACGCCGTCGATCCCTCTTCGGCCATGCTGGCGGTCGCGCGTGCTCGTCCTGGGGCGGACGACCCGCGCATCGCGTGGATCGCGTCGCGCGCCGAGTCCTTCGCGCTTCCTCGGCGCTACTCGCTGGTCGTGGCGGCCGACAGCCTGCACTGGATGGACTGGGCGGAGCTCTTCCCCAAGCTGCGGGCGGCGCTCGCTCCGGGCGGAGTGCTCGCGCTGGTGGCGGGCCGCACGCTGGATCGTCCCGCGTGGGAGCCAGCGCTTCGGGAGCTGATCGGACGCCATTCGACCAATCGCGAGTACGTCGCGTACGACTTGATCGACGAGCTGTGCGCTCGCGGCCTGTTTCAGGTCGAGGGAAGCCGCCTGACAGAGCCGATGGGATTCGCACAGAGCCTCGACGCCTACGTCGAGTCGTTTCACACCCGGAATGGCTTCGTGCGGGCGCTGATGACCGAGCGCGCCGCCCTCGAGTTCGATACCGCCGTGCGCCGGCTGGTGCTCGAGCACCAGCCCTCGGGAACCGTCGAGGGGACGACCACGGCTCGCGTCGTGTGGGGGCAGCCGCTCGCGCCCCGCTCGGGCGCGAGCGCCTCTCCGGAGCGCCAGCGATAGTCGCCCTTGTCTCAGGTCTTGGTCTTCGGCTTGCCGTCGGAGCCGTACTCGACCCAGTACTCCTGCAGGTTCAGCTCTTTCAGGACCTGCTGGAGGAACTGGGGCTCGTACCAGTCCTCGAAGCGGAAGGTGTTTCGGATCAGCCCGAAGCGCTTCGCCTCCTGGATGTTCTTGTTGTACTGGCTGATGAGGAAGTCATCCACGAGGGGGCTGGAGACCACCTTGAGTGAGCTCTGGCCGAGGTCTTCCTTGAAGTTCGCGAACGTCACTCCAGAGCGGGTCCACAGCTGGAAGGCGGGCGCCGGGTTGGTCTCTTGCTCGGAGAGCCACTTGGCGGCGAGCACCACCGTCTTGACGACGCGCTGGGTGACCTCCGGATACTTGCGGATGAAGTCTTCCGTGCCGATGAAGGAGCAGTGGCGGTAGGCGGCGAAATCGCTCGGGTCGGTGGCGTAGAGCAAGCGAGCGAGGCCCTGGTCGCGCAGGGAGAGGTAGTCGGTCCAGCCGAACGCGGCGTCGATGTCGCCGGTCGCCATCGCGGCCCGAGCGGTCGCGGTGTCCATGTTGATGGCGCGGATGTCGGACTCTTTCAGCCCGAACTTCTCCAGGATCTTGTTGGCGCTGAGCTGGATGTTGGTGCCCTTGAAGATGGCGACCTTCTTGCCGCGCAGGTCTTTCACGGACTGAATGGATGAGCCCGTCGGAACGAAGATGTAGGTGTTGCCGCGGATGGCCGTCGCCGCGAGCACCTTCGTCTTCAAGCCGCCGGAGTGCCCGATGATCGACGGCAGGTCGCCCAGCAGCGAGAAGTCGGCGAGACCATTGGCATACAGCTCGTTGGTGGCGGGGCCCGCCCCGCGCAAGAACGACCAGTTGATCTGGATGCCGTCTTTCTTGAACTCCTCTTCCAGCATGCCCCGGAGGTGCACGGTGGAGACGCTGTTGCCCCCGGTGACCGGGCGATTGCCGACGCCGACGCCCGGAAAGGCCATGCGAATGACGCTGGGCGCGTCAGCACGCGCGACGCTCGCCGAGAGCACGAACAACCCGAGCGCAACGAGCCAACGGAAGAGCTTGAACGAATGAGTCACACTGAAATCCTCTCCGAAATACCTGCATCGCTCGGCTTCAACCGAGACGCAGGTGGCCGCCCCGGCGTCGAGTCGAAGGGCTCGACGATGGGATGAGCCGATGGGATGAGCCGGTGCGGAATGCCGCTCGCGACAATATCGCCTGACGATATTGTCGTCCAGAGAGATAGACACGTTGTCTCGCGCCGGCGCGCCGACGGGCCGCGAGTGCTGATGGGCGCGACTCCGCTGGGAACGGAATGGGTCCCACTGAACCCGCGCGCTATCCGCGCGCGAGACGGGGCCGCTCACTCGCTGCGATCGACCACTTGCAGCAGCGCGAGGCGCGGCCAGGAGAGCACCACGAACGAGGGACAGGTGAGCCGCTTCCAGAGCTCGAAGCCGTCGATCGGGTTGTGGGCGGCGACCAGCAACGCGATCACGGTGCCGTGGCTGACAGCGACGACGGAGTGGGTCGCAGGCGCGTCGGCTACGGCCGCCGATAGGGCGCGCTCGAAACGGGCGAGCGCGTCGGCGCCCGACTCTCGACCGAGCACACGGCGCGAGGGCTCGGCAAAGATCGGCGCGTTGAGCGCGGCGTGCTCGGCCTTGGGCACGAGCGGCAGAGCGGGACGATCAAACTCCTCTAGTCCGGCGCGCACCGCGAGCGATAGCCCGAGCTCGCCGGCCACGACCTCGGCGGTTCGCTCGGCTTTCGGCTCCGGGCTGGACACGAGCTGAAGCGGCGCCGCCTGAAGGGGCAACTCGGTGCGCAGCCGGCTCGCGAGGCGCCGTGCCTGTGCCTCACCCTCTGCACCGAGGCGCCACTCGCGCGGGGGCACCGCGGCGTCGAGCTCGGGCAGGGCGTGTTTCACGAGTATGACGAGACGAGCAGCGGGCTCTTCGCGAGGATCCGACTCGTGGTGAGAGCCTGGCTCACCGCGAGAGTCCAGCTCGCGGCGAGGCTGATTTTTTCGGAGGAGCTCATCGAGGTCGACGAACGGCGAGTGCTCTCGGGCCATGCCGCCGAGTGTGTCAGAAAATTTGCGGCGTGCCGAGCCGCCGCTGGGCGCCGCGCTGATGAGGCCATGCTCATGAGGCCACGCTCATGAGCAGTGCTCGAGCCTCGTATGAGATACCCTCGGTTGACCGCCCCGCGAGCGCATCACTAGGCTGACCGTGGTCCGTGCACCCGTGTTGCACCGCCGGAGAGTGATGCAGTCGATCGGTTCTTGGCGCGGTAGGGCTCTGTCCGTTGGTTGGCGCGTGTGGCTCGCGAGCGCGGGTTGCGCGTCGCTCGCGCTGGCACAATCCGAGGAGACGGACCCTCGCGTGATTCCAGCTTTGCCGGCAGCGTCCGCCACGACATCGTCCGCCACGACAGCGTCTGCCACGGCACCGTCCGCCCCTCCGCCAGGGGCGCCCGCGCCCGAGGGCTCACCAGCGCCAGGCGACAGCGCCGCTCCGGCTGAGCCTTCGCCGCCCGCGCAGCAGAGTGACGAGCTCGGCGCGGTCGTGGTGACGGCCCAGCGCATGGAAACGAACCTGCAAGACACGCCGATCGCCATCTCGGTGTTCACGCCGAGCCTGCTGCACGATCGCGCCGTCACGTCGATCCGCGATCTGGCGGGGCAGGTGCCGAACCTGTTCATCGCGCGCGCCAACATCAGCCACACCACGCAGACGTTCTCGCTGCGCGGCATCGGAGAGACAGACCCGATCCAGGAGCCCGTGGTCGCGGTCTACGTGGACGACGTGTATCAGCCGCGCCAGCTCGCGTCGATGTTCGATTTCAACGACATCGAGCGGGTGGAGGTGCTGCGGGGGCCGCAAGGCACGCTCTACGGCCGCAACTCGAGCGCGGGCGCGCTGCGCGTGATCACGACGGACCCGGGCAACGAGCCTCGCGTGCTCGGCGCGTTCACCTACGGCGAGCTCAATACCACGCGCGGCATCGCCTCGGCGAGCGGCCCGATCGTCAAAGACGCGCTCTACGCCGGCATCGCCTACCTGCGCTACCGGCGAGACGGCACGGCGTACGACCCGACCTTGCGCCGCGACGTCAACCGCGTCGACGTCGACGCCGCGCGCGTGAAGCTGCGCTGGACCCCCTCGGCGAGCTGGGACGTGCAGGCCACGCTCAACGGCATGATCGACCGCAGCGACTCGCGCAGCTACATCCCTGCCAACCAGCCGAGCACGCCGGACTCGAAGCGCACGTCCTACTCGGAGGTGCAGCCGTATCAGAGCCTCGACCAGGGCAGCGCCTCGCTGCGCGCGATCTACCGCGCCGGCGACGGGCTCGAGCTGAAGGCGATCAGCAGCGCCGGGGGCTTCGAGCTCAACCCCGTGTTCTACGACAACGACGGCGAGGCCGCGCTGATCCAGAAGAACCTGATCCACTACGAGGATCGCTACTTCACGCAGGAGCTGCAGGTGAACGGCCGCTACCAGGCGCTCACCTTCACCACGGGCGTGTTCTACCTGAACGAGCGCTTCTTCGTCGAGCGGGATGGCTACAGCCGACGCAACGCAATGCCGACCGACCCCGTGCTCGAGCCGGAGAACTACAACTTCTTCCGCGCGCACAACGTCACCATCACGGACAGCGTCGCCGCCTTCGGTGAGCTCAACCTGAAGCTCGCGAGCTGGGTCACCTTCACCGCCGGCCTGCGAGAGACGCTGGAGATCAAGCGCTTCGAGTTCGACAACAAGACGCTCGACCTGCAGGGCAACGTGACGGGGGACTCGATCCAGGGCGAGGCCGAAGAGCGCTGGTCGGCGCTGACGCCGAAGGCGGGCCTGGCCTTCGAATGGCTGCCAGAGCTGCTCCAGTATTTCACCTACTCGCGCGGCTTCAAGTCGGGCGGGTTCGACAACCGCGCTACCCTGCTCGAGCTCGCGCAGCGCCCGTTCGACCCGGAGTATGTGAACAGCTACGAGGCGGGCATCAAGAGCGAGCTGCTCGGCCACCACCTGCGCCTGAACCTGGCCGGCTTCTACAACGACTATGAAGACCTGCAGGTCTCCTATGTCGACCCGGCGTATCCGGGCAACAGCATCCGGGGCAACGCCGGCAAGGCGCACAGCGCGGGCGTCGAGCTGGAGGCGAGCGCCCGGCTGCCCTTCGGGCTGTCGCTGCAGGCGAGCGGCGGCTACCTGTACGCCGTCTACGACCGCTACGCGAACGCGGGCGGTGCGGGCGTGAACGCCGACGGGAACCGCCTGACGAACTCGCCGCGCTGGAACTTCGCCGAGGGCGGCGCCTTCGACATCCCGCTCGATATTCCGGGCCAGCTGCGGCTCGCCGCCGACGTGCAGTGGGCGAGCCACTACTTCACCTCCGCGCTGATGCGCCCGCAGGATCGCGTGCCCGCGCAGACCTTCGTCAACGCGAGCTTGAGCTGGCAGTCGGGCGACGGCCACACGACAGTCACGCTGAGCAGCCGCAACCTGCTCGATAGCCAGAAGCCCGTCAGCAGCACATTTAATCCGGGGACGGGAGTTCGGTACTGGAACTTCCCCGATCCTCGGCTGGTGCTCGTCGGGCTCGAGTACGAGCTATGAGCGCAGAGGACCAGCGAATGTGAAATGTGAAACGCGCCGGGCTGGAGGGCGCGAGGGCGATCAGTATCCCTGCTCCGGATCGACCAACTCGCGAGGAGGTTCACCCCGGAGGAAGCGGTCGAGGCTCGCGTAGACCTTCTCGAACAGGATGGGCCGCACCGCGAGGTAGTTCGAGGAGACGTGGGGCGTGAGCCGCACCTTCGGGTGCGTGTACAGGGGGTGACCGTCGGGCAACGGCTCGGGCTCCGTGACGTCGAGCGTGGCGAACCCCAGCGAGCCGGCGTCGAGCGCGGCGATCAGCGCCTCCTGATCCAGGACCGAGCCACGCGCGATGTTGATGAGGTGCGCCCCGGGCTTGGCGCGCGCGAGCCGCGAGGCGTCGATGATGTGGCGGGTCGCGTTCGTCGCTGGCAGCGCCAGCACCAGGTGGTCCGCCGCGGCGACCACGTCGTCGACAGACGGCAAGAGCTGGACGCCGGAGACCGCGCTCGGCAGGGCACGCCGGCGCGCCGCCGTGACGTGAGCGCCGAGGGCGAGCGCTCGGGCAGCGACGGCGGTGCCGATCGCGCCGAGACCGACGATGCCCACCGTACTGCCGCGCACCCGCCCGAGCGGCGCCTGCTTCCAGTCCGCCCGCGAGCGGGCGCGCACGGCGTCGAGGCTCTTGGTGTGCGTCAGGATGGCGGCGATCACGTATTCGGCGATCTCATCGGCGGCCACCCCGCGGCCGCATGACACGGGCGGCCCTTCGAGCAGCCAGCGCGGATAGAAGTCGACGCCCGATGAGCTCGAGTAGATCCAGCGCAGGCGACCGGGCCACCCCGGCGGGCGCGGCGCCAGGCGGTTCTCGCGCCACGCCGGCGAAGGACGCACCACCAGCACGTCGGCCTCCGACGCGACGTCCCAGGGGCGCGCCTCGGGCGCGTCGATCACGTGGGGGCGCGCCGGGTGAGCGCGCAGCTGCTCGTTGAAGCTCGGCTCGAGCTGGCTCGCGATGACGAGGCTCATGTCAACCTCCCGCGCTGGCGTTGGCTCGCTCGATGATCGCGTTGAAGCGGTCATCCCAGAGCGAGCGGACGTCGATGCGCGATGGAATCAGGCCGGCGTTCGAGAACACGTCGGCGACCTGCTGCTGCGACCGAATGGCCTCTTCTTGTACCGGCAGCAGGGTGGTGGGCGCGCTGCGGTTCTCGATCTGCTGGCGCACGAAGGCGATCGGGACGTCGATCTCTTTCGCGAGGACCTCCGCCCAGGCGTCCCAGTGCTGATTTTGCCAGGCGAAGGCCCTCGGCATGAGCGCGAGGTAGCGCCCGATCACGTCGGTCAGCTCGGGGTTCGCGAGCGCGTCGACATGGGCCGACAGGATGTAGTTGCCCGAGAGAAAGCCGAGCGCCGTGCGCAACACGCGCGCGCCGTCGTTGGCGAGCGCGCGCTGGATCGGAAAGCCGTAGATCGCCCAGGCGTCGATGGCGCCCTGAGAGAAGGCGGCGCTGCCGTCGGGCACCGTCAGCGCGACGGGCTCGATGTCCGTCCACGAGAGGCCGGCGGACGCGAGCATCTGGATCAGGAAGTACTGCGAGGTGGTGGCGCGCACGTAGCCCACCTTCTTGCCCTTCAGGTCGGCGAGCGTGCGGATGTTCGACGCGCCGGGCACCAAGATCACCTGGTTGTTGACGTCGCCGTGGATGGTGGCGATCTGCTTGAAGCTCTGGATGGACGAGGCGGCCGCGAACACGGGCGGGATCTCGCTCATCGAGCCGAAGTCGAGGGAGCCGGCGTTCAGCGCCTCCACCTGCAGGTGCCCCGACTGAAAATCGCTGTAGACCAGCTGGTAGCCGCTCGGCCCCACGTTGGCCGCGCGCATCACGACGTCATAACCGCCCTTGCCCGTGCGCCCGACGCGCAGTGCCGCTTCGTGCGTGGGCGTCAGTCGCCCCTGGGCGAGGGACGCGGCGGCGATGCCGCCCAGCGTGGCGACCCCAGCGCCGAGCAACCACCGCCTGCCGAGCAGCGGGGAGCGCGCGCTCTCACCAGGGGCTGGTGCACCGGGAGCGGGCGGCTCACCCGGCAGCGGCGGCGACGACGGAGGCGCGGGAGAAACGGTCATGCACGTGGCTCCAGAAAGGTTTGGGCCGGCGAGGACCCGCCGGACCGCCCGGACGCGAGCGGCTCTTCCGCGGCGGGCTCGCTCGGCGGCGCCGGCGCGTCGGAGGCCGCGCCACGCGTGACCCCGAGCAACGCGAGCAGCTTGGCGCGCAGCGCCTGGGTGTAGGCCGGGTCGCCCGCGCGCTCGGGATCGATGCGCTCTTCCGCGGCGATGCGCCCGCCCTCGAGCAACAGCACGCGATGGCTCAGCGCGATGGCCTCGTCCACGTCGTGGGTGACCAGCACGACCGCGGGGCGGTGCACGCGCCACAGGCGCAGGACCAGCTCGTGCATCTTGATGCGGGTGAGCGCGTCGAGCGACGCGAAAGGCTCGTCGAGCAGCAGGAGCTCGGGCTCGCGCACCAGCGCGCGCGCCAGGGCCACGCGCTGCGCCTCGCCGCCGGAGAGCGTGAGCGGCCACGCCTCGATCCGATGCCCGAGGCCCACCTCGCGCAAGGCAGCCTGCACCCGCCCCTCGATGTCGGCGCCGCGCAGGCCGAGCGCGACGTTGCGCCAGACGCGCCGCCACGGCAGGAGGCGCGCGTCTTGATACACGACGGCGCGCGAGCTCGGGACCCGCACTTCGCCTTGGGTGACGCTGTTTTGGGTGACGCTGTCGAGCCCGGCCAGGGCCCGCAGCAGCGTCGTCTTTCCGCAGCCGGAGCGGCCGACGAGCGCGACGAACTCTCCCGCCTCGATCTCGAGCGAGAGGTTGTCGATCACGGTGTTCGAGCCGAACGCCCGCGAGAAGCCGCGCACGGTGATGGCTCTGGCGGTCATCTCTGTCGTTTCCTCTCCGTGCCGAGCGCATTCTGCGACGCACGCGGACCGACCGTCGGGGCGCTGCAACGGTGGAACGTGTCCTCGAATGCGGAGCATGTGTCTACCAAACGAGACCCGTGGGGTCAACTCGCGGCGAAGTCTTCAGGTATGAGATGTACTCATTAGACATCCGTGTCTCCTTTAAGAGACATAGGTGTACATGCCGCTCTCTTGCAGGCGTGCGCGGGCGACGGTCTCGGTTGCCGCTCTGTGCGCAGGCTTCTTCGCTTTGTCGTTCGTCGCTCTGTCACCCACGGCGGTGCGAGCTCAGGATTCCGCTCCAGCTCCTGACCCTGCGTCGGCGCCCGACGCCGCAACGCCCCCTCCGGCAACGCCCGACGCCGCGGGGGCTCCGAACGCGCCACCTGGCTTGACGGGTGGAACGGCAGGCGGGACGGAAGACTCCGCCGGCGTGGGCTCAAGCGACCTCGCGGCCGTCGTCGTCACCGGAACGCGGCGCACGACGCGCACCATCTTCGACTCCAGCGCCCCGATCGACGTCGTCAAGAACGACGAGCTCGCGAGCGTGCCGTCCGGCAACATGAACGACAAGCTCCAGCAAACGGTGCCGTCGTTTAACGTACAGCGACTGCCGCTCTTCGATGGTGCCATCTTCAACCGCCCGGCGACCCTGCGCGGGCTCTCGCCCGATCAGACGCTGGTGCTGATCAACGGCAAGCGCCGGCACCGCTCGGCCTACATCGATGTCACCGCTCAGGGCGCGCAGGCCGTCGATCTCTCGGAGATCCCGCTCGCGGCGATCGAGCGCGTCGAGGTGCTGCGCGACGGCGCTTCCGCGCAGTACGGGTCAGACGCCATCGCAAGCGTGATCAACATCATCCTCAAAGATGGCGAGGGCTCGAGCGGCTACATCCAGGGCGGCCAGTACTACGAGGGCGACGGCGCGAACTTCCTGGGCGGGGTGAATGCGGGCTGGGCGCTCGGTGAAAGGGGCTCGCTCAACCTGAGCGCCGAGCTGAGCTCGGGGCTGTCCACGTCGCGCAGCAACCAGCGACCGAACGCGGCCGCTCTGCTCGCCGAGGGCAATGCGTTCATTCGCCAGCCCGTGGTGCAGCGCTTCGGCCAACCGGAGACGCGGGCCGCCATCCTGTTCGTGAACGCGACGTATGAGCTCGGCGATTCGGTCGAGCTGTATGCGTTCGGCAGCGGCGGCTACCACTGGGGCGAGAACGACTTCAACTACCGCAACCCGACGCAGGGCAGCGTGTTCACCTCGACGCAGCCGCCCGAAGTCTTCGCGCCCAACTTCGCGACGCTGCCGCCGGCGTATCAGGACTGGTACAACAACAATCCCGCCGCGCTGTCGGGGTACCCCGGCGGGTTTACGCCGCGCTTCTCGGCGACCAGCTGGGACGCCTCGGCCGTCGCCGGGGTGCGCGGCGACATCACGAACGACCTGCTCTGGGATCTGAGCGCGCGCTACGGCACGAACCACATCGAGTACCACATCCGCGAGACCCTCAACGCCTCCTTCGGCCCGGAGTCGCCCACGGAGTTCGACACCGGCACGAAGCAGCAGACCGATCTCGGCGCGAACCTGGACTTGAACTACTCGCTCGGCGCCGGGCTGGCCGAGCCGATCAACGTGGCGTTCGGCGGCGAGGCTCGGCGCGAGATCTATGAGCTCGGCACGGGCGACCGCTCATCGTACGAGATCGGCCCCGCCGGGGTGATCGGCCTCGCGGGGGGCTCGAACGGCTTCTTCGGCACCGGGCCGAACCAGGCGGGCAGCTGGGGGCGCAACAGCGTCGCCGGCTACGTCGACATCGACGCAGACATCACGAGGCGCTTCAGCGTCGGCGTGGCGGGGCGCGCCGAGAACTACTCGGACGCGGGCTCGACGGTCAACGGCAAGCTCTCGTCGCGGCTGGGCGTGCTCGAGCAGCTCAACCTGCGCGGCGCGATCAGCACCGGCTTTCGCGCGCCGACGCCGGGCCAGGCCAACCTGACCAACACCAACCAGAACCCGGCGCCCGACGGCCTGTCGATCCAGACCAACGGCACGATCCCGCCCACCAACCCCATCTCGGCGCTGAAGGGCGGCGTGCAGCTCGAGCCCGAGAAGTCGTTCAACGTCAGCCTGGGCTTCGTGGCGCAGCCGCTGGCCCAGCTCACCCTCTCCGCCGACGTGTACCGCATCGACATCGACGATCGCATCGGCCTGTCGCAGCGCTATACCTTGACCCCGGAGGAGCAAGCGGCGCTGCTCGCCTCGGGGGTGCCCGCCGCCCAGGGCCTCACCAGCTTCAACTTCTTCGTCAACGGGTACAACACGCGCACGCAGGGTCTCGACGTGGTGTTCGCCTACGCCATCCCCCTCGGCGACGCGGCCCACCTGAACGCCACCGCCGCGTTGAACCTGAACGAGACCGAGCTCCGGAGCTCGAGCGCCGGCGTGATCGACGCGCGCCAGCGCCAGTACATCGAGGATCGGCTGCCGAAGCGGGCGACCACCGTCTCGCTCGAGTACGTGCACGGCATTGCCAGCGTGTTGCTCCGCGCCCGTGAATACGGCAGCTGGACGGAGCCGCTCGATCCCACGACAGACGAGGCGGGCCGGCTGATCTTCAATCAGCGGTTTGGTCCCGAGATCTTCTTCGATCTGTCCGCGGGCTTCGACGTGACCGAGCACTGGCGGCTCACGGTCGGCGCCGAGAACCTGTTCGACAACTACCCCGACGAGGCGCGCTTCCCCAACACGGCGGAGGCCGCCGCTGCCGGGGCCATCCCGAGCAACGGCCGCGTCTACCCGAGCCAGCGGCCCTACGAGGCGGACGGCGGGCGCTACTACGCGCGCGTCACGTTCGATTACTGACGATGGAGGTTCCGCGTGAACGACTCTGACCCGCGCTCGGACGTCACCCGCCGCCGCTTCCTGGAAGGGCTGGGAAGAGCTGGCGGCGCCGCGGCGGTCTATCACGCGATGACGGCCATGGGCCTGCTCGCGAGCGTGCCGGCGTACGCGGGCCCGCCGGAGCTGCCCGCGGGCTCCGGGCGCGGCACACGCGTCGCCATCCTCGGCGCCGGCATCGCGGGGTTGGTCGCGGCGCACGAGCTCCGCCGGGCGGGTTACACTGTGAAGGTGCTCGAGGCGCGCGGGCGCGCCGGCGGGCGCGTGTTCACGCTGCGTCGCGGTTCGTTCGTCGACGAGGTCGACAGCCGCCAGGAGGTCGACTGGGACGATGATCCGGAGCTCTACATGGACGCCGGCGCCGCCCGGCTGCCCCAGCACCACCAGGGCATCCTGACGTATGCGCGCGAGTTCGGGGTGCGGCTCGAGGTGCTGAGCAACGAGAACCGCAACGCCCTGCTGCAAACGAAGGACGCCTTCGGCGGCGCCCCGCAGAAGAACCGGCGCGTGCAGGCCGACGCGCGCGGCTTCGTGGCGGAGCTGGCGGCCAAGGCCATCGATCGCGTGAGCCTCGGGCGGCCGGTCACGACGGAGGACCAGGAGAAGCTGCGCACCTTCTTGAAGGACTTCGGCGCGCTCGATAAAGACCTGGTCTACCGCGGCTCGCACCGCTCCGGTTATGCCGAGCTGCCCGGTGGCGCCAATGACGCGGGCAAGCCGCTGACGCCGCTCGCCGTGACCGAGCTCCTGCGCGCGGGCTTCTGGAGCCAGCTCGCCGAGCTGTCGGAGGTGCCGAACCAGGCCGCGACGATGCTGCGCCCGGTCGGTGGCATGTCGAAGATCCCCGCGGCGATCGCGCGCTCGCTCGACGC